>Ga0115002_10009630_pt1 | contig 10506 bp, 9 predicted proteins | sample ArcticOcean_MG_C_8_FD_89576 | JGI IMG/M metagenome (GOLD analysis project Ga0115002, IMG submission 89576) | Marine microbial communities from western Arctic Ocean - ArcticOcean_MG_CB11_86 | ecosystem: Environmental > Aquatic > Marine > Oceanic | place: Arctic Ocean: Canada Basin | collected... | reverse complement strand
GTATCGAGGGCGGTATTCTGGGCAATCTTACAGATATAAATAATACCATGACCCCATTTGAGGCGGGTCTTGCTCCGTTTATCGACATGGACAAAGGTGATTTTGTGGGACGCGATGCGCTGGAGTCCAAGGACACTCGGTCGTGCCTCTTCGGACTGACCTGCACAACCGAAACACCCGCTGCAGGCAGTGCAGTTTTGGATGGCGACACGCAAGTTGGTAGGATTACGGCAGGTGTTCCGTCGCCAACGTTAGGCTTGGGCGTTGGGTATGTCCTATTCAATGCCCCCGGCGACTGGGTGGGGCGTGCACTGTCGTTGCGCCTGCCAAACGGCACCATGCACAACAGCCAGGCTGTGGAAGTCCCCTTTTTTGACCGTGAAAAGAAAATCGCCCGGGGCATAGATCGCAGAATTCCCGTACGGCCTGAAATTTAATTGCATGACACAATGCACAGCTATTCAGAGCAAGGAATTCCTTAAATCTAGGTCGCGAGATTTCCAATTTCCATTGCCTATGAACCGGGTCATCTGGCCAAGATCGGCCATCTTACGGATGCCGGGAGGTGGCGCCCTGCAAAGGCAAGGCCGAAGCGGAAAGCACTTAGCCATAGCCTCGATTTTGATGGGGCCGTGAAAACCTTTGTCGAGAAATGTGAGCGCGGTACCTTTTGGTTGTGCATCCTGACTATTCATCAACAGTTTTGCTGCCTCAACGGACAATTCGTTTGCTCTAGCAGAATCCGCAAGAAACTTGTTGGCAGCGACTGTGTTTCCCTCATATTAACGCATATTGATGTTGCCCAATCAGCCTATCAATTCGATGGATTTTATAAGGGAGAAGAACCATGATTGTGGAAAAATATACAAACATCGTGCGGTTTCTAGTCAAGAAAGGCCAACAGCAAGAATTTGAAAACCTTTTTAAGACCGCCCGATCCTGGGAGGGTATAACACTACATGTACTCGCGAAGACTGGTGAACGCAGCTACGCTTCTTTCGGCCTATGGGAGAGTGAATCTGCAATGATTAAGGCTAGGCCAAGTATGATTTCGTTGCTTGATTCGGCCCGAGATCTACTTGACGAAATATCACCTGAGTTGGGAGTAACAGACCCAGTTTCTGGACCAGTGATATTCGCGCAGCGCCAATAAAGACCTTAGATCAAGAGGCCCCAAGGACTTCACGAATTTCTGGGGGTATTTAGCTTCGAACTTTTTAGCGCCCGCTTGGCGTTACTCTCTCCCTGCTCAAGAGCCTTGCAATACCACTTGACGGCTTTGGCTTGCTTCTCGGAAAGCTTCTCGCCATTATTTAATATTCGTGATAATAAATTCTGGTTATTATCCGGTTTTAGGATTTTATATTTTTTGTCCTTATTTGTTATCCTCCAATAAATTTTTTTTAAGAAAAGGGATAAAAACAGAGTTAATAGAGGCAGGACTTTCTATTAACCCCAGGTGTTTCATGTCCGGAATAACTTTAACTATTGCATCTGGTATTAGATCGGCCATTTGCACAGCCATTTCGGGTGAATTCCCATAATCCTCTGCACAAGCCACGACTAATGTAGGGCAAGTTATTTTGGTTATAGATTTTACAATCTCTAAATCACCCTCGGCTAAGACGCGGTAAGAATTTGTATATGCAACCGTTTTATTGCTAATGATCCAGCCTCTAATTCGTGCCGCCAGCTGAGGATTCTGATTTAAGAACTCCTCTGTAAACCAACGTTTGAGCGCTTCTCCTACCGTCGCATCTGGGCCAAAAATTTCAGCCTGCTTCACTCTTTGCCGAACAGCATCGCGTTGTTCGTTGGTTCGGTTATGGGGTGAATTGAGTACAACTAACGCTTGGGCCCGGTCAGAATGTTTAATGGCAAAAGAGCGTGCAATCATTCCTCCTAAGGAGAATCCAACAAGGGCGCACTCTCTTATCTGAAGTTCATCAAGAAGTTCTACTAGCTGATCAACAAAACTGTCTAAGGAATATTGATTATGTGTTGGTACAGTGTCCCCATGGCCTAGTAAGTCATAACGGAGAACCTGAAAGTGTTGAATGAGTTCTGGTAATTGAAATTCCCACATTTGGTGATTCAGGCCTAGGCCATGTAGTAAAACAACTGTTGGCCCATTTCCTGCCACAGAAAAAGAAGTTCTATTTTCTGGAGTTAAAATCATATTTCAAAAAGATTGGGGAGGTTATTCAATTTTATTAGAGCAAAAGGATTTTCCTTGGAAAGCAGGCATAACTTCTTCAATAAATAGCTTAAGAGAAGATTTTTGCTCTTTCATGGGTAACCCATAACTTGCCATATAGCAGAAATAGTCTACCCCAAGCGCCTCGTAAGGTTTTAGCTTGGAAATTACTTGATCAGGCGCCCCAAATATAAGGTTTTTAAGCAAGTGTGATTGCCCATAATCATTTTGATTTGTTAATTTTTCTTGGTCAACTGTTTCTGGAAATCCATTAACAACTGGCGCAAGGTTTCGAAATAAATTTTCAAATTGTTTTCCCTGCTGTTTAACCGCATTTATATAAATATTAGCTTCAGATTTGTTGCTATATACTGCGGAGTGCCTCATAGTCATGAAGCGAGGTCTCTTAATTTCAGGATTATTATTTAGGGCGTCATTAAATCTTTTATAATAATCCTGAACTTCAGAAAATGGCCTCACTAATGCCCAAGACATTACGTCACAATCATTTTTTATAGCCCACTCGAAGGTGCTAGGGTCTCTGGCAGCAACCCATATCGGTGGATAAGGTTTTTGCAAAGGCTTGGGGCAAGAAGTAGCCAAAGGAAATGACCAATATTTCCCATTATGTTCATAATCTCCCTGCCATAATGCTTTTAAGGCAGGGAGCATTTCTTGCATTATAGGGATGCCTTGGTTCATTTTTAGGCCTCCTGCCATTCGATCAAATTCGCGTTGATAGGCGCCTTTACCAATTCCAAATTCAAGGCGTCCTCCCGATAATAAATCGAGCAACGCAGCTTCTCCGGCTAATTTAATAGGATGCCAATAGGGAGCTACAGCTACGCCTGTTCCTAAACGTATGTTTGAGGTATTTGCGGCAAAGTGGGAGAGAAGTTGGAAAGGGCTAGGTGCAATTGTCATTTCAATGGCGTGATGCTCCGCCGCCCAAACAATATCTATACCCCCGTCATCTGCCATTTGAACCATTTCGGTGATATGGCGGACAATATCGCGCATATCCTCATTTGGGCTCATGCGCTCCATATTAATAACTAAATTAAATCGCATTTCTTAATGTTAAAGCAAAGGCACCTATGGAACAAGTTTGCCCGGTTGCACTCAAGAGCGATACGCCTTAACTCGACATTGATCTCTCTGACCCGTACAACGCGAGACGCCTGCCGAACAAGCATGTGACCAAAACCCGGTCCAAGCCCCTGACTGAGAAACCACCTCATGCAATTGAACCGGGCGCCTACGCCCTCGTAGCTACAAAACCCCGTCTTTCGGCAGCTGACCTTAAGCGCGCTCTTTCCGACGGGAATCTTTCGCTTTGGTTCCGCGAGTAGATTTTCAAAGAGTCACGTCGGTTTTTTAGGCCTAGCTGTCTAATCTAAAGCTCGAGCATCACGGAATGAGACTAAGCGGCGTTGATCCTCGTCCCACAGCACAAGACGAACACAGCCAAAACTTTGAAGCAGTGTGAGCCGGTTCACTTCGCCTAGTTCGGGGTGATCTCTAAGAACTCGTGGAAGATGGTAGTAAGGAATACGACTGCATAAGTGGTGCGCGTGATGCACACCGATATTTGCCGTGAACCAGCGGAGAACTTTTGGCAAGTCGTAGTGGGAGCTTCCGTAAAGTGCGGCCTTGGGTCGGGGACCATGGACCGCGGTACACGGACCAAGGACCACAGAACATTCCTTACCCTTGGATCGTGGATCAAGCAGCGTGATCCGGGTGCACGGCCCGTGGAAAAGTGTCCTAGGTGTCCTAGCTTATGCGCAGTTTATTCGGATAGTACCCCGCCAATAACCGGAGTAGCAGGGGAAAAAGTACTCAATTTATTTTACCCTGGACAGGTAGGACAGCTAGGGCATTACCGCGCTCCGCTTGGGTTTGCGGCGCCCTACCTTGATGGCGATGCCTAGTCCTGGGCTAGGATACTTTTCAGTCTTCGGCGGGCCAGTCGTGCGTGCTCTGAACATGAAGGTCGTTGGTTTAAATTCAGCTCACGAAATCAAAAATAAACCCTCTAATACAATGTGTTGGAAGGATTTTTCTTTTTCAAGGAAACAAAAACCCTGAGCAGGGTCGAAAAAATTGCCACTTAAATTGCCGCGCCACCTTCAATCATAACTTGCCGCCACTTAAAGCAAATGTCTACTATTCAAGAGTGGGGTGCCTTGTTAACCGCCCAGACTCTTGATAAGCGGCAGAAATTTTTCGACCCAGGCGATACACGTAAGGACGTCAATATGCTTGTAGACAATGCGCTCGATTAATTTGGCGCTAGAATTTCACGGCGGACTTGGGCGTGAGTGAACAGAAGCAATCGCCATTGCAGCCATTAAAACTGGCCTTCGTGCTGCTGCCAAAATATTCGATGATCGCGTTTGCGTCGCTGATCGAACCGATCCGCCTGGCCAACCGTGAATCGGGCGAAGTATTTTTTGAATGGTCGTGCTACTCGCTCGACGGCGCGCCGGTCGAAGCAAGCAACCATGTGATTACCCAAGTTGATGGCGGCGTCAGGGACCTCACCGATGCCACTTTGACGTTGGTTTGTTCGGGCCTCGATGTCGAGCAGATCGAAGCCGGACCGGAGTTGGGCAAGCGCCTACGGTATCTAGTCGCACACGGGCGCATGATCGGCGCGGCCTGCACTGGCGCGCATATCTTGGCCCAGTACGGCCTCTTGGATGGCTTCCGCTGCACCATTCATTGGGAGAATATTCCCTACTTTCGGGAGGAATTCCCCGCCGTCGACGTCACCTCTGACATCTACGAGATCGACCGCAACCGGTGGACCTGCGCCGGCGGCACTACGGCGCTCGATATGATGCTGCGTTTTATTGCCGAGCAAGGCGGCATTGGGTTGGCGCGCCGTGTGGCCGAAGTGTCGCTGCATCAGGAAATTAGGACCGCTGAAAACGCCCAGCGCCAGGATCTGCATTATCGCCTCGGCACCGCCAACGCCAAGGTAATTGAGGCCGTTCAGGTTATGGAAAACCACCTTGAAGATCCGTTGAGTTGTCGCCAACTGGCCGAGACGGTTCACCTCTCGACGCGACAATTGGAAAGATTATTCCGCTACCAATTCGACCACTCGCCAGGGCAGTATTATTTGCGAATTCGCCTCGATAATGGACGCAACCTACTACGTCGCACCGGCAGTTCAATTATCGATATTGCGGTGGCGAGTGGCTTTACCTCGACCTCGCATTTCACTAAATGCTACCGCAAACGCTTCGGCCATACGCCAACCGAAGAGCGCAGTAGTCAGGCCGAATTGTTCCTACCGAGCAGCCCCTAGGAGGCTTGGGCGCCGGCTCTCTACTGGGCGTATCAAATGCATCATCCACAGTGGGCGCAACGTTAGAACTTGGTCGGGGTATACGCGCTGCGATGCTCGATTGGTTGTTTCTAAACTCAACGACGATACCTTTGAATTTTTGGCTTTCGTGGGCGAAAGTTCGTTGAAATTGAACGGATAGATCAATTTTGCTCTATTCCAACTGGTAGTATTCCGCTCTTCACCTGGTGTGAGATCTCGTTTGGCGGCGACGTGTAGTTCTATTCTCAATTGAGGATGTTGGGCACGGTAAGGAGCTAGTCCAGTACGTGTCTTGCTATTTGTTCCGCCATATCCGAAATTGATGTGTTGAAGTTGAGATTAGTGCTCGGACCGGTCTTGAATACCAAATCATTACCCCATGTATCTTGATGCGCGCGTTTCGGATATAGAGCGAAGTTGTTTTTGATGAGCGAATCACTGTCATCGTTCCTTTGTTATTGCGTTAATGCGAAGGAATAGACGAGAGCGTGGCCTGTTTGCACTATACGCACGGGGCGGCCAGTTGTTCCCGGCATAAATTTGGGGTTGATCCTGCCGTACGACCCAAGGATCGTGTTGCTGAGCATGAGCAGGCCATCGCTCAACCTGTTTAGGGCATCGCGCTTCAAGATTGGTAGATCGTGCCAGCGCCCCGCCTTTAGAGCGTTGATATAATGCGGGTTTACACGGCCCAGACTCAGGCTGTAATGGAGTATGATCTGTTGGCATGGGCAAGCAGCGCGAAAATCGGCTTGAATTGCCGAGCCTCGATGCGTTCAAGGTCCTACCATTGGGATTATTCGGGCCCTTTCAGTAGCTTCAAAACAGCGGCCCTTCTTACAGAGCACGGTTAGTGGCGAAGGCGCTTTTTCTATATTGGGTTGTTGTCGCGTTTAGCCATGGCCATCATTCATTGAATACAATCCGGTTCAGAATATCGATCGTTGGCAGACAAACTCGCAAATTTGTTCGTGGATTCTCGTAATCAGGCGTGTGTGCAGTTGGGAACCAGTGTCGTTCCACTGCCCAATATTGTCGCTTTGGATATATTCCTGGACTTCTTCGGTGCGATACTGAGCGCGACAAACACGCTTCCAGAAAATCCCTACGTGGCCGACAATGACCGATTCAGACGAAATTGATTTAAATGCGCTTGGCAACGATGAACTCGTCGCGCAGATGCATGACGACCTTTATGACGGCCTCAAGGAAGAGATCGAAGAGGGCGTAAACATTCTGCTCGGGCGCGGCTGGGAGCCCTATCAGGTGCTCACCGACGCATTGGTCGAAGGCATGCGCATTGTCGGCATCGATTTTCGCGACGGCATTTTGTTTGTACCCGAAGTGTTGCTTTCCGCCGGCGCCATGAAAGGCGGCATGACAATCCTGCGCCCGCTGCTGGCTGAAACCGGCGCGCCGCCGGTCGGGAAGATAGTAATCGGCACGGTGAAGGGCGATATCCATGATATCGGTAAAAATCTCGTCTCAATGATGATGGAAGGAGCGGGCTTCGAAGTGATCGATCTCGGCATCAACAATCCGGTCGAGAATTACCTCGAGGCGCTTGAAGAGCATAAGCCGGACATTCTCGGCATGTCGGCGCTGCTGACGACAACCATGCCATACATGAAAACTGTCATCGAGACGCTGCAGGATAAGGGCCTGCGCGATGATTATTTTGTAATGGTCGGCGGCGCGCCGTTAAGCGAAGAATTTGGCAAAGCCATTGGCGCCGATGCCTATTGCCGTGATGCCGCAGTAAGCGTGGATACGGCGAAAGAATTTATGGAGCGCAAGCGCAATCAACCGAGCAAAACCAGTTCCTGACATGGGTGTGGTGGAAGCGGCAGCGTTGGCGGCGCGGCAATCGGTGATGATAATTGCCTGCGGCGCTTTGGCGCGCGAGATACTTGCCATCAAGCGGATGAACGATATGGAGCATGTATCACTAAACTGCCTGCCAGCCGAACTGCACAATCGGCCGGAGCGTATTGCCGGTGCGGTGCAAGACGCGATCATTCGGGCACGGCCGAACTATGGGCACATCGTTGTCGCCTATGCCGATTGCGGCACCGGCGGCGCGCTCGACAAGGTATTGGAAGCGGAGAATGTTGAGCGTCTTGAGGGGCCGCATTGTTATGCGTTTTATTCTGGGCTCGACAATTTTTTCGATCTCGGCGAGCGCGATATAGACACATTTTATCTGACGGATTTTCTCGCCCGGCATTTCGACAAGCTCGTCTACGCTGCTTTGGGGCTCGACCGTCACCCAGAATTGCGCGATGAATATTTCAGGCATTATTCGCGCCTGGTATATCTGGCGCAAACAGAGGATCCTGAATTGCGGGCCAAAGCCCAACATGCTGCGGAGCGCCTGTGCTTAAAATTCGAGATGCGGCATACTGGCTATGGCGGGCTACAGAGCTTTATCGCCGCCCTTTGAGGAGCAATCCATAATGACCCGCACGATTTTGAGTTCTGCCACTAAGGAAGTGGTGATCGGTTTCGATGCACCATTTTGCATTATCGGCGAGCGGATCAACCCGACTGGGCGCAAGAAGCTCTCCGCCGAAATGAAGGCAGGGGATTATTCCACCGTCGGGTCTGATGCACTGGCACAAGTGGCAGCTGGCGCGCATATGCTAGACGTCAATGCCGGCATTCCGCTCGCCGACGAGCCGCGTATTCTGGCCGAGTGCATCCGATTAGTTCAAAGCCTGGTCGACGTGCCGCTCAGTATCGATTCCTCGATTATCCCCGCACTGGAAGCAGGCCTCGCGGTCTATGAGGGCAAGCCGCTGGTTAATTCCGTCACCGGCGAAGATGAATCTTTGGAACGCGTGTTGCCGTTGATAAAGAAGCATGGCGCCGCGGTGGTTGCCATTTCCAACGACGAAACAGGAATTTCAATTGACCCGGATGTGCGATTCGATGTGGCTAAGAAAATTGTCGAGCGTGCCGCAGATCATGGAATTTCTCATGAAGATATTATCGTCGATCCGCTGGTTATGCCGATCGGTGCCATGAACGATGCCGGCACCCAGGTGTTTCGCCTGCTGCGCCGGCTTAGAGAGGAACTCAAAGTCAATTCAACCTGCGGCGCCTCCAATATTTCCTTCGGCCTGCCTAACCGGCATGTACTTAATGGGCATTTTCTCGCCATGGCCTCACTGGCCGGCATGACGTCGGCTATTATGAATCCATTGCACAAAGAGGAATTGAACGGTGTGCGCGCCGGCAACATGTTGAACGGCCATGACCCGGATTGTGCCGCTTGGCTAACCGCCAACCGTCCGGCCGAAGGTGCCGAGGGCGCAGGCCGGGCTCGGCGCGGCAACAAGCGCCGCCGTTCCAGTGGATAGGAACGACGCGCTAGTCGTCTTTCAGCCATCCGGCCGGCGTGGACGCTTTCCGCATGGCATGCCGGTGCTTCAAGCAGCGCGGCAATTGGGCGTCTACCTTGAATCGGTGTGCGGTGGGCGCGGCCTCTGCGGGCGCTGCCAAATCGAGGTGGCGGCGGGGGAGTTTGCCAAATACGGCATTTCCAGCTCAGCCGAAAACCTGACGCCGATCGGCGAACAGGAATTGCGCTTCCGTGATGTGAAGCCGCTGGCGGCAGACCGCCGGTTGGGCTGCTCAGCCTTGATCCGTGGCGACTTGGTGATCGAGATTCCGAGCGATGCGCAGACCAATCAGCAAGTGGTGCGAAAGCGCGCCGAAACTCGGGCGATAGAGCGCGACCTTGTTACCCATCTGTGCTTTGGCGAGGTGACGCTGCCCGATATATCGGCGCCTGACGGCGATGCGGACCGTTTGATCGCGATGCTGGAGAAAGATTGGGGATATGAAGCGGCGAGCCTCGATTCGGCGCTGCTGCCGTCGCTGCAAGCTACATTGCGGGCTGGCGATTGGCAGGTCACAGCGGCAGTGTTTCAGGAACAGGGCGGCAAGCCAGTGGTTACCGGGTTATGGCCGGGAATGAAGGAAACGATCTTTGGCCTCACCGTGGATATCGGCTCGACGACAATAGCGGCGCATCTTTGCGACCTGATGACCGGCCGCGTGGTCGGATCGGCCGGTGCGCTTAATCCGCAGATCCGTTTCGGCGAGGATTTGATGTCGCGCATTTCCTACATTCAGATGAACCCGGGCAGCCAGCCGGAACTGACGACGGCGGTACGCGAGGCGGTCGATGGCTTGATTGTAAAGACGGCGGAGGAGGCTGGGATCACCACGGCGGATATCTTGGAGGCGGTGATTGTCGGTAATCCGATCATGCATCACCTCTTTCTCGGCATCGATCCATGTGAATTGGGCGGTGCGCCGTTTTCGCTAACGTTATCTTCGGCGTTAACCCAGCCGGCAAAAGATTTGATCGCTAATCTGCCGCCGAGCGCGCGGCTTCACACTTTGCCGTGCATCGCTGGCCATGTTGGCGCCGATGCTGCGGCGGTGACTTTGTCGGAACGGCCTTATGAGGCCAGGAATACCACTCTCCTGGTCGATATAGGCACCAATGCGGAGATTGTTCTTGGCAATAAGAAACTCGTCTTGGCGGCAAGCTCGCCAACCGGCCCGGCATTCGAAGGCGCGGAGATTTCTTGTGGACAGCGCGCTGCGCCCGGCGCCATTGAGCGCGTGCGCATCGATCCGCAAACTTTCGTGGCGAAATTCAAGATCATCGGCGCCGATATGTGGTCCGACGAGGCGGGCTTTGCCGAAGAGGCTGATAAAACCGGAGTCACTGGAATTTGCGGCTCCGGCATCGTCGAGGCGGTTGCGGAGCTCTATCTTGCGGGGCTGCTTTCGGTAGATGGTGTTATTGCGCCGCCGGATGGCGGGGCGGGCGATCATCTCATGGCGGTCGGACGGACCTGGAGTTACATGCTGTATCGTGGCGAAATTGAAATCAGTGTATCGCAGAAAGACGTGCGTGCGATCCAACTCGCCAAAGCGGCGCTTTACGCTG
>Ga0115002_10009629_pt1 | contig 10506 bp, 4 predicted proteins | sample ArcticOcean_MG_C_8_FD_89576 | JGI IMG/M metagenome (GOLD analysis project Ga0115002, IMG submission 89576) | Marine microbial communities from western Arctic Ocean - ArcticOcean_MG_CB11_86 | ecosystem: Environmental > Aquatic > Marine > Oceanic | place: Arctic Ocean: Canada Basin | collected... | reverse complement strand
CCCAATAACGCGGTGGAGCAGGCATATTTTTTCCTGGACGCGGGCAACCCGGAAGCCGCGATTGCCGAGCTCGAACGTGCCGTGCTCGCGGAGCCGGACAATCCCGTGCTCATCGATGCGCTCGGCTCGCAGTTGTTTCAACTGGATCGCTTTGAAGAAGCGCGTGTGAAATTCCGCAAACTCATTGAGCTGCAACCCCGCAATGCCGCCGCCTACACCCGCCTCGCGATGGCGGCGGAGGCGACGGAACGCAACGATGAATTTGAATCCGCACTCGGGCTGGCAATGGAAATTGACCCGGACAATCCCGAGATGCTGCGCTACCTCGGTAAACTGAATCTCGAGCAGGAACGCTATTATGAAGCGGGCCGCACTTTCACCCGGCTGGCGGAATTGGAACCGGACAATCCGGACAATTTACTCGCGATGGGCGTGTGCCTTTTCCGTGGAGGCCAAGCTGAAATCGCACGCGAAACATTCGAGCGCGTGCTCCAGTTGGACCCTGAAAACGCCCTGGCCCTCACCAACCTCTCGCAGATGGAAAACGAACCGGCCACGGAAACGAAAGCTGAATCCGAATCCAAAGAATCGCCCTACGATGCTTTGGATTCGATTGAGTCCGATGTGGAACGCATCCTCATCCACGCGCATCAAACACTGGAAACGGGCGACGTGGAAGGCACGCGCTTGACGCTCGAGGAAGGGCTTGTGTCGCACCCGAATGACTGCGTGCTGCTCAATGCGATTGGAAATTTATTTTTCCGCGAGAAACGCTACGCGGAAGCAGCGGGGATTTATCATCGATTGACCGAGCTCACTCCGGACGATCCCGCGCCGCATTCGCAAGCGGCCACCTCGGCACTGTTCGATGCCAATGTCCAACTATTCAACGAGCACGTCAGTCGATTGCTCGAGATTGATCCGGATCACAACACCGGGCTCAAGCTGTTGGCCACGGCGAAATTTAGGATTGGTGAATTCCCCGAAGCCGCCAAGCTTTACGCCCGCGTGCTAGAGGCGAACCCGGAGGAAGTGGAATCCACTCTCGCGCTGGGAATGTGTTTTCATAAATTAAAAGACAACGCGCTAGCCGTTTCGTGCTTCCGGCGCGCGTTGGAGATTGACCCCTACAACGCCACCGCCGCCAGCAATCTGAAAGCCCTGACAGAGCCGAAGGAGGAATCCCAACCGGAGGCACCTACCATCCCTTCCAGCAATGGCACGGTGAAAGCGGAGACGATCCAACAGCTTCAACGCGAAACAGTTTCCAAAGAAAACGATGACGATCTACCCGCGGCGGCGTTGGTGGGCAGCCTCGATGCCTCGCAGGATTTTTTGAAACAAGGCCAACATCTTGACGCGTGGAATGCCGCGCTGGAATGTTTGGCGCGACGGCCGTTCCATCCCGAGGCGTGGCTGCATCTCACCGAGATTGCGCTGGACGCCGGCGATGAAGCGCGCGCGCTGCAGTGCCTCGACCGCCTGCTGGCGCTCTCCCCGAAATGGGATGTGCCAATCGGCGTGCGCGCCAACCTCAAGCAAAAGCCAGCGCTCACCACCACGGACATCGCGTGGCCCGAGCCGCCCGCCGCCAGCGATACGCCGCGGCTTTCGGTTTGCATGATTGTGAAGGACGAAGAGGAATTTATCCTTCAAGCCATTGAATCCGTCAAAGCCCTCGCCTATCAAGTGGTGGTGGTGGACACCGGCTCCACCGACCGCACCGTGGCGCTGGCCGAATCGCTCGGCGCGGAGGTGCATCACTTTGAGTGGAATGATAACTTTTCCGATGCCCGAAATTATTCGCTCGAACACGTCACCGGCGATTGGGTTTTGATTCTCGATGCGGACGAAATTCTGGATCCGAAAGGCAATGAAGATCTCGCGCACGATTTGTATTCGGAAAACCAACTTGGCTTCCGCATTCCGCTGGCGAATTTTATGCGGACGGAGGACCACACCCTGGAGCAAACCGGCGACGGTGTAACTTATGTGCCGCGCCTGTTCCGCAATGCCCCGGGGCTGCACTTTGTGGGGATCGTGCACGAACAGATTTTTTCATCCATCGTGGTGCGTCAAGGGCATTGGGGGATGGACTCGGGCATCGGCCGCACGCGGTTGCTGCATTTCGGGTACGACCCTTCGGTGAAACTTTCGCGCGACAAAGTGAAGCGCAACCTCCGGCTATTGGATAAAGCCGTGGAGGAAATGCCCGACGAACCGGCGTTGCTGATGAACTACGCGCTGGATTTATTTAATGACGGCCGCATCGACGAGGCGATCACGCAGAATCGCCACGCGATGAAAATGCTGGCGCAGCACAAGGCGGAGCACGTAATGCCCGAGGTGCGCGAGCGATTGGTGAGCATGTTTTGCTTTCACCTATTGCAGGCAGAAAATTACGACGAACTGCTTGAGGTGGCGCACAGTCAGTTAGCGAAAGATTGCGGGCCGACCGCATCCATCCACTACGTGGCTGCGCTGGGGCTCATCAAGCAAGGGCTGCACGCCGAGTCCATTCCGGAACTGCACGCGTGCATTGAGAAGAGTAAGGAGCAGACATTTACGCCGCGCTTCCGAGGGGTGGAAGCCCACGGGCCGTACCATTTACTAGCCGACAGTTTGGCCGAGACTGGCGATGTCGAGGGGGCGTTGGGAGCCTTTCAAAAAGCGTTGGAGATTTCGCCCGATGCCGCCGGCGTGCGGCATGGATTGGGCACGTTTCTCGTGAAGAATGATCGCGCCGAGGAAGCGGTGCAATTGTTGTTCGAGGCGATTGAAAAAGATTTGATGACGCCCACACTGTGGAGCCTCGGCTGCAATATCGTGAACGGGCATTTGAACGATACCGATATCGCACTGCACTGGACCGATTGCGCGGCGCAGGATCATCCGGAGCATCCGGAGATTACCAAGCAACGCGGCATCGCGCTGCTCACGGCGGGCCAATTTGAAAATGCTTTGCCGCTGTTTGAAGGTTTGCCGAAACATCCGGCCAATGAGGCGGCGCGGTTGCTTTGCCGATTCATCCTCGGCCAACCCGCACGGCTCACCGACGCCGACCACGAAAAGGCTGTCAGTTTGGCGCTTGTGGAATGGACGCGCCGTCTGCTCGAACGCGGGCACGAAGAGCCGATTCAGAAACTCACGGAAAATTTGGAAACACTCACCGCCACGCTACCCACCGCCGGCGAGGTGTTAGGCGAAGCGACGCTCGCGTCGTAAGCACCGCTGGAATCGTAGGCGTTACTCCTGAAGCCGGCTCTCGCCGTCGGCTGTGTAATACCGTTTGCCTTTATCGTCGTAGGCCTCTACCTGCCAATTACGGTGGGAGGTGCTGACGAACCTTTCGCGAATCAGATATTCCCCCGGCGGCTGTATTGATCGCCAAGTGATGGTCTTGGAGGCCTCCTCCCATTTTCCCTCAAAATGATCCACCGGCCCATCAGTGTGAAAATGGATGAACCGATAAACTCCCGACTCGCGGTCATATGTTTTGATCCACATGAAATATTGGTCTTCCTCTCTGTCCTTGATCACGCCCTCATACAACAGGGCGCGGCCGCCGGGTGTCCAACGGGCGCGACCGGTCATGCGAATCGTTTCCGATTCGCCATCGAGGGTGGATGTTTCCGACTCATTCCAAACACCGGCGCGGCCCAGCCGGGCCAGCTCAGGCGTGGCGGGCACAGCGGGCAGCTCGGCCCGGGCGCTGCCCTTGCGCTCCGCCTGCGTGATGGCCGTTCCCTCCAATTGTCCGGCTCGTAATATTTCTATCCGCGTTTCCCGTTTACCGGGCGCAAGCTGCATCTCGTTCATGCGCTGGACCACGTCCTCCGGAGCTCCGGGCAAATACACCGATTCCCATTCGATCCGGCCCGAGCCCACCTTCCAATTGCCCACGAACCCGCGCACATAGCCGTCATCCTGCACCACTGTATAGTGATACATGTTGATGTCGGCGTTGTAATGTTTAACCGCAAATTCGTAGGTGATCGCTCCGGAAGGATTGAACACCTTTTCCTCCAAAAACAAGCAGTGCCCATTGAGCCCCCAACGGGCATCAAGATGGCAGGTGTTGCGATTGGTGACCGCGGCATTGGAGGCGGAGCTTTGGGATTCCCACCGCCCCGGCTCATCAAGCACTTGCAGCCGTGGGTGACTCGGCGCGGTGGGCGATTCGGGTAATGAAGGAATCTCCACCGGACCGCTGTCGCCATCCAAGTTCAGCCACACCAGCAGCCCCGCCACAGGCACCGCGGCTGCGATGCCGCCCAAAATCCATGCAGTACGCTCACGCATGCCCGCAACTTAACACGGTTTTTTTTTGGTGAAAGCCCGATGATCTTTTTTTTGATTTTTGTAACGCCGCTCCGCTCATTTGCGTAGCTAAAACGATGAAACAAGTTATCGAAAAAAAATCTCGCCTCGGCAGGTCGCCTCTCTATAATGGGCGGATGCAAACTCCCTTCAAGGCAAATAGTGAGCGTATGGCCCGTGAACTTTTTCTCTGGATTCCCACCCTGCTGGTTATGGCCGGCTTGTGGATCGGGTGCGGCGAGAACCCCACAGAAACCCCTGAAAACGACGGTAACGGCACCAGCCCATCGGCGAATGCGGAAACCGTTGAACCCCCAACCAGCGCGCAGCCACCCATTGCGAAGCCCAATACGGATCCGGTAGCCAATCCGGTAGCCAAACCCGCCGCAGCCGCGGGCACGTTAGTTGCTCATTTGCCTCAGGAACTCACCATGCTCTTCTCTGCCAACATCAAGCAACTGCTCGATAAAGGCGGCCACAAGAAGTTCCTCAAATCCGAAATCTTTGAGCAAATCATGGCTGAAGTTAATGACGAGTTGGCCATCTCGATTCTCAAAGATCCCGCCGCCAGCGGGTTGGATATCGGCCAACCAGCGCACGTGTTCATGAATATCCTGCCGCCCGCAGATGATAATGAATTCGGCGCTGAACCCCTCGTGGAGGGTGGCCTGTTGATGGCGATTAAGGATGCCGCGACTCTGGAGAAGACCATCAACAAGATTATCGCCAAGACTGGATTGCCGATGAAAGTGACCGAAGCCAAAGGCTTCAAACAACTCGCCATGGCCGGCATGCCTGTGGCCATGGGCTTTACTGATAAAATTTTTATCATTGTGGGCACCAGCGATAAGGCGAAGGTTTTGCAAGTGCCAGCCATGCTCGAGGCACGCATCAACGGGAACTCCAAACCGAGCAACAGCCTCAGCGAGCACCTCAAGAAAAAATATGATGTTGGCGCGTGGTTTGACTACAACCAGTTACTAACCATCATGGTAGCCGCCATTGGCGAGGATCCCATGGCCGAGTTGCTCAAGGACATGTACAAAGACCTCACCTACTCCACCACACTCAGCTTTGATCCCGGCGCAATCAATACGGATCTGACCATCAGCTTCGGCAAAGAAGATAATCAATTCGCCGGGATGGGAGGCAAAGGCGCGGATGCCACCTTGCTAGACCTTGTGCCACAAAACACCATCGCGGCCTTTGCCGAATCGCTTAACATGGCCGCGATCCGGAAGTTATTCAACAAGGACATCATGCCCCTGTTGCTGAAGAATCCTGAATTTGAAGAAGTGCTCGCCATGATGGAAGCCGAAATCGGCCTGACGCTCAAAGAACTCTTATCCATTCCCAAGGGCGACTTCATCCTGAGTTGGGACAGCCTGGAAATGGCCGAAGGCGATTTTGGCCCCACACCGGCCGTCGGATTTCTCGTGGGCCTGACCGTAGACAACTGGGTGGCCGCCAACAAGCTCATCAACAATGAGAAACTGCAGGAAGGCATGACTATGCTGAAAGGGATGTTTGGCATTCAATTCGCCCAAAACCAAAAGGCTCTCTTTATCACCTCCAAAAAACACGCGAATGCCGTGGCCGAAGGCAAAGTAGCTAACTCCGTGAAGGGCAAAAAGCGCGCGATGCTCGGCAAGCACGTGGCCGGCGGATACGTGCGGTTCGCCGGAATCGCTGATGTCATTGAAGTGATGGCCGAAGGAGAGGAAGAAGCTGCAATGGCGGTCGACATCCTTCGCAAATTCGACGAGGCCTCCTTCACCAGCGACATGACGTCCATGAATGCCACGCTCACCTTTACGGACAAAAAAACCAACAGCTTGAAGCAGCTCATCGATTTATCGATCAAATTTGCTGAAATGGCTGGAGAAATCGGCAATGACCTCGAATTCAAAGCAGAAGCGGAAATTGAAGGCATCGAGATTGAGCCTGCGGTAGAAGAAATCGCCCCCCGTAAAAAGTAGCCAAAATCAGCGTTTTTTCACGCGTCCGGCCGTTTTACAGCGGCCGGGCGTTTTTTTTTTGGTTTTCCATTCAAAAAATCGAATTATTTCCTAAAGCCACCCCCCTTTTCTGCCGACTTATAGTTAGCGACAAACAGCTAATAACGCTGTCAACCACGTCCAAGGATGGACTCATCGAGCAAGTGCTGCTCGAGAGGTGGTATTATGAGAATCAACACGGAAGTTGAAAACAGCAGTTCCGCGCGCGACTTAAGTCACGCCGAGACGCTCAAGAAATTCGGCCTCTTCTTTCAGAAGATGGGCGAGCTGGATCTTGCTGTGTCCGTGTACTCCCGCGTGCTCGACCTCGGTGCCGATTCCCCCGAACTGCGCTACAACTTCGGCGCCGCACGCCTCAAACAAATCCGCCCCACCGAAGCCCTCGAACATTTCAAAGCCGCCGCCCGCCGCGAACCCTCCGCCCACGGCATCCACCTCGGCATGGCCAATTCCCACCAACTCCTTGGCGACATCACCGCCGCCGAGGCGTGCCTCAAACAGGAACTGCTCATCAACCCCGAAGCCGCCGATGCCGCCGTAAATCTCGGCTGGATTTTGGAGGAACAAAATCGCATCCCCGAGGCGCTCATGGAATATCGCAAAGCGCTGTACTACGAGCCCAACGACGCCAACCTCCGCTGGAACCACGGCCTCGCCTGCCTCATGCTCGGCGACTTCGCCAAAGGCTGGCGTGATTATGAATTCCGCTGGAAAGCCCGCCAGAAAAAGAAACCCGAATTTGATGCCCCCGAATGGCGCGGCGACTCCCTCGAAGGACGTAGCCTGCTGCTCCACACCGAGCAGGGCTTTGGCGATTCCATCATGTTCCTGCGCTTCGCCCGCCAACTCGCCCGCGCCCGCAACCGCGTTTCCATCCAATGCCAACCCCAGCTCAAGCGCCTCTTCAAAGGCGTGCCCGAGCTCGATACCGTGGTGTCCCCCGGCGATGCCCTGCCCGCCTTCGACGTACACGCCCCCTTAATGAGCCTCCCCAAACTGCTCAAGCTCCAACGCGAAACCGATCACCACAGCCCCCCTTACCTCAGCCCTGTCGAAGCTTCCCCGTCAAAACTCCCCGGCTACAAACCCGGCTACAAACACATCGCCGTCACCTGGACCAGCGCGCCGCACAGTGAAATCACCGAAAAGAAATCCATCCCCTATTCGCTGTTCAAAAATATTTTTGATACCCCCGGCTGTCAATTTTACAGCGTGCAAATCAATGCCGATGCCACCGCCGTGGCCGATATGAATCAACGCTCCAACGTGCACGACCTGCGCGATCACATCGGCGATTTTGCCGACACCGCCGATATCCTCAACCAGGCCGACCTCGTGCTTTCCGTGGATACCGCCACCGCCCACCTCGCCGGCGCGCTCGGTCGCCCTTCATGGACGCTCCTGCCCCACGCCGCCGATTGGCGCTGGCGGCTCCATCGCAACGACACCCCGTGGTATCCCACCATGCGCCTCTTCCGCCAAAGCCAAACCAATCATTGGGATGATGTGATGGAAGAAATCCAGCATTGCCTCTTAAATTACGGCGCAGAACTGCGCACTTCAGAACTCGCCGGAGGTGTGGTGGAAGCCCCAATGTAGTCTCGGCCCACCGGGCCGGCCTACAAAATTATCCCACTGCGGGCGAGGGCGCTTGCAGGCCGGCGTTGACGAAGGCGTCGAAAAGATTCTCCGGAATGGCGCGATGAAAGTCGCCCGGAATATCCTGCCCCCCCGAGAGAAATGAGATGGGCAATTGGGTGGCCAGCATCACATTCCACACTTTGCTCCAGCGTTCGGCTTCATCAATGTGCGTCAGCAAAATGCCCGAGAGCGACAAATGCGAAAACGCGCGCGCCTGCCGAAGCAGCAAACCCAAATCGTACGAGGCATTGAGCACCAGTTGAATTTCCATGGGCGGCATATCCGCCAAACCGCGCGCGAGGGCTTCCAGCGCGGTGGAATTATTTGTCGCCACGCCCGGCAAATCCACAAACCGAATCGTGTCTTCCGGCGGCTGATCATTGTCATCCCAAAACCGTTCCACCGGAATTTGCATCAGCTCGCTGTGCAGGCTGAGAAACTCCGCCGTGTTGCCGCGGTCGCCATCCAGCCGCCACGCGCGCACCGGCTTGCCATTCACCAGCGATTCCTGCGTCATCCATTTGCAGAGCGCGGTGGTCTTGCCCGTGCCCGGCGGGCCCACCAACACGCGCACCGGATTGCCCGGCCGCTCCACGCGCCGGGCGATTTGATTCCAATACTCCGAGAGCACATCGCGCAGCAGCTCCATTTCCTCAATCAAATTGCGCGGCTTGGTGCCGCCCAAAAAATTACGCGCGTGCGCCGAAAGCCAACGCGCGTGCGAAGGTAGCAAACCCAATTCCTCCAAAACCTGCACCGCCGGCATCGCCGCCACTTCGGGGCGGCCACCCTGCGCTTGAGCGATCATTTGCGCCAGCTTCGCAGGCATTTTTGCGTCCGGATTGAGGGCGTTGCTTTGCAGCACGCTCGAGGCGCCGCGCTCGGTTAATTCTTCTTCCAATTCGCCCACGCGGGTGGCCAGTTGGAGCATCGCCTCTTTTTCGGAACGCTCGGGGGTGGATTTTGTGGCGAGCACTTCCACTTGTTTGCCGTTCCACATCCGCTTGAGCACTCCCGCTTGCACGGGGCGCACGTTGAGGATCACGGCGTCGACGCCCAGTTCGTCGCGCACTTTTTCCAGTGCGTCCTGGGGCGAATCGGCGATAAGTTTGACAACATTCATTCGGCGGGTGGCAATTGCCGGTGACCGCGCGGCCACCATTTATTGAATGGCCGGGATTGACGCCACGGGCACAATCTCAATCTTCGGTGGCAGCTCCTCGTAGCTGAGGAACGCCAGCTCGGGGAACTTCGCCGCAAAGAACTTGCGGAGTCCAGCCCGAATCATTGCCGAACAAATAATCACCGGCGGTTTGCCCTCGGCAATCATCGGCTGAATGGCCTGATGCAGTTGATGCGAAAGGTGCTCGGCGATCTTTGGATCGATCAAAAGTTGCATTTCATTTTGCGTAGGCCGAATGCCTTTCACCATTTCCTCTTCGAGCCAAGGATCCAGCGTGATGGACGGCAGATTGCCCGATTCGTCGAGGTACGGCTTCACCACCTGCACGCCGATGGAACGGCGGGCTTGTTCGGAAAGTTCGTCAGGGTTTTTCGTGGTGGCCGCGTAGTCGGACACACGCTCGAGGATGCCCACCATGTTGCGGATGGACACGCCCTCGGCCAGCAGATTTTGCAGCACGCGCTGCACTTGGCCCACCGAAAGCAAATTCGGCACCAGCTCATTCACCAGCGCGGGGTGGTCTTCCTTCAAATTATCCAGCAACACCTGCACGTCCTGTCGACTGAGAATCTGGTGGCAACTGCGCTTGATCGTCTCGCTGAAATGCGTCACCAACACCGACGCCGGATCCACCACCGTGTAGCCCGACACCTCGGCGTTCTTGCGTTCCACCTCGGTGATCCACGTCGCCGGCAAGCCGAACACCGGCTCGGTCGTCTGCACGCCCGGCAGCACCTCGGTGCTATTATTCGTATTCATCGCCAGCCAATAGCCCGGCATCACCTCGCCGGTGGAAATCATTTGGCCACGGAAAATAAACCGATATTCATTGGGCTGCAGTTCCAAATTATCCCGCAACCGCACGGCGGGAATGATGAATCCCATGTCCTGAACAAAATTGCGGCGCACACTTGTCACGCGCTCCAGCACATCGCCGCCCTTTTTAGGATCCGCCAGCGCCAGCAGTCCGTAGCCCAGTTCAATTTGCAACGTATCCAAGTGCAACAAGTCCTCGAGCTTCTCCGGCCCGGAAGGTTCAGCACCTTCGCCGCCGCCATCGGCTCCGCCGCCATCAGGCAATCCGGGCGTAGTTCCGCCGTCGGCGGGGCGCTCCATAATCATGCCCTTTTCTTCAAAATTGGTGTTCATGAAATAAAACACGCCGCCCATCACCGTGAAGGGGAACCAAGGCAGAATGCCCGTTACCAGCGCGAAGGCAGCGAGGATGAAAAGCGTAATCGAAAGGATTCGCAACACATTCGGTTGCAGAAAAAGCTGCGTGGCCAGCGTTTGGCCGAGGCTTGCTTTGTCTGCCGTGCGCGTCACCAAAATACCCGCCGCCGT
>Ga0115002_10009626_pt1 | contig 10507 bp, 18 predicted proteins | sample ArcticOcean_MG_C_8_FD_89576 | JGI IMG/M metagenome (GOLD analysis project Ga0115002, IMG submission 89576) | Marine microbial communities from western Arctic Ocean - ArcticOcean_MG_CB11_86 | ecosystem: Environmental > Aquatic > Marine > Oceanic | place: Arctic Ocean: Canada Basin | collected... | reverse complement strand
TTCGTCGCTCCCAGGCGCATTTGCCTGCGGGCTTGGAGCAGAGCTTCATTCCGAAGCGTCGGCAGTTCTTGCATATAGGTCCGGTGTACCTTGCCATTTAGTTTCCTGAGTTAACTCTTAGTACTTGTTCTTCGTGCCTTACGGCTCTTTGGCCTTGCGGCATTCTTGAGGTCTGTCGTCAGTGGAACGAGCTGCTGTTTGGCAAGGCAAGCTCGTTCGTGACTATTTAGACGCGACGCTTTTTAGGCGGTCGACATCCGTTGTGGGGAGTCGGTGTGACGTCTCGAATAGACACCACTCTAATTCCGGCTCCCTGAATTGCCCGAATGGCAGCCTCACGACCAGAGCCGGGGCCCTTGACCATGATGTTAACGGTTTTCAGGCCGTGTTCGATTGCTGTTCGAGCTGCAGTTTCACCTGCGCGCTGAGCGGCGAATGCAGTGGACTTTCTTGAACCGCGGAAGCCCATTGCACCTGCGCTACTTTGCGAAATAACGTTGCCCTGTGGGTCGGTCATCGTGATGAGCGTGTTGTTGAATGTTGCGCTGATGTAAGCCCGGCCCTGTGGGACAAACTTCTTTTCGCGCCTTCTTGATCGCTGCCTTGGCATATTTTTCTTCGTAATCCTCTAAATGGCGGTATTCGCCGAACTGAGTATCAAATACGGACTAGTTGTGGACTAGTGAGCTGCCGTTCGCTTACGTCCGGCGACTGTTTGTCGACGACCGCGTTTTGTTCGAGCGTTGGTCTTCGTTCGTTGTCCACGAACAGGTAGGCCTCGACGGTGCCGCAAGCCACGGAATGTTTGAATATCCGTGAGTCGGCGGATGTTCAGCTGGGTCTCTCGACGAAGGTCACCTTCGATCATGAGTCCAGTCCTCTCGACAGCACTTCGTACCCGAGCCAGATCTTCATCAGATAGATCTCGAACGCGGGTGGATTCATCCATGCCCGAGTCGGCCAATATCTTTTTAGATGTGGTCCGACCGATGCCGTAGATAGCTGTAAGTGCTATTTCGAGTCTCTGATTGTCCGGGATGTTTACTCCGGCGACGATTGCCATAAGGCCGATTTCTCCTGTAGCTCGGCTAGCCCTGTCGCGCTTTGAGGCGAGGGGTCAGTTTGTTAATCACGTAGACGCGCCCTTTTCGGCGAACAATTTTGCTGCCTGGGTGCTTGGCCTTAACGGATGCTTTGACTTTCATTGTTTTATCTCGTGCGTACGTACTTGCTTGCGTGGTGACTCTTACTTGAATCGATATGTGATCCGGCCGCGCTTTAGGTCGTAGGCCGATAGTTCGACTAGGACTTTATCTCCGGGCAGGATTCGGATGAAATTCTTTCGAATTTTTCCTGATGCGTGTGCGAGAACCTCATGACCATTAGGAAGCTCAATCTTGAAGAACGCGTTCGGTAGAGCCTCGTTTACGAGTCCCTCTACTTCGATTGCTTCCTTTTTTGCCAAATTATTTTCGGTCCGTTTCTATCGTTCTTTTAGTTATTCAACTGTGAGAACTACCGGGCCGTCCTCCGTTATCGCTACCGTGTGCTCGAAGTGGCACGAAAGACTGCTGTCCTCTGTGACGACGGTCCAGCCGTCGTCGAGCATTCGGGCTTTCCATCCACCAGCGTTCACCATCGGTTCGATTGCCAGAACGAGACCAAGCCGTAGTTCCGAACCGTGCCCTGCTGGCCCGAAGTTAGGAATCTGCGGGGGTTCGTGCAGGTTCTTGCCAATACCGTGCCCGACATACTCACGAACTAGTTCGTAAGATTTCGGAAGCACATGGCTTTCGATGGCGTTTGATATGTCGCCAACCCGGTTACCGGGTTGTGCTGCTTTGATCCCCATTTCAAGTGATACTCGTGTGGCGTCGATCAGGTCATCCTTCTCACTTGTTGAAGGACCAGCGACCTGCGTTACCGCGTAGTCACTGTTGTACCCGTCTACTATCGCTCCACAATCCATAGTTACCAGATCGCCTGATCGGACTACCCGATCGCCAGGAATTCCGTGAACTATCTCTTCATTTATCGATATGCACGCCGTTGCCGGGAAACCGTACAGTCCCAGAAATCCTGGGGTCGCACCTTCCGACTCGATGGCCCGACGAGCAACGCTGTCGAGTTCGCTTGTCGTTATTCCCTGTTCAAGCGCTTCGAACGCTTTTCTAACGGCAAACGCGACAATTCGCCCTGCCTCGCGCATGATTTCCAGCTCCTGCGCCGACTTTAAAGTGGCAGTTGGAGCGGGATTTCCGCTTACAGCGATTCTGGGCGTCGTTTCACCGTTCAAAGAACGAACTCTCCTAGTATATCCCAAGATAGGGACTTATTTCGATTATCCGGTTGATCCGATTGCTTGAGTTAGCTGCTCAAACACTGAATCGGGAGTACCTGTAGCAACAATTTCGACCACGTTGCCACGTGACTTGCAGTAGTCGAGCACAGGAGCGGTTAACTCCTGATAGATCTTCATTCGGTTTTTGACTGCTTCGGGTTTGTCGTCTTCTCGAACGACTACTTCACCGCCGCAGTAGTCACAAACACCAGCTTTTTCTGGTGGCTGTGAGTTGAGGTTGTAAGGGGTTTGACAGTTATTGCAAATTGCTCGACCGGCAAGCCGCTTCACCAGTTCATCGGTATCTACCAACATGTGTACGACTTTATCGATCGGTGATCCTGCCTCGTTGAGTGTCTTATCCAGCGCTTCGGCCTGGACTACTGTCCTCGGAAAACCGTCGAGAAGAACACCGGCAGGTTCGTCGATGTACTGCTGGATCATCGAGATGATGTGTGAATCAGGAACGTAGTCGCCCCTGTCCATAAATCCCTTGGCAAGCAGGCCCAGTTCTGATCCGGCCGCAACTTCGGCACGAAGAATGTCACCGGTTGAGAGGTGCTTCATGCCAGTTGAATTGGCGAGACGACGTGCCTGTGTGCCTTTGCCCGCACCTGGCGGACCTAATAAAACGATACGCATTTACGTATTGACCGCTTTCTAGCGGACAAATCCTTCGTAGTTACGCATCAGGAGCTGGGATTCCAGCTGTCGCATCGTATCGAGCGCCACACCCACCATGATCAGCAGACTTGTGCTCTGCAGGATGGTCGTAGCGTTCGGCAGGTCGGTTACCAGCTGTGCCAGATACGGCAAGATGGCGATGAATCCCAGGAACAGCGCTCCACCCCACGTGATACGCAGTACAACACGCATCAGGTAGATCTTGGTTGGCGGTCCCGGTCGAATACCAGGTACGAATCCACCATTTTTCTGCAAATTCTCAGCGAGGTTCTGCTGGTTGTGAACAACCAGTGTGTAGAAGAACGTGAAAATGACTACGAGCAGGAATACTGCAACCCAATAGATCGTGCTTGTAGGCCCGAACGAGTTCTGGAAGAAATTGGCAACTGTGGAAATTAACCCGTCGGACCCGTCATTGAAGTAACTGGCAACTACCGAAGGCAGTATCAGGATCGAGAACGAGAAAATCAGTGGAATCATTCCTGCTGCGTTTACACGCAGCGGTATATGGGTTGCCCCCGATTGTTTATACATCTGCCCGCCACGGAACACACTTCGCCCATATTGAACAGGGATTTTCCGTTGCGCCTCCGCGAAGTAGACGATCAGGTAGACGATAGCTATCGCAATAATGATAAGCATGCCGACCTGGAATATTTGGTCGCGCAATAGCCAGAGTTGTCCGACCACTTGCGGCAGGGTCGAGACGATACCGGCGAAGATGATTAACGATATGCCGTTACCGATTCCCTTTTCAGTGACGAGTTCACCCATCCATACCAGTAGCATCGTTCCGGCGGTCATCGCCATGAGGATGGTCAGGGTGTTGAGTGTGTTTCCACCGCCGAATCCGATACCGGTAATGGCTGCGCCGCCGGTACCGCTTGAGAAAGCACCCGCAAACAGGTTCAGCTGGCCGTATCCCTGAAGGAACGCGAGCGGAACTGTCATGTAGTGGGTGTACCGGTTGATTACCTTCCGGCCGCCTTCACCTTCTTGAGAAAGGTTCTTGAGCATCGGGATGATCGGTGTCAGTATTTGCAGGATGATGGACGCCGTAATGTACGGGTACACACCAAGTGCAGCGATAGATAGGTTACGGAGTGCTCCACCTGAGAAGAGATCGAGGAAACCGAGCAGTGGGTTCGCTTCGAATGCGGCGGCCAGTGCTTCGCGGTCGACGCCCGGGACCGGTACGTGTGCGAAGAACCTGAAGATAACGAGAATTCCCAGAGTGAACAGGATTCGGAATCGAAGATCAGGAATACGCCATGCGTCCGCCGCAGCACGGAATAGTGCTGGTACCGGGGATTCTGACGTTTGTTTGACCTGGGTCATAGTTACTCGGCTGACTCTGCTTTAGGTGCGTCATCTACTTTCGGAGCGTCAACAATAGTGACGGATCCCCCGGCTGCTTCGATCTTGGCTATAGCTGATTTACTGAAAGCGTGAGCAGAAATGTTCAGCTTCTTTGTAAATTCACCATCTCCGAGAATCTTGACCCGCGCGTTTTTCTTTCGAACGAGACCTGCTTCGACAAGTTTTTCGATTGTGACATCGGAACCGGCTCGGAATTCCTCAAGGTGTTCGAGGTTCACGGGAGTCGATTCGATACGGAATATGTTCGTGAAACCGCGCATGTGGGGCAGGCGTTTGATGAGTGGAAGTTGTCCACCTTCAAACAGGAACGGCACGCTACCGCGCTGCTTCTGTCCCTTCGAGCCTCGGCCAGAGAACGTGCCGGTGCCCGAACCGTTGCCGCGTCCAACGCGTTTTCGGTTCTTCTTGGAATTTTTAGATGGTTTTAGCTGGTGAAGTCCAGGCATTTTGAAAATTCTTACTGACTTACTGGTGGCGAGTTACCGTCACGTGAGTTATTTACTTCGTTTCCTCAAATGAGATGAGGTGAACGACTGTTGCGATCATTCCGCGTATCTGAGGAGTGTCGTTTTGGACAACCTCGTGTCGGATCCTGCGTAGTCCGAGTGCCTTTAGCGTGGCCCTTTGGTTGGGCTTTGTGCCGATGCCACTTCGGAGTTGTGTAATGCGTAGTTTGGCCATGATTATCAGTTCCCAGAAATTACTCGGCTGCTTCTTTAGCAGGCTTGGTAATGCCTTTTCGACGTTCAACAGCAGCGACTGGGTCGCGGAGCTGGTTGAGTGCTTCGAGTGTGGCCTTAACAATGTTGATGGTATTTGATGATCCGAACGTCTTTGAAAGAACGTCCTTTACTCCAACCGCGTCCATCACGGCGCGGACACCGCCACCTGCTATCACACCAGTTCCGGGAGCGGCGGGCTTCAACAGCACCTTGGCTCCAGAGAACTTCGAAGTGATTTCGTGTGGGATCGTCGGGCCATTCAGCTCGACGTGCGCCATCGCCTTCTTGGCATACGCGGTTCCCTTGCGAACTGCGTCGGGAACTGCACCGGCTTTACCCAGAGCTGCGCCAACGTTTCCGTTACCGTCTCCGACTACAACCATTGCGTTAAATGTGAGGTTTCGGCCACCTTTGACGACCTTTGATACCCTGCGGATTTTCACGACTCTCTCGACAAGACCTGAATCTTCTTCATCGCGTCGCGGTCGACGTCCACGACGATCTCCGCCGGGGCCACCTGGGCCACGTCCACCGCCGGAACCGCCTGGGCCACGTCCACCACCGGGTCCGCGTCCGCCACCTGGGCCACGTCCACCGCCAGGTCCGCGTCCGCCACTTGGGCCACGTCCACCGCCGGGAGCACCGCCGGTGTTTCCACCTTGCGGGGCGCCGCTTCGTGTTTCATTCTGAGACGAGGTCATTTAGAAGCTAAGTCCTTCTGTGCGGGCGGCTTCGGCTAATGCCTTGACCCGACCGTGATATTTGTACCCACCACGGTCGAATACTACCTTGGTGACTCCTGCTGCGAGTGCTGCCTTGGCAACTGCTCCGCCGACTGCCTTTGCGACATCCGTTTTTGTGTCAGTTGACTTCACATCGAGCGAGGTTGCCGCTGCCAGCGTGTGGCCGCGCTCATCGTCGATAACCTGAGCGTAGATGTGGTTGCTGCTTCGGAAAACAGCAAGCCGTGGCCGATCAGCAATTCCGCGTACGTTCTTGCGAACACGCCTGTGCCTGATCCACCGTTTTCGAGAGTCGAATTTTCGATTACCCATATTTACGCACCAGCTCCAACAGCCGTCTTACCAGCCTTGCGTCGGATGACTTCATCGGAATATTTAATGCCCTTGCCCGTGTACGGGTTTGGCTTTCGTACCTTGCGTATTTGAGCAGCCTGCTCGCCCACGTCTTCTTTGCTCGGGCCGGTTATGTTGATAAACGTCTGGCCGTCTGCGGTGATGTTGTTCGCACCGATTGGTTCGACAGGAACCTGGTGCGAGTAACCAACGCTGAGTTCCAGCGCTTTGCCCTTTTGCTGGACTCGGTAGCCGGTACCGATGAGCTCCAGGCGTTTTGTGAAGCCCTCTGCACAGCCAATGACCATGTTGTTTATAAGGCTTCGTGTTAGTCCGTGCAGCGCTCGCTGGTCGGGATCGTCGTTGGGACGAGCGACAGTGATAACTCCATCGGTCAGATCAATTTTCATTGTCGCCGGCAGGGTTCGCGTTAGCTCGCCTACTTTGCCTTTGACCGTGACTGTAGTGCCATCGATTTTTACATCGATGCCGCTTGGCACAGTTATTGGGGCTTTACCTATTCGAGACACTTTAGATCTTCTCTCATGGATATCTTTACTAAATTCGGGTTGAGCTGGATTTCTACCAGATGTAGAAAAGCAGTTCTCCACCGACACCTTGACGACGTGCCTGCTGGCCCGTCATAACACCTTTGGAAGTAGACATGAATGCCACTCCAAGTCCACCGAAGTACCGAGGTACTTCGTTCTTAGCTACATAAACCCTGAGACCCGGCTTGCTTACGCGCTTGAGTCCCTGGATTACCGGGGTTTTGTCTTCGTAGTAGCGAAGCTGAATCTCGATCTTCTTTTCGATTGAGTCATTTTCACTGGCCGAGAAACTAGAAATAAAACCTTCTTCGGCGATGAGCTTCAAAAGTGAAGTCTTCATACGTGAAGATGGGAGTTCGAGTGATTCATGTCGCACCTGAACCGCGTTGCGGATTCTAGTGAGCATGTCGGCTATGGGATCTGTTACTGGCACCTTGATCGATTCTCTGAGTAGTTAGCGGTTGTTACAGGCTTCCCTTGCGGATTCCAGGCAGTTCGCCCTTCAGTGCAAGTTCGCGGAAGGTGATTCGTGAAAGGCCAAAGAAACGCATGTATCCGCGTGGACGGCCAGTTACGGCACAGCGGTTGCGCAGACGGACCTTCGCAGAGTTGCGGGGTAGTTTTGCCATTTCCTGGCGAGCGTTGAAACGCTCTTCAGGGGATCGGTGGATGTCGGTAGAGATCTTGCGAAGTTCTTTACGAATTTCCGCGTTTGCGTCGACCAGCTTCTGGCGGCGCTTTTCTCGTTCGATCATCGACTTCTTAGCCAATACAAATTACTCCAGGTGGTTTAGAGGGCGGCAACAGGATCGTCGACACGCACAAACGGCATGCCGAGTAGTTCTAGGAGACGTCGTCCCTCTTCGTCGGAACGGGCTGTGGTAACGAACGTCACCTGCATGCCTCGCATCCGATCAATTTCATTGTAGTCAATCTCAGGGAAGGTCGACTGATCGCGCAGTCCCAGAGAATAGTTCCCTCGGCCGTCGAATGCAGTTCGGCTGATCCCTCGGAAGTCACGCGTCCTAGGAAGCGTGATGTTTACGAATCGATCAAAGAACTGCCACATGCGTGGTCCACGCAGTGTTACCGATGTTCCGATTACAGAGCCTTCACGAAGTTTGAAGTTCGCAATGGATACCCTGGCCTTGTTTTCCATCGGCTTCTGACCGGTGATCTTCTGGAGATCACCGGTAGCCGCGCCGACTGCTGAGTTGCTGTCGAGCGCCTCACCAAGACCGATGTTCAGCACGATCTTTTCGATCTGCGGAACCTGCATCGGGTTGGTGTAACCGAACTCGCGCATCAGCACTTCAACCACGGTATCGCGATAGACCTGTTTCATGCGCGGAACGCTTGCGACAACCGCCTCTTTCTTTGCCTTTGGCGCAGCTTTTTCGGCTGCGGGCTTAGATTCGGCTGCAGGTTTTTTCGCTGCAGGTTTTTTAGCGGCGGGTTTCTTTGCTGCTGCCTTTTTAGCTGCAGGTTTTTTAGCGGCGGGTTTCTTTGCTGCTGCCTTTTTAGCTGCAGGCTTTTTGGCCGCGGCTTTCTTGGCTGCAGGTTTGGAAGCCTTTGCCTCTGTTACCTGTTCTTCTTTTTTATCGTCAGGAGCGTTTGCCACTCTTGACCACCCTTACTTTCGTCCCGTCTTCGAGGACTTTCTGACCAGCACGACCGGCAAGACCGCTCTCTGGATCGATGAGCATTATATTAGAGATGGCTATTGAGCCTTCCCCTTGGACGATACCGGTTTGCGCTACGCCGGGCTGGGCTTTGATATGGCGAGTAACCATGTTCACGCCTTCAACCACAACCCGGTTCTTATCAACGAGAATTCGTATCACAGAACCGCGCTTGCCTTTATCTTTTCCAGAGATGACGAGCACCTGATCGTCTCTCTTGATTCGCATCTGGCTCATTGGTTAGAGAACCTCCGGCGCCAGCGACACGATGCGCATGAACTGTTTGCTTCGCAGTTCACGAGCTACCGGGCCGAATATTCGAGTGCCACGCGGGTTTTCATCGTCACCGATGATCACACACGCGTTGTCGTCGAATCTGATGTACGAACCGTCGGATCGTCGAACTTCTTTCGATGTTCGTACGACTACCGCTTTCACGACCTGGTGCATCTTTACGGTGCCACCGGGCTGTGCGTCTTTTACTGTGCAGGTGATTACATCACCTAGACTGGCGTAACGACGCGCGCTTCCTCCGACGATGTTGATGCAAAGCACCTCACGTGCGCCAGAGTTGTCGGCGACCTTAAGCCTTGTTTCTCGCTGAATCATCTGCCTACTCTTCTTCCGACTCATCTACGCCAGCGAGGTCGGCCTCACTAACGATGTCGGAAGGCTGAACTTCAGCAACGTCGACTTTGTCGACAATGCTGACCAAGCGCCATCGCTTGGTCTTTGAAATTGGACGGCTCTCTTCGATCAATACACGGTCGCCGATTGTTGCCGCGTTTTGTTCATCATGAACAACGAACTTGGTCAACATACGTCGAGCCTTTTTGTATATTCGGTCTCGCTGCAGCCAAGAGACCCCTACCACGAGGCTCTTGTCGTTCTTGTCTTTCAGAACAGTGCCGGTTTGCTGTTTGCGCGCCAACCTATTCTCCCTCTGCCTTCGCGGCTTCCAAGTTTTCTGTGATCGCTCGTTCTCGAAGCACAGTCTTGATCCGCGCGATTGTCTTCCGGGTGTTCCCGAGTTCGTTCGTGTCGGTCAACTGCATTGTCGCCTTGCGGAACCTGAGGTTCATCATGGCGCGCTCCTGATCACCGAGCTCTTTTGAAAGTTCGGTATCGTTCAGTTCTCTTACTTCGCTAATCTGCATCGTTCGTCAGTTCCTCCCAGTCCATTAGCTCGCATATTGCGAACATTGGGCGGGAATCCTTAAAATTCATCAGTCCGAGCAACGATCCTGGTTGGGATCGACAATTTGTGGGCTGCTCGCCTGAGAGCCTCTCGTGCATCCGCTTCCGGAACGTCGGCAATTTCGTAGAGCATCCGTCCACGCCTTACCACCGCTACCCAGTGACCGACTGCACCCTTACCACCACCCATGCGGGTTTCAGCGGGTCGTGAACTGACGGGCTTCGCCGGGAACAAACGTACCCAGAGTTGACCGCCACGTTTTACATAACCGGTGATGGCACGACGAGCTGCTTCAATCTCGCGAGCAGTGACCCAGCCGGGACCTTCTGCCTTGAGACCGAACTCACCGTTGACCATTGTTGAACCCTTGGTTCGAATGCCGTTCATTCGACCGCGGTGTTCCTTGCGGTACTTTGTGCGCTTTGGCTGAAGCATGGTTAACCCTGACCCCCACCACTGTTGGACTTACCTTGTGACGAACCGCCGCCCGATTTCGAGCGTCCACCGCCACTGGGGCGTCCACCGCCAGATGATTTGCCCTGTCCGCCTTGGCCGCCCTGACCCTCCTGGTTTGCACCAAGTGAAAGTCGTGATTGTGCACGGGCTCGCAGGTTCTCTGCCGAAGGAATCATGTCTCCGGTGTAGATCCAAACTTTGATCCCGATGACACCGAAAGTCGTCTTGGCTTCCGACACAGCGAAGTCGATCTGCGCTCGCAGCGTGTGCAGCGGCGTTCGACCTTCCTTCTGTTTATCGGTTCGTGCGATTTCAGCACCACCGAGTCGGCCTGCAACAACAACCTTGATACCGAGTGCGCCCGACTGCATTGTGCGCTGCATTGCGAGTCGAACTGCTCGCCTGTAGGCGACACGT
>Ga0115002_10009625_pt1 | contig 10508 bp, 6 predicted proteins | sample ArcticOcean_MG_C_8_FD_89576 | JGI IMG/M metagenome (GOLD analysis project Ga0115002, IMG submission 89576) | Marine microbial communities from western Arctic Ocean - ArcticOcean_MG_CB11_86 | ecosystem: Environmental > Aquatic > Marine > Oceanic | place: Arctic Ocean: Canada Basin | collected... | reverse complement strand
GGCGTTCTACCTCGCTGGGGCTCGGCGAACTGACCCCAGGCTACTGCGGCAACGCCTTCGGCGTAAAGAAAGATGACTTCGTTTGCTGAAATGCAAACTTTCGATTCGAGGGCTTCTATCGGCGCTGAATGCAAAAGATGTGGGTAGTGGCCAGCCAAGATGGTCATGCCACGGTCTCGTTCTCAACTCAATATGTGGGGAATGATTACGGGCTGAAAGCTCGTGCGACACCCCAAGACCATGGTCTCGTACTTATTACTCAACTATGAACTTCGATAGTCGCTGACTAGAATTGATTAAGAGCCACTGCAAGCCGGGAAAACATGAGCCACTGCAAGACCGTAACTAAAGAACTAACAACCAGAGAGCGCACGTGAAACTATCTAACATCGGTCCCTTCGTCGTACTTTCGTTACTACTGACCGCTACAACACCGGTACTCTCCGCTGAGCCCCCTACAAAAGAAACCCCATTCGATTTCTACTCGAAGATTGGCGATCGCGTCTTAGCGCGGATGGAGAGTGGGGTCGCGATTACCGAAGGCGTAATTCGAGTCCGACGTCGCCACGAGAACGACATGGACTTCTCTAAATACAATCCGTTTTACTGGGAAGGCCGTTTGACTCAATTTCGCATCGAGGACTTTACACCTCGCGGCGAGATGAAAATTAAGTTCACGTTGCTCACCGAATGGCCGCAAGACTACATGCCGGCCCGCGGACCGGATTTCTCATGTATCTACATCGGCGATCCACTAGCACACGAAACACTGCGGAGTAAATTCGCCCTCAACTTCCGTATGAAACACGTCGCCAACTTCAAGCATTTTGAACAAGTTGTGGACGAAGGAGCATTTCGCGCTTTCCCCAAACAACTCGCGCCGGGAAAGCTGTTGACGGTCGAGTACCGTTTTTTCAACAACGAAAAGCACGCTCCTTGGAAATCGCAAAAGGATCGTAACAATCACAATCTCTCCGCCTACTATTCCGAATTCTTTCGCATCCGAGTTGGAACGCCGGGGATCTATATCGACAATCTCCAACAGGTTAATGTGATGCCAGCGCCGAGTCGCTACTCGGGCGGATGGACGACGATCCCAACTGTTCGTGTCGAACCTTGGAAAGCTTTGCAACAACAGGCGTTCAACTTAACTCCCAAAAACTCACAGCCGTTCCTTCTCGGTCGAACTTGGTTTCACACGGATTTCAAAACAGGCAAGCATGTCAGCGATCGCTCGGACGACAAGCCCTCCGTCTTCTTCGAAGAAATGGAAGATAAGCGTTCTGGCTACTCTGCCAGCCTTTACAACGTAACGGCATGTAACACTTGCCACATTCGAAACGGCTCGGCGGCGATCCCTCAACTCGCCAATGGCACAGTTCCAATTCACACGACCGTTGTGAAAACCATGAACCGCAAAACGGGCGAGCCGCATTCGCAGTTTGGCGTCCAACTTCAAACCGACGGCGACGACAAAGAAGGAACGCTGGTGGTATCAAAATACGAACACAAGAAAGTCGTGTTAAAAGACGGTACGGAAATCACGCTGTTCAAGCCAATTTTTGCAATCGACGGAATTCAGAAAGAATTAGCTCCAGTACTTTCGCCCCGTCGAACACCCGCACTCATCGGCATGGGACTGTTGGGAGCAGTTACGGATGAACAAATCCTCAAGCTCGCCAATTCGTCGAAAGGCAAACCGAATTTACTGGCCAACAACGCCATTGGGAGATTCGGCTGGAAGGCAAGTCAGCCAACCGTGCGAGCCCAAATTAAGGACGCGTTGCTTAACGACATGGGGATCCTCAGCAAGGGCCAGACGACGCTGGATGCACCAAACGGTGCCAAAAAGGGCAGGGGAGAACTACCCGAACAGGCACTCAATGAACTCGAGGCATATGTTGCGCTGCTCGGTGTTCCTCCTCGCAACAACCCCACCGATCCAAGAATCGTCGCGGGCGAACGACTATTCCACAAGCTGAATTGCCAAACCTGTCACACGACGACATTGAGAACAGGAGAATCCAGTTTCCCCGAACTCCAAAACCAGACGATTCATCCCTACACCGATCTCTTGCTGCATGACATGGGCGACGAATTGGCAGACGAAGGACCGACTGAATCCGCACGCATGTGGCGAACAGCACCACTCTGGGGAATGAAGAACACACTCCATGCCGGCGACGATTTCCTGAAGAAGTTTCGCGCAGCCGATACCAACGTCAACTACGAACAAACCCAAGCCGCCGCCCAGAAAAATCAGCCACTGCTGCTACACGACGGTCGGGCGAAAAGCCTGGCCGAAGCAATCCTCTGGCACGGCGGAGAAGCGACGGAGTCCGTGAATCTCTATAAGGCACTATCGAAGCAAGAACGGTCCGAATTGGAAGCGTTCCTGTGGGACCTCTAGTCTTTGAGACCGGAGAATCTTCCCCTGCGGTTTCGAAGTGCCGCCAGAAGTCTGGCGACATCTGCTACGAAACGTCACAGGTGGCCAGTAGCAGGACTCACTTTCCAGGTTTGGGCGGTAAGGCCAGCTGTTTTTCAGTGAGTTCGACAGGAGCGCCGTCTTTTGGAACTTCGACATGAGCCGTCCAAAGGATCGCGTTGACGATCGTTCGACGAAACGCCGTGTTCTGAAAATTGCTGTAGTAGTGGCCTAACGTCGTGCCGTAAGCTCGACCGTTACCGGGCCGTTCGTAGGCCCAGCCAACAATTACTTTTTGGCCTTTGGTTGTGACTTCGAGCATCGGCGTTGCCGCGTCCGAGATAGTTGGGTTGAGATAATATTCGTCGTGCAATTCGTACTCGTCCCAACCGCGACAAATTGGGTGCTTGGGAGCGAGTTGCTTGAGTTGAGACTTACTTGTGCTAAGACCAACGTTGCTGACCCAAGTTCCGCCGAGATAACTGATCCAACGGTCGCCGATTCGGTCGAGGTTCTTTTGGTTCACAGACGAAGCCCAGTGAATTGTCACCAGTCCCACGCCATTTTTCATCATCTTATCCAATTCGCCGCTCCCCGGACCGTCCAAGAGAAACTCAGCTGCCGGGCTGGAATAAACAACGATAGTCTTCACGCCTTCGAGCAACTTTGGATCTTCGGGCCAGCCTTGTGAAACGACCGTTTCGACACCCTTAGTTTGCTTCAAACATTCGGCCAAGACACCGCTAGTGTGCATGTACATATGCGAGCCAAAAGGGTGATCGGGCTTCTTGCCGATCAACAGAATCTTCGTCTTCGATTCAGCATGAGTGGATACTTGAAATGCAAGAATGAATACGAGGCTAAGCAAGATGCGGAAAGTCATAACTGGCTCGTCAGTAGAATTTTGAAACATGGCGGATTGTTTTGACATGGCGGATTCTTGAATCTTGGCATCACGAGAATCCAACACAGCCAATAATCCTATTCCGATACCCACCCCATAATCCAGCACTATCTGGAGAAACTTGTAACTTGCCCACTGATCGCTGGTGACTGGAGCTAATTCCCCTTCGAGAGACCTATCTTAACGACTCGGCCATTGGTCTCTAAGTCTTCCGTATATTCGATTTCCGCAATTGCGCGGACATCAGGATGCCCTTCGACGAAGATCGTGGGGGCAGTCAGATAGCCTGAACCAGCGTCAACGATTTCGAACCCAACGACTTTGCCAGATTCGATCACGGCTTTCGCTTTGGCTGGTTTGTGAGTCCAAAGTTCATTTGCCTGTGGGCGATAGCGATAATAATTGGAGACTTCGTCGAGCCGATCGTTGGTGACTCCGTGTTTGCCCAAGGCATCCATCAAAACTTTTTTGTTAGCTTGAGCTCGCGAGTGCGTCGGAGGGCCCACCTTGGCGGGATTGACGTTGCTAAAGGCAGCTCTAAAAACTTCGGATTCGACCTTCAATGCTGCGGCAATCAAAGCGACCGGTCGACCACCGTCTCGTTGATCCGACTCGTATCCACCGTAGAAAACGACATCGCCATCGATCGCCGGCGTGACGGGAGTTGTTGAGCCGGCCCAGCAGCCGCTGAACATTGCCATAAGGAGCGTTGGAATCAATATCCTGAATAATCTCTGCATTGTTATTTCCCGAACGAGTTAAACGTTTTGCTTGAACGATCTGCTTGCTAACGCAGGTTACGAGAAAAAATTGCGGTCGGAATAGATATTTTTGGGAAACGAGCGCCGCGAATGCAGAGTTCGCCGCGAATGCAGAGTTCGCCGCGATTGCAGAGTTCGCCGCGATTTATAACGATAAACGTTCATTTTTAAGTCGACTAATTGTTAGCCCAAACCGCCTTACTCCGCGACGGCCTTCATCTTCTCGAGGCCTATTTCGGCAACCGTTTGCGGATCTTGCTCCCAAAGATCCTCGCGAAACAGCTCTAGCGAGATAAATCTTTGATAGCCAATTCCGCGTAGCAAATCCAGGTATCGTTGCAGGTCGAAAACTCCGTCCCCCGGCATGACTCGATCTCGATCTTCTTGCTCAGTTCTCGGAGGTTCATTCACTGTGTCCATGAAATGCGCGATGGCAATTTGATTTTCAGTTAACTTTGCAATCGACTCGACGTCGCCGCCACCTCGTTGAATATGAAATGGATCGAGCACAGTCGTCGCATCGGGATGACCGCAGCCGTTCATGATTTCCAGAGCGTCCTCGATTGTGTTCAGTTGTTCGACAAAACCCAAAAACTCCATCGCGGGTTTCACACCAAATTCGGCGCCAACCTCGAGCAACACTCGGTATCGCTCCGCGCCCAAGACATAGTCAGCTTTGCCGCCGGGAGGCCCCGCGATTGCAAATGGAGCTCCCAACTCGGCCGATTGATTCATACGCCGTTTGCATTCGTCGAGTGCTTTTTGGTACTGCTCACCAGTAGTATCAAACCAATCGCCCAAGTAGATCGTTGTGGGAACTTCGAGCCCTTGGTCATCCAGTGCTTTGCGTATATCCGCAAGCGAGCCACCGTTGTTGAGATAGGCATCGATATCATCGTGCCATAACTCGATCCCTTCATAGCCAACCGCACCGGCAATTCGGATCTTATCCATCAAGGGCGTCGGACGAATAGTACTACCATTGAGCGAATAGCGGAAATCGGGCACGGGAAATTCCTGTCGTTTGAAGATCAGTGTTATAAGAGCGGTCCCAGTCGGTGCTTCACTTACGGGTCTTTTTGCCAAACTTCGCTTCAAAGACCTTTACCGGATCGAAAGTCTTATCTTTATAGAGCGACTGCTGGCGATCGATTCGACAATTCGGATAGTAGTCGAATATTTCGCCTTTGCCTAAGATCCTCGGATCTCCTTGAGCCGTGAGTTCTTCCGTCAGTTGCGTCCAGAGTTTTTCTTTGATTGGCGCAAAGGCAGTTGAAGCAGCAAGGTTGTTTAGACAATCGGGATCTGCCTGCATATCATAAAGCTCTTCCCGAGGTCTTTTCCCAAAACTCAGTTCGTAATATCGATACTCTTTATCTTCCTTAGATAGACTCGTCAAATACGATTTTGTCGGCGAGCCATCGCAGTTCATTAGACCGAACTCCGGATCACCGCCGGGCCATCGATGAGGCATGAAGTTGCGGACGTACAAGTAGCGATCGTTTCGAATCGCCCGCGCGGGATAACCGACAGAACGGAGCGGACCGTCGACCCGTCCAATATCGTGACGTTCCTTGCCCAACAACGTATGATCTCTGGCTGGATCGATTCGTCCCGACTTTTCCGACATCAATTGTTTCGCGAAACTCTGCCCGGTCATCTGCTTGTGTTTCTCGACTCCCGCCAACTCCAAGAGCGTCGGTGCTACGTCGGGGAACGTGACAAAATCGGTAACGACTCGGCCGGGCTTGATCTTATTCCCCCAGCGAACCACCAACGGCACGTGAAACCCCTCATCGTAGACTTGACCTTTCACTCTCGGAAACGGCATTCCGTGATCGGACGTTGCGATGACAATCGTATCGTCGAGTATGCCTTGTTCTTCTAGCGTCTTAAGGGCGTGACCGATATGTCGATCGTACCATTCCACTTCGATCGCATAGTCGGCCAAGTCGCCGCGGATCGTTTCGTTGTCCGGGTAGAATTTCTGCACCGTGACGTCAGCTAAGTTTCGTCCATCTTTCTTCCACGAGTTCTTCTCGTAACCGCGGTGCGGTTCTTTTGTGCCAAGCCAAAAGCAGAAAGGTTTATCGTCCCGGCGCTGACTCAGGAAGTCCGCGAAATTGCCAGCGTAGTTAGTATTATTGATTCCCTTGTACGGTGGCTTCAGCTTCTTACTTTGATACGGATGCCCAGCCGGATTGTCCTTCGAGAATCCGCTCCTCCCCGCATCGATGCCAGCCTGAATTCCAGGTCCCCAACCCTTGCCGGTGAAACCCATGTAGTATCCACTCTCCTCCAACAAGTAAGGATAAAATTTCCACTTACTCGACATGAACGGATTGTGGTTACACGACTCTTCAAGCTGCCAGGAGTAGCGACCAGTTACCAAGCAAGCTCGCGCGGGTGCACACTTCGGATTGCAATTGTAGGCATGAGTAAAAAGCACACCCTCGCGAGCAATCCGATCGAGATTCGGTGTTTTCACGTACGTGCTGCCATAGGCTCCCATACTCGTGCGCGACGCATCATCGGCAATGATGAACAAGATGTTCGGCCGTTTGTCGGCTCCGTGAATCGCGGAGCTGAAAGTGCAACTCACCAAAATTGTCCAAATTAAATAACTCGTTCGGAACATGCCTTATTTCTCTCCACTAACTCAATGATGTTGATTTGCTGGTATCAAATACTCTAGATTTCAAATACTCTAGGTTTTCAACGCCCTACGCGATCAGCTCAACTTAGGCCAAGAGTTCTTTTACAACGCCTTTTCCCTCGAGGCCCGTCAGTCGCTGTTTTAATCCGTTGTGATACCAAGTGAGTTTTTCGTGATCGATGCCGAGCAAGTGTAAGGCAGTTGCGTGCAGCTCATAGCTATGCATAACGTTTTCCACTGCCTTAAAGCCTAACTCGTCGGTGGCACCGTATCCAACTCCGGGTTTGATCCCTCCGCCTGCCATCCAAGCAGTAAACGCTCCCGCGTTGTGATCGCGGCCTTTACCTTGAGCTCCGGGCTGTCGTCCAAATTCAGTCGTGCAGATAACCAGCGTGTCATCCAGCATACCGCGGGCTTTGAGATCTTGAAGGAGAGCTGCTGCACCAGTGTCGAGCACCTTGCCCCAATAGCCATGGTCCCGTACCAGGTCTTCATGACTATCCCAGTTCGGACGAATTTTTCTAGCGGTGGTATTTTCAGCTCCACAATAAATCTGCACGAATCGTACACCTCGCTCGGCCATTCGGCGAGCTAACAAGCATTGGCGACCGAACGGGCCAATCTCAGGATGCTCGACTTCGTATAGTTTCTTGACTGCTTGGCTCTCACCGCTGAGTTCCGTGACCTCAGGCGCGCTTAACTGCAATCGAGCTGCCAATTCATACGCTTTGATTCGAGCGTCGAGTTCGCTGTTTCCACTGCGGGGTTTACGATGGAGGAGGTTGAGTTCTTTGAGAAAGTCGAGCCCTGCGCGATCGACATCTCTTGTGAGTTCGGGAAACTCTTTAGGAGGAAATAGATCGGCAATCGGCTGCTTTGAATTTGAAGTGTCGAGCGTCGTAGCTTGGTAAACGGCGGGCAAGAATCCAGCCCCCCAATTAATGATCCCGCCGGGAGGAAGTCCGCGAGGATCTGGAAGAACGACGAAGCTGGGAAGATTCTCATTTCCACTTCCCAAACCATAAGTCACCCACGAACCCATGCTGGGGTAACCGGGAAGCGTTTGGCCAGTGTTCATCATAAAGCAAGCAGGCCCGTGCAGGGCCGTTTTACTTTGCATCGAATAGACGAACGCCATATCATCGACGCAGGTCGCGAGCTTGAGAAACAAGTCGCTCACCCACAAACCCGCTTCGCCGTGTTGCTTGAACTTCCAATAACTGCCCTGACAGTTTCCTGGTTTGGACGCGAAAAACTGTAACTTGCCATCCGGATCGAATGGTTTCCCCGATCGTTTTTCCAACTCGGGTTTGTAGTCAAATGTATCGACATGGCTCATGCCACCCGGGCAAAAAATCTGAATGACCCGTTTAGCCTTCGCCGCATGATGAAGAGCGGCGGCGCCGTCCGTTGCCAACATCGCATCTAATGCCAACGCGCCGAACCCACCCCCAACAGCTCGCAAAAACGAACGGCGGTCGGGCGAACCGGGCTCACATGAAGCCGCGAACGAACTGAGCTCTTTTGTTTGAGTCGATTTCATTTTGAACCGTTCTATCATGCGTCCATAGTTTTTCAGGATCGTATTTACCAGCACGAAGCGCCAGCGAGTATTTACCAGCACGAAGCGGCAGCGAGTAAATCTTCGGGCGTGCGCCAAATATACTCGCTGGCGCTTCGTGCTAGTATATTTTTGCTTGTACCTGTACGTTTCGTGTTCGTCTTCACTTGCTTGCGATGCGTGCTAGTATCACTCAATCTACATAAACAAATTCATTCGCGTTGAGTAACGATCTACAAAACACGAACAGTCCTTGGGCCTCAATAAACCGGATCGCCAATTGCGATTCCGCATCGGACGGTGACCTCGCGAATGCCAATTGAAATGCGTTTGCAACTTGTTCTTTCACATTTTCTTCCGATTCGATTCGCTCGGCAAAGTACTTCGCTTGCCGGAGCATGAAATCGTTATTAAATAGAGTCAGCGACTGTAGTGGCGTCGTGGTAGTCAATCGTTTGGGAGTCATGTTGGCAGGATCGGGACAATCGAGGGTCGTCAGAAATCTGTCGGGAGTGGTACGAACGATGTAACGATAAATACTACGGCGCCAGAGTTCGGGCTTGTCTGCGGTGACGTAGGTATAAATTGGAGCGTAGGCCTCTTGATACTTGAAGTCTTCGAATCCCGGCCCACCTCGCTCTCGATTGAGTTTGCCACTGACAAAGAGCACGGAGTCGCGTACCGCTTCCGCTTCAATTCGCCGCGAGTTCTGTCGCCATAACAATCGGTTGTTAGCGTCCTTCGCGATCCCCATCGCGTCGTCTCTATAACGCGACTGCTGCCGATAACTTTCGCTGGTGACGATCAATCGGTGGATCTTTTTGAGTGACCATTTTTCTCTCAACAACTGGGTAGCCAGCCAATCGAGCAACTCGGGATGAGTTGGCGTATCTCCGCCCAAACCAAAATCACTGGGTGTGTTCACAATCCCTTCGCCGAAATGCCAATGCCACAACCGGTTGACGATCACTCGAGCAGTCAGAGGGTTTTTAGGATCTGCGATCCATCGCGCCAAAGCAGCTCGGCGTTCCGATTCGGCGGTTTTGGTCGAGCCGAATTCAGGATTCAACATGGAGAGTGCAGCAAATCCGCCGGGAGCAAGCGAATCGCCGGTTGGAGATTCCGCGTCGCCACGACTTAGAATTTTCGTCTCCCCCACAGCTTGAGGAACGACAGCGAACACTTTCACGACGCTGAGCTTAGCGATCGTGGCTTCAACTTCTTTGGCTTGGTCGCGAAGACTGGCAAGCCGTTCCTTTTGTGTAACGGTCAGTTCATCTCCAGCTGCGGAGAGCTTTGGATTTCCAAATCCAATCTGGTCCATGCTGATGGCGTTACCGCCGTCGGTCGCCATGAGGGTGAGAAACTTTTTCGTCTCGGGAATGAGTATGTCAATGGTTCTTAGTCCATCAGCTCGTCTTAACTTCATGAATTCGCCGACTTTTTCTCCATCCACAAAAACCCGCGCGTCAGCGAAGTAGTTGTCTTTCGCCTGGCCGAAATATCCGACTTGGGTTGTGAAGCGAAGTTGCTTCGCGTTCATCGCTTGGCGAAATTCCTGGAGATCAAAAGTAATCGCGGCGTTCGCATGCAAGCCAATCAGACCGTTGGAGCCGTTTCCAAAGTCGAGCCCTCCGATTTTTGCTGAGTGAGTTGAATTCACAGGTCCATTGCGAATAATGTCCCAAGCTCGTCCGTCGCCAAAGGGGATATTAGTAACGGTCGTGCCTGTCGAAGTGATAGGTATCTCAGCCTTGCCTCCATCTCCTTTCGGAATGACAACTCCATCGATAAACCGAGACTCCGAAGTCGCAAAGGTATTGACCTTCGCGTTGGCGAGAAAACCCATTCGTTTGGATTCAGGTTTTCCAGTGCGAGGGTCGATACCCTGGCCCATCCCAATTCCGCCGCGTTTACCACTGCCGTTGCCGTCGCCGCCACCGACAACATCTGCCAAATCGGTTCCGGGTTCGAGCACTGCAATTTCGCGCACTAGCTTGGCCAGCGTCTGTTCGAGTTGCTTCTTATCGCCAGCGGTTGTAGTTCGATCAGCCCGTTTTACGCCCGCAAAGACAGCTCGTATTTGGTAGTATTCCTTTTGGGAAATCGGATCGATCTTATGGTCGTGGCATCGCGCACAATTGACAGTCATCGCCATTGTCGAAGTTATTACCTGAGTCGCCATATCGTCGAGGTCG
>Ga0115002_10009621_pt1 | contig 10513 bp, 8 predicted proteins | sample ArcticOcean_MG_C_8_FD_89576 | JGI IMG/M metagenome (GOLD analysis project Ga0115002, IMG submission 89576) | Marine microbial communities from western Arctic Ocean - ArcticOcean_MG_CB11_86 | ecosystem: Environmental > Aquatic > Marine > Oceanic | place: Arctic Ocean: Canada Basin | collected... | reverse complement strand
GTGCGCCCGTCATCACGGCCACGAGCAGCGGGCTCGAAAAGGTGGAGAAGAACAGCGCGATCGCCGTGACCACCATTAGCTGGACAAGAATGAGCAGAAAGGCCACTAGCAGCGCCGGGTCGGTGGCCGGCGCTTCCCACCCGCGCTTGAACTCTTCGCTCTCGGTCAGGGACATATAGCCGAGAACCGCATAGACAGCGGCTGCCATGATGGCCAGGTTTACGGCGAGCGTCAGGACCAGGCCCACATACTTGCCAAGGATGACCTCGTGGCGGCGAACCGGCTTCGACAGGATGTTGTAAATACTACGTCGCCGGACTTCTCTGGAGACGAGACCGACCCCGATGAAGATCGCGATAAACAGACCGAATACCGATGTCGCCGTCAGTCCAAGGTCTTTGATGATCTTGACATCCTGACCAGCCGTGAGCTGGCCGATCAGGTAGGAAGCCGAGATCATCAAGACGGCGAAGAGGACCAAGTTATAGAGCACCTTATCCCGGACGGAGTCCCGGAAGACGTGCACGGCGATCTTCGCGACGGCAGACATCGACCTTTTCCAGCGTGGTCTAGACCTAGACTCGCTGCGCCTCCTGCTTCAGGCCGACCTGGTGAACAAAGAACTCCTCGAGAGTCTCATGGGTCGGGTTGAGCGAGAGTATTCTCGCACCGCATTCTGCCAGCTCCGCGACGACCTGCTCCGGCGGGTGACTCGGTGGAAGCTCGATAACGTAGCGATCGTCAGAGACGTGGGTCACGCTGTCCACCGTGGATGCCAGGGCATCGACCCGAGACTGGGAGATATCTGTCACCACCAGCTCCCATCCTCGCACCTTCAATCCCAGGTCGGCAATCCTTCCCGCCGCGATGAGCTTTCCCTCGTCCAGGATAGCCACGTGGCTGCACACAGCCTCCGCATCGGTGAGGATGTGCGAACTAAAAAAGAGCGTGCGGCCTTCGTCACGGAGTGACAGCAACAGATTACGAACGTCGCGTCGACCAAGCGGGTCGAGTCCGGACATCGGTTCGTCGAGAAACAGGACCTCAGGATCGTTCACCAATGCCTGCGCGATGCCGACTCGCTGCAGCATGCCTTTGGAGTACTTCCGTAGGTGCGTCCCCCGTTCGTCACCGATACCCACGCGGTCCAGCACCGTGCTCGCCCGGCGCCGGGCCTCGCGCCCATCACAACCGAACAGCCCCGCGAAGTACCGCAAGAGTTCCTCGGCCGTCAGGTTGTCATAGAAATACGGGTTCTCTGGAAGGAACCCGATCCTCCGACGCGTCTCGACGTCACCGGCGGGTCTCCCCAGGACCTCCGCAGTGCCTGCGGTCGGAAAGATTAGCTGCGTGAGCAGCTTGAATGTTGTCGTCTTGCCAGACCCGTTGGGTCCCAGATAACCGATCACGTCGCCCGGGTCGACGTCCAGCGTGACACCGTCGAGAGCGCGGTGAGGACGCGGTCGCCAGAAACCGCGTCTGAAATCCTTCGTCAGACGCTGAAGACGGACGGCGTGCATACCTGGTTTCCTAGTGGCCTGCCCGCTCCAGTTCGAACGCGATTGCCTGGTCGAAGAACTGGGGACTCAGTCCGCCTTTGATCAGCACGCCATTGATGATGTAGGTGGGGGTCGCTTCAACGGGCAGGGCGGCGCCGAGGGCGATGTCGGACCGGACTTCTTGAATCACGTCGTCGTACCGCGCCGCCATGCGATCGCGGTCGATACCAGCAATCTCGTCGAGAGCCGAACTGATCGTGTCGGTGGTCATCGTTTCCTGGTTCGAATAGAGCCACCGCTCCATGCGCTCCCCCACCGCGTCGCCGACCTCTCGGGCAAGGCGAGCCGCGACGGCGGCGTCGCAGGCGAAGGCATGCGGTCCGTTTGGCGATTGGTCGTTGCAAGACGGGTCGAGCGGAAAGTCCAGCAGCACCAAACGGACGCTCCCCGGATGGCTCGAGGCGTATTTTTGAAAGATGGGAGCATACGCGAGCTGCGTGTTGGCGCAGGCAGGACACTGGAAGTCGTTGAACTTGAGGACTATCACGTCGGAGCCCTCGGTCTCTACGTCGAGGTCGACCTGCGGTTGCTCTGCCCAGTACCGCTCGAACTCGGAACGCTGGTCAGCGCTGGAGGGCGAGGGTGAACCGACGTTGTCTGCTGCATCTGGCCCGAGTCCGGGAGGTAACCCACTCGGGGACCTCGGTTCGGGAAAGGACCATGCGAGGGCCGCCATGCCTCCGACAAACATCACCGTCACCAGGAGACCGACGGGGCGACGCGCGAGGAGACCCACGTCACGCACGACCGCGCCGGGCAGAGTCAGGAGCGGGGTGGACGTGCCGGTACCGGATAGCAGAAAGATCCCAATGACGGCGACGTACACGATGCCACACAGGAGGCAGAAGGTCCCGAGCACAAAAAACGACGCGTAGGCCATGTACATCGCAACGGAGAGCCCCACGGTCGACCACACCAGGAAGTACGCGGCCACGTTCTCCCGGGACGAGCTCGGTCCCTTGGCCTCGGCAAGTGCGAGCAGCAGAACGACCCCAAACCAGAACACGCCGCCAAGGGCGACCGGAATCCCGGCGATGCTGCCGTAGCGACTCTGATACAGCTGCGTACAGCTCACCGTCTCGCTGACATCGCAGAAGCTGGTGTAGGTGGGGTCGTTCACCAGCTGGTAGTGGACGTAACTCGACGCCGCGGCCGCCACCAACCCGACCACCGCGAGTCCCAGGATCCAACCTCGAGCACGTGCGGCCATGGCTCTCTCTTCTCCCTACTTCACGCGAGACACACGGGTCTCGGGTCGGGTCAATGCTACCAGGGAGCCCGGGACACAAAAAGACGGGCAGAAGATTGGGAGCCAGAAAGAAAGGCGGCACGTAGAAGGTCGGAGTCTCTGCCAACCTTCTACGTGCCTGTTCAGTGAGTCGAGATCGGTGCGCGCTGCACGTGGCCGAGACTACTGGACACGTAGACGACGAGGCCTACTGGATCGGCGTCGCGCCAGCCGGCGCGCCGTTTTGGGTCGGCACAACCGCCCCAGTCAGCGACTGGTAGATGGTACCGCCCTGGTTGGTGCCGAAGAATTTGCCCCCACCACCGGCCGCGGGGGCCGCGCCAGCAAAATAGGTCGAGACGACTGTACCCGCGGCTGCGCCGTTGCAGGATGCGGGAGCCCAGGCCGCAGTGGCGCCGGCCACTACGGAGACGCTGTAGCTGCTCTTTATCGACGGGTCGTTGCCAAGATCTGGGCCGACAAAGCCGTCACCACCCGGAATCGTTGGCGGCAGTGCCAGGTTGGCCAGGCTGGGAGCGTAGAACCCGCTGCCGCAGCTGGCCGCGTATGTCGCCTGCGCGCCGTTTATGGCTCGAAGAGACCCAACCGCCGACGCCTCATTGCCTGCCATCCTAGCCCTCAGCAGGCCCGGCACCGCGATCGCCGCGATGATACCGATGATGGCCACTACTATCAGTAGCTCTATCAGCGTGAATCCCTTTTCGCTCTTTATCCTCATCCCTGTGCTCCTTTACTCAACCGCTGACAGTGAACCTGCAACTTCTGAGCCAACTCGATCCAGCATGCCGCTATTCACTTAAACAACTGTAGCATATGCACTTACATGTTAGGCGCACTCTCAAACCAGATCAAGTGACTACGCGAACTCTTGTTAGCGACGTATTTCGTCATGACTTATTGACGCATATTGTCGGCTCGTATTTCTCTCCGCATGTTCGTCGCGCTGAGCCTCAGCCAAGGTCGTACTCGGTCTCACATCACCCAGCCATCCGGCTGATGAGATCGAAGATAGGGAGATACATCGCCACCACGATGCCACCGACGACCACACCCAGGAAGGCGATCATGACCGGCTCGATCAGGGTCAGCATGCCCTCCATGGAAGCGTCGACCTCTTCCTCGTAGAAGGTCGCGATCTTCGCGAACATCGTGTCGAGCGTTCCTGTCGTCTCGCCGATGTTGACCATTTGCGTGACCATCTGAGGAAAGACCCCGGTCTCGGCAAGTGGCGCAGCAACAGGCTCACCACCCTCGATCGCGGCACGGGCAGTCATGACCGCGTCCTCGATCACCGCGTTGCCTGATGTCTTGGCCGTGATCCGGAGACCGTCAAGAATCGGAACCCCGGAACTCAGCAGCGTCGCCAAGGTTCGACTGAACCGAGCGACGGCGATCTTGCGAAGAACGAGGCCCACGACGGGAAACCCAAGTAACAGACGGTCGATGACGCGCCGCCCACGACTCGTACTATAGAAGCGTTGCACACCGAGCCCAGCGGCAGCCCCGCCCAGGAGGAGCATCGGAAAAATGGCGACGAACGAGTCGCTCATCCAGATCACAATTCGTGTCGGGAGCGGAAGCGTTGCGCCAAAGCCATCAAAGAGCGAGGAAAACGTCGGTATCACCTTCCACAGAATGACCGCAACGACGGCCGCGGCGATGACGACGATGGCCGCCGGATAGGTCAGTGCCGATCCCACCTGCCCTTTGAGCTTGACGTTCTTCTCGATAAAGCCTGCCAACCGCTGGAGGATGACATCGAGAGTCCCGGCCGCCTCACCGGCCTCGACCATGCTCGTGTAGAGCGAGTCGAAGGTCCTCGGATGACGGCCTATGGCCTCGGTGAGACTGGTGCCGCTCTCGACGGCCTGCCGCACGTCCAGAATAGTCGCGCCGAAGTTCGCGTCACCTTCTTGTCGGCCAAGAATCTGGAGCGCCTCAACCAAGGGCAGACCGGCATCGATCATGACCAAGAGCTGGCGGGTGAACACCGCCAAGTTCTTCATCGGGACGGCCTTGCCGAGCTTGCCTCTTCTCGCGGCCGTCCTGGACCCGCTCGACACGGGGTCGATCTTGGTGACGAGAATCTGGTCGCGCCGTAGGGCCGCCACGGCCGCATCGACGGTGTCGGCGATGCGTTCTCCGCTCACCGCGACTCCGGCTCGCGTCCGCCCGTTAAAGATGAAGGTCGTCGCCATGGTCCGCCCTCTACCCGGCCTGCCTCGCGGTCCGCCGAGACCCACCTGGGTGTTGAGCGACCGGTCGACGAGCCAGCATCCCCCTGAGCTCTTCGCGATTCGAGGAAGCCGTCAAAGCATTCTCACGAGAAATCACGCCCTGGCGATACAACGTGGCCAATGACTGGTTCATCGTCTGCATTCCGACCTTGTCCTGTCCGGACTGCATCGTGGAGTACAGCTGATGGAGCTTGTTCTCTCAAATCAGGTGACGGACGGCTGGGGTCGGGACGAGCACCTCCACGGCCGCCACTCGCCCGCGGCCGCCTACCATCGGGACCAGGACCTGGCACATGACCCCCTGAAGCACCATCGCCACCTGGGCGCGAACCTGCGCCTGTTGATGGGCCGGGAACACATCGATGATCCGATCGATCGTCTGACTGGCTGAGTTCGTATGCAGTGTGGCAAAGGTCAGATGACCTGTCTCCGCGATACTCAACGCAGCCTCGATTGTCTCGAGATCTCGCATTTCTCCGACCAACACAATATCGGGGTCCTCGCGCAGGGCCGCTCGCAGGGCCGTGGCAAAACCGCCTGTGTCGACCCGCACTTCCCGCTGGTTGACGATCCCTTGCTTGTGTGTGTGGAGATACTCGATCGGGTCCTCGACCGTGAGGATGTGACTGCGACGCACCACGTTGATCGTGTCGATCAGTGCGGCCAGCGTTGTCGACTTTCCGCTCCCGGTCGGTCCGGTCACGAGCACCAGACCCCGTGGAAGCGTGGCGAAGTCAGCGACGACCGCCGGCAAGCCTAGCTCATCGACAATGGGTATGCGGTCGGGGACCAGCCGATAGACCGCGGCCACGTCACCCTTCTGACGGAACACATTGCAACGAACACGGACGATGCCCTCGATCTCGAGCGCGAGATCGAGCTCCGATTCCTCTTCGAACGCCCGCCTCTGCTCTGGGCTGAGATGGCTATAGACCATCTCCCTGACCTCGAGATCCGTGAGAGCGTCGTGACCGTCCACCCGACGAAGGTCGCCATCGACGCGCACGACGGGGGGTGCTCCGGTCGTCAAATGCAGGTCGGAACCCCGCATGTCGACCGCCGTTCTCAGTAGGGCTGACAGCGTCGTCATTGAGATGTCTCGCGCGTGACTTCCTGTACGGTCGTCTGACCGGCGGCAATCTTTCGAAGCCCGCTGTCCCGAAGGCTGACCATCCCTTCCTGGAGAGCCTGGTGCCTCAGTTCCTGCGACGAGACCCCCTTCACGATCAGCTCACGCATGACGTCGCTCACCACCATCACCTCGAACAGACCAACCCGGCCGCGATAGCCGGTGTCGTTACATCGCGCGCACCCGCGGCCCGACATCAGGTGCAACGCTCCCACCTCGTCCTCCTCGAAGCCGAGAAGGAGGAGCGTCTCGTGTGGGACCGTGGCTGGTTCGGCGCAGTTCGAACAGATGCGCCGCACGAGGCGTTGCGCACAAATCAGGTTGACCGAGCTCGCCACCAGAAACGGCTCGATGCCCATGTTGATTAGGCGGGTCATCGAGCTCGGCGCATCGTTGGTGTGCAGCGTCGACAAGACGAGGTGACCGGTCAGGGCGGCTTTGACGGCCACCTCGGCCGTCTCAAAGTCACGGATCTCACCAACCAGGATGATGTTCGGATCCTGGCGCAGAAACGATCGGAGGGCCGCAGCGAAGCTGAGCCCGATGCTCTCTCGAATCTGCACTTGGTTGACACCGGCGAGGTTGAACTCGACCGGATCTTCCGCAGTCATGATGTTGGTGTCCGGGGTGTTGATCCCCGAAATCGACGAATACAGCGTGTTGGTCTTTCCGCTGCCGGTGGGACCAGTCACCAGGACCATCCCCCAGGGACGGTGGATGCTCTCCTGAAAACTCGCCAATGCGTCGGCCTCGAAGCCGAGTGCGGTCATGTCAAGCATCAGCTGGGACCGGTCGAGCAATCGGAGGACGAGCTTCTCGCCGAAGAGCGTCGGCAAACTGGAGACACGCAGGTCGATCTCTCGTGTGGTTCCCGCGTCGCTGAAGCGCATCTTGATACGGCCGTCCTGGGGAAGGCGCTTCTCGGCGATGTCCAGCTTGGCCATGATCTTGAGTCGAGACGTGACGGCGTCCTTCATCCTGAGCGGCGGGGCCATGACGTTGTAGAGAACCCCGTCGATCCGGAATCGAACGCGAAACTCCTTCTCGTAGGGCTCGACGTGGATATCGCTCGCGCCCTTATGGATAGCGGATGCCAGGATGACGTTGACCAGTCGAACGATAGGGGCCTCTCCACCCTGTCGCTCCAGCGTGACGACATCGAGCTCGTCGCCGTCCTCGAGAATTCCCAGGTCGTCCTCGAGGACCTGTGGCATGTCGGCCAGCTCACGAGTCGCGATCTCCAGCGTGCTGGCCGTCGACGTCTCACCGTGACCGTTGCCACCGGAACGCCCGGGGCAGTACTTGCCGATGGCGTCGATGACAGCGGCTTCGGAGGCCACGACCGACTCCAGGCTATAACCGGTCATGAACTTGATATCGTCCATCGCAAAGACGTTGGTCGGGTCGGTCATCGCGATCGTCAGCGTGGAGCCGAAGCGATTGATTGGCACGACCTGATACTTGCGGGCAGTCTCCGGAGGGATGAGCTCGATGACCGCTTCGTCGATGTCGAACTCGGACAGCTTGACGGAGGGCACGCCGTACTGCCGGCTCAGAAGTGCGGTGATGTCCTGGTCCTTGACGTAGCCAAGCTTGACGAGGATGAGGCCGATCTTGCCGCCATTGGCCTTCTGATGGCGTACAGCTTCCTGCAGCTGCAGCGGGGTGATCAGCTGCTCCCTGACGAGCATTTCTCCGATTCGCAGTGCCATCAACGATCTCTCGCGTGGCGCCATCCAAACGGACGCGACGCGGTGTTGCGATGCTGAACTGTAAAAGGGGGGAATCGGCTCAGAACCCGACGCGACCGGACACGCCCCAGCCCCGTTCGACTCCGTCGCGCCCGCGTGTCAGCTGCCCGTCGAGATACATGCCCGACGACAGAGCCAGACTAAGCCCGAAGGCTCCGACGATGGCCCGTGGACCGACATCGGGTTCCTCGAGGTTGACGCGAGCCCCGCCACGAATGCCGAGCCAGTCGCCAAACCAGTGCTCGGCCCCGACAGCGACGTTCTGCCGGTCGCCGCCGTCGGCTTCCGGACGGTTCATATCGACGTCTGCCGCCACGATGAACCGACCAGCGGGTCGAAAGGCTACCCCCCGCACGGAACCGACGGTCTATCCGAATACTGCTGCCGTCGAGTCCCGTCAGGGTAGGTTGGAGCAAGTTCCGCGCCACAAACCCGACCTGAACGGTTTGGCCGCCAACCTTGATGCCGACGTCGAGGTCGGCCTTGTGTTGGCCGTTCTGTTCGAGACCAGCAGCATGGTCGAGCCATGCATTTGTGGGCAACGCGGGAGCGCCAGAATCGACGCCATACGAGCCGTAGACGTAGCGAATTGTCGAACCCACGCTCATGTGCTCGGAGAGCAGCTGGACGCCGGTCAGCGCCACATTGTGTGTGGTCACTGACCGGAGGGTGGCTTCTCCCAGCTGATTGTTTCGGGCGGGATCGGGAGAGGGGTCAGGAAGGAAAGGTCGTTCTATCTGATTGATTCGCAAGCGGTAGTAGGACAACGCGAGCGAATTCGTCGACATTCCGACGATCGTGGCCGATTTATCGGCGCCCGGAGAATAGACATTGGCCGGGTCGACACGCGTCTCGCTCCTGGTGTGATCGACGAGAAGGCTGAAGAACGCTCCCGTCGCGAGCCCGGCGGGGTTCCAGTACGCGGCTGTCGCGTCGTCAGCGACGGCGACAAACGCACCGCCCATACCCATGGCGCGGGTCCCCAGAGTCTCGAAGCCCTGCGGGGAGGCAGTCGCCGCCACACCGAGCACGATCGCCATCACGATCAGGCTCGACAGGCCAGGACGATGCAGCGCTGGAAGCAGGATGCGTCTCCGCCGACTTAGCCGACGATGACGGCCGCGGCGATGACGGTTGTCCACAGACCCTTCTTGTTCCCAACCGCGGTCTGTGTGACGTTCTGGGTACGGACGATCTGATTCGAGAGACGATAGACCTCTCGCTTCTCGTCCCAGCTCTTGTCTGGGTCGAAATCGAGTCCCAGCGTGGTCGCCAGCATCTCGGCGGCTAGGTCCTCGGCGTAGTCACCCGCGGTCTTCTCATTCTCCCCGAAACTGTGGTGCTCGGACAGGTAGCCGAAAAGATCGGGGTTCCTTGGAATGGCAACCCCCACTGTGGCAGCGACCAGACGATGGGGCTCACGGGTCGCGGTTTCCGACATAACCACGAACGTCACCTGGCCGGGTTGGAGTCGCCGAACGCCCTCCTTGCGGGACCAGATTTTGCAACCTGGGGGCAAGATGCTCGAGACGCGAACCAGATTGCACGCAGCTATACCGGCGGAACGCAGCGCCAACTCAAACGAGGTCAGCTTCTCGCGGTGTTTCCCAACGCCCTTGGTAAAAAACAACTCTCTCGGTACGAACCCAATCACCGTGACGCCCTCGACCCACGCGAAAGAGCCGAATCGTAGCCAACGGCTGACACGCTGTCAAGAAACAGAGAACCTGGAGGCACGTTCACTCGTCAAACCTAAATGGGGCAAATCAAGGTAACATCGGTGGGAGCGCCTGCCTTCTGGAAGAGATGTCCGGGGATATAATGTGAGTAGTCTGAAGAAGGCCGCCATCGGCGGTGGGGTCGTTGTCGTGGCCCTGGTGGGTATGTTCCTCGCCTGGTCTTTGGGGGGGGCGGACGCCCCGGAAGTCCGCGGCGAGCCGATCGCGCGCCGCAACCTGGTGGCGCTGGTCTCCGCATCTGGCACGATCCAACCACAACTGACCGTGGATATCAGCGCCAGTGTGATGGGTCGGGTCACCCGGCTGGCGGTGAACGAAGGTGACCGGGTCACGGCCGGCCAGTTCTTGCTGCAAATCGACCCGGAGTCGCTCCAATCGGCGGTCGACCGAGGTGAGGCCTCCTTCAAGGCGTCCCAGTCGACCCAGGAGCAAGCGAAGGTCGTCGTGGCCACGGCGGAAGTCACGCTTACGCAGTCCCAGGACAACCTCGAGCGCCAACAAGAGCTCTGGGAGTTACGCTTGATTTCCCGCGAGGTGTTCGAGCAGGCCGTCACCGATGTGCGACTCCGCGAGACCGAGCTACAGGCCCGCGAGGTCGAGGTTGCGACCGCTGCCCAGCGGATCCAACAGGAGCGTGCCATGCTGGACAGCGCCCGCTACGACCTCGACCAGGTCACCATTGTCGCGCCCATGGACGGGATCGTCACCCGTCGGAATATCGAGGAAGGTGAGACCGTGGTCGTCGGGACGATGAACAACGCCGGGACGGTCCTGATGACCATCGCGGACTTCTCGATTCTGGAAGCCGAGGTCGAGGTCGACGAGACCGACATCCCGGCTGTACGGTTC
>Ga0115002_10009619_pt1 | contig 10516 bp, 8 predicted proteins | sample ArcticOcean_MG_C_8_FD_89576 | JGI IMG/M metagenome (GOLD analysis project Ga0115002, IMG submission 89576) | Marine microbial communities from western Arctic Ocean - ArcticOcean_MG_CB11_86 | ecosystem: Environmental > Aquatic > Marine > Oceanic | place: Arctic Ocean: Canada Basin | collected... | reverse complement strand
TTTGAGAACTTCGATACCGGCGAATCCGGTTTCTTCTATTAGTTCGAGGTACTCACTCATCACTGCGGCTCCAGCAACGCAAGACACCCATTCAGCGGGTGATGACTGCACTTCGGCTGGGAGCGGCTTGTCGGTAACCATGTCGGAAATTACGAACCGACCGCCGGGTTTGAGGATGCGCAGAATCTCGGAGAACACTCGTTCTTTCTGTTCAGATAGTGCGATTACACAGTTTGAAATTACGAGGTCGACCGTGTTATCGGCCTGTGGAATCGATTCGATGTGACCAAGTTTGAACACCACGTTTTCGGTTTCCAGCTTGGCTGCGTTATCCAACGCTAGTTCGAGCATTCGGGGCGTCATGTCGATGCCGATCACGAAGCCTTCTGGGCCGACTTCTTTGGCTGCGAGGAAGCAGTCGATACCGCCTCCAGAGCCGAGGTCTAGAACGGTTTCACCAAGCTTTGCGTCGGCGATGCCGACCGGGTTACCGCATCCGGCTGAGGCACCGGCGGCATCGTCGGGAAGGGCTTCTCGTTGATCGTCGGAGTAGAACTTGTCGGTGGCTTTTACTCGGGTGGTGTCGGCGGCCCGTTCGGTAGCGTTTTCGGCAAGCGAGCCGTACTGCGCTTGAACCGCGGCTGAGATTGATTCGAGTTGACCGTGAGTGATTTCAGCAGAAACGTCGCCGCAGCAGTCATCACCACAGCAAGCTTCGGCTTCCGATGAACTGGTGCTTGTGTCGGCGGCAATCAGGGTTCCGAACAGGTTCTTATCCAATTTCTCAGTCTCCAAAAATACTGGAATCGATGACGGTTGTGGTGCAGCAAACGGTTTCCACGCCTGCTTCTTTGACTGCTGTTTCAAGCTGCGGTAATACGTTCGCCCATGCCTGAGCAGAGGTACGGTAGGCCTCGAATCCCAGAGGTGATAGCGAGTAGTTTTTGCGCTTTCGACCGTTGATTACGGTCGATTCAAGTTCAACATATCCGCCAGATTCTAGTTCTTTGAGCATCGGGTAGATCATGGCGTCGGTGGGTCGTGCGTCGCAGCACAATGCGATGCGCGTGGCAATTTCGTAGCCGTGCATCGGGCCCTGACTCAGTTGCTGCAACATGAAGAATCTGAGAAGGCTTTTGCGGTTGAGCGATTGCCAGTAGTCGATGCTGGCGAGGTTGTTTGCGGGCTTTGTGGCGGTTGTCATGGTTGGTTGCGGTGGCTTGTTAGCGCGGGATACCTAGCTACACGATATATCGGCTTGCTAGGTATGTCAACGTTGGGAGGGTGCTGCTTCGATGAGTGAAGGATATTACGATCTTAAAGTTCTCTCCATTAGGGAGAGGATTTAGGTGAGGGGGAATGCAGGTGTAGGGCTGGGGTGATCGACGGTTGATGCTTCGACGTTGGCATGCCCCCTCAACCTAACCTTCTCCCTCAAGGGAGAAGGGAGAAGGCCGGATATGCCCTCAATACACAAGTTGGAAGCTATAATCCGCAGACCTCCGGGTTCTCTACGATTCCGACCAGGCTGATCAGCACACTTCAGGACTCGAATTCACTTCACATGACGACATCTCCAGCAACAACCGACGACCAGCTGTTCCTACTCATCGATGGTCACGCAATCGTGTTCAGGGCGTGGTTCGCAATGCGGGACCACCTGATCACGGCCTCGGGACAGAACACGACGGGCGCTAGCGGGTTCATGTCGATGTTTTTGAGGGTGGTTCGTGAGCAAAAACCTACTCATATCGCCGTAACTTTCGACACGAAGGCGCCGACGTTCCGGAAAGAAATGTTCCCGGCGTAAAAGGCTCAGCGACAGGAAGTCGACCCGGCACTTCACGAACAAATTCCTATCCTCAAAGAGATTCTCGAACCAATGGGTGTGCCGGTTTTTGAGTACGAAGGATTCGAGGCAGACGACCTGATCGGCACGCTTTCAAAGCAGGCGACCGAACAAGGAATTAAGACGCTGATCCTGACTGGGGACGCCGATCAACTGCAGCTGGTCGATGAGAAGACATCGTTGCTGATGTACACCGGATTTGGCGATATGCGCACGTACGATCCGGCGGGCGTTGCCGAGAAGTACGACGGGCTGGGTCCTGACTACGTTGCCGAGATCAAAGCGCTCGAAGGCGACTCGTCCGACAACATCCCCGGAGTGCCCGGAGTCGGTAAGAAAGCGGCCCGCGCCGTGCTGACGCAACTGGGTCATTTCGATTCGCTGTTTAGCCGGCTTGATGAGGTTGAAAACATCGAGGGACTTCGTGGCGCTAAGCGAGCGATGAACCTGCTTGATGAGCACCGAGAGACTGCTGCGACTGCGCTGATTCTAACGACGATCGTGCGAGATGTTCCCGTAGAGTTCGACGCTGAAAAATCTGCATTTGGAGATTTCGACCGATCGGCTGTCATCAAAACGTTGATGGAATATGAAATGCGGTTGGTGGCCAACCGATTGCCGAAATCTGGTGCCGAGCCGGTGGCCCAGGCTGAAACCGCTCCGGGCTGGGAGCCGAATGAAGCGCCGGCCGTCACTTCTTCTGGGCAGATGGACATGATGGGCGAGGGCGAGGCAGCAGTGCTGGTTGAAGATCAGCCTGACGTGCCACTCGGCGAGTACGAGATCGTCACCGACATGGCGGGTTTGAACTCGATGATTGAGCAGTTGCGTGCCAAGGGCGAGTTCGCGTTCGACACCGAAACCACCGGGCTCGATTCGATGATGTCGGATCTGGTTGGTCTATCTTTCTCGATCAAATCTGAACATGCGTGGTACGTGGCGGTCGGTCACAACGAGGGCACGCAGGTGCCTTTCGCCGAGGGCCTAGCAGCGCTGCGGCCTCTATTTGAAGACGAGTCGATCAAGAAGATCGCACACAACGGCAACTTCGACATGATGGTGCTGGCTACGGCTGGTATCGAGGTGAAAAACCTCGGTTTCGACACGATGATAGCGGCGGCGTTGTGCGGTCGAATGGGCATTGGGCTAAAGCAGCTAGCAATGGTGCTGTTCCAGGCGGAAATGACCGAGATCAAGACGTTGATCGGGGTCGGCAAGAAGCAGATAACGATGGCACAAGTGCCGATCGAAAAGGCGGGTCCGTACGCTGCTGCCGACGCTGACTTTACGTGGCGTTTGTACGAGTATTTTGAACCTGAAATCGACGTGCACGATGCTCGATATGTGAACGAAAAGATCGAACTGCCGCTGCTTCCTGTGATCATCGAGATGCAGCGAAACGGGATGATCATCAACAAAACGGCCTTGGCCGAGATGTCTGAAATGCTGGGTGCCGACATCGAGCAGATCAAGCAGGCTGCGACTGCCATAGTTGGTGGGCGGGAGCTTAATTTGGCTTCAAATCGCCAGATTGCCGATCTGCTGATCGACGAACTGGGCGCACCGAAGACTCGCAAGACTAAAACGGGATATTCGATGGACGCCGCTGCTCTCGAAAAAATTCGTGAGACTGACGGACTTGATGATCGCGTTTACCAGATCGCAGATGGTGTTCTGAAGTTCCGCGAGCTGTCGAAGTTGAAGTCGACTTATGTCGATGCTCTGCCCTTGCTCGTAAATCCTGCAACGAGCCGTGTTCACACGAGCTTCAATCAGGTGGGGTCGGCTACTGGTCGTTTATCGAGTACTGATCCGAACGTCCAGAATATTCCGGTTCGTACTGAACTTGGCCGACGGGTTCGGAAGGCGTTTGTTGCTGATTCTGCGAACGGCTGGCAGTTCCTTGCGGCTGACTATTCACAGATTGAACTTCGGATTCTGGCGCATTTGTCGCAGGAGCCGGGGCTGCTTGAAGCGTTTAGTCGGGGCGAGGATATTCATGCTGCGACTGCTCGGGCGATGTATGGCGTTGAGGAAGTTTCGCCCGACCAACGCCGGATTGCCAAGATATTAAACTTTGGCGTGATCTACGGACTCGGTCCGATCGGTGTGGCGCGTCAGACTGATCTGACTCGGCAGCAGGGTCAGGAATTTATCGATCTCTACTTTGGAAAATACCCTGGGATTCGTGATTACATCGAGCAGGTGAAGCAGGCGGCTCGAGATACCGGGTATGCGGAGACTATTACGGGTCGTCGACGATATTTGCCAGACATCAACGCCGGGCATCCGGGTCATCGTGCGGCTGCCGAGCGGGTGTCGGTGAACATGCCGATTCAAGGCACGGCTGCCGACGTGATCAAGATCGCAATGGTGAACATTTCGAACGAAATCAAGACGCAGAAGATGCAGTCGAAGATGTCGATTCAGGTTCACGACGAACTGATTTTCGAAATCGCCCCCGGCGAACTTATGGAAATGCAGATGATGGTCACAAGCATGATGCCAGCAGCGATGGATCTGGCTGTTCCGCTTCTGGTCGAGGCGAAGACGGGCCCAACATGGGGCGACATGGATTCTGTGTGAGTGCCAATGGCACTTTTTAGTATGACCGGAAGGGTTAAATCTACTTGAAAGAAGCCCATGCCTGAACTACCTGAAGTTGAATCGTTGCGGCGTTACTTGGTTCGTGAGGGGCTGCCCGGAAGCGTGATCGAGCGGATGGAGGTTGAGGCGAAGCCGAGTCCTGACAAGGGCACCGGAGCGATTTCGGGTGTTGAGTTGATGCCGGGTCGGACGATTCACACTCTTGAACGGCGTGGCAAGCAAATCGCTGTGGTTTTGGACGAAGGCGTGCTTGGGTTGCACATGGGGATGACGGGGCGAATCGATGTGCTTGCCGCTGACGAGCCTGTGCCTCGATTCACACGTATCGAGTTTTTTCTAAGAAACGGTGTGAACACCTTCAGGATGGTGCTTGCTGATCCACGTCGATGGGGCATGGTTCAACGATTCGCCAGCGTAGATGAGGCGTTTGCGGGCCTTGGTCCTGACGCTCTGGACCCCAGCTACACGGCCGAGCGTTTTGCCAAAGATGTGAGCCGTCGAAAGTCGCCTATCAAGCCGTTGCTGCTGAACCAGTCGTTGCTCGCCGGGGTTGGCAACATTTATGCTGACGAGGCGCTTCATCGGGTGGAAATATCTCCTTCTCGGCGGGCGAATCGCATATCTGAGAAGAACCTTATGGCGCTGTTTGAAGCGATACGAGAGTCGCTTGAGCACGCACTTCAGTTCATTCAAGATCACCCTGACGATCGTGGTCGACCGTATATCGTCGATGCCCACGACGATCGAATGAAGCTGCTGCGAAAGCCGGGATCGTTCTGCCCTCGTTGCGAGATTCCGCTGCTAACGAAGAAGTTCGCCGGAAGAACGGCGTACTACTGCGGGAACTGCCAACGGTGAAGGCTTGGATTGTCATTGCGAGGAGCCTCGACGTGGCAATCAACGAGGAGGCCTGAACGATCTGATGATTCAGCCGACATGCGTTTCACGTGCACACACGATTGTTCCTACAACCACGTTCATTCCTTAGTCGAGCGTCGCTGGCGGATGGTCGTGATTGCCACGGCGTCGGACTTCTCGTAATGACAGAGGGGCGACGTTCGACGTGACAATGCGTTGGCCCTCTAGTTAAACCAAACGTCATCGAGGTCGTCTGTTTTGCGGGCTTTGAGTCGGTCTCGCAGTGCTGCCCAAAACAGCAGGAGTACTCCGAGTAGGCCAAGGGCGTATCCGGCGGCGTACAGAATCCACGAGCTTCTGGTTGCGATCAACACGACGAGACCGACGATGGCCATCACAATGCCAACGACGGTGATCCACATTCCCGACCATTCGAGCAGTCGTTTCATGGTCTTTTCTCCGAACATTTCACGCTGTATCACAGGCCAATCGTGGAGGCGCGTGCAGCGTAAATTGTGTTCTCTTAGGTGATTATCTGCCTGGTGGGCTTCCTGAAACAGATCGGACTGCTGATTAATTTGTGGTGTTTCACCGCTACAGATGAGCGTATTTTGCGATTAGTATTACCTATTGTGCGGTTTCACACTGAAACCCTGGTGCCTCTGCGGAGGGGTGGCAGAGCGGTTGAATGCGCTTGTCTTGAAAACAAGTATGTCGGTAACGGCATCGCAGGTTCGAATCCTGTCCCCTCCGCCAAATTTGCGTTTTAGCGTTTGAGCTCCGGGCGTCATCAGATGACTTGGTCGCGCGTCGCAGTCTCCCCCTCTAGCTCCCTCATTCCTGGGGAGGACCGTTTTAGCTCCGCCGCTGAATCACTTGCTGCTGCTAACTTCTCTCCCATCAGGACGAAGCCTCGCTTCCCTGCTACCTTTGCGTCGATAACTGCCCCCAAGCTAGAAAGTATCGATTCACAGATGTTCGTAGGCACCCAGTACCCGATAAATAGCGATACCGATTACGAGGTTCTCGCCCAGCTCGGCGTTAACCACATCAACGGCTATCCCCCCGGAAGTGCCGAATCCTGGACCACCGATGTACTCAGTACTTATCGAGAAAAAGTTGAAAAGTACGGCATAAAAGTCGACATGGTCGCACTGCCCATCGGCACCAAACCCGAAGACGGACAATCCCCGAACATCACGCTGGGAATATCGCCTGACCGTGATCGCGAAATCGAAATCTGCCAGAACATCATCCGAGCCTGTGGCGAAGCCGGAATTCTCGCAGTGAAGTACCGACTGTTCATCATCGGGATCACCCGTACCGAACCACGACCCGGCCGCGGTGGCGCACTGAGGCCCAGCTTTCAGTACGACGAGATCGACCAGCAAGAAGCGCCCGGAGTTTGGGGCCAGGTTTCAGCCGACGAATACTGGGAGCGGATCGACTACTTTCTTGAGCGAATAGTACCTGTAGCCGAAGAGTACGGCGTGAACCTAGCCTGCCACCCGCACGATCCGTACACGCCCGACGGCTACCGAGGGGTGAGCCGAGTGCTGGGCACTGTATCTGGCATGAAGAAGTTCGTTCAGATGCACGAAAGTCCAGTACACGGATTGAACTTCTGCCAAGGCACGGTTTCGGAGATGCTCGAAGATCCCGGCAAAGAGATTTTCGATGTCATCCGCTGGTTCGGGTCTCGAAATAAAATATTCAACGTGCACTACCGGAATATCGCTGGCAAAAAGTTGGCGTTTGAGGAGACGTTCCCAGACGAAGGCGATGTGAATATGCTGGAAGCCGCGCGGGTTTATAAGGAAGTGGGCTATAAAGGCATGCTGATGCCTGACCACGCGCCGAAGCTTTCTGGCGACAACCCTGCCACGGTTGCGTTCGCATACTGCTACGGGTACATCAGAGCCGTACTTCAGTCGATCGATGCGCTAGAGGATTAGTCGGCGGAGCGACGCACGACGCTCACCGTTCGGCTAATATACCGTCGGCGGCGGCTTCTGGCCTGTTCTTTAACCGTTGGCCGTAATCGGAGAATTTAATTGACTCTCAAGACAAATCTGAAACACCGTATTCGTAGTGGGCAGGTGACCGTCGGTGCAGCGACTCCGCTGACCGCGACCAAAAGCCGTATCGAAGACATCATGGGTTCGAGCGACTACGCGTTTCTTTCGGTCGACAGCCAGCACAATGCCTATGACGAGCGGGCGCTGGTCGAGGTTTGCGAAGCTGCCGATCAGGTTGGCGTTCCGGTAGTTTTCAGAATTAAGCACACCCGCCATTCCTATCTAGTTGGAAACATTCTCGATCTCGGTCCAGCGGGGGTGGAAATTCCTCAAACGGAAACTGAGGAAACGGCGCAAGAAGCCCTCAATTATTTCTACTACCCGCAGGTCGGCAAGCGATCGTGGGGCGGGCCTCCCAGTTCATGGCGCTCCGACTTCACCGACCGCAACGAGTACGCTGATTTTTGGAACGATTATGGCGTGTTGTGGCTGCAGATCGAATCGCTGAGTGCGGTAACCCGTGCGAAGACGTTTGCTCGACCCGGAGTCGATTGTCTGTCTTGGGGGCCTGCGGATCTTTCGTTTAATCGAGAGGCTAATCCCGATCATTCGCTGAAGACCGATGATGACTGCATCGAGCATGTGGTGAAGTTGCTAAAAGGCACCGATACGAGGCTTTGTATTCGCAGTTACCAGCCTGAACTCCGCAATAAGTACCTGGATATGGGTGCCACCGTTCTAATCGAGATTCCCACTGCGTGATGTAGTCTGTTGCCAGTTATCGCGTACTGATACGATCGGCACCTCTTTAGGAAGTGATCAATAGCGTTTGGCCGCGAGCTTTGGGCCGTGAACTCTGGCTTTCACCTTACTAGCGGTGGCGGCCGCTAATTTCGGTCGCCAGTTGAACCAGTAGACCATGGCATTTTTCGAAACGTCCTCGTTCGTTGCGTCAGCCACATTCGTGGGGGCTGTGGTCGCGCTCGTCATGACTGCATTAGTGTGGAACCGCAGGCAGGCTCCTGGTGCCGCAGGGGTGGCGTGGCTGACCATATCGCCGCGGCGATATGGTCAGGCGGATACGGAATAGAGGTTTTGCTCGAACATCTCGATAACAAGCTTCTTCTTGTTCCGCTTGAATACGTCGGCATTTCAACAGTTCCAGTGTTCTGGTTCATCACGGCGGCACACCTAACCGGGCGTATCCGTACAGTTTCTCCCCGGCTTCTATTGATATTGCTGGTCGTACCGATGATTACGGTGACACTGACCGCCACAAATAGTTCCCACAACTTGATGTGGCATGACGCCATGATGGTTGGCGACCCCGGAAGTGTTTCGGTAATTTTCGAACGCGGTCCATGGTTCTGGGTTTCGTGGATCTATTCGTATCTGGCTTTCTTTGCCGGATTCGGCTTTCTCCTCTATCGAGCGTTCACTGAAACGTCGATGTTTAGAAGCCAGATGATCGCCACTCTCGCGGCAGGCATCATCCCGCTTGCAGCGAACTTGTTGTTCCTGACCGATTTGAACCCGCTGGGCAGTTTCGATCCGACCCCGATGTCGTTCGCTGCATCTGGCGTAATAATCGCATTCAGCTATTTGCGCTTCAAACTATTCGATCTGGTGCCCATCGCCCTCGATATTCTGGTGGAACGTATTCCGGATGCGATATTCGTTCTCAACTCCGATGGTTACATCGTTGATGCGAACCCGGCGGCCGAATTGTTAGTGGCCCCTGAAGATTCGGTGCTAATTGGGATGCACTTATGCGACGTATTGCCCGGTGATTTATCCGACCATGAACTTTGCTCGGGGGACCCGGCAGCGATCATTGGTGATGTTGTGATCGCAAGCCCAACCGGCGCAGAACCCATGACCTACGCGCCTACTGTCACGAAACTTTCGGAAGATGTAGGTACTACAGAATCGACCGGACGGCTTGTGATTCTTCGAGACGTTACTGATCAGCGAAAAGCATCGGAGATGCTCCGGCGTTTAGCGAGGATCACCACACTTAACGAAATCACTACCGCGGTTGCCGAGACTCACGATCTCGAGTCGATCATGCAAACTGCAACATCGAAATTGGCAGAGTTACTTCCGGCCGATCACGCAACCGGGTTGCTGCTCGATCAAAAAACTGGAGAGTTCGTAGTAAGCAGCATTTCGGGGTCCCACAGCCCGATGCCGATCCCGATGAACACCCGCACTTTTGAATCAGTGATTCTTTCTCCGGGTGAGAACGGTGGCAGCCACAATATCTCGGGAACTGAGGGGCAGCTGGACGATTTCGCTTATCGATTTGCAGCTGCCGGACTTCACTCGGTTGTTGGACACACACTTTCGGCAGATGGCGAAACTTACGGTGCGATTATTGTTGCCCGCAGTGAAATCGGGTCGCTTGGGCCCGCCGAAATCGAACTGATGAATGCCGTTGGTGATTCGGTTGCACAGGCAATATATGGAGCACGGCTTGTCGCCGATCTGCGAGTAATGAACATCGAACTGGTTGAAACCCAGCAACAGGCGATGCGACAAGAGCGGCTCAGGGCAGTTGGCCAGATGGCGAGCGGTATCACTCACGACATCAACAACGCACTTTCACCAGTTGTCAGATTCTCGGACATGCTTCTACAGGATTCGTCGAAACTCGATGATCATTCGAGAAAACTACTTCAACTAATTCGCCTGGCAGCGCTGGATATTTCTCGTATCGTCGAAAGGATGCGCCAGCTATACCGTGAACGCCAGGATGACGATTTAGAGGTTGAGCCGGTCGATATCAGGCAGATTGTACGAGAGACGATCGAACTGACTCGCCCAAGATGGCGTGATGCAAATTCAGGTTCCGGTGACATTCGTATTTCGACTGACTTCGTACGGGTGCTTCCACAAATACCTGGAATCGATACCGAAATCAGGGAACCGTTGACTAACCTTGTGCTCAACGCCGTTGATGCGATGCCGGACGGAGGTCGGATCGTCATCGCCGGCTACACCGATCCTATGCCAACCGACCAAGACGACACGCGCAGCCCTGAAAGCGTGATTATTGAGGTAGTTGATCAGGGGGCAGGTATGAGTAGCGATACAGCCCGTAGAGCGCTGGAGCCGTTTTCACCACCAAGGGCGATGGAGGAACCGGATTGGGTCTGCCGATGGTTCAGCAAGTGATGGAGCG
>Ga0115002_10009614_pt1 | contig 10521 bp, 10 predicted proteins | sample ArcticOcean_MG_C_8_FD_89576 | JGI IMG/M metagenome (GOLD analysis project Ga0115002, IMG submission 89576) | Marine microbial communities from western Arctic Ocean - ArcticOcean_MG_CB11_86 | ecosystem: Environmental > Aquatic > Marine > Oceanic | place: Arctic Ocean: Canada Basin | collected... | reverse complement strand
CATACTCGGCATACTCGGCATACTCGGCATACTCGGCATACTCGGCATACTCGGCGCAGATGACGAAATGCGACTGGTAGCCAATCGCGGCGCACTCCCAACAGGATATTTACCGCACAATTTCCGTGCGCCGACGATGTATTCCCATTGCTGTTTCAGGTACGGCGACGTAAGCGTGAAACTGGCCATCTAGACTTTCGCAGCGTCCAGGCCAGACTTGGATTAGGTTCCATTTGGGTTAATCTGTGGTGCGCGAGGTTTGCATTGATGGGCGAAGACCATGAAGAATTCAATCCGATCTGTGCTAGGCGTGGTGCTCCTCGGCTATTTTGCGCCGCTGAGCAACGCGGCCGAGTCGAACAACGCCTACTTTGGTGACCTGCACATCCACACGCGATACTCGTACGACGCGTTTTTCTTCGGCACCAAAGGTTCTCCGGATGATGCCTACGACTTTGCCAAGGGTAAGCCGCTTATGGTGGCCTCGGGAGAAGTGATCCAACTCGAACGTCCGCTCGATTTCTACGCGGTTGCCGACCACTATTTCTTCCTCGGTCAATGGTGGGCATCTGCCAACGATCCGAATCACCCGTACAAGAATGATCCAGTCGCGCAGGCTATCATCAAAAACCGCAACTTCGGTGGCGCGTTCCGCTTTCCCCATGACCGGGTGCTGAAAGCCGACATCACCACAGCCTGGAAGGACATCCAGGCCGCAGCGGCGCGACACAACGATCCGGGCAAATTCACCACGTTCATCGGTTTCGAGTTCACACCGGAAAAAAATATGGACGGTCAGCATCGTGTCGTGCTGTTCGAAGGTACGCGTGTGCCTGAATTCTTGATTGGCCGTATCGAGACGCTCAATCCCGAGGACCTGTGGGATTGGCAGGACCGTCATCGGGCCGATGGCATTGAGTCTTTAGCGATTCCCCACAACATGAATCTTTCCGGCGGACGTATGTTCGAGGGGACGTACTTTGATGGATCACCCTTGGATCGCGCGTATGCAGAAAAGCGCATGCACAATGAGCCGCTGGTGGAAATTGCACAAATGAAAGGCGCATCCGATACGCATCCATTCCTCTCGCCGAGCGACGAATGGGCCGAGTTTGAGACCCGTCCATTCAAGCTCGGCCCGCGTGCGCTCAGCAACCCCAAGGGTAGCTATTTGCGCGATGCGTTGCTGAGTGGTTTGCAATTCGCCGCAACATTGGGCGTCAATCCGTACCGATTCGGCGTTGTCGCGGCCAGTGATACGCATGCTGCCGGGCAAACTTACACCGAAGAAAACTTCACTTTGCAAATGGGCGGGCGCGCGGCGGCGGAGCGGGTTGGGGCGGTACCGATAGATGATGCTGGTCTAGGATTCCGTGAGACATCGTCGCGTTACCACAGTGCGGCAGGCCTTGCCGGAGTGTGGGCGCCTGAGAACACACGTGAAGCGATCTACGCTGCCTTGCGACGCAAAGAAACGTTTGGTACCAGCGGCACGCGCATGAAGGTGCGCCTAAAAGGTGGCTTTGACGGGTTGGTGCCACAAGGCGGAGAAGTAAGCGCTGGGGACACTAAGCCCAAATTCGAAGCGTGGGCGATTGCCGACGCGATGGCGGCAAAGCTTGCGCGGCTGCAGATCATCAAGGGTTGGGTGGAAGACGGCCAAGCACGCGAGCAGGTATTTGACGTGGCGTGTTCAGATGGCGGGAAGGTTGATCCAACGACGCACCGTTGTCCCGACAACGGTGCGAGGGTGGACCTCGCGACGTGCGAGTCCGATAAGAACTTGGGTGCCGGCGAACTGAAAACGACCTGGGTCGACGAAACCTACGAGCGCGGCGCGCGCGCCTTTTATTATGTGCGAGCACTTGAAAATCCTACCTGCCGCTGGTCGACATGGGCGGCGGTCCGCGCGGGTACAGCGCCGCGTCCGGACTTACCGCGTACCATTCAGGAACGGGCTTGGACTTCGCCGATTTGGGTGAATCCCTGACTTAGTGCTTGTTGGATCAGCGCTTCTCCCCAATCGGAGGGGCGACCTTGGAACGCGCCTTGCCAACAAAAACCCTGTGCGGCAGGATGCGCGCTCGATAATGAATCACTGACTCCGGACGAGAGGGACGTGCAGATCTATCTTAGTTTGCAGGGATTAGTACGCGCTTTCAGATTCGTCGGTGCTATGACCATGTAGGTGGTGTGGGACCTAATTACGGTCACGCGTGGTCTATGTATAGCAGAGCTGGCGTGAGCCACAAAAAACGTGTGTCCCGAATCGGTAAGCAACTGGGGATTAGGGATTAGGCCCAGGGATTGAAGCCTGCTGCCATCATGTATTTATTGTCTTCTTGAGACGGCGGCTTGCCATCTACCAATGGATACATACTGTTTGCGCCGATCAGCTGGGCGAACTCAACTGGGTGCCGATCGAGTATTTCTTGCGGGACCGTGCTACGAAAGTCGCGAATCTGCTTCATATAAACCCGCGTGAAGGCCATGATGAGGTTCATTCTCAAACCCTCATTTTCCCTCGGAAAGGCGCCGTGCCACGTCGCCCCGTGCCAGACGACCAAAGACCCGGCCGGGGCTTCGATGGGGATCGGTTTGACCGGCGCATCCTCTCGTAGGAAGTTACTTTCTTCCATTGATGGGTAACGTGATCTCAAGTGACTTTTTGGAACGATGGCTGTCACCCCATCGCCTTTCTCGTAGTCCGTCAAGGTCCAGGTCACATTGCAGACCTGCGCGTATGGCGGGAGCGGAGGCGGTGTTCCGTGCTGATCGGTATGCAGCGGATGCGTCATTTGTTCATGCTTCTGCTTCAGCAGGCAAAGCAAATCGCTCAATACGACACTGTTACCACATAGGTACTTCGCCATCGCGAGCACCGTGGGGTTCATGATCACTTCCTCGAATACCGGGTCTTCGGTAAGAATCGCCCAGTGACCATTAATCGGTCTGTCCGCACTTAGGCCGCTAGTTTCGAGTTCATTGCGGTCAATGTGCTGACCGGTACGTTGTTCGTGAACCTTAAGAACCGCTTTTCGTATGCGGTCCTGGAACTCTTCGGGGGCCACCCGTTCTGGCGGTATCACCGTATATCCGTACTCATCCAGATGATCAACATCGTCAACGAGCCCTAATCTTTCGATTTGCTCGAAGATATTCCTGTAATGCCTTGAATCTTTGTATTCTTCCAGACTCATGGCGTTACCCAACATTAGTGACTTGGGGGTAAGTATACATGACCGGGCCAAGGCCGATCAATTTATGCTCCAGATGTCTTTGGCAGGTTTGCCATTAACGCTGATATTATCCGGATCAACATTTATCGCGACCGGGTTATTCTTGGTTCCGACTTTGCTTTTTTTGCTTCTATGGACCTCTTGTGGTGGAACCCATCCGTCAACATAGGCTGACGCCTTCAGCCTCAATTGGTACGGCCTGTGTGGTGGACGACCGAGTTTTTCTCTTTCTTGCACACGCGAAGTAATGGCAAGACAGTAAGCTGCCACTTGCGATTCCGCCGCATCCCTGAATTTCAGGAAACAACCCGACCAACATCCCTTAACGCCTCAATCCCGATACCCCACCACCTTCCCAATCCGCACTTTTATCCGGACTATCTATAAACCAGTGTCGTTAACTCAAAGGTCTCTGCGTAAACCAGCGCTCGCTGGATGTGGCCGCAGATACAGCTGATTCCAGGCATACGTGGCTTCGTGTTCCCCCAGATGGTGTTTCAACAAAGCCAGTGGCGCCATCAGTGGGGTTTCGTCGCGCCGATAGCTTTCGATCAAATCAGCAAGCTCGCGTCGCGCAGCTCTCGACAGCTGATCTTTCACGTAGCCCTGCAAATGCGAGAGGACATTGGCATGACCACCTCGGGAGGCCGGTTTTGCCAAGGCATATATCAGCTTCGAAAAGTATCGGGGGGCGATTGTGTCGACTCCGCTGGACAGGTCGGACAAGAGTCTGCCGAGTTCGTCATAAGCCGGAATGCTGTGTGCCATTACCAAGAATTTGTATGCACTGTGGAAAGCGATCAAGGACTTTGCGGTTACGCCTGCCGCCTGCAATGCCCGCCAGTGGGCATGGACAAACGTTCTCGTCACGAAATTTTCCCGTAAAACAGGATCGAGCAAACGTCCACTTTCTTCCAAAGGTAAATCGGGTCGTAGCCGCGCGATCTCGGCTGCATAAATACCTCTCCCCCTCGGGTCTGGTGGCATATCTTTTTTGCCGTAGACCTTGACTCTGAACAGTCCACAGCTAGGCGAGTTTTTTGTGAAGATATGACCGTCGACGTCGTCGAACAAAGGCGCATGCTGGATCGCAAATTGGGTAAGTCGGGTGGTGAGGTCGAGTCCACTGTCTCGTGTGCCAACGGCGCGTGGCGCATCGATATTACCTACGAGTCTGATTGCGTCCCTCGGCACACCGAGACCAATCCCTACTTCGGGGCATAGCGGAAGAAATTCAAACAGGCCTTCTAGCTTATTGTGTGGCAACGACGAACGCTTGTGACCACCGTCGTGCCGAACTTCACCGCCAACAAGGCACTCACTAATAGCAACAGTCAATGGCCCTGCTGGAAACGCTGGCAAAACTTCAAGAAAAGAGCTCATAGAGATCCGTCCACTCACGCTTTCGTACCCTTCAACAACGGGTTCAACAGCAACGTAGGCGTTTTATCCCGGTATTCTTGATAGTCTTCTTCACGTCCCCATTTTTCGTTCGCCCGCGCTTCCAGCATACGCACGCCACTAATCTTGGTAAGCAGTACGATGACGAATACTGGGGAAATCAATGTGACGTACTGCCATCCTTCCAGCATGGGCAACGCTGCAACAGCGATACCGGTCCACAACAAGATCTCACCAAAGTAGTTTGGGTGCCTCGACCAGGCCCATAGTCCATGGCGAATAAACTTGTCCACATTGTTCGGATCTTTCCTGAAGATAGATTTTTGCTGATCAGCAACAACCTCAATCAAAAAACCTACGAACCACAGCGAACACCCAACTCCAACTAAACCGCTAAGTGGGTAGGCTTTACCAGAGGTAAGTGCCGTTAAACCAGCGGCAAAAGTAACAAACACCCACGAACCCTGCAGGGTCCACGTCATCAAGAATTGTAAAAAGTCCGGCTTAATCTTCACAAATCTGCGGTCGTGACCTACTCGCATCACCCTCCCAAATAGAAAGATACCTAATCTCGAAGCCCAGACAATTACCATTGATGCAACAAGGATGGCACCGGCTTCCTGGCTGGAATAGAGCAATGCGATGACGGCGAGGGCTATGTAAGTGAGCGAGCCTAGAAGATCGAAATACCTTTCTGTCTGGAACATGAAGGCGGGAATAAACGCGAGCCATTGGACGAAAAATGAAAATAGACCACATGTGAGTAAGAGTGGCATGCCAAATATTTGTAAGTCACCGCCGCTGCCAGCCAGCGCTATACCAAGTGCAACCCCGATAGCGCCAAGGATCCCCAGAATTGAAGTTGAAGCGCCATTCATGCTGCGCTGATCGCCTTTTCAGTTTTGTGCACGATGGTCGTGAAACTCGACTCCACCAGGCGCAAAAACACAAAGGTGGCCTGTCCAATCGTACCGATAAGTGCTGAGACATAAAGTCCGTAATGTCGTTCTTCCGCCCCGTCAAACAATATCTTGATCAAACTAAACTGAACCAGTATTTCCAGACCTATGGCCACCATAACCGCTAGCTTGTCGGGCGGAAACGAACCCCTAACGGTCCCATACGAAGATAGGAAACTACCAATTACAAAGCAGATTAAGACTAGAAGGATTAGCGCACTTGTTCGCCAGACCGTCGCCTCTTGCACACCGAAGCCAGCGATTGCCAGCGGGATTAAAGCCCCCATGACGACCACGACACTGGTACCAATCACTAGACGCAGTCTCATCAAATCATGAGTTGCACCACGTTCCAGCCGCCTTCGAGCAAACAGGGTCACAAGTGCCGCAAATCCTGCAAATGTCGCAGCGACTTCGGCAATGGTCATTAAAGTGGCTGTCTGATTAAGCACTAAGGTCGTGCCTGGTTAGCAGGAATAACTTCTATCGCAACCTCATTCGTGCGCATAAACCAGGGAACGAACGGTGGATTATATCGAGACCAGGATGGTTTCCCTTGTTTTACCCACGTCGCCTCCTCGTTGACGAGCGACAATAACGATGATTCATGCGTACGATACCGCTCTTCCGACCATCTCCCCTTGTAACGGAGAACCGCCAGATATCTTTCAGGCACTTCAATTATATCTACCCGGCTATCATTTGGAGCGGGCAGTTCTTCCATTGAATACTCGCTCGGCATACTAAATGTGATCCAGTACTGTGAATCTCGCGATGTTTCGGCATGTGGCTCAAGTCCCACCGGAGCGGTCATTGCTATAGCTTGATCCTGACCGTTGCCTCCAAATATATAACCGGCAAGACGTTTGAATCCCTGATTTCCAACATCCTCGAACGATCCGGTCACCAGAGTTCTGGCAACAATGTGTGCTTGGTACTTTCGTATCTGTAATATTCCTACCTCATCGACGAGCTCATATCCTGGCTGCTCTAGAGCATTCAATGGCTCGCTCAACGACGCCATCGATAGCACTAAGATGATCAAGACCGTTACCATTCTCACGGCACTCATAGATTTATCATTCCCAAAATTTGGATATCTAGGAGTTTATTCGCTCACTGGAGTGCTTTGGATCACTCATTCGAAGAATTCTTTTGCTGGCCTGCTAGCCAAGTGTCCTTGACGGACCAGCGCTGGTTAAGCCAGTCAGTGGCATCTTGGACATCTCGTAATTGAAACGATTCTACTTTCACTTGCATTTAGACAAATCCAGCCGAGTACAGGCACCCAAAGTAGCTCAACTTTAATTACAAACTTGAATATTGGACCGCGACCAGAAATCAGGGTCTGCAGCAAAAAAATATCGAACCAGGACTGGTGGTTACAAATGACACAGGACTTTCTGAATGGGAAAGACCACCCGGAACGTCCATGTGGTCCTCTATTTCCAACTCGAACTCGAGAACGTTGGAGATCCACCAAGCATCGATATTCACCGCTAACCGAAATACCGACTCAACCACTTGGTAAGCGGCTTTTTCGACAATCCCAACTGGAACGACAAAGCGAACGATGGCTGCTAAAAGAAGTAGCGGCAACCAAACAACAAGATTCGAAGTCACAAATACAAACGACATAAGACTTATCAGATGACGGTTGATCGACATATTCATCGGGCCGATAGGAACACTCGCGCGCTTAGGGTTTAACAAACCTATGGTGCGCTACTTGCCACTGATTTCCCTGATCGTAGGCGAACATTTCTTCGCACGCCATAAAGAACATGCGCCAACGTTGCTGCCATACAATCCCGTCAATACCGTAGGTTTCCCTCAGTATAGGCAGTACTGCTTCTGCGTGATTATCCATATTATCGAGCCAGCCACGCGCGGTGCGCTGATAGTGTGTACCATCGTTCAGCCAGCGATGCTCGACGGCTAGATCATCCTGGAACGATTGCAGCGTATCCGCAGCAGGCATTAAACCACCAGTGAAAAAGTAGCGTCCCATCCAATTGCTTTCACCCTCTACCTCAAACGGATAAATCAGCTCCTTGTGGCAAAAGATGTGCGTAAAAAGTGCGCCGCCCGGCTTCAACCAACCACTGATTTTGCTCATGAGCGCCGCGTAATTACGTACGTGTTCAAACATCTCAACCGAGATGATCCTATCGAAGGCTGCCAACGGCAGTTCCAGTTCGTTTACATCCGCTGTAACTACCTTCAGATTGATGAGCTCAAGCTTAGCGATGCGACTTTCGATATACCTACGCTGGGTTGCGGAGTTCGATACCGCAGTGATTTCTACGCTAGGATTGTGCTCGGCGAGCCACAAGGAAAATGAGCCCCAACCGCAACCCAGGTCAAGCACGCTGTGCCCCTCGCGGACGCTAAGGCGCTCCTTGTACAGTTCCAAAGTATGGGTCTCCGCCTGGGCCAAAGTCGCGTGCTTGTCAGGGTAGACGCACGCTGAGTATTTCAGGCGCGGGCCAAGGACTAGCTCGAAAAACTTGGTCGGGACCTCGTAGTGTTGCTCGTTCGCAGCATCCGTATGCAACGCAATAGCGCTGTCTCGCAGCGCCATTGTGCGTGCCTCTTTCGTCCCTGCGGGTTGCCTCAGCTCCTCTCGCAAACGTTGCTTAACAAGTTGGCGAATGCCAACCCGGATAATCGGGTCAGGCACCCAACCCGTTTCCGCTAGACCAATGATCGAAGTCATCAATTTATCTCCGGTGAATGTACAGCCGTATCGTTTGTCCCAACCAGCAACAGCGAGAACCTGGCCATGCCAAAGAACGCCACGAACCAAACGATGGATATAAGCGGGGTTAACGTGAGATCTTGCACAACGACAGCGCCGAAGCGTTGCCCGGCCAGATAGGTAACCGGTGCGAAAGCTGCGACAACCAAAGATCCCAGCAACGTCCGGTCACGAAACAGCACCATGGAATGATTGACCGTCAAGCCAAGGCCTACCCACAACACCCCAATCCAGAGCGGCGCTGAGGTTGAACCCGGATAGCTCAATATCCCGAACGTCACCCACAAGTTATCTATGATCAAACCGGCGCAAAGCGCGACGCTTGCCACCGCAAAATCCACCCGACGGGTTTTGCTGAACCAAGTCAGCAGCCCTATGGGCAAGAGCGACGCCAGCGCAAGCCAATTCAAACCATACGCACCGGCGCCCACTGCACAGCTGAACCAGAGGAGCTGGAAGAAAATAAAATTGAGAATGGCCGTTGCGCTCACGACACACCTCGTTGCAGGGGGATAGGTTGATTGCTGAATACGACTTGTACGTCGCTGATCGCACGTTCCCAAAAGCCACCTTCACAATAGCAAAAATAGAACTGCCATAGCCTCTGGAATCGCTCATCGAAGCCCATGATCGCAAGTTGTTCCGAGCAGTCATTGAAGTTTTCCGACCAGCAACGCAAAGTCTTCGCATAGTCGACACCAATATCTCGAAGCTCGCTGAGTTTTAAAGCATCGGTACCCGCAGCCGCGTTTACCAGACGGGACACTGAGGGGATGAAACTGCCCGGAAATATATGCTTCTTTATGAAGTCGACCTCGCGCAAGGCTTGAATATACTGCTGATCCTGGATGGTAATGGCCTGCATCACGAACTTACCCGCAGGCGCCAGCAGCGATTCCACCTTTTGGAAATAGCCATCAACAAACTCGTCGCCCACGGCTTCGACCATTTCGACGGAGACTATTTTGTCGTACTGGCCCTGCAAATCCCGGTAGTCCTCCAATAACACCTCGACGCGGTGCCCGAGACCCGCAGCTTTAACGCGCATCTGGGCTTCGTCAAATTGCGCTGCGGATATTGTTGTAGTGGTAACATACACGCCATAGTGAGTCGCCGCGTAGATCGCCATACCGCCCCAACCCGCACCAATTTCGAGCAAATGCTCATCGGGCTGAAGATCGAGCATGTTACAGATCCTTTGCAGCTTAACTTGGCTGGCAGTCTCGAGATCCATGTTGTCTTCCGTGAAGACCGCGCTCGAGTACATCATGCGGCTATCCAGCCACAGACGAAAAAAATCATTACTCATGTCGTAATGAGCCGCTATGTTTTTGCGACTCCCTGCCCGCGTATTAGCGTTGGACATATGGATTAGCTTTTCCAGACCCTTCTTCGCCCACCGTGAACCCCTACCATCCAGTCCTTGCAAAGCATTCTGGTTTGCCACCATCACGCGTACCACGGCAGTTAGATCATCAGTGTCCCAATCGCCATCGGCGTAGGATTCACCGGCGCCCACGGTGCCACCAAAAAGTATCCGTTCATAGAACTGTGGGTGTTGCACACGCACCACTGCACGCAGCGCGTCTGCATCCGACACCCCAAACCTCCAGCGTGCATCACCGTCTTGCACTTCCAAACAACCGCATCGCACATTTTCCAACGCGCGCAAGACGATATGGCGAGCCACACGGGCAAGAATTGAAGGTTGCGATTTAGCTGGGCCGATTGTGTACGGCTTTCGTACAGTCTGAATGAGCATAGAATTGCGCTCCCTTAAGTTTAAGTTTGATCGCCTGCCAGTAAATGCGGCCGAGGGTCAGCAGGTTTTGTGCCGGGTACTTGAGGCGGAGCTTAAGAGGTGTCCAGCCGTTGGCTTTGGCGGGTTGTAGATTCAGCGCCACGGTAAACACGCGCGCTCCATCGTTAAGCAGCTGCATTTGAATGGCGATGCGTTCATCCGTGATACTAAAACGCCATTGGTACGTGAGCTGCATGGGCATAAAAGGTGAAACGTGAAATTCTTTGTCAAATACCCAGGTATCGCCGGTCTGCTGACGTAATACATAACAATGGTCTTCGTCCCAGGGCGTGTTGGTGATATGCGCAATAATGGCGCGCAACTCTTCATCGGCGATCACCAAGTAAAAGGACACCGGGT
>Ga0115002_10009613_pt1 | contig 10522 bp, 12 predicted proteins | sample ArcticOcean_MG_C_8_FD_89576 | JGI IMG/M metagenome (GOLD analysis project Ga0115002, IMG submission 89576) | Marine microbial communities from western Arctic Ocean - ArcticOcean_MG_CB11_86 | ecosystem: Environmental > Aquatic > Marine > Oceanic | place: Arctic Ocean: Canada Basin | collected... | reverse complement strand
CTACGGCGGCGGCTTCGAACTCGCGCTCAGCGCGGACATCCGCGTCGCGGCTGAGACGTCTGCCTTCGCCATACCCGCCGCGCGCATGGGCCTTGCCATCGGCCACACCTTCGTTGGCCGCATGATGGCCCTCGTGGGCCCTGGGCATACCGGCTACCTGTTGCTGACGGGGCGGAGCATTGCCGGCGCCGAGGCCCGCGATATGGGGTTGGTGAACGCGGTCGTGCCAGATGTAGAACTGGACGCCTACCTCACCACTCTGGCCGCCGACCTGTTGGCCCTTTCGCCCAACTCGCACCGCGCCCATAAGCAGGCTATCCGCGATCTGTTGGAATTTGGCGCGCCCGGCAATGTCCCCAAAGGCCGCTTGATGCTACCGCGGACCGCCACCGAGAGCGCCGACTTCAAGGAAGGGGTACGCGCCTTTATGGAGAAGCGCAGCCCTCGATTTCATCGCGGCGCTAGCTAATCCGCCGGACTGCCGGCGACACGATCGTGATCAGAATGGCCGCTCCCATCGACAGGCCGCCGAACCAGAGGACCGCCTCACGCGGGCCGAGGAGCGCTGCGCTGATACCAGCAGCGGCTGCGCCGACTGTCACCATCGCTTGATCGTAAGCCAGCAACGCCATGATCCGGCCTCGCATTTGCTCCGGAGCCGCCTCAGCGAGGAGCGCCGTGAACAGCGGAATGAACGCCGACTGCGCCATCCCCACGAGGAACACGACCACGAACGCGGCGTAAGAAAATGAGAGGTAGGAGGCCCCGGAGAAGAGGGCCATGAGACTGCCGACGGTGCCGAGCGATGCGAGCAGGATCACACCCCGGCGCCGCGACGGGTTCACGTAGGCGATCACCAGCGTGCTCGTTATTCCGCCGAGGCCAAGCACAGCGAACATGGCTCCCAAGCCCTCGTCGTCCAGCTCCAGCGGCCCCCTGGCCATCAGCGGAATGAACACTTGGACGAATGAAGCCCCGAAAGTGAAATAGACAGCCGCAACGGTCAGCGATCCGCGGATCGCGGGGGCGTGCCAGGCGAACGCGATGCCTTCGCGCACGTCCCACAGCATGGCCACTGGCCCCTTGTAGCCCTTGCGAGCGTGATCAGGGGCACGCAGCATGACCAGCAGCGGAATGCCGATGATGTAGAGTCCCGCGATCAGCAGGAATGCGCTTTCGACGCCCGCCGTCGCGATGACCAGGCCGCTGAGGGCCGCGGCGAACACCCGCATGAGCTGCACACTGCCGCTGTTCAAGGCCATCGCGTTTGTCACCACTTGCACGGGCACCATGCTGGGGATCATCGCTCTGCGGGCCGGTTGATCGAAGACCATCGTCGCGCCGCGCGTGATGGCGAACAGGTAGATGTGCCAGAGCTCGGCCCAGCCCGCCATGACCATGACGGCGAACCAGATGGCGTTGGCCGTCACCACCATGCGGGTGACGAGCAGGATCGCCTTTCGGTTCCACATGTCGGCGGCTACACCTGCGAACAGGCCAAGCGCCAAGGCGGGCACTGTCCGGGCGGCCATCACCAACCCCAGCTGGATCGCCGAGTCGCCGGTGACGTTCAGAACCAGGATAGGCAGCGCCACCATCTGAACCCAGAAGGCGGCCGAGTTGGTCATCTGCGCGATCCACAGCAGCCGGAAATCCCGATACTGGGCGGACTCGAAGATTCGCCCTAGGGGACCGCGACGCGTGGTGGTCGCTGGCTCCAGTGCTGGTATGGACTCATCCACGGTGGAAAGCTATTGTCGCGCGTCCGCATGCCTCCTGCCAACGCGTGCTTAGATAGAATATCGCCGTGCTCCGCATCCTCGTCCTGTCGTTCCTGCTGGTTGCCTGCGGTCCGAATGACGAAGCGGTGGTGAGTATCGCGGCGGCGCTGGCCGCCGTGCCGACACCGACCGTACCGGTGCAGCCAACCCCACCGCCCACCGCGACGCCGGCCCCGACGGCGACCTCGCAGCGGACTCCGACGCTGGTGCCGACCGCAATGCCGCCGCCGGTGGTCGAATTCAGCGCCGTCTACCCGCGCATCTTGTCCAGCGTTTCCTACCTAGGGAACTCCACGGCGTCCGGCACCGGCTGGCTGGTCGAGGACAGGTTCCTGCTGGCGAATGAGCACGTCGTCACGGGGTACGCGACGACGACCGTTCGCCAGGCCGACCCCGGCTCAAGGCATTCACCGCCGCCGTCGCTACCGATGCCCAACGCGACATCGCCCTGCTGACCTTCAACACGTCTGCCGTGCAACTGCGCGAGGACGCGACACCCCTCGAAATAGGCACCGTTTCGGCCGACGACACCGCCTGCCAGCTTATGGCTCCCAGTTATTCAAGCACCTTGCCAGCAGCCGACGAGAGGGTGGATTCGGTCGCCGTGAACGTCGGGGTGCTCTCGCAGGTCATGGAGTTCAGCGACACAAACCTCGGCCTCAACCTCGTGATGGACGTGCCGGTCAACCCAGGCGACAGTGGTGATCCTGTGGTCGATGTGTTCGGACGGGTGCTGGGCATGACGCGTGCTGTTCGCGAGTCGACGCCCAGCGGACAGCGCGTGGTTGGCACTTTCTACGCCGTGCACATCGACGAGATTCGAGACGCGCTGCCGGCCCTTCGTCGCGGCGAACCCCGCTAGTGCCACGGTTCACAAGGGTGGGTGGTGGGCTCTACAATGGCAGCGTCATTTCAGACAACAGACCCTGAGAAGGAAAGTGACGCATGGCACTCACCGAGTGGGCGGCGGTGGCCAAGGTCGGCGAGCTCGCCGACAACGACATGATGATGGTCACCGTCGGGCCCGAAGAGATCCTCCTTGCTCATGTGCAGGGCAGTTACTACGCCATCGATAACTGGTGCACGCACGCCGGTGGCATGCTTGACCAAGGCGTTCTCCACGGGGACAGCCTTGAAGTCGAGTGCCCGCTGCACGAGGGCTACTTCCACCTCGAGTCGGGCGCCGCGCGCCTCCCCCCGGCTGAGGAGGACGCCATCGCATACTCCGTCAAGGTCGAGGGCGACCAAATCTTCATCGGCCCCAAGGGCGCCTAGCCCGTTCCGGACGAGCCCTGCGACTAGCGAGCACTCGCTGGTGCGGCGTAACGATATGTTTCCTTACACGCCCCCCGGCTTCCTGCGCGAGTACTCGAGTGAGGGCACGCCGGTGGTACTAGTGGGAGACATCCTTGGCGGCTATGCCTCGTGGAGAGCGCACGCTGAGCGCCTCTTAGAGCGCCGACCCCGCGGGCGGAACTGGCGAGTTATCGCCGTTTCGCCGCTGGTGGTCGGCTATGCCGCGCAGGGCGAGCCGGCCCCCGAGCCCTGGAGCATGGGTAGCGAGGCAGATGCGCTGGCGGCTGCCCTAGACAACATCGGCGTCTGCAGCGCCCACGTCGGGGGTTGGTCGCTGGGCGGTGCTGTTGCCATCGCCTTCGCTATGACCTACCCGGAGCGCACGCGATCCCTTACCCTAGTCGAACCGCAGGTGCGCTGGGTGCTGCGCGCGCTCGGCCGGGAGGGCGAGGCCGATGCCGACGCTGAGGAGATGCGTACCTACGCCGCCGGTCCTGGCGTGGACGAGGCCACCCTCGTTCACTTCCTGCACAAGGTCGGAGCCGTGGCAGAGGGAGAAGACCCGCGCGAAAGCCGAGCGTGGCGGCTCGCCTGGACGCACCGCCTCGCCATTCACTACGCGCACCGCATCGTCGAGCATCACGACGGCGTCGAGCGGCTAGCCCGGCTGACCATGCCGGCGCTCATCGTCCGCGGAGCGGACACCGATGCGACGGACCGCGCAATGTCCGATGCTTTGGCCGAGTTACTGTCGGATGCCGAGCGCCTAGTATTGCCCGGCGGCCACACCAGCCACATGAGAGCAATGGACCCGTTTCTCGATGCGCTGACCTGCCTCGTGGAACGAGCAGAGCCTAGGCCGAGCTGACGGCGAGGCCCACAGCTAGCGCCAGCCCCGTCCACCAATGGAGCGCGGCCGTGCGGACCATGAGCGCATTCATGGCTGGCCGAGCGTCGGCCCGCCACAGCATTCGCACAGCTCCCGCAGCCCACGGGAGCGGCCCCAGCGCGAGAAGAGCCCATGCACTCACGACGCCTGTGGCCACGGCCGCAGCGACGGCGGTGTAGGCAGCCGCCAAGAGCGCAGCGTAGAGCTGGCGGCCCCGCAATGGCCCTAAGGCCCTTGCGAGAGTCCGCTTGCCACTGAGTCGATCTTCGTTGGCGTCGCGAAGGTTGTTGCAGTGCAGTATCGCAGTGACCAGAAGGGCGACCGGCAGCGATACGAGGATTGCCTCCACGGTGACCTCGCGTGCCTGTACGTAATAGGCAGATACGACCATCAGCGGGCCCATGAAAACGAAGACCGTCACCTCCCCCAACCCCGCGTCGCCGATAGGCCGAGGCCCGGCACTGTAGAAGTAGGCCACGCCGATGCTCCCGAGCCCAACGGCGAGGATCGGCCATCCCACCTGCGCGACGATGGAAAGCCCCGACCCGGCGCCGATGCCGAACGCCACGAGCATTCCAAAGCGCACGGCGTCCGCGGACAGCACTCCGCGCTGGATGACCTTGTGGGGCGCTAAGAACTTGCCCTTGTCCGCGTGCCGTCGATGGTCCGTATACTCGTCGGTGAGATTAGTGCCGATCTGGATGGCGACGGAGCCCATCAGGGCCAGAGCGAAGAGCAGCCAATCGATGCCGGTCACCGTCATCGCTAGCGCGGAGCCGACGAGCACCGGCACGATCGAGGCGGTCAGCGAGAAGGGCCGGGTCGCCCAAGCCCAAGACTTCAGCGCCCGTGGTGTCGGAGTCTCCGTTGTCACAGTACCTACCAGGGCTGATGCCGGTAGGGAGTGAAGTCGGGCTTGCGCTTCTCCATGAAGGCATTCCGCCCTTCCAATGCCTCATCGGTCTGGTAGAAAAGGCTAGTTGCCCCATGGGCGATGGACTGCATGCCGTAGACCCAATCGGTGTCTGCGTTGAAGGACGCCTTGAGGAATCGCAGCGCCGTCGGGCTCTTGTCGAGCATCTCCCGGGCCCATTGCTGGCACTCGGCTGCCAGCTGGTCAAGCGGGACAATGGCGTTCACCATGCCCATGTCCATGGCCTCCTCCGCCGAGTACTGGCGGCAGAGGTACCAGATCTCCCTCGCCTTCTTCTCGCCGACTATGCGAGAAAGGACGACGGTGCCGAACCCCGCGTCGAACGAGCCGACCTTTGGTCCTGACTGGCCGAAGATGGCGTTGTCGGAGGCGATGGTCAGGTCGCATAGCAAATGCAGCACATGCCCGCCGCCGATGGCGTAGCCGTTGACCGCAGCGATGACCGGCTTGGGGATGACGCGGATGGTCCGGTGCAACTCGAGGACGTGCAGCCGGGGTGTCCCGTGCTCATCCTCGTAGCCGCCCTTGCCTCGCGCGCTGATGTCGCCCCCTGAGCAGAACGCTTTGTCGCCCGCGCCGGTCAGCACAACGACGCCCACCTCATCGTCGTGCCAGGCGTCGGTGAACGCAGCAATCATCTCGTCGATGGTCCGTGGCCGAAATGCGTTGCGCACCTGAGGCCGGTTGATAGTGACGGTGGCGATACCGTCGGCCTTCGTGTACAGGATGTCGGTGTAGCCTGTGGGCATTTGCCTGAAACTCCGTGGCGGGCTATGAGCTGTTGAGGAAGTCCGTGACCCATTGATTGACTGGGTGTTCGCGTAGTTGATTCACTGTCCCTACCTGAACGATGCGGCCGTCGCTCATCATCACGACCCGGTCGGCCATGGCGAAAGCGTCCGCCATGTTGTGCGTTACGTAGATCGTCGTCGCACCTACTTCGACGTGGATGTCGCGAATCTCCTGGCGCAATTTCACTCGGGTCGGCGGATCAAGGTGAGCCATTGGCTCGTCCATCAGGTACGTGCCGGGCATCGTCGTCAGGGCGCGGGCCAGGGCGACGCGCTGTTGCTGGCCCCCTGAAAGTTCCTGCGGTCGACGCGCATGGAGACGCTGGTCCAGCCCGACACGCCGTCCGACCTCGGAGACACGATCGCGAATCTGATCCACCGTCCAGTTCCTGATCTTCAGCGGCAGGCTCAGGTTTGTATAGGCCTTATCGTCCATCACCGACATGTGCGGCCAGAGCGCGAGGCTCTGGAAGATCATTTGGACGTTGCGCTTTCCCACGGGTATCTCGTTGGCCAAGACGCCGTCAAGGTAGATGTCCCCCGAGTCCAGCCGTTCAAGCCCAGCGATGCTCCGTAGCATCGTCGTTTTCCCGCTGCCCGAGGGGCCGACGACCACAACGAATTCGCCCGGTGCAACTTCCAGCGAGACACTGTCCAGCGCCGGGGTACCACCGAAACACTTGCTCGCCCGATCGAGTCGGAGGCCGCCCAACGCTCGGCGCGCTCTAGCCCGCGCTCATGGGCGCGCCGAGGTGCTTCGCGAAGAAAGCCAGCGTCTTACCCCAAGCGTCGTTGGCGGCGTCCTCGCGGTAGCTTCCACGGTCTTCGCACATGAAGCCGTGGCCCGCGCCTTCGTAAGTGTGGAACTCGTGCGCCTTGCCGAGTCGCGTGAGTTCGGCGTCGACCTTTTTCACGTCGTCGGGTGACGGATTCTGATCATCGGCTCCGAACAAGCCGATGATCGGCGCCGTGATGTTCGACGCCTGGTCGAACGGGCCACCCGCTGCGGCGATGCCCCCCCCGTAGTGAACGGCTGCCGCGGTGATCTCCGGAATCGTCGTCGCAGCCGTGAAGGAGACACGCCCGCCGAAGCAGTATCCGGTGATTCCGAGCCTCCCCTGGAGGGCGTTCGGGTAGGCTTGTAGGTACCGCACCAAGGTCTTGAGGTCGGCAATCAGTCCGTCGCCAGGGACCGACTGCGCCAGACCTCTGGCCTGATCCATATCGGCATACGGCACATCGAGGAGCCGGCCAGACCGATAGAAAATGTCCGGCGCGGCAGCGACGTAACCCTCGGACGCGAACCGCTCTGCGATGCCGCGGATGTTGGCGTTCACGCCGAAGATCTCCTGGATGACAATGACGGCCGGGTGCGGCTGGTCGTCGTCAGGCCGGTAGATGCACGTCGGCATCGTGCCATCTTGCACCTGTATGTCCACGATCTCGTTAACGGTGCTCATGCGCTCCTCCGCGGAAACTGCGCGGCATTGTCGCACAAGCCTCAGGCCCCAGCCAGGTGCACAGTTATGGCGGACGGACGAGGCGTGGAGTACCATAGGCTTCGGCGGGGAAGTAAAGACTAACGCTAGATGTGCGCTGATGCGCACTCAAGCGCCCGCTATACCTGCGTAGGCGAACGGCAATTGGGCATTTCTTCCTTCTGGGTCGTGGTTTCGGCGGTTGCTGTGATCGAGGTGGGTATAGTGGTGGCCGCCTTGCGTATGAAGACGGTGAACTCGGCAGGCAGCATCCTCGGGAGTCGGCCGGCCGAGGCGCTATGGACTTTGCTTCCGGTGACATTACTGGCCACACTGGCTGTCCTCTCATACCGCTGGCTGATCGATTCTTAGCATGTCTTCCATCGCAGTGACTGTCGACGCGCGTGTTCGGCGGGCTGGTTGGCTTGCGCTAGCCGCCGCTGTGATGACGGTTGGCCTCATCGTCTACGGCGGCTGGGTTCGCGCCTCCGGTTCCGGGCTCGGCTGCCCGGACTGGCCGCTCTGTGAGGGAACGGCGTTGCCAACCCTAGAGGGAGACACGGCCATTGAGTTTGGCCACCGCTTCTACGCGGGCATGACGATGCTGGTTACCGCTGCCGCGGCGGTTTTCGCCGCCCGTGCGCGTCGAGTGAACCCCGGCCTGGCGCGGCTGCTGGGCGGCGCCTTCGTCCTCATTGTGGTGCAGGCAGGCCTTGGCGGCGCCACCGTCTTGACGGAGCTGGAGGGAGGCGTTCGGCTTGCCCATCTGATCTTCGCTATGTCCACCCTGGGCCTGCTGACCGCCGGTGCGCTCGTGGCCTTGGACGTGGCCCCGAGTCACCGACCGGGCGTAGCTGTCACCAGCGTGCTGCTCGGCCTGGGTGCCGCCGTGCTGTTCTTCGGTGGCGGCATTGTGGGCTCCGACTTGAGCCCCGCCTGCCCGAGCCTGCCCTTCTGTGACGGCAGCACGTCAGCGGAAGGTGCATTCCTGCACAACATCCACCGAGCTGGGGGCGCCGTGCTCCTGGTTGGCCTCGCTTATGCGGGCGTCCTTATGGCACGCGCACGCGGGCGTGGCGGTCCCTCAGCGACCCGGCTGGCGGTGGGTATGAACCACACCGCGGCCGCACTCCTGCTCGCCCAGGGCTTCGTGGGCATCGCGGTCGTGAAAACAGACGCCATCACCGAGCACTGGCGGGTGCTCCACCTCGGCATCGCGACACTGGCCTGGTGGGCGCTGGTGACCTCTTGGGTGCTCGCGCTGAGGGTACGCGCCCAATGATCACCACCGCGATCCGCCAGATCATCGCGCTCTCCAAGCTGCGCATTGTGGCCATGCTCGTATTCACGGCGGCCTGCGGCATGTGGAAGGCCGCGGAAGGCATGCCTGACGCGACGGCACTGACGGCCGTCTTGGCCGGTGGTGCGCTTGCCGCGGCAGGCGCCAATGCCATCAACCAGGGCTTCGACTCTGATATCGACGCGATCATGCTGCGGACGCGCACGCGTGTGGTCCCTAGTAACCAAGTGAGTCGCAAGGTCGCCTTCGCTTTGGGCACAGGCATGGTCGTCGCGGCGGTGCTGCTGCTGGGGTTGCTGGCCAATTGGCTGAGCGCGCTGCTGACGTTGGCCGCCGCAATGGTCTACGTCTTCGTGTACACCCTCGCCATGAAACGCACCTCCTGGAACAACATTGTTATTGGGGGCGCGGCGGGTGCTTTTCCTCCACTCATCGGCGCTGTTGCGGTCAATGGGAGCGTTGACGCCGTTGGGCTGTACATGTTCGCATTCGTCTTCTTCTGGACCCCGCCGCACTTCTGGACGCTGTCGGTCCTCCTTCGTGACGAATACTCGGCCGCCGGGATTCCGATGCTGGCGAGCGTGGCCGGCCGACGAGAGACCGCCGCCCAGGTCCTGTTATACATCCTGCTGCTGGGCACCCTCTCCTGGTTGCCCTACGTCGCCGGCTTTGGAGGAATCGCCTTTGCTCTGACCGGCAGCGTGCTGGCAGGCTACTGGCTCTGGCGTTCGCTGATCCTGCTGCGCGAGGCGTCGCGGGGCGAAGTCTTCGCCGCCTACCGGCTGTCGCTGGCATTCCTTGCCGTGACATTCTTGGTCATCGCGCTCGAACCGCAGCTTCCCTGGTACTAAGTCCGGCTTACGGCCAGTCCTCGACTGAGGTTTCCACGGGCGGCTATTGCGCCAGAGGACTGAAGTATCGACCCGCTCTATGGCTGGCCTATGGACGACTGGTCTGGCGTGTGTGACGTTCTCTGTTCGCATTCGGCCAGCGCAGAATGGTCGTACTCCGCCCCACGGGGCCGCGCTGCCCGGGGCTGAGCTCCTGCCCCACGACTGGATGAAACGTTGGCACGGGATTGCCCGGGCTGACGGCATGTGAGTTGAAGGTGAGGCGGTTCAGTCGATTATCACTCCCGGCCGGATTGCTGAGGCGCAGGCGGTAGCCAAGCGCTTGCTGAATGGATGGCATACCGAAGAGATGCCCTTACAGGCCACCTAACCCACAGCCAGTAACCTGACAGACGGCAAAAGAGGGCACCTACTGCGCGCCCTCTTTTGCCGTCTGTCAGGTTACTGGCTGTTTGCTACGTATCGTCGCTGCCAACGACGGCCTCGTCGTCGGCCTCGTCGTCGGCCTCGTCGTCGGCCTTCTTAACGTCGAGGACATCCGCCAGTAGAGCGTCGCCGCTGAACTGTTCCAGCGCATCGTCGACCTGAGAGCCGGCCGCCTCATTGAGCTCTGCCGCTATGTTGGCGATGCCGTCGGCATCCTCGCCCGAGCCGCCGCCATCGCCACCGGTTGGTCCGCTTCCGGGAAAATCGAGTAGGAGGTTCTGGACGTCAGCATCAGATAGCTCGGTGTCGGGGTTGAGGGTCGCAGTCGCTGCTGGCTCAGGCAGGCCGAGTAGCGCGCGCCCTTCTTCAGACATGTCGAGGCGCGCCGGGATGAGCCGACCGATGATCACGTTCTCTTTCAGGCCACGCAGGTAATCAACATCGCCAAGGATCGCCGCCTCAGTGAGAACCCGAGCAGTCTCCTGGAACGAGGCCTTGGCCAAGAAGCTGTCGGTGTTCAGCGACGCGCGAGTCACCCCGAGAATCTCAGGCTTGCTAGTCGCAGGCTCGCCGCCCTCGGCCAAGACCTTCTCGTTGAGCAGCTGGAATTGAGAACGATCGACCAGCTGGTTGGGCAAAAAGCTAGTGTCCCCGATGGATTCGACCCGGACCCACTTCAGGATCTGCCGCATGATGACCTCGATGTGCTTATCGTTAATGGCCACACCCTGGTTCCGGTAGACGGTCTGGACCTGTTCCAGCAGATAACGCTGGGT
>Ga0115002_10009612_pt1 | contig 10522 bp, 11 predicted proteins | sample ArcticOcean_MG_C_8_FD_89576 | JGI IMG/M metagenome (GOLD analysis project Ga0115002, IMG submission 89576) | Marine microbial communities from western Arctic Ocean - ArcticOcean_MG_CB11_86 | ecosystem: Environmental > Aquatic > Marine > Oceanic | place: Arctic Ocean: Canada Basin | collected... | reverse complement strand
TTATCATAACCAAATTTTCGTAATTTCTTCTGAAATTCGATTGCCTCGCTTATTGAGACACGCCCCTCTTTATTTTTAACAGTTGATTCTCCAATGAATATTTCTTTAATTAATATCATATCATTAGCATTAATAGAAAAGATGATCGAATGACCATCTTTAACATATTCACTATCGTGAACAAAAGAATAAACATCGGATGTATACTCTTCTATAAATGTTATCATATTAAAATATCTAAACTCTCTGTATATAATGATCTCATTAATACATCAAGTTTCTTTTTATCTCCATCTATATTTAAACTGCCAATATGTTTTGTTAAAATAGTTAAAGTATCTTCTGCTTCTTCAACCAAATCATCTGCATCTAAAACATCTAGATTACTATGATCTTCTACAACTTTAAGGTCGGCCGGACTGGCCAGTGTGATCCCTTCGATAAAAACATCAAACCAATATGGTTCTGTTTTATTGACTACTATAACTTTAACAAACGTATTTGTCAATTCATTAAATTCTTTCTTCTTTATTGACATTAATGTTTCATTAGTGTCATCATAGAACACTTTATGATACATTTTTAAAGGATTGTGAACCGCTGTAAGTTCTCGCGTCTCAGTATCCAATATGTGAAAATGTTTTTCATCACCAAAATCATTCCAAGTAAATTCCATTTGTGAACCTAAGAATTTAATATTACCCAAAATAGATTTATGATGATAATGTCCTGAATACACTTGTTCGAATCTCTTGAATAGTGCGGGTGATGTTCCACCGCCTTGAAAATTACCGGGATTTACTAGTGCACCAGTTATCTCACCATGACACATAATAATATCGGCTGAACATATACCTAAAAATTCTTCAACATCATCATAGTTCTCTGTATTAATCCATGGCACTAAACAAATATCTAATCCATCATAATTCTTAACAATCGGATCACTATAAACATTGATATTATCAAAGTCTAAAAGATAATCAGGACTGTTTAATTCATTAGTGTTCTTAAAATAAATGTCATGGTTTCCTACAATCAAATCCATAGTGATGTTTCTGTCAATCAAAGGCTTGACAAAATGTTCGTAATTCTTATGTAAAGAATAAAAATTAACATCACGACGCCTATCAAAATAATCACCCAAATGGATAATTGTCTTGATGTTATGTTTGTCTATGTAAGGAAAGAAAATATCATTATAAAATCGTCCTTGATAATCAGCAAACATCTGATTGTTGTTTCTGATACCACAATGAGTATCATTAATTAAAGCTACTAACATTTTACCCTTCCATAAATTCAGGATAAGCTCTACTTCCTGTTTCCCACATATCCGAACCACCCACTTCTTCGTCTTTACCTACTCTGATACCTATAGTATTTTTAAATGACAACCAAATGATATAAGATGTTACAAACACAAAAGTAAAAATTGTTAAAGTTCCAATAGCCTGATTAAGAAAAGTTGCATCAGTATTCAATATAGGTACTAACATTAAACCCAATATACCCGCAGAACCATGAACACTAATAGCGCCAACGGGATCATCAATACCCCATTTTTCTAAATAACTCATAGAAACTGGTACTAACAAACCACCCAATGCACCATATATTATAGCTACATATGGAGAAGGTGTTAGTGGATCAGCCGTAATTACTACCAATCCAGCTAGTGCTCCATTACAAACTGCATTGAGAGCAGTTTTTCCCAACCATAATTTAGATAATATCATTGCAGAAATTAATCCCGCTGCAGCGGCTGTATTTGTATTAACAAATATCTTAGCAACAGCATCGGCGTTCTCAATACCAATAATAGATAATTGAGAACCACCATTAAAACCAAACCACCCCATCCAAAGGATAAGTGTACCTAATGTAACTTGAGCCGCATTTGATCCATGTATAGGTTTTGGTTTACCTTCTTTAGTATATTTTCCAATTCTTGGACCTATCAAAAGTACAGCTGCTAGAGCTGCAGATGCTCCTGCTAAATGAACAATACCTGATCCAGCGAAATCGACAAAGCCTAATTCACTTAACCAACCACCACCCCATGACCAAGACCCTTGTATTGGGTATATAACAGTGGTAAATATCACAGCAAATAGTAAAAATGTCCACAATTTCTTTCTTTCTGCTACTGCACCCGATACAACAGACATTGCCGTTGCTACAAACACAACTTGAAAGAAGAAATCCGACCATAACGCATGATCTTCTGGTGGGGTCCACCCATACATGAGTTGATACCCAAGTACTAAAAATCCGATTGATGCTACACTATACAGTGCTACGTTTTTGATTAAAATTTCAGTAACATTTTTGCTACGAATCGACCCTGCTTCTAACATTGTAAATCCAGCTGCCATCCACATGACAAGTAGACCGGAAATCAAAAAATAGAATGTGTTTAACGAATATGCTAAATCCATATTATACTCCATATTATAATTGTTAAATTAAGTTTTTTTCTTTGAACCGCGGGGAGTATAATTAATCGGATTCATGTTCTCTTGCAAGAAATCAATATACTGATTAGTCATACCGGGTTCTGGGGCTTGGCCGTCAATAGTAGAGAATGTATCAAACAAATAACCGGCTTGTTCTATACTTCGTTGTTTTATTGCGGCCTGTTTCTTTTCTTTATGTATCCTCCTCAAAAAGGCAAAATATATGATCTGAGTCACATATGCAAATGCATTTTGAGATTTCTCTGGATTAAAATTATTGATGTATTGTAAACAGTTTTCAATACCATCACATATCATTTCATCACGATATGTATAATTAATAAAATTTGGTTTAGTTGAAAGCCTAGTAGCTATCTTGTATATACATCCACCAATGTATTCTGTAATTCTTGGTTTCTCTTCATCATTCGTGACAGCTACTTTACATGCCTCATTATGAACAATGATCGCTGCAGTAAATTCTTTATTATTTACATAATGTACTGAAGCTTTAGTTTGTCTTTTTTCTCTAGTCATATATCTATTATACTATAAATCATTCATTTGTCAAGTTTTCTCAACCAAAGCTACTTCCGCAACCACAAGTCTGTTTAACATCTGGATTATTAATTTTAAATGCTGAAGCAAATGGTTTATCTTCATAATCTATTTCTACATTTTCTAAATAAATATGACTAAATATATCAACATGTAAATTAATTCCATCTTTCTCTATTATAATATCATCTTCAAAACAGTCTTCAACGGGAGATAATCCAAATTTATATTCGAATCCAGCACAACCACCACCCTTTACAGCTAACCTTACTACTTCGCCAGGAGTAATAAAACTTTTTAACTTCTCTATTGCATTATTTGTTAAATTAATCATTTATTTCCTTGACAGATTTGAAAACCTGTGTTAAAATTAATTGTGATGTGGGAGAGGGAATATATACTAATGAATCGTATCATCTGGACCCGGACCCTGACCTTGATCTGTAGGAATTGATTCCTGTTCCTGATCAATATCCTCCATCATTTGATTTAATTCATCACGAAAATCTATATCTCCTTCTTTGAATTTTCTTCTAATCATTCCTTCCATTTCTGTTCTATGCTCTTCAAATGCTTGTTTACTTGATTTTATATCTATTTCATCATTATCTCTAGCATCAAGCCAAGCAGTGCACGCTTCATCATAAAAACTGATAAATTTCTTACTAATGCTTGTTCTAAAAAGGACAGAAGCAGATTCAATTGTAATACTGTCTTCATGTGTAAATGGAATATACGGACCTAAGTGTACAACTATACCACCTGTTGGTGCAGGAGCCAATTGAATATTCATAGGAAAATGAAGTTCTAATTTTTCATGTTTTAAAGTTTCTAAAGGTGTGACTTCTCTTACCATAGCAAATACTTCTTTTCCGTCTTTAAATTTAACGAATTCGTATTTTGTAGTATCGTCTATGAATGGCATCTAGGTATCCTTACTGAATGAATCTCGTAATTAAAATTCTCTTTACTATATGTATTTATTCTTTCTGAGAAATGGTTTAGGGTATAATTTGTATTTTTTTTCCAAGATAAATCATCAGATATATCATACAATACAACACTTTTTTTACCATCTCCAATTCTTAATCCTCTACCTATTGATTGTAAATTTCGTATTCTACTCTTACTTGGTGAAGCGAATACAATGTTGTGTAATCTTTTAATATTAATTCCTGTACTAAATGTTCCGAAGCTGGCTACTATCACGGCGTTGTTTTCCGTTTCAACAATCTCTCTGACCTTTTCTCTATCTAAAGCATCTGTTCCACCAAATACAAAAAATACTTTTCTTTTAGTTGTATCTTCTGATAATATTTTATACAGACCTCTACCATGCTTTTCTACATACTGAAATAATACTAATGAATTTCCTTCCAGGCCATTCACTAAGTTTTTTATAAAATTATTTCGTTTTTCGTTTCTGACAATCCAATCCATTTCTTCTTGATATGTCATTTTGCAAACTAATTTTCGTTCTTCATCAGAATACGATAATACTAAACATTGTATATCTAGATTAGCTAATGTACCTTCGTCCATCAATTCTTTAGAAGTAGTAACAAAATACGCTGGGCCGAACAAGCCTTCTAATTGAAGTTTATGTATTTGTGTGTCTTGTAATGTACCTGTTGTGCCTATCTTGTATTTAACTTCTGTTAGTGACTCCATGATTTTTGTAAGAGATTTAGCTTTAAACAAGTGAGCTTCATCTCCGATGACCATACCAAATTGATTTCCGAATCCTTTGGGCATCCTCATCATTGATTGCCATGTAGTAACAACAATAGGAGCATCCGACTCTTTGTCTCCTCCATATATCTTAGCTATATCACCTCTGAATCCATAATCTTGAAAATCTTTTGTCATCTGTTCTACTAGTGAAGTTGTGGGTACGATTACTAATGCTTTCTTGTTCTTCTTTAGAAAATTATATCGTATAAGACTGTATATCATCAACGACTTACCTGAAGCAGTCGGTGATACTAATATACACTTTTGATTGTGGGCCGCATATGCTACGGCTTCTTTCTGGTAATATCTAAGTTCTAATGGTATATCTTTAACAATTTCGTGGTATCGTTCTATTGTAAAAATATCAGTTTCAAGTTCATATCCTTCTATCTCATAATCACGTTCTTCACAAAACTCTTTGAGATATGTATATAAACCTAGATATAATTGATTTGTTTGAAGATGGAATAAACGAATGTACCCATCCCAAAATTTCTTTCGAACAGCTGGAATAAAACTGGCACCCGGAACTTTAAACTTAAAGAATTCTGAAAGTTCTTTTCTTATCGAGTCTTCTGTAGAAATTGTAAGATAAACTTCGTCTTTCTTCGCGACTACGAGCCTGCCATGAATTTTCGCCATTCTATAATATTCTTTATTGTTTGATGTCTCCATGTCAACTGAGAGACAATATCTTGTAAATAACTAACAGTAACTCTACAGATTTCTAATTTCTCTAATACTTTTTGTATATCTTTATCTGCACCAAAAAACTTATCATAATCTGATTTGAGTATTGTAAGGCCATTGAATGGGTCGTAGTCCCAATTCTTTTCTTTTATTTCTTCGCGACTTAACTTACCCGTGTACCAAAGCCATTTATCTTTTTGTAAATCTTTTAATGTGTGTTCATATTTTATTTGAATGAGTTTTTTACTTGACAATAACTCACTATATTTAGCATGAAGATTGGGTACATTGAGGGAAGACGCGTCTAATTCTATGTCATCAATTTGACAATCTTTCTTCCACAGTTCTTGGATTTCGGACAAAGTTTTATTATTCATAATATATATTATATCAACCTTTCACTGAAAAGTCAATCAGGTACTTACTTTAACTTTAAATAAAGTATACCTCAGTGTTAAGTCTGCAACTACATAATCAGTATCAGCTGCATCGGATTTAAATTCTACTGAACCTAAACTAGTAGGAAAACAATCTTCAAACATAAACTCTACATTAGCATTATTAGATGATGTATTGACAATTAAAGTTGCATCTGAATACATTTCAGTATAATCACCAGAACGATTATCAAACCCTGTCGTAGTTTTTGTTGAACCTATTAATTCTCTAAAATCATCAGTATCCGCGCCCGGTGCTAATTGCATTATCCAATTGAAAATTTCTTGATAATTTAACATATCTTCATCTACAATAAATCTAATAACAAGCGGATCAAATACAATTTTATCTCCAGGCAAATATGATCTAATACCTAAAGTTGTTTCATGTGCAGCTTCAGAAAAAGTAATTCCCGGTACAGTTGCACCTACACAAAAATATCTAGTTTTAGGTAATTTGTTTATCTGAAATTCAAAATTAACTGGTGAAAGATAATTTAAATTTGTAGGTTGATCAGATTGCCAATTTGCTGTTGCCATGTTCTATTTCCATTCGTTATATGTTATAGTATCTGTCATACTAGTATTTATAACAAAAAAAAAGAGCCCCCGAAGGGGCTCTCTAAAATCAAAAAATATGATTTATAGTAAGTTAAGAACTTCGAAACTTCTGTAGTAAGAGTTTGTAGAAGTAGCTGCCAGGCCAGAGGCCGGAGTACTACCAACAAACGGATTACTTACGATTCCGTAACGAGTTTTAAATCCAATCTTAGGTTGGAATGTGTTCTCACCAACTGCACGAACCATCTGCAGTGGGACGTATGGACAATAGAATAGTCCAGCATCAAACGGATTTGATCCTCTATATCCAACTGTTACATAGCCTTCACCAGCTGTTACACCTGTGGGTCGTGTAGACGCACTAGCGTAATATGGGTCGATATACACTTTAAGTGATCCATTAAGGACACCCGCAAATGTATTTCCAGTGTCATCAACATTTAACTTAGTTGACAATGCTGGAGCATAGTCCAATACACCTGCCATTGCAAGTGCAGATGCTACGTCACTAGAACACAGAATAAAGTTACCTTTACCCCTTCGTGTTTGTCGTGCTATAACATTAGCATTCCTTTCAATGTGGTACATCAAACCTTTAAATTTTTCAACAGACCAACGACCAGATGAATCTACATCTAGGTCAAATTGTCCGTTTACAGAAGTTCCCGTTAGGTTAGCTTCTGATGCAACACCTTCAATCTTGGCTTGATCATTAACTGTTCTAACAACTTCTCTGTTGATCTCCGCTAGGATCTCACCAGAAAGAATATTTGCTAGTTCGGTTTCTGCGTCAAGGCCATGAATTGCTTTAAGGTCTTGTGCTAGTTCTATAGTGTACTCAGCTTTAAGCGCTCTGCTTTTAGCGGTAACTGTAGCCTTTTCGATTGAGAATGACATTTCTGCAATAGAAGCATCAATTTCAGCTGCGGCCGTAGTATCACCTGCACCTGTTGTGTAGCCTGTCTGAATAGCTGCGTTAGCAGAACTGGCCGCGAATGGGTCAGCTCCTGCATGTGTACCTGATGCAGAGTAGTCAGTATCAGCTTCGTTAAATAACGCTTCTGTTCTGGCTGTTGCACTCGTGGAATCTACATATCTTGCCTTCATCGCGAAGATAAGACCTGTAGGACCAGTCATAGGTTGTACACCACAAATATCATATGCTACCAAGTTAGGCATTGCTCTACGAACTAGTGAAATTAGAATTGGATCCCAGTTAGCTGCTGTTGCAGTTGCCCCAGTACCTACTACAGTACCAGTACCGGCTCCAAGTGCTTCTGATAAAGCACCTCTATCTTCAGCCATTGCTCGTTCTTGGTTCTCAAGAATTACGGAAGTTACAGCTCTCTTATACTGATCTTCGATCTTTGGAAGATCGGGATGCTCGAGAACTGGCTGCCACTTTTCTTGAAGTGATTCTGACATAAACATTGTTTATATCCCCCTTATTAAGCTAAAATTAATCATCTAATTTAGCAAATTTACTAATCGCGGACGTATAACCAGACATATGTGGATTTGTATTTTGTACTGTATTAGTACTCAATGGATCCGTATCACTGGAGGCTACTCCACTATCGTCAGAGACAGCTTCGAACTTCTCACCTTTGAAGTAGGCTTCTTTCAATGTAGAAATCTTCTCTTGGAATTTTTCTTCATCTTCGTAGTCAACATCTTCGGCGAGTGTTTTTAGCTTCTCAAGCTCGCTATCAGCTAGGTCTTTTGAGGCCTCACTAATAATTTTTTCACGTTTCAATTCCTCGACATCTTGAGATAAAGAAATATTTTGTGCTACTTCCTCATTCAACTTGTCTTCTTGCTGATCAAGTCTTGCTGCGAGTTCTTCAACTACATCAAACTTGTCTTCTGGAACTTCAACGTAATGCTCTTCAAACAGCTTCTTCAAACCGTTTATGAAATCTTCTGTGAGTTCGGATTTAAGTCCGCGCTCAATCGCTAATTCATTTTCTTCAACCCAACTTTCAGCGACATAGTTAAGATATGAGTCAACCTTTTCAGATAAATCTTCTTTGATTTCCTCAATAGCTTCAGTAGTTTTTTCCTCATATTGAGTTTCTACTTCTAAAACCTTTTCCCTAACTCTTGTTGCGACTGCTGCTTCAAAAATTGTTTTAGCCTTTGTTTTGAATTCTTCGGATAAATCTTCATCAGCAACTAAAGCGTCTATGTCATCAGACATATCGACATCATAAGACTCTTTCTTTGCATCTTCTTCTTCCTCTTCTTCAGGCTCTTCTTCAGACTGATCTTCATCATCATCTTCTTTAGAAAGTCCTTCAACAAAAGATTGAACTTCTTTAATAGATTTATCTTTAAGAGATTCTACTACCTTACGAATTAAGGCATTTCGACTTAGTGATTCAGATTCTTCTTCATCTTCACCATCCTCGTCTTCACTCAAGCTAGATGCATGAGTTCGAAGTGTTTTAACATCCAGTTCTTTCATAGATGCAACGGCGGCTTTAAGTAGATCAGCTTTTGACATTTCTTCCAAAGATGGAGTATCAGTATCAACTTCTACATCCTCTTGATTTACTGCTTTAGCTTTGTCTACTTTAGTTTCACCATCATCAACTTCTTCAGGAGCATCACCCTTCTTTTCACCACCGGGAGCTTTGGCTTTGCTTGTAGCATCACCAGCCTTCTTGGCAGCATCCGAAGCATGTTTCTCAGCATCGGCGTCGGGTTTTGAATCACCTGAGGCAGCTTTCAGGGCTGCTTCGTTGATCACTTTTTCAATAGTATCTTCTAACTTTGACATTAGATTATCCTCTCTTTAATATAATAAAATTAACTAATTCTATTAACATATATTTATACATTATAGATTTTCAAGAAATGATTTAAATACATTTAATTTGACTTCTTGAAGTTTGTGTGTTTTGGCCCTTCTGATTGAATTTTTATATTCTTCAATTTTCTGTGACTTAAACACACCATTATCCCAAATCCATTCAACTCCCTCCATTACGCCATTTACGAACGCGTCAGGAGCAGACGGATCTGCCACGATATCAGCGGCTGTTGCTAACTGAAAATCTGATTGCACCATCTGAACACCATCTCTAGTGTTACTTGATTTCAATGATCCCATACCCCTACTTGAAACACCAAGTCTAGCACCATCAGCTAGTAAATTCTTGACAATTTCTCCCATGGGAGTAGATAATACCTTTGCTTTTCCGATGAAATTATCTCCATCTTCTGTTAAGCTTTGAATTAGATGAGATGTCCTCTCTAAATTAATCGTTGGTCCTTCTGGATGCCCTAATTCTCCATAGGCTCTTTTCTGATTAATGAACTCTTTCGTATATCTAGCCACCTCTTTTTTCATTACTTCTTTGGGGTATATACGACCATTTTTGTTCTTTACTTCAGTCTGCAACATAATACCTTCAATGAAGACGTTCTTCTTACCGGTTTTAGGGTCTTCTTCGATAAGATAATCTACATTATCACACCATTGTTCTGATATTAGTTTCATTTGTTCTTTCCTCGTTAAAACGCTTTGTGAATATCTTTAGCGTTACTATACATTTTATCGGCCACTTTTAATAGTCTATTCATTATTTCTGTCCTATATGATATAATATTTGGGCTCATGTGGCCTTCAACTTTATGAATCTGTCCTATAAGTTGAATAATTTTTACTTCTCTCTTCGCACCAATTACTTTAGCTAACATCTCAACTGAACTAGTATGTTTATTTTGATCAGTTAATTTTGCTATCTTATCTATTACTGTTTGATCTAGTTCTTTTGCTTCGCCCAACCAATTAATTTCTTTAAGCATATCATCTGTTCTTGTTTGGGCAATAAGTCTTTTACGAACATCAAGCCCCTCTTGGATATCTTCACCCATGAGTTTAACAAATTGACTAGCTGAATCTTTAGCAGATTTCATATCCTTAAAGACACCAAGTTCTTCAGGTTCTTTAGCTGATTTTGGTTTTACCCAAACTCTAACTTTTTTCGACCCTGTTTTTTCAGCATGGTAGAATACTTCTGTATTCTTTATTTTAGTTCTAGATATCTCTAATTTCTTAGCATCAGCTTTGAAATT
>Ga0115002_10009608_pt1 | contig 10526 bp, 7 predicted proteins | sample ArcticOcean_MG_C_8_FD_89576 | JGI IMG/M metagenome (GOLD analysis project Ga0115002, IMG submission 89576) | Marine microbial communities from western Arctic Ocean - ArcticOcean_MG_CB11_86 | ecosystem: Environmental > Aquatic > Marine > Oceanic | place: Arctic Ocean: Canada Basin | collected... | reverse complement strand
TGAGTCCCGCGTCGCTCAGCGCCTCGATGACGGCGGCGGCGAGTGCCTGCTCGTCCTCGACAACGAGCACCGTGGCACCCTTGACGGCGTCCAACGGGGCGATGGGCACTTGTCGCGGCCGCTCGGGATGCACGCCGCCGACTGGCAACGCCACTCGCAGGATCGCGCCGCCGGTCGCTGCGGAAGCCACCTCGATCTGCCCGCCATGTTCCTGCACGATGGCGTACGCCACTGCTAGCCCCAACCCCGTGCCTTGGCCCACGTCCTTCGTCGTGAAGAAGGGGTCGAAGATCCGGCTCCTCATTTCCGCTGGAATGCCGGGCCCGTCATCCTCAACCTCGATGGTGATCGAGTCGAGGTCGGCGTCGTAGAGCGTCCGGACAGACAGCTGACCTCCATCGCTGCTCGCGCGCAACGCCTGCTCGGCGTTGATGACCAGGTTGAGCAGCACTTGTTGGATCTGGTGCGTGTCGGCGAACACGCCGGGCACATCGGGCGCCAGGGACAGGTGCACCGCCAGTCTTGCTGTGTCGTGGTCATGGGCCCGCATCGCGAGCGTTTCACGTACCACCTCGTTGACGTCGACCACAGACCGCGTCGACTGCCGCTTTCGCGCGAAGGTGAGCAGGTTGCGGACGATGCGAGCGGCCCGTTGCGCCTCGCTGAGGATGACTTCGGCACCCTTCTGGGACGGCTCGTCGACGTGACGATCCGCCAGCCGCTCGGCCCAGCCAAGGATCGTGGCGAGTGGATTGTTCAGTTCGTGCGCGACGCCTGCCACCGTTTGCCCGAGCGCCGCCATCTTGTCGGCTTGCAGCAGCTGCTGGTGCAGGTCTCGCGATTGGTCATCGAGCCGCTTGCGCTCGCTGACGTCCCTTACGAAGGCCTCGACCTGCCATCGCCCAGCGACGCCGGTTGCCTGCGCGGATGCCGTCACCTCCACCCACACCATTGAGCCGTCCTGGCGAGACAGTCGCAGCAAGTGGTCCGTGGCGAAGCCCTGGCCGGCAAGCCGATTGAGCCATCGTGCCCTGGCGGCGGGGTCTGCGAACCGCTCCGGCGCGAATGGCAGGACCTCCGCGTCGGGGAGCTTGGAGTCGTAGCCGAGGACCTGTCTGAGGAACGGGTTGACCGCCGCCGTTTGGTCGCCGCCCGGTGTCCCGGGGAGGGTTACCGTCCCGACAAAGGTTCCGGCTCGGAGCGCGTCAAACCGGGGCACTGTCCCGTGCAAGGCTGTCGAGCTGTGTGTGCGGACGGGCCGGGGGCTGCGAACTCGCCGTGTCGGTCGCCCCGTTTTCCTCGTAGGGAGTGTGGCCATCGACGGCGAGACCTCAGTCCGGCCCGTGGTTAAAGTCCCGCTGCATTCGACGAGCGACGCGGGATGCTCTACTAGGCCGCTCGTTACTTCTAGGGAGCCGCCGGGGGGTGTGGCGTGTTCATCGTGTTGGGCCCCCGCGAGCCGTACTTGGAATCGATAGCGGCACGGATGGACGCCGGCTTGGCGCCCGCGTTGAACATCTGCATCGAATCGCGCGCGACGTCGATGCAGATCGCACACCCGTAGCCGTGTGAGTCCCACTCGATGATGCGGCCATCGGCAGCCCGCCGCTTCACGAAACAGTCGTGGTTGCCCCGGTGCCCGGCGCTCCTGTCGCAGCCGCAGAAGCACGGCACATACTGCAGGACCTCGGGATGCCGCGCGGCGAACTCGTACACCGCTTGGACGACTTCCATGGGCCTGGGGGCCGGGTAGCCGTCGTAGGGAATCTTCGGCAACGGCCCAGGCGGTGCCGGCTTGATGGCGTCGGCCAGCGCTGTGAGACTTCCGGCGCTGGCGTGTTCGGGCTCAGGAGTAGCGCTGACCGAGCAGGACAGACCGGTGGCGGCCAGCGTCAGTGCTGTGAGGCCGGCGACGACGGTAGAGGCATTGGAGCGCATGCCCCATGCTAACCGAATCTCGTCCCCTCGTTTGTCAATCGTCACGGTTCCAGGGACTGCTAGGCACGGCTGGCTTCGTCGGCGGCGTCGTTCTGGCTCTTCGGCACAAGGGCGAAGGTCATGGTACCGTCCGCGACTATGGTGCCTGCGACCCGCGCACAGCCCTCCAGTTGTCCCATGCGGCTGCGCAAACGCCTGACGTGGGCCTCGATCTCGACGACATCACCGGGGCGAACCGGCCGCCGGTAGCGCGCCCGATCAATGCCGGCGAACACGATCAGCTTTTCGCGGTTGGCCGGTTTCGACAGGATCAGAATCGCACCCACCTGCGCAATCGCTTCAGTGAGAATCGTCGGCGGCAGTGCCGGCTGCTCGCCCAGTTGGCGCGACAGGTGCCGCTCGTTGAGCGTGACATTCTTGATGCCGACGATCCGCTTATCCGGCTCTAGCTCCGTGATCCGGTCCACCAGCAGGAACGGATACCGATGAGGCAGGATCCGCTCAATTGCGGCGTAGTCTAGCGGAAGCGTCAGAGTATCCACGGCCGCCTCAGTATATCCTCTGGCTGAAGGCCCAGAACCGCATGCGTGACTCCCCTTCCCAGCGACCAGCCCGGCGCCTTTTCGCCCCAGGATGAAGCGTTGCTGCGGCAGTTCGGCGCGCACGTGGCCGTGGCGCTGGAGAACGCACAGCTCTTCGCGTCTGAGCGCAAGCTCGTCGAGACGCTCGAAATGCTCGCTGAGATCGGCCGGGAGGTGTCGTCGATCCTTGACCTCGACCAACTCCTTACCAAGATCGCCAGTCTGACCAAGCGAATCATCGGGCACCGCACCTTCGGCATCTTTCTGCTCAACGAGGAGCGGCAGCAACTCGAGCTGAAGCTCGCTGTCCGCTACGGGGACGAGACCGGTCTCAAAGAGATTCCGATGGGGCAGGGCCTGGTCGGCTGGGCGGCTCAGCACCGCGAGCAGGTTCTCGTTCCGGACGTTTCGAGGGATCCGCGGTACATCCGAGTTGTGCAGGACGTGCGGTCGGAACTTGCAACGCCGTTGCTGGTCAAGGATCGGTGCATCGGCGTGTTCGACCTCGAGAGCCCTGACCTCGACGCCTTCGCCAAGGAACACGCAGAAATGCTGACGTTGTTGGCGAGTCAGGCGGCCATCGCGATCGAAAACGCGCGGCTCTACGAAGAGATTCGCCGGAATGAGTTGCGCATGGAGAAGGAGCTCCGCATTGCGCATCGCGTGCAGATGGCGATGCAGCCCGGCGATCCCCCGGCCAGCGTCCGAGGTGTCGATATCGCCGGGCGGTTCGCGGCCGCGTTCGAGCGCGGCCGCGACCTGCACGACCTGCTCGCCCCTGATCCGAACACACTCGTGGTCGCCGTGGGCGACGTGTCGGGAAAAGGGGTGCCGGCCGCGCTCTATGGTTTGTTCGTCGCTGAGCTCGTGCGATCGCGGACGGTTCGGCGGCGCTACACGCCCGAACGTTTCAGCGTGGCGGGCGTGCTCGAGACGATGAACCGGCAGCTCCATGAGCGCCAGCTGGAGGAGTACTTCTGCACGCTCTGTTACTAACTCTTCGATTTGAAGCGCCGTTCCGTAGTGATGGCCAGTTCAGGTCTTCCGTATCCCGTGCGCTGCTCGGGTGACCTGTGCGAGCAGATAGAACTCCCGGGAGTGCCGCTGGGCTCGTTCGAAGGCGTGACGTACGACGAGGTCACGATGCCGCTCGAGGCCGGGGACCTATTCGTGTTCTGCGCGGACGGCATATTCGATGCGATGAACGAGCAGGGGACCGAGTTCGGCACGCAGCGACTCGTCGAGGTCGTGAAGGCCCACCGCCATGCCGAGGCGCCGCAGAACGATGACATGACCTCCGTGGCGGGGAGGATCACCACCTGAGGATTGTGGTCGCGACCGGGTCGTGAACGACATGAGTGCCCGGGATGCAGCGATGCCAGCGCCTGACTGAAGTGCGCACCCCGGTGACCCGGCGCGACCACTTGGCCTTCTACAAAACGTGTGCCCGTTCCGCATCGCCTGTATTGCAAGGGATCTGACGACCGACTAGGCATGGGCGTCCTCGTGAGGTGTCAGCGGTGACCACTACCGGCCCCTGGGTCGCGCGGTCAGATGAGGTGAGAGAGGAGGCCGTCTCGCAGCTTGGGCTCGAACCAGGTTGACTTCGGGGGCATGATGCCGCCCTCATCAGAGATGCGCATCAGTTGATCGACGCCCACCGCGTACATCGAGAACGCGACCGCGGCCCTACCCGAGTCCACCAGCCGCTCGAGTTCAGACGTGCCGCGTGCGCCGCCGACGAAGTCGATGCGCGGGTCGGTGCGGACGTCGCCGATTCCGAGGATTGGACCGAGCACCGTGTCCTGTAGTCGACTCACATCCAACCGAGCGGTCTCCGAGTCGCCGATCGCCGCTGGTGCGATCGTGACGGTGTGCCACGCTCCGGCGAGATAGACGCACACGTCGCCTGGTCGCTCGGGCACGCTCCCGCCCGCTCTGACCGTGTGGTGCGCTCCGATTGCGGCCATGAGCGACTCCGGTGTGTGCGTGCCGAGATCACGAATGACGCGGTGGTACGCCAGGACTTGCGTCTGGTTTCCCGGAAACGCTACCGCCAGAAACGCACCCCACGGGCCGTGTCCCCGTCCTGCGCTGGTAGCACTCTCTCGTGCCCGTGCGGCGCTCGCGGCGCGATGGTGGCCGTCGGCAATGTAGAGCGCGGGAACCTGCGCGAACGCATCCACGAGCCCGGCGATGTCCTCCGTGGCGACCGGCCAGACGGTGTGGGTAATGTCGTCCGAGGCCGAGAAATCGAAGAGCGGCTTTCGCACCGTGGTGCGGCCCACGACCACATCGACGGCCTGTGAGGCCTTGTACGTCAGGAACACCGGCCCGGTCTGCGCACCGAGCGCCAGCAAGTGGGTCGTCCGGTCGTTTTCCTTGTCATGGCGCGTTCGTTCGTGCTTCTTGACGAGGTTACGGTCGTACTCGTCGAGTGAGTAGCAACCGGCCACGCCTGTCTGTTCGTGGCTGCCCAGACGGAGTCGGTAGACGTACAGACTGGGTTCGTCTTCCTGGACGAACGGCGCCTGCGCTCGCAGCCGTGCGAAGTTGACTGCTGCGCGCTGGTAGACGATCGGCGAGTGGGAGTCGGTGTCTGGCGGCAGGTCGATCTCGGCGCGCGAGACATGCAGGAAGCTCAGAGGGTTTCCGGCCGCGAGAGCGCGGGCTTCCTCCGCGTTGATGACGTCGTAGGGCACAGCCGCGACGCGCGCCGCACTGGCAGGCGTGGGGCGCAGCGCTCGAAAGGGTTGGAGTAAAGCCACGATGTGGAGGGTTTCCGTCCTTCAGGAAAACGTGCGGCGCCACGGATAGAGGCGCCAGCGCGATCATCCACGTTCCATCCTATCAAGTCGGGCGCGTGTTCGAAAACGGCCGCGCGCACGACGAGCTCACCTCGACGCGGGTCAGGGCGATGACCGGCATGGCGTCCCTGCGTGACGGCGGATGAGTCACGTGGGCGCTGGGATGCCCGCCGCCTTGAACCCAACGCCGATTCGCACCGCCTGCTGAGCTACACTCAGATGCACCGTGAGGCTTGCTCCGCATTCAGTCCGGCTGATGCTCGCAGTCGGTGTTCTCGCCGGCGTGGCGGCCTTGGCCTCTCTCACCGCGGAGGTCGGCGACCAGCCGGACCCGGCCGTCATCGCCAGTATCCGGGAGGAGGGGCTCAGGCGGTCGCAGTTGATGGACACGCTGTCGTACCTCACGGATGTGTACGGCTCTAGACTGACCAATTCACCTGGCCTTCGCGCGGCGAGCGACTGGGCGATCGAGCGGCTCAAGGGCTGGCAACTGGCCGGCGTACGCAAGGAGGCGTGGGGTCCGTTCGGCCGGGGCTGGTCGAACGAGCGGTTCGTCGCACACGTCACCGATCCTACGCCGTGGCCGATCCTTGGCTTTCCGAAGGCGTGGACGCCTGGGACCAACGGTGTCGTGACTGCGGAGACGATCCTCGCGGTCATCGATCGCGAGGAAGAGTTTCCTCAGTGGGCCGGAAAGCTAAGCGGGAAGATCGTGCTGGCGTCACGGACGAGACGCGTCAAACCGCTCTTCAAGGCAACTGGCCGGCGGTTTACGCCGTCCGACCTCGATGAGATGGCCAAGCGCTTGCCGCTGTCGGGTAGGCGCGCCAGGGCATACGGCTCGTCCGGGGAGTTCAACCGACAGCTGATGCGGTTCTTCGCCCATGAAGGCGTGGTAGCAGTATTGGCTCCCGGTGCTGGCGTGAGCGACCATGGGAGCTTATTGGTGACGGGGAACGCAGACAACCGGCGCCCGGACGCCATGCCGACCGTGCCGCAGGTCGTCGTGGCAACCGAGCACTACGGTCGCATCGTCAGGACGCTGGAACGCGGAGTCCCGGTGCGTGTCGAACTCGATGTGCAGAATCGGTTCCATGATGAGTCACTCGACTCGTTCAACATTCTGGCTGAGATTCCTGGCACGGATCGCGCGGACGAGGTGGTGATGCTGGGCGCCCACTTCGACTCCTGGCATGCCGGAACGGGGGCCACGGATAACGCCGCGGGTGTGGCCGCGACCATGGAAGCAATGCGAATCCTTAAGGCCACCGGACTTACCATGCGGCGAACGGTGCGCTTGGCGCTCTGGACCGGCGAAGAGCAGGGACTTCTTGGCTCGCAGGCCTATGTCGCCGAGCACTTCGCCACGCCCACGACCATGGACGTGAAGCTCGCACACGCCCGACTCTCGGCGTATTTCAACCTCGACCATGGAACAGGTGCGATCCGCGGTCTCTATCTGGAGCAGAACGAGAAAGTGCGGTCAATTTTCTCAGCATGGATGGAGCCGTTTGCTGAAATGGGGATGCGAACGCTCACCATCCGCGGGACGGGCTCGACTGATCACGTGCCGTTCGACAGGGTGGGACTTCCAGGCTTCCAGTTCATTCAGGACCCGATCGAATATTTCACGCACTCGCACCATTCGAGCATGGACCTGTATGAGCGGGCGCAGGCCGAAGATCTCATGAAGAATGCCGTCATCGTGGCAGCCTTTGTCTACCAGGCGGCTACCCGCGACGCTCTCCTGCCCCGGAAGGCACTACCCGCGCCGTTCGACGCTGTCTCCGAGCCGGCGGGTCGATGACGCCGGGCGTGGTCGTCCGCGTGATGGGGCGGCACTCGTCGGCGTGGCACAGGCCTACAACCAGACCGTTGGGTCGGTCGAGGGACGAGTGCTCGTGAGAGCGAGGCGCCTGCGGGACCTGAGCGTCACAACGAAGGATGAGATTCCATCCACCGAGACGATCGACACCGTGCCGAGGACCCTCCAGCCGGCCAATTTCATGGGTCTGCCATCCGAGGCCACGGCGACGCCACGCGCCGCCGTGGACGGAGCGTGAAATAATGGCGACTTGGCAGCAGACTCCGTACCGGGCTCCGTGACCGACCCTGATTCCGGCGACGACCAAGTCCCCGCCCTCGACTTCATTCGCGAAATCGTGGGCGCCGATCAGCGCACCGGCCGCCACGGTGGGCGTGTGCGCACGCGTTTCCCCCCGGAACCCAACGGCTACTTGCATATCGGCCACGCCAAGTCGATTTGCTTGAACTTCCGCGTGGCGGCGGATTTCGGCGGGCTGTGCAACCTCCGGTTTGACGACACCAACCCGACGAAGGAAAACGTCGAGTACGTGGAGTCGATCCAGGCTGATGTGCGCTGGCTTGGGTTCGACTGGGGCGACGGCATGTTCTACGCCTCGGACTACTTCGAACAGCTGTACCAATACGCCGTTGGTCTCATCGAACGGGGAGATGCGTACGTGGACAGCCTGACTGCGGACCAGATCCGTGAGTATCGAGGGTCGTTGACCGAGCCGGGCCGCAACAGCCCCTTCCGAGATCGCGGCGTGGTCGAGAATCTGGACCTCTTTTGTCGGATGCGTACGGACGAGTTTCCTGACGGGACGCACGTGCTGCGCGCGCGCATAGACATGGCGTCGCCGAACATGAACATGCGCGATCCAACGCTGTACCGCATCAGACATGCGACGCACCACCGCACCGGGGAGGCATGGTGCATCTACCCGACCTACGACTATGCCCACCCGATCTCGGACGCCATTGAGGGCATCACCCATTCGCTCTGCACGCTCGAATTCGAGGACCACCGACCTCTATACGACTGGGTGGTCGAGCACGCGCAGACGCCGCATCGGCCACAGCAGATTGAGTTCGCCAGGCTGAACATGAATTACACCGTGATGAGCAAACGCAAGCTGCTGACGTTGGTGGAGCAGGAGCGTGTCGCAGGGTGGGACGATCCGCGCATGCCGACGATTGCGGGCCTCCGGCGCCGCGGCTGCACGCCAGAGGCGATTCGTGACTTCTGCGGACGGATCGGCGTCGCAAAGAAGGAGAACACGATCGACGTGGCGCTGCTCGAGCACACGTTGCGCGAGGACCTCAACAAGCGCGCGAATCGAGCGCTGGCGGTGCTGCGGCCCATCAGGGTGGTGATCGAGAACTTTCCGGCTGATCGGGTCGAAGAGGTGTCAGCGGTGAACAACCCGCAGGATCCGTCCGCTGGCGAGAGGCTCGTGCCGTTTGGCCGTGAGCTGTACATCGAGGCCGAGGATTTCCTTGTGGCTCCGCCAAAGAAGTTCTTTCGGCTGTCCCCGGGAGTTGAGGTCAGGCTGCGGTATGCCTACATCATCCGGTGCGAGAGCGTTGACAAGAACGCCGACGGCAGCATCCGAGAGATTAGGTGCTCCTACGACCCAGAATCGCTGAGCGGCGCAACCTCGAAGCGTCGAGTGAAGGGCACGATCCATTGGGTGTCGGCCGAACATGGCCTCGACGCCGAGGTTCGGTTGTACGACAGGTTGTTTCTCTCAGAGATTCCCGAGGGCACCGGAAGTGACTGGATGAGCGATCTGAATCCGGGCTCTCTGGAAACGCTAACGAACTGCAAGATCGAACCTGCGCTGGCCGCACTTCCAGCGGGGTCTCGGATTCAGTTTGAACGGCAGGGCTACTTCTGTGTCGACCCGGACTCCCAAGACGGAAGCCCTGTATTCAATCGCACTGTGACGCTCAAGGACGCCTGGGCGCGAGCGCAGTCGCGCACCTGAGCTGGGCCGCCTATCGCCCCGACTCGTCACGCCATGCCCTGAGAGCCGCGGCCCGAGTCCGGGCCTCAGGCTCTGCCAGCAGACGGTCCACGCGCCATGGCATGCGCCACGTCCAGTTCCCGTCGTCGATTGTGCCTGGCCGATTGACCCGGCCTGCCCAGCCGAACAGGTCCTGAATGGGGAGGATTAGCGTGTCGGACCCAGAGGCGTAGAGTGCCCACAGGAGCGCTTCCCGCGTGTGGGCCGAGAGATTGTCGTCTGCAGCGGCTGACGTGCGCTCGTTCGGCGACAGGCGCTCGGCTACGGCGGGAATCGCTAGGGCCGCCGCGCGCTCGGCGTGGGGTGCCGTGTGCCACCAGACGACTATCGGTTCAGTGTCGTGCGTACCAGTTGTGGCCACCGACGCCGCGGGGTACGCCCTTGGGTCATGAAACGGTTGACCCTCGATTTGTCGCGCGCGTTCCCACCGCAGCACCTTGTAGCCAGGGATCCCGAGCCCGGCAAGGGAGTTTTTCACGAAATCCGGCACCACCCCGAGGTCCTCGGCGATGAGTGTGACGCCAGGTCGACTCAGGACGGCCAGTACCCGCTCGCCAAGGGCGACCTGCTCACGCTCGTCCGTTGGCGTGAAGGCGCCCTCGTTGCGTCCGGCCGCGCGGTAGTACGTTCGGTAGAACCCAACGACGTGGTCGACACGGTACCCGTCGTACAGAGCGGCCGCGCGGCGCCCTCGGTCGCGCAGCCACGAGAAACCCCCTGCAGCCACTGCACTCCAGCGACAGGCCGGCAGCCTCCAGTCCTGGCCTGTGTCACTAAAGGCATCAGGCGGTGCGCCGATGCTGGTGTCCATGCGGAACTCGTCCTGCCTGGTCCACACGTCGGCACTGTCCGGGCTGACCATGAACGGCAGATCCCCGAACAGGGCGACGTCTACGGCGCCCTCCCGCATGGCGCGCCATTCGGTGCCGACGACCCATTGCACGTACTGGCGGAAGAGTACGTCCCTGGCGAGTCGCACCAGGGCTGTATTCAGTGCCAGCGGTAGCCGATCGCGCAAGGGCGAAGGCCATTCGGGCCAGGGCCGCTCACCCAGTTCGGCGCGCAACGCCCGGAAGAGCGCGTAGTCGTTCAACCACCAACCCTCATCCGCGATGTACGCTCGAAGGGCGTCCGCGCGGGCGGTCCCGATTCTCCAGTGTTGTTCTTCGAAGTGCGCGAACGATCGCCGAAGCGCGACTTCCTTGAGCGCTCGTACGGCTGAGTAATCGACACGCGGCGATGCCCGAACCGCGGCGAGGTCGTCTCGGAGCGGCGCTTCGAGCGCCTCTTCGCCGCCGATGTCGTGGAAGTCCTCCAGTTCCCCGAGGGTGACGTACTGCGGGTCGATTGCCATGGCGCTCAACGCC
>Ga0115002_10009607_pt1 | contig 10526 bp, 5 predicted proteins | sample ArcticOcean_MG_C_8_FD_89576 | JGI IMG/M metagenome (GOLD analysis project Ga0115002, IMG submission 89576) | Marine microbial communities from western Arctic Ocean - ArcticOcean_MG_CB11_86 | ecosystem: Environmental > Aquatic > Marine > Oceanic | place: Arctic Ocean: Canada Basin | collected... | reverse complement strand
TAGACCGTACGATCAAATTGCATCCGACCTGCTGACCGCTCGAGGCGGTACATTTTCCAATCCCGCGGCAAATTATTTCCGCGCTGCAAACAACGTGAATGACTGCGCAGAGACTACCGCTCAACTGTTCCTCGGCATTCGCATCCAATGTGCGAAATGCCACAACCATCCGTTCGACCGCTGGTCACAGGACAATTACTACGGCCTCGCCGCTTTCTTCAGCCGAGTGCAGAGGACGCCGGGCAACACTGCCGGCGAAATGCATGTCTGGCTCGACCGCGATAGTGAAGTTACCCAACCCCGCACCCAAGTTAAGATGAAGCCGTGGCTGCCACTCCAAGGTGAAGTGAACCTGAAAGATGGAGTCGATCGTCGCGAGAAACTTGCGGAATGGCTAGTCGATGCCAAGAATCCTTTTTTTGCCAAGGTCGCCGTCAATCGAACTTGGGCTCAACTTATGGGTCGAGGGATCGTCGAACCAGTCGACGACTTTCGCGCCGACAATCCGCCGTCGCACCCACTTCTGCTAAACAGTTTGGCCAAGAAATTCGTTGAATCCGGTTTCGACCAAAAGCAGCTGATCCGCAAAATACTCAACAGCCGAGTTTATCAACTAAGCAGCAAGACGAATAAGTTAAATGAATCGGACGACCGTTACTTTTCCCATGCGTATGCGAGACTGCTGTCGGCCGAACAGCTACTCGATGCTGTCTGTCGTTTGACTGGCGACTACGAATCCTTTCCAGGATTACCGCCGAGGACGAACGCAACGGCGCTGCCCAGTCCCGATGTGGGCGGCGACTTTCTCCGCACCTTCGGACGCCCTTCGCGAAACACGGCGTGCGAATGCGAACGCATTGACAAACCGAATCTCACGCAAGCATTGCAGCTAATCAATGGTCCGCTACTCGTTCGCAAGATCGCGAGTACAAACGGTCGTCTTTCGCGACTACTCGACGAGACTCGCGGACGACTCGTCGCTGCTGGCCAACCTCCGCAAGAAGGACTCGTCGCCCGTTTCGCAGCCGACGAAATGCAAACCAACAACACTCTGCCAGCAAACAACCATCCAGTCGAGCGTTGGGCTTCGAGCGTTTCGGAAAACCTCTCTGCAATTCAAGATAAGAACGACCGTCGACCGGTCTTTATTCGAAATGGCATTGGCAGATTGCCGACAGTGCGATTTGATGGCAAGAACGATTTTCTTTATCATCCCGAAAGTAGTTTGGTCGATGAAGGATCGCCACGGACAGTTTTCATCGTCGGGCGGATGGAGGGCCCCAAAGGCGGACCGTTGTTTACATTCCGTCGCAATCGGCCCGTCTTCACCGCACAGCACGTAGATGTCAACGGCACTTACTATCTCTATTCGGCCTACACCTCGCCAGACGCGAACACGACCGCTCCGCACGAACACATCGCGAAACTAAAATCTCCTTTCGTCACAACTTACCTTTCCAAAGGCGTCGGGCCGAAGATCGAAGTTTACGTCAATGGCAGCAAACTTCCGATCGTTCAAAAGAGCGGTGTCGATAAAGACTCCGGCCCAATCGGCTTTACTATCGGAGCGCGCGAAGATTTGCCCATCGGTCAACAAATGTGGCAAGGTGACATTAGCGAGATTCTCGTCTACAACCAAGCGCTGTCCGAAGAACAACGCAAAGTCGCGGGGACCTATCTGTCGACGAAGTATTCGCTCAACGGCAACTACCCCAAAATTGCAGTGAAGTTAAAAGGAAAGTCGCTTCGCGAAATCATTCGCGAACTCTATCTAGTCGCCTACTCGCGACCGCCCACCGAAGCGGAAACGAAGTACGTCATGAATGAAGCTGACGAGTACGAATCGCACCGCATTTTGCTCGAGGATCTCACCTGGGCGATTATCAATACGAAAGAGTTTCTCTTTCAACATTAAGAGTGGCGTAGATTGCTGCGTCGAAAAGTGACTTCTCTTCGTTCAACCACTAGTCCGCGACGAGTTCTCCAAGATCAACTCGCGGAGCGAGTCACCTCACCGCTTGCGGGGAGGTCGGAGTCTCAGCTCCGGGTGGGGTTTAGGAACTTCGTTTGACGTTCACCTGCACGTCTTTGCGGACCCCGTTAAAGGGCTCGGAAAACACGTTGCGAAACCGAGCTGTTGACCCGCCTTTGTGCGATTTGGACTCAATACCTAGCTACAACGCCCTTGGCGTAAAGAATCAAAGACGTGCAGGTGAACGTCTAGCCATATTCAGAAACCCTCCCCGGAGCTGAGACTCCGACCCTCCCAAAATGGGAGGGTGACGCTTGCTTCGCTCACGACAACCTTGCGAAACCTCGGTCTCGTTCTCCACACAAACCACTCCCTTACTTCACGTTTAACGGGAAGCTTTCGGAATGGCTGTTAAACTCTGGAGCGTACATACATTGGACGCTTGTCATTCCCGATTGATACTTCCCTTTGTGTTGCACTCGAACCGAATACTCAAAAACGTAAACACCTTTGGGAAGATACGAGATGAAGAAGTGGCTGGCGGTATCGCGAGTCGACTCATAGTAGCCGAGTCCATCTTGATAGCGATAACGCGACAGGACGTTAACCGGTTCGGTACCTGCTCCACGCTGATCTTTCATGTGGACGTATTCCATATCTCGGTCGACTCGCAACTCGATTCTCGTAACGAGTTCATCTCCAACAGCGAGTGGACCTTTGACGGGCACGAGCGTTGGTCCTTCAGTCGTATTCTTTTTGATGTACAACGTCTTGCGAACTTTCAACGGCGTCCCTTCGTATGCGGTAACCTTGCTCATGTCTTCGAGGTACTGCCAGTGGAGACTCCCCCAAGCCACACCTTCATCCGACTTGGCAACGCTCACTTTACCCATTTGAGGTTTGATCTCGTTGCGAACGAAACGCTGTTCGTAAAAACCAGTCCCCGCTTCTACCGTCTCGGGCTTAATTGCTTTTCCGCCGAGCGACACTTCGACCAGTGCATCGGAAGCAAGTCCATCGGTACCTCGTAGAAGCAGCCCGTAAATTGCATCGGCCGTGGCTTTCGTCGTCTTCCAATCCTGCGTTTGCTTTTGCTTCAACAACCAAACCTTGCAGTTCTCGACCGCATCTTGGTCATCCATAACTTCGTCAAACGCCTCGATCATCATCGCTTGAGTTTCAATCGGTGCTCGATACCACCAATACGATCGCTCGGTATCTCGCCAGAACATGCCGAGTTCTTCGTTGCTGACACTTCGTTCTTTGATCGACTTCATGATACCTTGAGCCGTCTTTAGATCTCCGAACCTTTTCTTCGCCAATGCCAAGTGAGCTTGCGATTGACGGTTGCTTAGCTGCAGCCAATACTTCGTCGCCTGACCGAGGAAATAATCGACTGCTTCCTTGTACTTCGCTTTGACCGGCTGGTCTTTCAGATAGAAACTTCGAGCATAGAGATACAGGGCCACTCTCGCGCTAAGGTGGTTGAGATGACGATCCTCTGGCCGAATACTGCGATAGTGACTGTCGATCCCATCGTCGAGACTATTGAGCGCCTTCACGGCCATGGCAACATCGGTATCGACTCCGAGATGTCGCATGCGACCGAATCCAGTCACGATGTACAACGTGATATAGTCGTTGCCGTGCCCGCCGGGGAACCACGGCCATTCACCGTCGCCACGCTGCATCTCGGCCAACCGCATCATCATTCGAGATGTTTCATCGTTCAAGCGATTGTCGTCGAACAGAATTCCGACATTGCGGCGAGCTTGTGCTTCGCTCTCGGCTTGTTGTAACCAGGGAGTCTCTTCGAGCGTCAACGACTTCAAATCGCCGTTCTTTTGCATTGGACTATCAAGCGCCGGAGTATTCCGCCACTGCTCGAAGACACCTCGAATTTTCGGATCCGAGGTTGCGATGTGACGAGCGATTGAGTTGGCGTAGAGCCGGTTAAACGTTTGCTCGCTACACTGGTGCGGATACTCCATCAAGTAAGGCAGCGCCATGACGGCGTACCAAGAAGGATTTGAAACCATCTGCACGGTCAGCGATTGGTGTTTGAGCGTATTTGATTTCCCAGAGGTGGTGAGTCGAGTGAACTCGAATTCGCGAGTTTGTGGGCCACGAATGGGCAACGGAAGTGATTCCGTTACGAGTATTCGTCGCGACAATACAGGCAAATACCCCTTCTCTCCGTCCGACAGTTTGCCGGTCGAAGCGACCGCTGTGTAGGTCATGAAACCCATGTCGTCGGGCACATCGATTCTCCAAGAGAAGCTCTTCGATCTCTTGGACGCGATTTCGAATTCGCGATCCAAATTGATGTTCGCCAGTAACTTGTCGACATTAGAATCGGTGCGAGCGTCGGCGAACGTGAGCCGAACTTTACCAGTTTGGCTTTGGGCAGACTGGTTAGTGACCTTCACTGTAAATTCGAGTTGATCCCCTTCGCGAACAAAGCGGGGAGGATTCGGTTGAACCATCAGGTCTTTGGCAGTGACAGTGCTACTCTGAATAAATCCAGCTCTCAGCTCGCCGTCGTGAGCAAAGCCGAGAAACTTCCATTCCGTTAGCGCCTCGGGCATCGTGAATTCTAGCTTGACTTCACCCGCCTTGTTGGAAACCAGGTGAGGGAAGAAGAAAGCAGTTTCGTTCAAATTAGATCGAGCTGGCACGTTACTTAGATCCGGTCCTTGACTTTGAGCCAGACCTCTTTTGCCATCCGATTGCTTCTTCGACATTCGAACCTTGCTTTTACTTTCCGTGGAATTCAAGCGAGACATCCCTGATTTTGAGTCTCCCCCTCGTCTTAAGCCACGTCCGAATCCATAACCACCGAAATTGGCTATTAACGATGTCGGATAATGACGATACCGCATCGAGCCGTCTTTTTGCGCAACGGTCCACGAGCCATCGACGGGCTGGAAGTACTGCAAGCGATTCGCAAACAAGCTCGAGCAGTTAGTTCGGTTGTGTCTAAAGACATTGAAGTGGTTGTGCCATGAATGTGGTTTGTAGGCATCCAAAGAAGCGTCGTACAAACCGGCGACCATTTCCGCGACGCTGGACGCGGCATCGGGACCAGTGATTACTGCAGTCCATTTTTCAGTTTCACCCGGTTTCAGTTTGGAACGAAAACGTTCCCAACGAACGCTGAGGTTTTTGTTTGTCCAAGGCACGCTGACATTTTGTTGGCGAATGTACGCACGGTTTTCGCGAACCATGGTAACTCGAACCAGAAAACCACCTCGCATCGCTGCGGTAACTTTTTGCTTGATGATCTTTTGTGTAGTGCCTGGCTTGGTCCAATAGCTATCGATCACTTTATAACGGTGTTCGATTTCGACAAACGCTCGCGCTTTGTCGTAGCCGCTGCCCCAGAGAGCTTCGAAGTCGTCGCCCGGCTGTGTACTCCAAGACTTTGCCGAAACGATACTGGGCACTCGGATGCTGAGTTTATTTGCATCGGGAGCGAGAACTCGAATCGGTACAATTGCCGAAACGGGTTTTCCAAAACGATCGGCAGTCTCTAAACGAGCACGATAAAGTCCCTCGCCTAATTTGACGCTGACAACCGCACTGCCACTCTTCGTCGTCACGCCAACTTCGTGGACAACTTCTCCCAATGGCCACGAATTCACGTTGCTCGGATCGGGCTTGGGAGCTTGGCGTTTGCCCCGCGAATAACGGTAGTTGTATTGCAAGTATTGCGTGCGACCAACTTTCTGAGGTTGCTTGACCCGATAGATTTTCAAAACACCTTCGGCGTCTTGGGCTACTCCGTCCAAAGTCGTTGTGCGGACGTTAATCGAAACAGGCTCGTCGTTTGATTGCCATTCGGCCACCGTCATCGCTGCACTCAAAGCCGTAAAGCCAACGTTGATGGCGTGGCTAGCGGAGCGAGTCTCACCGGTGGTGTCGGTGACGTCTGAATAGACGGTGTAGCGAAACGTGGGCTCGTCGCTCTCGGAAACTTTTGGATCGGGCCTCGCATGAAATGTAACTCCGAACGTTCCATCCGGCTTCGTGCGTGCCACTCCGTGAGCGATCTCTTGGCTGCTGTTTTGAGCTGGATACCACCAGTATCTCCATCCCCACCAAGCGGGATAACGAACTTCGCGAACAACTCGCCAACGCACCTTCGCTCCATCAATCGGAGCGCCCGTATAGGCACTTGCTTTGCCCGTCACTGCGACTTCGCCGTTGAGTACTCCCGGCGTTTTCGGAGGATCGATTTTCACTTTGAACTTCGGTCGTTTGTACTCCTCGACATTGAACTGCGAGGAACCGCGAGGCCCCGTTTCGACCACGAGACTCATAGCGCCAGTGACACCTGATTGCGGTGTCGTGACGCTGCCGCTAAACGAACCGTAGTCGTTGGTGACAAAGGAGTGTTTTTCGATTTCCTTGCTGTTGTGATCTCGGAAGACCACGGTCACTTTCTCGCCTTTCAACACTTCGTAAGAGTCTTGAGCTGCAGCGACGGCGATCGCCAGTCCTTTAAAGCGAACGGTCTGACCGGGACGGTAGAGCGAACGGTCAGTGAAGAACATGGTGCGAGTAAACGGTTTTGGATTCAAGTCGTATTTGTAACTGTAAACGTGCTGGTTGCTGGCCAAAGCGTGCCCGCCATGCTTAACATGAGTCAGCATCGATTTTTGATGAGGAGTGTTAGCGGTAAAGTACCCGTTGGCATCCGTCGTCGCCGTGCCAGCTGGTCGCCAACTACGATTTGAGTTTGCGAAGAAACGCACGGCCGCCCCTTTTAAAGGCTCACCACTATTGGCGTTTAAGACGAATCCTTCCGTTCTCGACTCCCCTTGTCGACTGCGGATAATCAACGACAAGTCGCTGACCCAAAAACTGGAATACGAAATGACATTCTCGCTTCTGGCAAAGTTCTTGTCGGGGCTGGCCACCAGAAAATACGAGCCTGGCTTGAGATCGTTCGGCGATTTAAATCTGGCAATCCGATTACTGAAATCTTCCGTCGGCTCGAGCGTTTCACTCCAACTCTTCACTACCGACCTTTTCAGCAATTCGAGCCGTTGAGCGCGGTTAAGGTTTTCAGGATTGGAAATCGTATTCAGCCGATCGTCCCAGTTATAGGCGATCACGCGAAAATGGACTTGGTTGATATTCTTGTAGTTCACTTGAAATTCGGGAAGCGGAGCATTCCACACCCGCTCGACGTTTACTTGTATATACTTCGATTCAATTTGTTTGATCGTATTGAAGCAACGACGTCCACCGAAACTGTCGGGGAATCGCGTCAAGCCAATTTTAGCGATCTCGCGAGCCTTCACGAGTTCGCCCTCTTGCCGGAGTACTTGCGCGAGGTGCCATAGCGCTCGCGAGGAAGTAAAGTGTTTAACGTGAGCATCGGACCAGCGCTGCAACGCCGATTTATATCGAGCAGTTTTTTCTTCGCCAGAAGCTTTGGCGTAACCGAATGTCAGTCGCTGCAAATCGACATCGAGGTACGCTGTGCGATCGTCGTCTTTCTGGTGAAACTTCATCAGGTCTTGCATCAAGCGCAGAGCCTTGGCGGTCGGTGAGTCCGAAGGTTTTTGCTCGACCTTCCAAGAGAGAAACTGATCGTCTTGAGCAAACACGTTGCCATCGGCGCGAAGAATAAACTCATCTTCTGCTTGAGCTCCAGCCTGCTCGCCAGCGCTATAGAAACTGATCGCATCCTGAGCGACGAAGTCGTACATCGTGGGACGGAATTTATCCGGAACGTTCCCCTTCTCAAGCAACTCATCAAAATCCTGAATGGGAGTCGTCTTCAACGACTTAGCGTCCAACGCCCCGTCGAAGTGGGTCTGGATTTCGGCGAAAATGCGTTTCAAGTCCCAAGTCTGTATATCGTCGCTCGGCGCCTGGGATGTCTGAGTGCGTTGCATGAACCGCCAGCGATTCTGTTGGAAATAATGCCAATACCAATTGGCCAACAAAGCCTCCATCACTGGCTTCATTTCTGGTGCCGCGGCATTTAATTCGGTGTGTAGCCTGGCGATCTTCTCTTCCGGCTTATTGCCTTGGATCGTCACTTCCAAAGTGATCTTCTTACCGATCGCCTTGACTGCTTCGTCAAAGTCTTTGTCTTTTAAAGCACTCGAGATGATCTTCTTCAAATGCTCGATGCCAGTTTTTGGAAGCCCCTTCTTGTCGGCTTCAGCCACCAACTTCCAAAGCGCTTCTCGATCCTGAACGTCGGGTTGAGCGTCGCTCGACGTAATCGCCGAAACGGCCAAGATTCCAACAATTATTAGCGCTAAAAAGCAGGGTAGACTTCGGTTGCTAACCATCGGTATGCCTTTTGGTGGTTCCTGGCGGAAGCGGTATGTCTAATTGAGCAACGGAAGAACGGAACTTCCGACGCTGGTTTGACGACAGACATTGCGAGAAGTTTCGAAATGGTAACACAATTCACTGAAAATAGACCAAAGTCCTGCTAGTTTTGCATTTACGCACGCATCGCTATCCACTCCAATGGCACTTCCAGGATCGACAAAGATGGCCAACACGCTAACTTCGAGATTGTTTTACCTCGTTAAACGAACAGTGCTAATAGGTGGTTCCGTGACGCTAATTATCTGGCTTTTCCTCGTGATGACCCAGGACGATACCAATCCGCCAAGAGTCAAGCCGACCCACCTTTCCGCCAGGGAAAATGGCTTCAACCCACGGCAGGTCATTCCTCCGGTTCGGCCAATCGTGGATGCCCCAGTGGTGAATGCCAACGAAATCGGCGATGGGGTGAACGATAACGAATTGGTGATGGGAGTGGTCGTCAATGGCGAGGCTCGAGCCTATCCGATTAACATGATTTGCGGCCCCCGCCGCGAGATCATCAACGATACGCTCGGCAACCGAGCGATCGCGGCCACTTGGTGACACCTGTGCCACAACGGCGTAGTTTACGCTCGCACCATCAAAACTTCTGACGACACCGAAAAGACACTCACTCTCCAAGTCGGCGGCAAGCTCTGGAATCGCAGCCTCGTCATGCGCGACTTGGAAACCGAAACCGAATGGAGCCACATTTTAGGTGAAGCGATGGCAGGGAAACTGAAAGGCACGCTCCTCGACGCCATTCCTTCCGATATGGTGACCTGGGAATCTTGGAAGAAAGAACATCCCAAAACGACGGTCCTCAAGATGAGTCGAACTAATCGGAACTTCATGAAAGAGTTCTACAAAGACCCGACTCGTTTTGTCCTTGGATTTAGAGGCAGCTTGGACACTCACCACTGTTCCTACCAGACGATGACGGACAAACCGTTATTGAATATCAAAGCAGGCGACTTGCCATTGCTGATCACGTTTAACGAGAAAACGACGTCGGCTCTGATCTTTTCCCGCAAAGTTGGCGAGCAGGTTCTTACCTTCGGATCAATCGACGAGGAGACTCTGCGAGACCGCGAAACCAAGACCAGCTGGAATCGTAGCAGCGGCACAGCGATCGATGGCTCACTCAAAGGCTGCAAACTCGAACACCACATCGGCATCCCTTCTTTCCGCCGAGCGTGGGAAGTTTTCCATCCTAAGAGCGTCGCAATCGAGGGTAAAAAATAGCACTAATAAACCGTTCGTGCTTTCTTGATTTTGCCCGAACCTTCTTGTTGGGTGAGTGTCCTTTTGTTGCGTATCAGGACAACTCCTTACCTAATGGACGGCTTCTCTAGCCGCTACTCAATGAAGCAAATTCTTAACAACCATCTCAACGTTCCCACTCCTCTCTTTGCCAACAGCCTCGACAGCTATCTTTGCACCACTCTTCCCGACAAAACAGTTACGCAAGTTCGCACTTAATGGAAGACATTTTTTCGCAGTTCGAAGACAATTTGGGGACTCCGCTCGATCCACATCGGCCGTGGCACGACGTATGGCTACTTTCGCTAAACGGCAACCACGTTTGGGCAGATGATCCGGAAGCAGGCGTGTGCCGGGGAAACCAAGTGTATTGCCATGTGCTTGCAGAGTGGTCGCGGATCTCACACGGGACATTCTTGCCGAGCGAAATTCAGGAGTATTGGGAAACTGAAAATGGCCCGCTCATCGTTAGCTTTTCACTGGGTAATACAAGGCTGAGCATTGACCCCATTTGGAACGATGACTGGCTAGACCTAACGATACTGCAACAGATCAACGAGTTGATAGTCGATAGCGGCAAGCAATTCGTTTGTGCGGCGGACCACAATCACGCGACCGTTTTTGTCTGTGATGAAAACACTCGAAAGACTCTGGAGGAAATTCGCGGTTTTCCATTTACGCTCTAATCGTCCACATTGCGAGGGTAGGTCAAAAAGATCGCTTTTAGGTCCTTTGTATCCTGCGATCGTGGAGCACGGACTTTCAGTCCGTAACCAGTGTGGGGTCAAGCAAAGACGTCTTCGCGGAGTAGAGTCTATTGACGGGCTGCAAGCCTGACCATTACCCACATCTTTTGCATTCAGCGCCGATAGTAGCCCCCGAATCGAAAGTTTGCATTTCAGCAAACGAAGCATCTTTCTTTACGCCGAAGGCGTTGCCGCAAGAGCCTGGG
>Ga0115002_10009603_pt1 | contig 10529 bp, 8 predicted proteins | sample ArcticOcean_MG_C_8_FD_89576 | JGI IMG/M metagenome (GOLD analysis project Ga0115002, IMG submission 89576) | Marine microbial communities from western Arctic Ocean - ArcticOcean_MG_CB11_86 | ecosystem: Environmental > Aquatic > Marine > Oceanic | place: Arctic Ocean: Canada Basin | collected... | reverse complement strand
GGCAGCGGTTAAGGAAAGATAGGCACTATGAAAACACTCATTTTGGCCGACCAGTTGTTTGCAGGTATAGATGGCAACATACGCCAGAGGCAAGCCATCCAAATCACCAACGGACGCATTGCTGCTGTTGGCAATCGCGAAGCCTTGCAAAAAGACTTGGATCCCGATACCGAAACGATCGACTTAGGAAACGTCTGCCTCGCGCCAGGGTTGATCGACAGCCACACCCACGTCACCCTCCCAGGAAACAGCAAAACCTATGCAGAAATGTTTACTGAAACCGACGAAATGATGGCTCTCATCGGTGTAAAGAATTTGCAGATCCACTTAAAAGCGGGCATCACATCTGTTCGAGAACACGGTGCGCGTAATAAACTCGGCTTTGTTTTAAAAGAAGGGGTGCAAAGAGGCTTATTCCCAAGCCCAAGAATGCTCGTCAGCGGGCGGCCCATCACCTGCACCGGCGGGCATTTCCATATGTGCAATGAAGTTGCCGACGGACCAGACGAAATACGCCGCTCGGTTCGTCGACTCGTTCATGAAGGTGCGGACTACATCAAAATCATGGCCTCGGGAGGCGGAACGGTAGGCACCATTCCGGGACGCGCAAGTTATACCACAGAAGAATTACACGCGGCCGTTCACGAAGCCCACCACTACCACAAACTCACCGCCGCGCATTGTCGGGCCAAAGAATCGATGGTGCGTGCTGTAGAAGCCGGCATTGACCTTATGGAACACGCCGAATTTTTGGACCCCGATGAAATCATGCGCTTTGACCCCGACTTGGCAAAAAAAATGGCCGAATCCGAAATATGGATCAGCCCCACCTTACAAGCGTCGACGCGCTATTATCGCATTGTAGACCTACGCACCAAACGAGACACCGGCACCTTCTCCCCCGCAGAAGAACAAGAACTCACCCGCTTAGAAGTCAAAATGGAAACCCGCTTAGACATCATGCGCAAAATGCTCGAATACGGCATGAAAGACCGCATTGTGCCCGGCACCGACTCGGGCGTTCAAAACTTCGCCTTTGGGCATTTGGACTATGATCTACAAATATTAACACAACTCGGCTTCACCCCCGCAGAAGCCCTCCTCTCGGCCACAAAAACCTCCGCAGAAGCCATTGGCATGGCCGACCAAATTGGCACAATTGAAGTGGGCAAAATAGCCGACCTCGTTGCCTTTGATGGGGATCCCACAAAAGACATTGGCGCGTGCAGCCGCATCAAAGCTGTATTTTTGGAAGGCACTCGGGTGTCGTAATAGGGCACGCCTCATCAATCACGGATCCGGTACCACACCCAAAGCACCTACAAGACGGCAATCCAATAGCCTAATGAACGAAACGGTCTAAACCATAATCTCACCGAGGCATCTCTGATGGACACCGCCACACCCCCACAGCAAAACACCGAACTCACCGAATCAGAAATTGCGCAATTCCAAGAAGACGGCTTCCTTGTCATTGACGATGTCTTCTCACCGGAAGATGTTGAGGCCCTGCGCCAAGCCACACAAGATCCTGCCATCATCGATGAAATCCAAAAACGCGACCATGAAAATACAACCATCCACCTCTTAAACCTCGCAGCACGCCACCCCGATTTTCTCGAACTCGCCAAAGATCCACGCATCATCAGCCGCATCAAACCCCTCATTGGCCCAGACATTCAACTGCAACACTCCAAGCTCACCACCAAACCCTCAACCAAAGGCACAGGCCCTTTTGCCTGGCACCAGGACTTCGCTTACTTCCCGCACACCAACACCGACCTTGTGGCCGTGATGGTCATGCTCGACGACGCCACGCCTGAAAACGGCTGTATGCAAATGATCAAAGGCAGTTACAAACTCGGCCTGCGCAATCATATGGAAGACGGCATCTTCATGGGTGGTTGCCAAGAATCAGACCTCTGGGCAGACCCTTCAAAAATTGCCAACATCACCCCCAAAGCAGGCGGCATCAGCATTCACCACTGCCTCTCGCTCCACGGCTCTGAAGTCAACCAATCGGGCAAACCTCGTCGTGGCATTGTCTTTCAATATCGCGCCGATGACGCCTATCAACTCGCCGACAACATTTGGGAAGACACGGGATTGCTCATGTGTGGTCAATACAAAGAACAAGCCCGCTGTGAACCCGGCGTCTTCCAACTGCCCAAACGACACCGCGAACCACCCTTTGGAAGCGTGTGGAACCAAGACGGTGCATTAGCTCGGAAAAGAGATTATTTTAAATAGATAATTTAAATAATAACATACATTTATGGTTTACGATAAAATAATGTTTTCGTAAGGATTTTCAAGGAAAATGGTGTTCTAATAGGATTAAAAAATAAATGGCCCACGCTGGAATAATGGAGATTGAAAAATTAGATTGGTCATGTCCCCACGCCGGAATAAATTCCAGCGCAACGTTACAAAGTCCTACGGACTAAAGATCAAAAGCGCAATCAAACCATTGACGAATTATCCCAAAAAAATCATCCAGTCTCATTCTCTAAACGCATATTACGGCTTCCAAATCGTCGCGCCGATATAACGATCCCCCTCAGCCGTATCGTTATAATAATACGCCGTTACAATTGCACCATCTGCTCTTAAAACGGTGCGCGGATACCCAATATCTGGGTTGCCACCGTCGTCTCGCAACACAACATCTTCGCCCCACGTCACGCCCTCATCCTCACTGATCTTTCCACGAATGCCAAATGGCTCGGCGCGATACCCATAAATAAGCGCGATCCGTCCGTCGTTCAATCGCGTGAGCGTTGGTGGATTGCCGCCCATTCCTGCCGCCGCTACCGGTTGCCCCACGTGTGTCCACGTCAACCCATCATCTTGTGTCACATACGTATCAATCCAATGCTTCTTCTCGGTAAACTCACCCTTGCCCGTGCACCGAACCGCCACCAAAATACGTTTCTCATCCAAACGCAAGCTTGCGGGCATAATCTGAAACCCTTCGGGTTCAGCACTCAACCACGAAAGAAACCCAAACGTTCCCCCCCCGTCAACACTACGCGCACAAAACACACGCCCCTCAAGCCCGTTGCGTTTGTTCGCCGTGAGAAACAACGTCGCCACATTTGCACTGTCCGCAATATAATCGGTCCGTGCGGCAATCCCCGTTAACCCCCAAGTAGGCAACCAAAATGGCCCCTTCCAAGACTGGCACCGGTCTGCCGAATAATACCAAAAAGAACGCACCCCAGGTTTAAGCCCCGTCTTCGCACACATCAGTGCAAAATCGGGGTGAGAGAAATCCACACCACCGGGACAATCCACCGGTCCATTCTCACCGTCTAACACCTCGCCAACCCACAACCCTTCATTCATATGTTCATCTGCCGACAAACCACGCCCACCGGGTGTATCGCACGGCATTGGAATCACGTCCCAACTTTCGCCGCCGTTTATACTACGCGCCTGCATATTGACAAAAGGTCGCGTTTTGTCACGTGCGTGAAACCCACCTTCAGGATCGGTGTACCCCACCGTAAAACCCAAGACAATTTCATCACCCCACGCCCAAATACCATAATTGGCAGGCCACCCAGCAAACCGTCCTTTTTCACGATACACCTCAACGTGCGTCACACTCATATTTGTCACTCCTTCACCACAACAATTCAGATCTCACCCGGCACAGCCCCACCAGCACCTCTAGAAAACGCCGACCCTACGACCAAACCATCACTTCATCTTCATCTTCTGAATACCCAATAAAAACAGCCAGCACAATACGAGGCTGATCACCCATTACTTTGGGCACCTCGTGAATACACCGCGTATTGAAAAAATATAAATCGCCCGGCTCCAACTCAACCTGACAGTGTTCAATGCCCTTTTCTTTGGCAAACACATCAAACGTATCGGCGTCAATATGAGGTTGTACCTCGGGCTGCCACAAATACCGGTGCAAACGCGACTGAACACCCGCCCCACTCGCATCAGCATTTTGCAAACACAGCACCCCCGCAAACTGATGTTTGTAGCGATACACCGTATAATCCGTGCGCCCTTCACGCAACACCACGTGATCAATATGAGGCTGGTAGCGTTGCCCATCATAATGCACCCGAAAAATCGCTGGACCGTATTTCCGTCCGTCCGGTTCACATGCAACCTTCACTTCATTTTGGGGGCACAACTTGGCCAAGGAATCATAAATCAAATCGACCGGATTATCAAACCCTTTAAACAAAAAATCGAACAAAAATTGTGTTGTTTGTGCGTGTGATAAAAAACGCTCCTTGTCACTGCCTCGGTTGCCCAAACTCGTGCCAATGTCAATGCGCACCCGATGATCTGCAGACGCACGTGGCTCTTTGCTATCGCGCATCATGCCCATATCGATAAATCGCTGAATCAACCCTTGGCAATGTGCCGGATCATAGGCATTGCGCATAATAAACGCAGGCACCTCTGCATTTGCAAGCGTCTGAATAGGATTCTCATATTTTGCCAACGCCGTTTCCAAATCGGGTTCTACACCCTTCCAATCACTCATGATATATCCCTATCTTAAAAAATTTGCGCCCAGAAAAATGCGAGTCATTCGCGCCTTCACACCGATAGGCACATATATTTCCCTATCACCCGATTATTTGGTCTGTTGTTTCTCAATCTGCTGCAACCGACGCACCCGAACTGGCTTGAATCGCGTGCAAAGTATGCTCGATATTCAACCGAATCTGATCTTCATATTTGGGAAACATCCCCACAACAACCGCATCTTTTTCTTTGATATTGGCAAAGGCATATTCAAATGCTTCGCGCACATCTTCCTGTGTGGTACAGAGCCTGCTCGCCGCCAAAATCTTAAACGCCAAACACATCTTCTCCGTCTGCTGAACCACCCGCAACATCTTGGGCGGATCGTCTTCCCGAAATTCTTCCAATGCCCCTTTGTTAAACGGATCAACCAACGCACTTTCCCGCTTCTGGCGCTGCAAATTGTAAAAACACGTCATATAAAAATCAACATCCCAACCCTTTTCCTCAACATAATCAAACACTTCAGGAATGTGCGACCCAATGCCCACCTGCACACCACAATCGCGCATACATTTCAAATAATCCTCGGCCTTATCAATCTCGCCATCCAACCACCAATTGTTCACCTTCGTTCCGTGTAAATAAATCCCCTCTGCACCCGTTGCCGCAATCACCCGAATATTCGAAAGACCATCGAACATTTCTGAGGCCGTTTGCGTGATAAACTTCAACTTTCCGCCTTCACGCATAAACAACTCGCGCCAATACAAAATACGATGAAAGTCACCCCGCGCCTGAAGCGTATCAATGCCCGAAGCTTCCAAATCGTGGAAATATTTCACCACCTCTTCCGCGGTAAAATACGCGCGCATATCCTTACTCATATCCGGTGTAAAATGCGAATTACCACACAACGGATTGCCGCCGCTGATCAGGCGCGTGATTTCGATATCTGAGTTGCCCAACTTCACCTTGGGAATATCGTACATATCTTCCTCCTAAAATCGTAAGTGCAACAACACGCCCTACCCCACCAACCGCTTCACCTGTCTATAGATCCCCTACCCATTGTCCATTGTAACGGATCCGTCTTCCAACATCGTCAACAAAGCAGAATCGTCCACATCCAACGGCAAGTCAATTCGTGCCCGACGGCGACTCGATTCATACGTTGAAAAAATCAACTCCGTCGCGGCCATTGCCCGTCGCCCACTCAATTCGGGTTCACGCCCACTCTTAATCGCATCCACCAAATCCAACACAGACGTCGTCGTCGCATTCGTTTGATCCATATCATCCAAACTGGGTTCCGTCCACTCGCTCTTCGAAAACATCCGCAGCGGTGGATTGTCACGCCCACCAATCACCTCAATCACCCCTTCTGTGCCCACCAGACGATTCTGCATATGTTGCACATTTGTCCCCCCCGTCGCCAGCAAACCCTCTACCCCATTTTGATACCGAATCCACGACAACCCACTGCCCTCTACCGGCACACCAAAAACCTCTCGCCCTCCCCGTGCATCAATTTGCCCCATCACCCATTCGGCAGGTATATCATCATTGTAAAAGAAAAACATATCAAACCAATGCGTGCCCCAATCAAACAAATTGGGACAATTACCCTCCAAACGGTACAAATCACCAATCGCACCACTTTTGAGCAACTGTTTCGCTTTCACGAACTGCTTCTCAAAACGCCGCTGGTGACAAAACGTAATCACCACATCGTTATCCACACACGTCTGATACAAAGATTTCGCCTCACCCCACGTAGGTGCAATCGGCTTCTCCGAATGAATCGCCCTCACCCCACTTTTTGCCACATCGACAATCATATCGTGATGCATTCGAATCCAAGTACACACACTCACAAAATCCAAATCTTCTTTCTCCAACATCTCCCGATAATCTTCATACCCCCGCGCCACCCCAAACTCACTCATATAGGGTGTACGTGATTCCTCAAATGGATCCGCACACGCCACCAGCTCAACATCCTCAGAAGCCACCCACCCCCGAGCGTGTCCTTTGCCGCGTCCTCCACAACCAATCACGCCTGCTTTAAATTGCGCCATAGATTTTTCCCTCGCTGTTAACGTTTAACAATCTCCAACAATTCTCTCAAAAACGTGAATACACCTCCCGGTGGTGTGGGAACTGCGCGGGCAGGTGAGGGTGGCTTAAGCTCGCAAAAACACTGAAGCCAATGAAAAGCCCTACGCAGTAGCGGATTTCTTTGCCTACTTTCTTTGGCCGTTAAAGAAAGTAGGTCGCCGAAGGCAAAAAACCCAATACCCTCACCCAATCTCAAATCCCCCACAAATCACTTCACAACCGCCGCCCAATATCCCTCTTCGTCAGGTGTCACCAACCGAATCTTCCCATCAATTGCACGCACATCCACTTCATCATCGGCCCACATACAATTCCGAATATCCAGCCACTGAATCGTCAACACTGGGTCACCCATATCAGACACATCTAAACTCACGTTGCCCCCATCAGGAAAAAACACCAAGTACGATTCTCCCACATTGGCAGAGCAATACGCCTCATTCCCACTGCGCCCACCAATCAAATCCAAACGCGGCACACTCTTAAAAATATCGTGCTCCGCCAGCGCCATTCGCATCGATTCAATGTGTGATTGCGCAATGTCACTCAAACCCAAACCCGACGGCGGTCGGTGAAACCGTGTGCCTGCCATCCCAACCAAAATATTCCGCCAAAATCGCTCTTGTGCATCGCGCGTGGTCCCATAACTACCCGTATTCGCGCCATAAATTTTCACCGTATTCATAGGCCGAATGTGCCCAGAATCAATCACATATTGCCTTACCGCCAACGGATTGTCCCAATGCACCTTCCCCACTTGATGATTGTTCTGCGACACATCCACAAAATCATATGTCTCAGGATGATCAAACGTCGATTTATGTTCCTCCGCCAACAAATTATGCGCGTCCCACATCTCTGTCGTCATCACCGTCACACCCGCTTCTTTGGCTTTGGCCTTGATATAGTCCGACCAATACGTGCCCCACTCAGGTGACTCATTCGTTTCATTGTCTATACAATACAATACGTGCCCATATTGCAACGTGACAGACAACATCCGATCCACCTGCTTGTGCTGATATTCCAGAATCAATCTATTGTTTTCCAATGCAGGCACCGACCTGAAAAATGGATTCTCCTTGCGCCCAGGGTGTTGTTTGTATTCCTCTACCAAACCCGACTCTTCGCCCGAATAATTCACATTGTTCTTCGGGTTATACGGGTTCACCTCCCAATTCTCTCGCGCAAAATCAAACCGATCCCACATCTCAAACTGTGCCACAATACCCCGTTCAGACGTCAACTTCATAAAATTCTCAAACCGCGCCCAATGTTCTTCACCCGGTTTATTTAAATCATATAAGCCCGTCTCCCCATCCTTCTCAAACCACCACACATCCCCCGCATCCCGACACGACATCGTACACCGCACATAATTCCCACCCACCGACGCCAACAAATCCAAATGCGCTTCCAAATCCGATATCTGATACACATTATCTTCTACGGTGCCCCCCAACAACAACACGGGCTCACCCTTTAATTGCCAAAAAAACGGATTCTCTTTATACGGTCGAATATAATCCTCAGCAGACACAGGCACCGCTCCTTTCAAAACCATCCCCAAACACAAAACGAAAACCATCCACAATCGAATCTCTATTTTCACACGTCACCACCTTATACCTTCAACGCACTTTCGCACCCAGGATGCGGCAGTGAGTAAGATACCCACATCAAACAAGCGGTATCCATGAATGACCCTTTCTACTTTGTGATACGCAAAGTCCACTGACCCTGAGTTTGAGGATTCTTTACGCAAAGTGTAATACGCACCACACGCGGTCCCCAAACAGTGTGCAACTTTTCTCCATCCACCAACGATATCTCTTCGGTTGAAACATTAAATACATCGGCATCAAAATGAATCTTTGCCGCACCCGAAACACGCCCATCGGCAAGGGGCACTTCTTTTAGATCAAGTATACCATTGCCAACCACAACTTCGGAAGCCGTCATTAAATGCAACGTAAGCGCATCTGGTTTTGTCAATGCATACACATCTTCAACCTGCACATCCTGTCCACGTGTAAAACCAATCGTGCGTATCCACGAGGTCACCCCAGCATCTTCTGGATAGGCATTTGAAATATTCAGCCGATACGTAACCGCTTCATCAGTCGCTTCATAAACCACATCTTTTGCAACAAATTCTCCACCCACATGTTGAGGCTGCCCGTTAATTTGTGGCACATTGTGATAATCCGACGCCATCGTCCAAATATCATATCTTTGCGGGCTGGCATTCTTCGCTGTATAAGGTTCCACCCCCGTGTCAATCAACAAAGGCTTGCCATCGGTATACACCACAAAATTACCCACATCATTGTGATTGTGACTCTCCTGATTTGTCCCACCTTTTGCCGCCACAAAAAACCCATCAGAAGACCCAGCTTCACTGCGTGCAGACATCACTTCAATATCGGGGAACCAAGCATCTCTCGGCAAAGGCTGCCTGCCCTCGGTGGCCAACAAATCGGTCACACTGAACAAAGCGGGTAATTGACGCGCCACACTGTCACCAAACCCTTGTTCACCTATGTTTTGATCATTTGCCAACCACGCACCAAATGCCGTCATATCCTCATCACCCACGCGCTTGCCATACCGATGAATAATCGAAGCAGCAGGCGAAACCAATGTGGACGCATCGGCAAAATTCACAAAGTATCGATCCCGAACGTGTAGCTTATAAATAAAACTGCCCATGTTCTTCAGCAGGTCTAAATCATATAGATTGATCGCTCCATTTGTTGCCGATTCTAATATCTCCAAACAATCAAACAGAGATGCCGCCGCACGCCCCCAATACCCTGGTCCTTCGTCACACCCACCATCTTTTGGATAAGGTTCAATGAATTGATCCAGCGACCGCAAACTCTTCGCCACACCTTGTAACAACCGTTCGCGATCATTTTCAATGAGCAAAAATGACTGCAACCAATTTGAATTGATCCACGGGTTCCAATTGTTCACCCGACGCCCCGTATTGCGCAACCCCATCCAATGAAAGTCATCCCGTTCGAGCAACGGCGTCAAAATCTTCCGATCCACTTCCAATGCAATGCGCGGTCGAATGAGAGGCGACACGTCATCCAATTTTGAACCCACCAAATACGAGGCCCAAGACACCAATACAGACGTCTCTGCCGCAAACAAATCAACCGTCGGTTCTGTGACATCGGGCAAACCTTTGCCAACCGCCTGAAGACCCAAATGAGACGGCACCCCCCAATATGTCTCTTCGCACGTCACCCAAAGGCCATTGGCAATCTGATCCACAAACCGCCCCTTGCCTTCCACACACTCCGCCAACACCAAATCGGCCAATGCATTTCGCCGTTTATTACGCTCAGCCTGAAAGCGCGAACGATTGCCTGTTCTCACATGATCCAAAATAGATGTGGCTATCAGCGATGGCCAATCAAACTTTAGGGCCTTTTCACCGCGTTCAATATAAACCTTCCGAATGCTTTCAGGTAACCCGTCCCAACCTTCGCGTTCATTTACAGTCGGATAGGGATGCCATTCATCCACCAAAATCTCTCGCAGTTTTTCCACAGGATATTGTTCTGCTAACATATATAATCCTTCCATGACCTACAATTTTCGATTCTCAATGCAAGTCATTACCGTTTTTCATTGTCAATTGTCAATTGCCCATTGCCCCTATTCCCCTTTCCAATCCATATTGATACTTGTATACCCATCGGTATACTTTTGAAACCGTTCCGGTAAATCCTTCAAAAATTGTTGCCCCACTTCAGGAATCTCCCAGGGCACATCAATCTTGTGATTGCGATCCCGAAATCCAATCGCACACGACAACCGAATCTGCTCTTCGGCATTGGGAAAGGCTCCGTGATACGTTCGATGCGCAAACAAAATCATATCACCCG
>Ga0115002_10009602_pt1 | contig 10530 bp, 14 predicted proteins | sample ArcticOcean_MG_C_8_FD_89576 | JGI IMG/M metagenome (GOLD analysis project Ga0115002, IMG submission 89576) | Marine microbial communities from western Arctic Ocean - ArcticOcean_MG_CB11_86 | ecosystem: Environmental > Aquatic > Marine > Oceanic | place: Arctic Ocean: Canada Basin | collected... | reverse complement strand
ATTGTAATAATAATTCAATTATTAAAAGTGAAAAAAAAATTGAAATTGGTATTAAAATTAGGCTTTTTTTTTTTGTTTTTTTCCTAACAAAATTTAATTATCTTATATTAAATATTTATTTTAATTAAAGTTACAATTGTGTTTATATCATAAAATATTTTGATTTGTAGCTCATTTGGTTAGAGCATTACACTCATAATTTCTCTTCTTCTTTCTAACCGTTTTACTCTTCGAATAAGCTACCATTAACACAATTTTTTGCCAAGCATTTTAGGAATTTAATTTACCAACTACATACCAACTACATACCAACGAATGATATGTTTGGTCCCTATATTTAGCAGCATTAACAACGATAAACACAATATCGAGTCTAGGTTTCATTTTGCGTTTCGATTGTAAAAAAGAATCTATTTCATTGGGTTTTTATGAACAACTTTCGCACCTAAAAAGGATTCAGGAATAGTGTTTAATGGACTCTAGGACACCCGCATTTAAGCGTCGAGATAAATTTTAAAGCTGCGTTCAATCAAGAGCTCACTCACGGCTGTTGCCGTTCGTTCGCTCCGCTTTGCAACAAAGCGTTATCGATAGAGGTACCAAGCCAATCTCGGTTTTTAAAAGTTAAAGGGACCCGGTACACCCTTGCTACAGAGAGAGGTACTTATAGTTAGGTGTTAATACTGTGTTATGCACAGTTATAGACTTCAAAAAAATTATTATAATTTTTGTACTAGTTTGTTCCAAAAGACATATGAATATATCTAGACACTCTATCACAACCAAAATTCCCAGTAGAGGATTTCTTTAAAACACCTTATATTAGAATATTTTTTTGGTAAATTTATACTATAATGAGTATAAAAATATGAGATTAGAGTTTTTAAAAAAAATAAAAAAAAATTATATATGAGATCCCTTAAATTAATTCTTGCCAGCTTATTAGTAGTATTTATTTTTTCTTATGGTGTTGGAGTTGGGCGATATGATTGGTTCCCATCGAATGAAATTCAAAAAACTAAAGGTAAATTAGAAGGTGTAATTGAGAAATTATCACAAAGCAAAAAACAAACATTATCAAGCTCAACGAATGCAATGACTTTTATAGCATACGGAGACAATCCATATGTACACGAAAATGATTTGGAAAGTGTCATTAGTGGACTAATCGAAGTTATAAATAGGCAAAACCCTGCTTTAATTGTGCACACAGGGGATACGTTTGGCGGACAACCCTGCTCAAATTCTATGCTTGACCTTCAACATGAGATAATGAACAAATTAAATGCACCAGTGCTCTATACTCCAGGGGACAATGAGTGGAGGGATTGTTCTGATGAGACTATAGGTGCTACTCACAATTTAGAACGTTTGGGTTATATTAGGAAAACCTACTTCTCAAACCAAAAAACTTTGGGAAAAATCTCAGAATTTGTTGAGAACCAACGCGAGCGTGGATATCCAGAAAATATGCGCTTAATGAAGAACAATGTCGCGTTCATAACAGCTCATGTAGTAGGGTCAGATAATAACTTCGATCCAATGAATAAACAGAACACTATGGAGTATTTTGATCGAGACGCAGCTAACATAGACTGGATTAAAGAAAGTTTTAATAAGTATGAAAATGCAAGTGCTTTTGTTGTAGCCATACATGCGGATATGTTTACAGCAAAACCCTCTTACGCAATAAAAAAACCTTATAAAAACTTTAGTAATGTTCTTTATCAGCTTAGTAACAAATACGAAAAGCCTGTCCTAATATTATTTGGGGATAGCCATAATTTTAGGACATTTAAGCCATCACCAAAAAAGTATCCGTTTATAGATGCAATCGAAGTTTATGGCTCGCCTGATTTAAAAGCAATAAAAATTGAGGTTGATGTTTTACAAAAGGCGCCGTTTAGAGTTATAGAAATAATTTCTTCCGAATAAATACTGGTAGCTTGGTACAATTCAACAGGAAAAGAAAATCATAAATCATTATTTGATAATGTCGAATACGATCGTTGTATTTTTTGCAGTGGTTCAAGAACCGAGATCGCTAGAACAGATTTTACAATTATGTTTTCAGAGTTTGAATATAACACCGGCTCAATTTGTAAGACTTGTTATTCAGTGAACGCCAAACAAGTAAAAGCAATTTAGAAACGCCGCTAATCAAATTCAATATGGGTGTACCAAAAAGACCAACGGCGCAAAAGTGTATTATTATTGGTACTTCCATTATAGCGACAGGAACCGGGAACAAAACTAAAACCGTAAGTGGTTAGTGATAAATAGTGAGAAATACTTTGTGTTAGTACCGTGGGCGGAGCCATAGTTTGTAAATGCACCAAGGAACTTTAACCTTAATAAGCCGCCTCTTGACCGGCTCCCAAAAACTTTGCTCATTTTTGTGGCTTTAAACCGTACTTTCTTTCCCGTTCTATTCGTCTATCTTCCTGATACTGTTCCATTTCTCTCATCAATTCATCATCTTCTTTTTTCTTTTTGGCCTTTGCTTTTCTTGTTGCTGCTCTTTCTTCCGGTGTTGGTTCAGGTCCAAATATACTTTCAATTTCGTGTCTAGAATACTCTTCGTATTCTTCCCGATCATACATTCTTCTTATTCTCTCTTTGCTGTCATCTGCTGATACTTCTGCATTCAAGTTTAAATTTCTTTCGACATAGAAACCTTGAACCTTACCTTTTAATTCTTCGCACTTTGCGGCTACTCCGTATTGACCTTTTTCCCTAGCTTCTTGCTGTATTCTAGTGAGGTTTGCCATATGTTTTTCTTTGTCCAACATCCAAACTTCCATATTACCCATTAATCTATCGTGAATAATTTTAGCTGTTGCGGGATTAACTTTTGGATTTAATAATTCGTGTGCTCTTTGATACGCCGAGGTCCTACTATAACCGGCCCTGATTGCGCATTCAGTTGCAGATAATTCTCCATACTTGCTGCAATATAAATCTATAAATTTAATTTGTTTTGCCGTGACATCATTTTCTAATTCCTGTGTTGTCTTTTCAGGTATGGTTATATTTTTCATTTTATTAATAGCCTCACTTTAGTTGATTTACCTTTTTCTTTTTTGACCGAGATTAATTCAGCCTTTAACATTTTTTCGATTGCTTCGTTCTTTCTTTGCCGTCTGATATCGCCCCAATCGTGTGATTGAGTATTTGGAATTGGATAGTAAGCTTTTTCTCTACCGGGATATTTCTTATCCATTCCTTTTCGCCATTTCAAATAAGTATAAATATAAATCCCAACTTTACCGGCAACCTTGCAACACATTGCGGAACTCATCATATAATAATCTTGAACAAAATCTTTTTGCTTATCTCTTGGTGGAGCAATATCGAGTGGTACCTCTATGGGTATATTATTATTACTATTATTATATTTATTATTAGAAGCTACGGTAGTTTGTTTTTCGTCCGGCGTGTCCGTCATTAGTCCACCTTTCCTTTTTTAGTGGACGCTATCCGTCCGGTCTTTGCTTTGATTAGTTTTTCATAAAGTTGTTCCCACCTTTTCTTGTCCTCTTTTTTCTGAACATAACTCTCTCCAATTAATTCTACATCAACACCTATAGGAGCGCCGATAACTTTCTCTGCTGCTTCGCTCATTACTTTTTTAATTTCTTTAATGTCATTAATCATTGCTCTTAAATTTTTCTTCTTACAGTGAATTAGAACTGCGTCGTGAATGATCATAGAAATTTCAAAATTCTTTTCATCTAAATCAATCATTGCTCTTCTTAAAATTTCTGAACCGTGGGATTGAATAGGCCAATTAATTAATCTTCTTGGATTTGCAATTTCTTTATCTGACAACCAATACTTCCAGCCGTATTTAGTTATAAAATATCCTCTTTGATTTGCTTTTGAAATAATGGCTTTGGACCATTCCTGAAATACATTGAAAGTCCTAACAATTTGAGAATGAATAAATGTTGCGTTAGGCAATGAAATACCTAATTTATTTTTTAATCCATATGGAGTTTGACCATAACCAATCGCAAGAAAACTTTGTTTGTATAGCTCTCTTTCATCTTCTACATTTTTTCTTATTGCGTCTTTAGGAACGGCACCAACTTTCTTTGCGGTATATAAATATGGGTCGCCTGAATTGATTGCAGCAATCATTTGCTTGTCTTGGGATAGATAAGCTTGGACAACTGCTTCCTGACTTTTCCAATCTGCATAAACTAAATAATGGTCCTTATCAGTACCAATAATTGTACGCATTCTTCTTGGAGCACCAAAAGGATTAATGGCAGTACTAACATTTGTTCTACCGGTAATTTGACCAAACAAATTGAGCGGAGCTCTAGATCTTCCGTCTTTGCCAACGCAAAATCCTTTTAGTGTTCTACTTTCAATAATGAACTTTGAATTCCTGAATGCAGCAATCTTCTCATTAACCGCAGAAAATCTATAAAAGGTTCTATCATCTGTTTTCAATCTACCTTTTTCTGATCTGGGCCACCTATGTAATAGCTTTTCTTTTAATAGAGCTGCTTCAAATTTCTTATGGCTAAATTTACCTAATTCATAAACATCAAATACATTTTCTAATTCTTTGATCTCTTGCTCACGAACCTCATCATAATATTTATCTAAATCGTTATACAAAGTTAAATTTAATGGAATACCGTTTCGTTCTATTTGAGCTGTTAGACCTAAAGATCTACCGTGAAAGATTGCCTGTTGCAGCACTCTTGTAAAATTGTCATCAAGTGTTTCTAACAAAGCAACTTGCTTCAGAAATAATTTTTCTGTTAATAGAACATCATTCAAACAATAGTTTAATATCTTTGGTACATTTTCTTTTTCATAGTTGGGATAATTTTCCATTATATGAGTACGCCAATAAGTCTTTTCGTAAGCGTCCATAATATCAGGAATTTTGTATCTGGTTGCAGTGTCAAGCAATCCATATCCTCTTGCCATTTTCCCGTTCAATAATTTCTTTTCCTCAACAAAAGTATCCCAAATATAAATTGGTTTTTTGTATCCCATTGCTAAATCACAACTTACTTCTGCATTTGAATAGTGAGCTATAAACAAAGTTTCAGAAACGAGGAACGGGCTAACGGAATAAAAGTTTCTATTATCTTGACCCACCAACCACTGCTTCGTTATTTGTCCCGTATGTAATTCTTTATAAACAACACATACAGGTTCAGGCGGATTGCCGGGCGTTGATTTATATTCGTAATCATAAACAACTACATTTTTAAATTGATTAAATATTTTATTCATCTTCTGCCTCTTTAAAAAACTCTTCTTGGCACACTAAACACAATGCAGAAATTTTATATTCTTCGTCGTTTATTTCTTTCACATCCTTTTCACAATTTGCGCAGATAGACTTATCTATGCTGCGCTTTCTATGAATGCTTACAAGTGTTGTGTTATTTGCCTCTTTGTCTATTTCGATCAAGGTTCTCAATTTACTATTCATCTGTATTAACCTTTAATCCAATTTGTGTTCCGATTGATTGCTGCACATACTCGTTGTGTTCGTAAGTATCTGGGGTCAATGTAAAATCTTTTCCAAACGCTTTGACAATAATTTCATTGTACGGAAGCTTAAATTTAGGTTCGCCGTATTGCTCTTGGTCAACTTCTCTTGCACGAAAACAATCGTAAGCAGCGTTAGTTTGGTTCGATACAAATTTCACCCATTTGTTTTGAGCTTCTTGAATAATCTGCAATGCAGTATCAATCCATTTATTAGACATCATTCTTCCAACCGGTTCAGTGACAGGCCATATACCCATTCGACCGTTAGAAGTTTCATAGTAGGCTAGAAATACTTTTCTAACTTTTTTCATATCGTGCTGCACTCGTTGTTTGAATGCTGCGTCGCCACCTATAATAAAATCTTCATCTTTAAATCCAACTTTGACTTTACAAAGAACGCCTTTTTTAATGTCATTTAGTGAGGTCCCATAAACTCTAAACCACTCTGTTTGAGTAGGCTTTTGTGGGCTTATATGATGTTCAGAAAATATCTGATCGCCGGTAAGTCCGATATTAAAATCATCACTTACAGTTAATTGATCAATTAGGCTTTCTGTCTTTGCTGCTTCTTTTTCCATTATAATACTCCTTTTGATTTATTAGTTTTTCAATGCGAATTTGGTTCGCAAGGCTTCTGTTATGCTTTAGCGTCAACACCCATAGTTGCCGATTGTTTTCTAAATGCGATAACAAGAATTCTATTGCTTTGTCCTTGGTCTTGAATTTACTTTTCCAATTCCATTGACTAAAGTTTCTGTAAGCAAATTTAGATATCTGATCTATTAACTGATCATCTACACGAATAGTATCTTCCATCATTTCTATTGCTTCTTCGTTTAATTTTTTCATTTCACTCATCATTATTTTTCCTCTTTGTTAATTTGGCTGCATACTGAACTTTGCCACTCTCTAAAACTTTATGATCAATCGAGAATTTATAATCTTTGAATTTGTTTTTATCTTCTTCCGGCAATGTCCAATCTTTAGTATCAACGCCTAACTCACGGGCTGTCTTTCCCATTTCAATTAAACCGTTGTAGCTTCTGATAGCGTCGTTTCTTTGCTGCCAAACTTCTTTGTTTTCTTTTGAAATCTTTTTAATTAATTCTTGCCACTCAATTATTCTGTCATAATAAATTGCATAAGCTGTATCGTTGCCGTCCAATGAATCTTGTTGGAATGCTATTGTTTTTCTTTGGCTGTCTATTGTTTCTAAATATTCGTTGATCTGTGTATAGCAATCAACTACTTCGCTCTCTTTGGCCTTGATGTATTTAAGTGTAATTAGCTTATATAAACACTCCAAGCTTTCCCGGTTTGTTTCTTGCGGATATCCTAAATCTTTTAATTTTCTAAAGATTTTATTCTTTGTTTTTAGGTTAGTTTTTTTCGTCTTATATTTTTTCTTATCTGCTTTAATCCTTTTTTGGTCCATAAAGAACATCCCCCTCGATTAATTTCTGGTTAGTAAAATCTCTATTTAATCCGCCGCCAAACTCTCTTCTTGGTTTTTGAACCGGGGTAGGTGTATTTATAATTTGTTGAGCTTCATCTCTAACTCTTAAAAATCTATCTAGACCTGAAGTATCTATTTTTACTGGTTCAGGTTTCTTATCTCTTCCAATAATTTTTAATTCAGTTTGGCTCAAGGAACTTGGCATTGTTTTATAAGCTCTGTTTAAAGTATCCCTAACTTGTTTCATTTCTTCTCTGTTGCCTTTAGATGTTTTAAGTATTGCGTCCCAACTTGAAATTCTTTGTCGTTGGTCCCGATCACTTGGGTATGTTGATTTATCTTCGTTAGAAAATTGCTTTGGTCTTTGTGCCCAATTCTCGTCGTCGATAATATTTGGATTATCCATATGCGCAGGTTTTTTCATTCCGGCAGGACTATCGTATTGATAAACCAATCTATCTATTCGCTCACTCGTATTCTCTTTTCTAGGAACGGGCTCTTGGATTTTGTTTAATGTATTCTCAAATAGCTTCTCATCTTCTTTAACTATTTTTTGAAAGTACTTACCGTTGTGGTTTGGTTGTTTGGCAACCTTAACCATTTGATTGTATGCTTTTCTATTCATCTTTCTTACCCGCACTGAAAGATTTTTCTAACAATAGATCGATTGTTTTTATTTCATCTGGATTTAGTTTTGATCGCAAAATTAGTGTTTTATTTACCTGATCAAACAATTCTTTTGCAGTACTAGGTCTAAATGATTTATCAGCTCTACCGCCACCGGAAAAATTATCTCGATAATACTCTTCGGAAAATTCTCTTGCAGTACCTTTGAAACCTTTTTCTTTTGCTTCTTCAAAAGCTTCTTCAAATTCTTTTGCTAGTAAATACTCGTCTATCTCAATTTGGTTCTTGGCCATTGTCATAATGGCTTCATCTTCTTTTGTAGGTGGGGAATATATTTCTTTTTCTATCATTGCTTAACTCCAAGTGTTTTTAAAATTTCAGGCAGATTGTAAAAAACATTACCGTCAAGGTCTTTGTAGTATTTGAAGCCGTGCCCATTACTTCGTGCAGCCCTAAAGCTGTTATCGTTTTTCTTTGAGAATATCTTTGCAAGTTGTTTGCTGCTAACAAACTGTACTTGGTGTGTTATCTCTTTTAGAACTTCATCTTTGATTTGAAATTCAGAAAGATCAATTTGAACTTGTTTATAATTTTTATTCATTGCGTGGTTTTAATCACACAATCAATTCTTTAATAAAATCCTAACTGCTTGGGAAAAATTACTTGCGTCTATCAGCAAGTATTTGAGCAGATCTTTTTCTTAAAAGCTCTAACTCTTGGGCTTCATTTTGATATTTTTTATGTTTCTTTTCTACTACTTTAAGCTGCGCTGCATAACCTTTTGAGTATGTTTTCTTTTGTTTTACAAATGGAAGCTGCTTCCATTCTCCAACCAAGTCATTAAATCTTTTAGCTTTTAACTTTCCAAGTTTAGCTGTTTGAATAAAGAATATATGTTCAGGATGATTTTCGCTGCACATTCTTTTAACTGCTGTTGTGAATGCTATTCTGTTTTTCTTTCTGTATTTTTCTACTTCTTTCAAGTACCAAACGAACGCTGCACAAGTAAATTGGTCTTGCCACATACGGCCGGTTTTATCTTTAGTACCAACCCAATTCTTTGAGAATAAATGATCTGATATAATTTCTGCTGCTTCTGTCGGAGTGACATCAAAGCTACCCTCAAAAATCATTCCTAGCTGTTGCCAAGTTAATTTGCCCATAATAATACAGGCACTATCTTATTCGACTTTTCTAAATCTTTCTACATTGCTTTCGTAAATGTTTTCAATTTCATTATCTCTATCTTCGGGAACAACATAATGATCTTTAGTCACTTTCGTTGAAGAGTGATTTAATTTACTAGCAGCTCTTTCAATACCAAATTTACTAGCAATAAAACTTCCAAATGTTTTACGAGCATATTTGAAAAGGAATTTAGTTTCTAAATCTAGGTGTTTATTTAGTCTAATTAAATTCTTCCTGAATGATGAATAAGTTGCCGGTTTATCTATGTTTCTTCTTTGCGGAAATAGAAACTTGGATTGTACCGCCCAAGCGTTCTTATCTGTAAATCTAGAACGCTCTAATCTTTTTAATATTTCGATTGCTCTATCATCAAGGAAAACTCTTTCAGGTTTTCTGTTTTTTGTATCACGCAGATACATATATTTTTCTTTCTGCCAATTATGAACTAACCAACCTGAACACGCTTCTTGTTCTTTTGGAGTTATTGGTTCTTTCCAACAACATTCAAGCAGCTCTATTTCTCTCTTTCCAATTAGCAGCAACAATGCAACATAGCATAAGAACCGGGGAAAGAAATCAAACGCCTTACCCTCACAATACGCAAGAATTTTATCTCTATCGATATCTGACATCTTGATCTTGATTTTGTTTTCTCTGAACTTGGTTATGTTAGCAACAGGATTGTTGATGTTTAGTTTCTTCTTTTTAATGGACCACGAATAAATAATTGAGATCACTTTAACTACATCATTTGCAGTAGTCTTTGTGTCTTTCATTCTTGTTTGAACACACTCGATATGCCATTGATCAATCTCTTTGATCGTATAATCTTTAAACGGTTTATCTGAAACTCTGCCGTCATACTCAATCATATTGGACATCCGATCACGAACCTTTGCGCTCCCTTTTAGTAAAATATAAGAGTTGATTATCTTTGTATATTTCTTGATCGAGGATTGTTTGTATTCGTGCTTTTCAGATTTATCCATTAATCTAAAACTACTTAAACCGGTTTTAAGAAAATCTTTGGCCAAAGCCCCAAAAGTCTTTGCGTCTTTTTTCTCTTTTGGCAGCCCCATTAAAGATAAGATATTCGGCAGCTCTAATTTAGCTGCTGCGTAATCTCTTTGTGGATGATCTTCCATACGAAAAATCTTCTTATAAACAGCGTTCTTTTCGGTCCTGTTTTTAATCTTATTGTACATACTGAATTTCTTAATTGCACAAAAGACTTTAACTCCTGACGGATAAATAAATAAACAAAGTCCCTGTGTTGATCTATCAAACCTCTTATCAGGCGCTTTGCCATTTCCTTGGTATTGAATTTGATACTGAATTCTTTGCTTCGTAAAATCAAAACTCGTATCAGTTATTATTTCTCGTTTGTTATATGTTCGTTTCATTTCTATTTTCCTTTCTTTGAATGAAACGGTTTTAAGATTGAATTCTTACATTAAGAAAATCCCAAGTACTCGGGATAAGAGAAATCTACATACCAACTAAAATACCAACGAATTCCAAAACATACGGAACACGAAAGCAACATTACAGAAACAAATGTTCTTGCCCTTTTAACAAAGCCGTTGTAGAACCTTACTAATTGAGTAGGGCCTGTAGCTCAGTTGGTTAGAGCAGTACACTCATAATGTTTCGTTCTTTCTAAAATATCCTCAAACTATAAATAAGATGCCACAGTCAACACGTATTAGCAATCTTTATTCTAAATATCTTGT
>Ga0115002_10009599_pt1 | contig 10530 bp, 7 predicted proteins | sample ArcticOcean_MG_C_8_FD_89576 | JGI IMG/M metagenome (GOLD analysis project Ga0115002, IMG submission 89576) | Marine microbial communities from western Arctic Ocean - ArcticOcean_MG_CB11_86 | ecosystem: Environmental > Aquatic > Marine > Oceanic | place: Arctic Ocean: Canada Basin | collected... | reverse complement strand
TCAGTACTTCGGCTTTCCCAAAAACATGGGACAGAAAGAGCTCTGCTTGCCGGATTAGATAAGGCTGTGGGAGACTTTATTATTGAATTTGACTGCCCTACAATAGATTTTCCATTAGACCTTATTGACCAATCTTTCGAAGCAATCAAAACAACTAAAGATATAGTAGTGATCCATCCTGAAAAGGCATTAAATTTATCAACAAGATTTTATTATTTTTTGTTCAATAAATTATCTTATTTAAATGAGCCCATTACTACAGAAAGAGTTGTGCTAATGACACGGCGCGCTTTAAATTCTATTCTTAGCATTGATGAGCGAGTTCGTTACAAAAAAGCTCTTTTATCTTTAGCAGGTTTTCCTAGGAAAAGAATTCCATATAAGCCAATAAAAAATATCTACATTGACAAGAGATCATCGTCAGAAAAAATATTTTCTGCATTTGAAAATTTCGTTTCTTATACTTCAATTGGTTCTAGAGCTCCTATTCTCTTTTCTGCACTATTCTTTATAATTTCTATAATAATAGGAGGTTGGGTAACATATAATTATTTATTTTTGGAAAATATAGCTGGTATTGGGTGGGTTAGTATTATGGGGTTTATGTCAATATCATTTTCTGGATTATTCTTTCTGCTGGGAATTTTAAGTGAATATGTAACAAAAATTCTTAGAGAAGTTGTCAAAGTTCCTATTTATACTATCGGCCAAACATATACGAGCAGCTCTTCTAATGAAGAACGTCAATAACATTGCCTACAGGATATATCGCAAAGAAATCAATTTATCCCTTTCAAATAAGAAAAAAACTCATCTTTAATTTCTTTATCTTTCAATGCATACTGAACTGATGCCTGCATATAGCCTAATTTGGAACCACAATCGTAGCGCACCCCCTCAAATTCATAAGCGTAAACTGATTCTTTATTAAGTAACAAGCTAATAGCGTCAGTAAGTTGGATTTCATTACTAACTCCCTTTGACGTCTCTTCAAGACACGAAAAGATTTCTGGACTTAATACATATCGCCCTACAACTCCTAAGGTTGATGGAGCCTCAACTGATGTTGGTTTTTCAATAATACTATTTATTTTAAATAATGTTCTTTCATTCGTGCCTATCGTTTCAACAATACCATATTTTGACACGTCTTTTTTAGGGACATTTTCAACAGCAATTATACTGCTATTCACTTGCTCGTATTTATCAATCATTTGTTTAGTTACGCCACGGGATCCGTCATCGATCAAATCATCTGGAAGTATTACAGCAAATGCTGAATCACCAATAATTGATTTAGCACATAAGACGGCATGTCCTAAGCCTAACGGTTCTGCCTGACGTATATAAATACATGTGACATTTCCTGGAACAATATTCCTTACTATTTCTAGCTTCTTAATTTTACTTTTTTTTTCAAGTTCCGTCTCAAGTTCATAGGCTTTGTCAAAATGATCAGTAATTGAACGTTTAGTTCTTCCTGTTATAAATATAAGCTCTGTTATGCCGGCAATGACAGCTTCTTCTGCAGCATATTGAATTAATGGCTTATCAACTATGGGTAACATTTCCTTTGGATTAGCTTTAGTGGCTGGCAAGAAACGTGTACCCAAACCTGCAACCGGAAAAATAGCTTTAGTGACTTTTTTCATATTTTTTCTTATCTATAGAAATAATATTATCTTGAGCATTATCAAAAAGAGGGATCAAATCTTTAAGTAATTTTCTTATTTTACTATCGTCAAAATTATTGCATGCGTCAAGGATTGCATTTATTTTGGTTGAAAATTCACCATATCTTAAAGCTGTATGTTTTGCTAAAAGAATCTTTTCATAAGGCGTGTTTTCAATCACTTCACTCTCATAAAACAGCTCTTCATACATTTTTTCACCAGGGCGTAACCCAGTATAATTAATAGAAATATCTTTGTTTGGAATAAATCCCGATAGCCGTATCATCTGTTCAGCAAGGTAATTAATCTTTACGGCTGTCCCCATATTCAACACAAATATTTCGCCTCCACTAGCCATTCTACTAGCCTGCAAAATTAACTGGCATGCTTCCCTAATAGTCATGAAAAATCTTGTAATTTCTGGGTGTGTTACAGTAACTGGACCTCCTTTTGATATTTGCTCTTTAAACAAAGGAACCACACTACCATCTGAATCTAAAACATTCCCAAAGCGGACGGTCAGGAAGCTCGTATCGCTTGTATTATTCATTCCCTCGACATATAGCTCAGCTGCCCTCTTTGAAGCTCCTAATACATTAGTTGGGTTTACTGCCTTATCTGTTGATATTAATATAAATTTCTCACACTTATACTGATTAGCTAGATCGACGATATTTTTTGTTCCCAAAATATTATTTCTAACAGCTTCTCTTACATTTTTTTCGAGAATTGGTACATGTTTGTATGCGGCAGCATGAAATATTAAATCTGGAGAGTATGTATTTAGCACATGATCAACTTTCTCCTTATCACAAAGATCGCCCAATACAAAATCAACTGATACAGCACTTTTATTTATTCTTTTTTCAGCTCTATATAAATTAAACTCACTTCTTTCGAGTATTATTAATCTCTCTGGCCCAAGTTTTAATATCTGATAACACAGTTCACATCCTATAGAACCCCCGCCTCCTGTTACTAGTACAGTTTTATTAGTAAGCGCTTTTTGAAGATCATTCCAATCTAATTCAACTTTCTCTCGCCCAAGTAAGTCTTCAATTGATAACTCTCTTAGATTAGATAAAACCTCATGAGTCGATATCAGTTCTTGTATACCCGGCAATGTTTTAATGGGCAACCCCGTTAATTCGCAATTTTTCACAATGCTTCTCATCTGATCGCTATTAGCGGATGGAATAGAAATTAAAATAATATCAATATCTTTCTTCTTGCATATATTCACTACATTATCAATTTTACCCAAAACTCTTATGCCGTGAATTTCAGAATGAAATAGTTGCTCGTTATTATCCAATAAACCAATTGGTACATAGTTGCTATCTCTTAGTATCTCTCTAACTAGTATATCGGCAGCGTTACCTGCGCCAATAATAAGCGCACGCCTACTGTCAGATATTGTTTTAAAATCAAACCTATGATCGCGCCAAACACGATATATCAGCCTCGGCGCACCTAAAAAGAAAATTAAGAAAAATGGATAAAGTATTAAAATTGTACGTGGGATACCTTCCAATCTGAACGCAATAAAACAAAACAATGTAATAGATAAGGCTCCAATTACTGACGCACGGCATATATTTCTCAAATCAGGAATACTGGCAAAACGCCATACACCCAAATATAAGCGAAATCTTTGGAAAATAACTAATTGGAATATAATAATAATTGGGATCAAAGACAGGCTTTTCTCCCAATTATCATAAGCAAAAACAAAATTAAATCTTGCTAACCATGAAACACACCAAGCTAGCACTGACATGAATAGATCATGAATAATTACTAATGTTCTTTTTCTAATTTTCAAGATAGTGACTTAATAATATTTTTATATCTATTCTGTGTCGTAAGCCAGATAATTCCAACAAAAATATACGAGAACATTATCATTAGCAACTCATAGTTTTTATGAGCATTAGCAAAATATGCTAATGGCCAGATAATTAGAAGATTAATCGCAAGTAAAGCAAAGCCTAGTTGAGCATGAGATAAGCCTAGTTGATATAATTTCTGATAAGCGTGTGAATTATGTGCTGAATACCATTTTTCATTATTTAATATTCTACTAATAAGAGTAAATGTAGCATCGCCTATAAACGGTGATAATAATATCACCCATACTCCAATTGAAATAATGCTTTTATTTTGCGTATACACAGCAAGCAATCCAAAGAAAAAACCTATAGTACAGCTACCAACATCACCCATAAAAATTTTTGCAGGAGCCCAGTTCCAATACAAAAATCCAATCGTTGTCGATACTAAACAAAGCATAATTATTAAAAATATAAAATTGTTAGAAAAATAAAGTAAGAAGCAGCAGAATATCGAAACACATATTGTCTGTATTGCGGCAAACCCATCCGTACCATCCATAAAATTATATAAGTTAGTTAACCACACAAGAAAAAGAATACTTAAATAATATCCCGCGTTACCCAAATAATAGCTGTACCTATTTATTGAGATAGAATCCAACCCTCCTATTATGTGTAACGACAACCCCGCACTAAATATATATATGCCAACCCTAAATAATGCTGACAAACTTTTATAATCATCAATCAGACCAGTAATTCCAACAAGAGTTAAGCCTATTATCATACTGACTGCAATTTTTGTATCGACCATCTGACAAAAAAATAATATCGTTACCGTTAGTATTAGTGGCAATACAATAGATATACCTCCTCCTTTTGGTTTTGGGGTTTGATGAGAACTACGATTGTTTGGTATATCAAATAAGTTATTTTTTATCGCAAAATTACGGATAAAGATATTGATAATGACCGATATAGCTATATAACTAATACATAAAATTAAAAGATTAAAAAGATGCATGTCTAGATTCTTAATATTAGATTATATTTGCTTTCTAGCTACTAGTGATTTATATTTTTAGCTTTCTTATATAGCTCGATAATCTGAGAATTTATTATCTCTGCTGATAATTCATTTTCAATCAATTTACGACTATTTTTTCCCATCTTTTTTCTCATTTGTTCGTCATCTACTAAAGTTACAATCGCATCATATAAAGAATCAATATCCTTTGAATGAATTAATATACCATTGTAGCCGTCTCTTACAATTTCACGGCATCCCGGAACATCTGTCGCTACGAGAGGTCGTCCGATAGCAGCTGCCTCAAGCAGTACCTTTGGCAATCCTTCTCGGTATGATGGTAAACAAATAATGCTTGCTGAACTTAGTGCTTCTAGCATATTTTTGCTATATCCTTTCCACTCAATGTAATTTTTCATATTCCATTTACTTAGGGTAGAAGTTGGAATTGACATTGGATTATCCATATCAACATCACCGACAAGCAAAAATTTAGCATTGATATTATTTTTATACGCACGTTTTGCAACTTCAACAAATTCTGCAATACCTTTATCCCAGAGCATTCGGCTTGCTAGCATAACTACAGGAACATCATTTACATCAGTGATTTCAGGAAATTCTCTTGTATCAACACCTGAACCACGAATTAGCACGCTGCGTTGAGGAACGATAAGATTTAATTTATCAAAGAGATTCATATCCTCTTGATTCTGAAAAATTGTCCAAGAATTTTCTTTTCTTATTGTTAATATTAATAGCGGCTTAATAAATATTTGAATAATTCTGGCTTTTAGTTGACTTGAACTAAATACATAACCTAATCCCGTAAATGTATTTACTATTATAGATTTGTTGCTAAATAACCCAGCGATTGAACCAAGTAGAATAGTTTTCAATGCTACATTATGTATTATATCTGGCTTCTCTTTCTTAAAGATAATAATAAGCTTAATTAAATTATATAAATCGATTAGCGGAGTCTTCGAAGATCGTCTAAAATTAATATTAATAACATTAATTCCCTTTTCTTTAATGATCTTTTCAAATTTTCTTAATCTAGTCACAACAGTCACATCAAAACCTGCATCAATTGCAGATAATGCTAATGAAAGTCGATGAGATAAAAATGACCAATCTTCAGAAACAATTATAAATAATTTCATTTCTTCTCTACCCAATGCTCATGCCATGCACTAAACATCAAAATGTTCCATATATGACCATGCCAATTATTCTTACCAGATTGATGTTCACTCCATTTTTTATTTATAGTTTTATGGTTTAGCAATCCGCAATTTTTTACGGCTTGAGTACTCAACAATGATTCTGCCCAATCTTTCAAAGGGCCTCTTAACCATTCTGAAATAGGCAAAGAAAAGCCTCTTTTAGTTCTATCAAATTTTATTGGTTCAACATATTTACCAAGAATTTTTCTTAATAGAATCTTACTAATGCCATTATTAATTTTATATCGTCTTGGCAATTTCCACATTTCTTCGATAATACGATGATCTAGGTAAGGAATTCTTACTTCTAAAGAATTAGCCATGCTAGCCCTATCAACCTTAGTCAGAATATCATTAGGAAGATAATGCATCTGATCCATTAATTGCATATATTCAACTAAATTTGTGTCATCAAAAAATGAAGGTTTTTTTAAATCTATATCGTTATATATTTCATCGCCTAAAATTAGATTATCTTCAAATTTCCAATCACTAATTAATGTTTTATACATTTCAACGTTGTTTTCGCCAATCACACTAGCTAATTTATAAAGTTTATCTCCGGCATGATTAAATGCGTATTTTTTTGGAAAATACTTAAGTAAACTGCTCCATGAGTCTTTTGAAATACTATGAATAAAATCTTTAGAGGCATTTTGAAGCCAAGTTGGCATTGAGTTTAATTTATCAAAATATTTATCTGCATATACATATCGATTATATCCGCCAAAAATCTCATCTCCGCCATCTCCAGATAATGCAACTTTTACACTCTTACTTGTAAGTTTTGAAAGAAGAAACGTTGGTATCTGAGAAGAATCTGAAAAAGGCTCATCGTATACTTGTGGTAATTTAGGAATAATATCGATTGCATCCTCTGGTTCTAATATATATTCCGTATGATTGGTATTTAGATGCTGAGCTATTTCTCTAGAATAAATGGCTTCATCGTAAGAGTCGATTGAAAATCCTATAGAGAATGTATTGACAGGTAAAACACTATTCTCTTGCATTAATGCAACAATAGCAGAAGAATCAATCCCTCCAGATAAAAAAGCGCCAATTGGCACATCAGATACCAGTCGATATTTTACCGCGCTATTAATAAGTTCAAAAATTTTATTCTCTAAGCATTCTTTTCCCATATTATTATTGGTTATTCCTGATTTTGCGATTTCATCTAATGACCAATACTTACTTTTCTTAATATTCTTATTTTTATCAAAAGTTAATATTGTTGCCGCCTCTAATTGATGTACATTTTTAAAAATTGTTGCTGGACATGGCACATATTTATACTTCATAAATAAAGCCAATGAATTTTTATCTATCTCAGCATCCCATTTTTCAAAGGCCATCAGTGATTTTAATTCTGAACCAAAAATAAAATTTCCATCTTTGATAGCCCAGTAAACTGGTTTTATTCCCATTCTATCTCGAACAATATGTAATAACTTTTCCTCGTTATCCCATAACGCAAAACAAAACATACCAATAAACTTAGATACAGCCCTCTCAATACCCCAGTATTCTATTGCAGCAAGAATGACTTCAGTATCTGACTCTCCACGCCAAGACCCATAATTGACTTCATCAAGCTCTTTTCTTAACTCTTTAAAATTATACACCTCACCATTATACGTAATAACAAATCTGGTAGATTTCGATTGCATAGGTTGCTTGCCATTTTCAGATAAATCAATAATTGAAAGACGACGATGCCCTAAAGTAACGCCTAGCTTTTCATTTGACCAAATTCCTGATGAATCTGGCCCTCGATGCTCAATGGGTGCAAGCATTCGACTGGTAACATCAGAAAGATGTTCTTTTGAATGCAATTTATTGTATACAACTCCAGCAAAACCACACATTTAGATGAATACTCCTATTCTAAAGATATAAATTCCTAGTGTTTATTTTTCTAAGACAAACGCTCAGATTGTCTCAAAAATTTTAATTTTCTATAGATATAGTTGTAAGAATTTCCAGGGGAATACTTTGTTGCTAGATATATCATCATATAAAATATTATCGGAAAAGGTTTGGGGGCGCCTTTCCAGTCTTTCCATATTTTATATAATCTGGAAATCGTATATATATCGTTATGTTTAATTCTTATATATCGCAATATATTAATATAATTTTTATCTGATTGACTTTGCAGCATGCCTTTGCTACTAACACTATAATAAAATAATGCTTCAGATATTTTTGAAGGATGATATCCATTTTTCCCTAATCTAATATTAAATTCCCAATCTTCATAACCAAGCTTCATAGCTTCATCATAACCGCCAATTTCATCCCATATTCTTTTTTCAAAAAACAAAGCATAAGGTAATTGATTATTGAAAAGCTGGATAAAGAAATTATAATTACGATCTAACACACCTTCTATGTCACCAAATATATTAATATTAGTATAAACACAACACGTTTTTTCTTCACTTTCAATTTTTTTTATCGCTTTTTCGATGAAAGTAGGTGAAAAATAATCATCGCTATCTAAAGGTAAAATATATTTACTATTCGCTTCTCTTATACCAAAATTTCTAGCCGAGGATAGTCCTTTGTTTTTTTGATTAAGTATTTTTATATTTTTTGAAACATTTTTTAAGATTTTTAATGTAACAGCATCATCTGATCCGTCATTAACCACAATTATCTCAATATCTTTAAATGTTTGAGTTTGAATAGATTGTATTGAACGTAAAATTGTTAATCCTGAATTATAACAAGGGATAATTACGCTAACTGTTGGCATAATAATATATGGCCTAATAAATTATGTTTCTGATTTTGTAAAAAAACTTTTGTAAATAAATTTATATCCGGAAATAATTAAAATAGTAATTAAGAACATTAAATATGGATAACGATATCAATAAATGCTTCCAACATTTGGAATGGCTATTGGAAATAAAATCATCATACTTGAGCAATAAATTATAGGCGCCCAAAGCTCGAGTTTATTTCTCCAGTAATGAAAAGCCAATTGTTTTTAAAGATATATTATCTATTTGAAATAATTTCCTGTTTTTTCCGCCTCTTATATATTGGGGCTACACCTTGCCCATATTTCACCCCATAATATTTTTATATCATCTATTCTTAATCCTGCGTCATTAATCTCATTTTCGAATTCTTCTTTTGTGTGTTCAATAAAATGTGTTGAATCTGAAAAATAGTTAATTTCCAGCTTTTTTCTCATCGCTACTTCCCAATGACGTTCAAATAATGGGACCCTGACTAATATTGTTTTCGGCGAAAATAATATTATTATTTTTTTTATAAAATTCACCCGTTCTTCAATATGTTCCAGAACATTTGACAACACGATAACATCATATTTTTTTTCACCACTGATCTCTAAAATATCCCCATAGATAAAATCTATATTTTTCAAGCGATTATTCAATTTAGCCTGATTTAATCTTTCTTTATTATTATCAATTCCTGTAACAACGACACCTTTTACTTTTTTTGCAATGCTCCTTGCTACTGCGCCATGCCCACAACCTATGTCAAGTACAGTGCTGTCATCTGAGATATTGGAAATAAAATAGTCATGATATTTCATTAAAATATGTTTTGGATGTTCGCCATCCCCATAAGCTGATGCACGTTCATTTATTAACATTTCTAATTTATCCTTTAATAAAAAAAGATTTCTAAGTGTTTTTTTTGGTGCTGAGATCCGAGATTCAATGACTAAAAAAGAAAATAAAATACTACGACGAACAAATGAAGGAAAAACCCGAAATGGTAAAGCAATAACTGATATGACTTGCAATATAATTTCTTTTACTTGCCTATTCATTTTCTAGTAATTTCTCAAATATAAGTTTATGCCGACTTATCCAATGCTTAATATCAAATTTTTCAACTGCTCGATTTCGAGCAGAAACTGACATTTTATCATGTTTATCTACGATGGCTAACATGCCATCACATATGGACTTTACATCTGGTGCTTGTGATTTTTCCCAACTTTCATTACATTGGAGCGCAACCCCGGCTTCTTGTCCTACTAGCTCGGGTATACCGCCAGTATCAGAATAAAGAACAGGTAAACCGCATGATAGTGCTTCAATAACAGTATTAGGGCATGCATCATTATGTGTTGTCAGTATATAAGCATTTGCACGATTATATATTGATGGTGCCTCTTCTTGTTTATATGGCCCTGTAAATTCAACCAAATTGGTTAATTTTAATTTATTAATTAATTCCTTCGACAGTTTAATTATATCGGTATCTAAACCACCAGAAATGATTAATTTGGCATCTAATCCCTGTGTAATTGCAGCTGCAAGTCCTCTTAAAGTACTTTCAACACGATAAAATAAATGCCTATTAGTTCGTCCGCTTAAAAGAAAAATGAATTGATTATTTTTCTTATATAATGAATTTTTATTTGGCATGAAGAAATCAGTATTAACTGCATTGTACAAAACTTCTGAATCGCCTTTTCTCGCACCTAAATATTTATTTGCAGATTTTTTACAGAATTTACTTTGATAAAATACGTAATTTGCTAAATGATAAGGAACTGACATCCTAGCATTCTCACGTTGCCAATTGCCTTGATACCATGCCTCATAAAAAACGCCATTCTGATTAAAAACGATTGGTATATTTTTTTTCTTTATTAGTTTATAGCTATATTCAGGTAGGTATGGAGCATTAGATAAAACATATAATAAATTATAATTTAAAAAATATTCGCTAAATTCATCCTTAAGGCGTTTAACTTTAACTAATGG
>Ga0115002_10009598_pt1 | contig 10530 bp, 12 predicted proteins | sample ArcticOcean_MG_C_8_FD_89576 | JGI IMG/M metagenome (GOLD analysis project Ga0115002, IMG submission 89576) | Marine microbial communities from western Arctic Ocean - ArcticOcean_MG_CB11_86 | ecosystem: Environmental > Aquatic > Marine > Oceanic | place: Arctic Ocean: Canada Basin | collected... | reverse complement strand
TGTGTTCATGGTACAGATGGGATGGGAGACATTGGTGTCGTGCCAAAGAATATAGATATAGAACCATTGCCTGCAGATGATTTCTTGGTATCTTCATTTAATGAAAATCCAGAAGAAATAACATTAGTAACTCTTGGGCCTTTAACTAATGTTGCTAAAGCCATACAGAAAGATAACTCCATAGCTCAAAAAATAAAGCATTGCTACATAATGGGGGGAACTTCTGATGGGTCTGGAAATGTTTCAGCTGCAGCAGAATATAATATTTGGGTTGACCCAGAGGCTGCCAAGATTGTTTTTGACTCTGGCATGCAAATAACAATGGTGGGATGGGATAACTCATACAAATATGCAATGCTTCGTGAAGATGAAATAAATAAAATAAAATCTGTAAATACAGAATATGCTGACTTTGCAGTAGACATACAGAAAACACTAAGAGAATTAACTTTTGATGCTTATGGATTCGATGGGTTTGATTTGCCCGACCCAATCACAATGGCTATTGCTATTGATAATTCTATTATTGAAGAATCTCAACAACTGCATGTCGTAATAGACACAAGAGATGGGCTTACAAGGGGGCAAACAATTGTAGACTATTTTGATGCAGAAGGTGGAGATAAAAATGTACGTGTTGTTACAAAATCTAGCAAAGAAAAAATTATGGAGCTCTTAATGGCGTCCGTTACTTAGTGCTCTCTGTTTCTTTAATCCAATTTGTAATTATTCAAATTAGCTTTGCTTTTAGCCCAGGATTAATTATCACATTAATTGTCAGAACAACTTTAATCCAAGACAAAAAGAGTGGTTTAAAAGTTGCTATAGGTGCTTCCGTAGGATGTTTGATAATTACAATAGTCTCTGCTTATATAATTTCCTTCATTGTTCATGAAGCACCTATGATTCTTAACTACGTTGCCTATGTTGGATCTTCTTATATTCTTTATAAAGCTATTTATATATTGAAAAATTCTAGATCAACTATTAATATTGAAAAATCGAATAATCCTTTTTGGGAGGGATTTAGAGTGAATTGTTTAAACCCCAAAATGATCCTACTTTTTCTAACAGTATTACCAGTATTCTTGAACGTCAATGAAAATATTTTTTTAGGGATGGTGTATTTAGGACTAGCCACAACGGCAATTAATTTGATAGCTGATCTTACCTGGTGTTTTGCAACAAGCTTGCTGAGAGAGAGAGTATCTATAAACAATCAACTGGTAGACAGGTCTACAGGATTAATACTTTTGTTTCTTGGGATGGGTATTTTGATTAATCAAATATTTATCTAGTTTTATTCTTCTTCGTCAACATCTTTAAAGAGTTCTGAAACTGCTGCAATACTACCCAGAACTGCAGACATATCAGCAGGCAAAAAGACTTTGCTTGATTTTCCATCAGCTATTTTTTCTAAAGATTCAAGATATTTAATAGCAATGAGGTCATTTGTTGGGTCTCCTTTGTGAATTGCAGAAAAGACTTCCACAATCGCTTTTGCTTCACCTTCTGCAACAGCAATTTTCTCATACTTTTGAGCATCAGCAATTTGTAGTACTGCATTTGCCTCACCCTCTGCGTTGAGTATCTGGGACTGTCTCGTTCCTTCAGCCATAAGAATAGCTGCTTTTTTTGAACCTTCAGCTTCTGTTACTGCTGCTCTTCTATCTCTTTCTGCTTTCATAACCTTATTCATAGCATCCTGAACATCTTGAGGGGGGTCAATTCTTTGCATTTCAACTCTCACAACTTTCGTTCCCCATTTATCAGTCGCTTCATCAAGAATGGATTTTAACTGAGTGTTAATAGTTTCTCTAGATGTTAATGCTGCATCTAAATCCAAATCACCAACAACATTTCTTAAGTTTGTTTGTGCTAATTTTGTTATAGCAGTGATGAAATCTCCAACATTATAGACAAGCTTTTGTGGGTCTGTGGCTTCATAGTAGATTACGGCATCAACAGTAATGTTTACATTATCCTTAGTAATAACTTCCTGAGGAGGTACATCAATTACCTGCTCTCTCATATCTACAGTTATAAGCCTATCTACACCTGGAATAATTACATTCAATCCTGCTGTTCTCTCGGATCTAAATTTTCCTAGTCTTTCTACAAGACCTCTTTCGTAAGGTCTAATAATCTTAAATGCTTTTGAAATAGCGTAAACAAAAGATACTCCTAGCAATAAAGTAAACGCTGAGTTAATTAATACTTCCATAAATACTTATCCTATATTTGTTTAACTTTTACTACAACTAATTTTGTACCATCAATTTTTATAACTTTGACTAAACTGCCCTTTTGGATTTCCCCTCCAGAAGATATTGCTTTCCAAACATCTCCTTTAAAAACAACGTCTGCTGAAGTGTACTCATTTAATGATTGATCTAGCAAAAATTCATCACCTACGTAGCGAAATGATCCAACTGTTGAAAGGCTATCTTTGTCATTAGGTTTTGCGTATTTTGCTACTAAAAAAATCCCAATCCCTGAAAAAAGAAGAAAAGATGTTCCTTGTACTCGCAAAGTAAGACCTAATAATGATGCTACTCCAGCTACAAAACCACCAAGAGCAAAAGGTAGCAAGTAGAAAGTTGCTGTGAATGTCTCCCCAATTCCGAAGCCTATTGCTAAAATGAACCAAAAATAATTAGACATAATGTCTTGTATAGCCATAACCATAACCATAACCATAACAGTAGATTCGACACATTTGTATTGCCAAATTAATTCTTTTAAGTCGCTCCATCTGAAAGCTCTTGTTGTTCACTTTCGTATCTATTAAGAGCTAGGATGAACATCAAAAAAAGAATTGTACTGGCAACAAGAAAAGTAATAGGGAGAATTCTTAGTTCAAAAGCATTGAGACCCTCCAGATCTGCTGGTTTAGGACCTCTTGGGGCATAAAGAATAAATAATATAGAATTAACTATTCCCCATCCAAAAGTCCCAGCCCCTACAACTAAAAACCCTAATCTCTTTCCTAAATTTGTAGCATTAAATAACCAAGTAGAACCTAGGAATACAATTATAGAAGTTAGGAATGCCAGAACTCCTGTCACTAATAAATTTGCAGATAGTAATGATCTCATTATTTCACGCATCTGGGGCCATCCCTCTTAGAAAATCAATAATAAGCGCTATATCACTTTCAGGGAGAAGTGGCCCAAAACCTGGCATTCTGCCCTGCCCTACCCCATTAACACCGTACGCTTTTCCTATGTATGATCCATTAATTATAAATTCGATCATATCTTCTCTCTCTCTAAATTGAACATTAGCTCTGCCAGCTCTCAAAGCTGGTCCCAAACCTCCTGAGGCTACTTCTTGGGTATAAGAGACCCCTGCTGAGTAACCTGCTGTATGACATCGTGCACAATATGCATTAAATAAGGCGACCGCCCTTCTTGCTGTTTCATAATCACCTGAAAATGTAGAATCTGCAATTTCTTCAAAAGAGACTTCCCATTTCTTTTTTTCCAATGCTTCATTTAAGAACTGTAAACTTTGCTCAACATTTGCGAGATATTTTGCTTTATTCTCAGTTGTAATATTCAAATTTATCACTTGTGATTCTAATTGGGAGAGAAATGTCTTCGCCATTAACAGATCCCCTCTTAAAGGCGAGGTCCTTTCTTCACTTGGATCTAGTGTAAAAAGTGCTGTACCTAAAGTATCACTTGATATTGCAGCCAAATCTGAAAGTTTTTGTTCAACTGAATCATTAAGCCCATCAAAGTCAGAATCAATTCCTTCTTCACTCTTAAGTAGCTCTTCTACCTGCCCAAGCAAGTCTATAGCTATAGGCAGCTTTGAAGGTGCTTTTTGGATTTCATCTCTCAGCTCATACTGATTTGCTATTTCGTTTCCTATTTGTATGTCAGCTGTTTCAAGCCTGAGTAACGAAGAATTGATATTCCTTTCAATTGAAGTCAGTATATCAACCTGCGGAACTTGAATATGATGAAGATAATCAATCAAATCTCCCAATTGACCATCATTCATGGGGCCCCCACCTTTTAGTCCCCAGGCAGGCATAGGCGAGTTTGCTCTTCCATAAATTAACCAGAACAAAACCTCGTCATCATCATATCTATAAAAAACATTATTAATAGAAGGTGCAGCCCAAATAACAGTTACACCGCTTCTTTTTTCAACATAAGAAGCAGCACCCCCGCTTCCGTCGGAAGCATGACAATTACCACATCCAAATTCTTCGTATAAGTGCTCACCTCTTTCGATAGACGCTTCTTCAAATTCTTCTACAAATCCCTCCTGCCTCGTTTCTTCACCAAGATAATAAAGAGGAATCATAATTGTTAACAAAGAAGCTACCAAAACTGCAATCGTTAGTACTTTATCAAGGTGTTTTGTTTCAAGTTCCTGATCAGATTTGTATTCAGAAAGATTTGGAATATATTCTTCTTCTGTTCTTCCTCTGCGCATCCCTGTAGAAATAAGTAGAGCTAGTCCAAAAAGAATAACCAGAGAAATAATAATAGTAATAGATGAGCTATTCATTAACCCTCTTCAACCTCAGTGTTTAGTGCAATACACGAAGCTCCTTTTGGGTATTTAACAGTAGGACGAGGCGCTCTTGGAGATTCTAGAATAATTCCCGTATTTATCATCAATCGTCCTGTGTCCGTTACGGAAACTGGAAACCTATCAAGATTTCTTGGAGCAGGACCCGCATAATATTCTCCTACCCCATTATATTTGGATCCATGACAGGCGCACTCAAAACCTTGAGAAGAATTACACCATGGAACTCGACACCCTAAATGTACACATCTTTGATAAACAGCAGTTAAGCCATCCGCGACTGTTCCGTTGCTCTCAAACTGAGAGCCTGCCAACAGGTCATCATCAAAAGGTAGAATGTAAGCTCTTGCATCTGGAATAAAAGCAGGGACTATTGAACCATCTGATTGTACAATTTGTTTTTTTAAATCTGTTACTAACCCTGCATCTACTTTCCCTCCAAAACCACCTGAAATTTTTGGCCATAAAAAACCTAACCATGTTAAAACCTGAATTCCAGCGAATGCTCCAAAAGAATATCTTAAAGCCTTTGTCAAAAACTGTCTTCTTGTAATTCCTGCTTCTTCCTCTGAAACCTCTTCATAAATAATTTTTTCTTCAACAACAATATTCTGACCTGTCATTTCATCTTGGGAATCTTCATGACTTTCCTCCTGAAATTCTACTTCTGGAGGCACTTTAGAAATAAACCCGCTATCAATTTCTGACTTATCTACTTTAAGTGCTTCTTTCTCAACTTGCTTTTTCCAGTCTTTAGGTCTTGATATTCTTCCACCAACCAAAACAGAGATAGCAGCAATACTTAATAGAAGAACTGCTGAACCAGATATGAGTATTAATTGTATAGTTGTCACTCGAAGTTTATCCAATCTAACATATCATCAAACCAAATCCCATCTATCCAGGGATACGTCCAATTCCATCCAGGACCACGAAATAATACTCCTATGATTGTTAATGTCCCAGCTCCGCAAAGAAAAAATGTCCATAACATTATCGCAAATTTTCTATCTCTTGGTTTATTGCTTTTATTTCTATCCAAATATGGAACTGACATCAACCCTAGCACTCCAGCAACACCCGGGATCATTACTCCAGCTATCTGTGGGTCCCAATAAGACAAAGCTTCCTGTAAGCCTAAGAAATACCATGGAGCTTTTGAAGGATTTGGAGTTATATTTGGATTTGCCTCTGCCAACAAGGGAGCTTGTAATATAGCACTTAAAAAAATTAAAAAGGCAGTCATAGCCATTAAAGCAACAAATTCTGGCAGCATCAAATGTGGCCAAACGTTTACCTTATCAACAGGTTCAGATGTAGATTTTTGAATTGGATCAGCTTTAACAACTGTTAGAAGTCTTTGAGTCAATCTAGCCTCAGGTGCAAAATCAACTTCTACTACAGCTGGCTTTGTTTCTTCTACTACAGCTGGCTTTGTTTCTTCTACTACAGCTGGCTTTGTTTCTTCTACTACAGCTGGCTTTGTTTCTTCAGAATCTTCTTTTCCCATCTCTATTGCGACCTTTGATGGTTCATTCTCATTTTCAGATTTTGGTTTTTCTATTTTCTCTAGAACTGTTGGCTCAATAATTTTTTCTACTACAGTTGGTTCGGATTCTCCTTTCATCTCCGCTAATGCCTGTTCTATTGGTATACCGAGAGCTTTCGCTCTTGCTTCAGCTGATCTTAGTAATAAATGTTTGGGAATTTCTACCATAATATGTATCTATAGTGGTCCCGAGATTCCGCCATCTTTTCTTACTCTCCAGAAATGAACTGCCATAAAGATAACAATGATGAATGGTAAAAATAAACAGTGAAGCACATAGAATCTTAAAAGAGTTGCGGGGGTCGCTTCTAGTCCTGCAAAAAGAAAAAACTTAACTTGTGCTCCGATAACAGGAGCATATCCTCCCATATTTCCTCCTACCGTAACAGCCCACAGAGCTAGTTGGTCCCAGGGAAGAAGGTATCCAGTAAAAGACAGGAGAAGAGTAAGCAAAAGTAGAATAACACCTATTACCCAGTTGAATTCTCTAGGAGCCTTATACGCTCCGTGATAAAAGACTCTTGACATATGGAGGAAAACGACAAGAACCATTAAGTGAGCTCCCCATCTGTGCATATTTCTTAATAATGACCCAAATGCAATGTCAGTTTGCAACGCTTGAATATCTATATAGGCCATTTCTGTAGGCCTAAAATAAAACATAAGCCAAATTCCAGTTATGGTAAGTACTATAAATAGAAAAAAGCTTAAACCTCCTAAACAAAGAGTGTATGATAGTCGAACTCCATGGCGTTTAACTTTTACTGGATGCAAGTGAAAGAGCACATTATTCATTACAACATATGCTCTATTTCGTGGGCTATCAGAGTAACCTTTCCTGAAGGGAGAGCCTGGCCTAAAAATACTAGACCATACTTTACTTCCCTTGAATGCATCCCCAAATTCTTGAGACTTCTCTTTTAACATATCTCTTAGTGAGAGTTTTTGCATCTTATAGCCTTCCGTAAATATAGCCGTGTCTATCGTCTCTTGCTCCTGAATCTATCTCCCATGGGGCTTCATAAACTCCATTTTCTATTGCGGCATTCGCAAGAGACCCGTCAAATTTACCTAATGAGATCACTCCAGTAGGACATCTGTCTATGCACAGCGCACACCTTGTACAAGCATCCTCATCAACAACAAAAAAACCTACTGCCTCATCTTTATCAGGTTCTTCAACATTAATAGATTCTGTTATAGCGTCCAGAGAGAGGTAGTGGATACATTTCCAAGGGCAGATATCAACACAACCTTCGCATATGATACATTCTGCCTCATCTATATGTAAGAACTGTTTTGGCTTGACTCGTGAAGAAATTTTATCAGCCTCAACCATAGCGAGTTCGTAATCGCTTCTAAATTCTGGCATCTTAATTATTACTTCTGATTTAGCCATAGACTCCTACTTGTTTAACTCTTTCCCATAATCTGAAAATTTTGTTGGTTTATCTTTTATTGTATTTATTTCTTGAACCTTATATATAAATATAGCGGCAATAACAAAGAAACCTTGGAATATGCCTACTTGAATAATATCTTTTACTGCCCCCAAGCTCAGACCAACCTTGTTTCCAAGAAATAATATTGGAGGAAAGTTAATAAACTGCCTTTGATTTGTCCACTCCAAAGGACCTTGGCTTAGATTAAGCCACTCAGAAGGAAAGACTCCAAAAATTAAAGAGAACTCAATCCAAGAGAGTAGTGCTAAATAAGCTGCTTTTGACCACGTCATAGGGTTTTCACTCCAAGCAAAAAGAGCAAGCCCTGCTAAAGCAAACTGGCTACCTCCAAATGCTATAAGCTGACCTAGTGTCACAAACAGCCACCCTCTTGGAATCCATCCAAAGTAATCAACTTCTACTTTTACCATTTCTCGATCGATTAGTTGAAAATTAGGAAAATTGGCATAGTGAGCAATAATTACCCCGATAATAAGGCCTAAAATGCCAGCTATTAGTGATGCTGCACCTATTTTATATCTAGATTTGTAAAACATATATTATTATCTAATAGTAATTCATATTTTACCGTTAGTTGAAAATAAGAAGATTGAAGATTATTAAGCTATAAGTGATTTTTAAAATAAAACTGAAAAAGAAGTAAAATTCTTTATTATTTAATTTAGGACAATACATGTAGAGTGTTTGTTTTCCTGCTGAGTTAAAATAACTATGCAAGATAATTATGATAAAAAACTTATTTCAAGATAAGGGAAATACTATCTCAGTAATTTTCCTATTTCTTTCTTTAATATCTCTAGTAATAACAACATTTTTCATGTTTATTAATAATATGTATAATATTTTTCCAAAATCACTACCTTCTGGGAAGCTTATTAATTCAAATATAATAAATACTATCGAGATAGGTGCACGGGATTTCCTATTCATTTATGCATCAATATTCTTCATGTCCTTCTATCTTGTTCCAAGACTTACAGGAAGAACTTTTTTTGGTTTAAAGCTTGCAACAGGTATTGCTTCATTGGGTTTTATAGTTCCATTAATCTCTCTAATCTTTTCATATAAATCAAAAAATAGTTTTGGCTTCGTCTCCAGTCTTTCAACAGCGTTAATGACAATCTTAATTTTATTTACAATTTTGGTTACTATCAGTTTCAGAATGAGATCAGAAAGATCTCTCTTCGTTGCTGGGTATTTCTTGCTGGCTTCATTCATGTCATTAATAGCAGGATCTTATTCAATGGGGATCAATCTGAAAACAACAGCGGACCTAACTATAGTTAGCTCATTTTTTACTTCTTCTCAGTTTTATATGGGGACAGGCTTCGCCTCCCTAACTATTATCATATTTTTAGCCACTAAAGGAATCGGAGGAGTTTTAGAAAGTAAACCTTTAGCTTCAATTACTTTGTGGGGGTATCTGTTCTTATTCCCTTGGGTGGGTCTTCAATTTTACTTTGGCACATTCCTACCTAATTGGATTGAAAATGCTTCAATCTTTATGTCTATAGGCTTAATTATTCCCCTCATAGCATTTTTATCTAATATTTTAAAAACAATTCAGTCTTCTAAAGGAAGCCATGGGTCGATTTCTAGATTCTTAAATAATTCCATCTTATTATTTACACTCGGTAATTTATTAATAATTGTTGGAAGCTTCCCTTCAATAATTCCACTGATAAGCTTTACTACCTGGGATACAGCTATAAAATTTTCTTTCATATTTTCATTTGCTTCAGGTTTATTGGGGTTATACACATACTCTATACCAAAACTGACCGGAAGAGAGTATATCGAAAATACTTCATCTTATACGTTATATGGAATTGGCTCTACATTAGTAGTGATCTCTTTAGCAATTAATGGACTTATCTCTGGATATCTGTGGACTGCTGGAGCAAATTCGGGGAGGTTTACATCATATGGTGAAGGTTATCAGATTGTTTGGCAAGCAAGCTCTCCTTTTCATTCAATAGCAACACTAGGAAGTCTTCTCTTATTTACTTCATTACTAATCTTCACGATAAACACTCTCAGATCAGTAACTTCCGGCTCTATAGTTCCTCAAGAAATTCTTGTTGGAGTAAAAGAAAATGAGTGAACTGTTAAAAAAAGTTGCAGCACTACTTGGTGTTCCTGAGAATCTTATACAGAGATCTGCAGAAGCTCGTGGAGAAGCTTCTGGAAAATCTACAGAAGAAGTTCTTCAGTCATGGTCTGGAGGAGAAGCTGTAGAAAGTGTAGAAGAGGCTACTGAAGAAGAAGCTGTAGAAAGTGTAGAAGAGGAGATAGTAGAAGAGGAGATAGTAGAAGAGGAGATAGTAGAAGAGGAGATAGTAGAAGAGGAGATAGTAGAAGAGGAGCTGACAATAGCTAAAAAAGAGAACTCTACCATCTGGGCATTAGGCATATTAGCTTTTACTCTTTTTGCAGGAATGTTTACATTATTGCTGCCTCTTTCACAAGTCTTAGAGCAGGCAGAAGGAAGAGGAACAATATCAATCATTTCTGATGGAGCAATCATCTATAATCAGGAAGGTTGTCAAGGTTGTCACTCTCAAAATGTAAGGCAATTAATCCCTGATGCAGGAATAGGTAAGATAACAAGTATCGAGTTACTTTTGGATTCCAAAGAACATGGAGATATTATTAATACGGGGTTAAGAAGAATTGGACCTGATTTATCAACTATTGGTGATAGAGAACCTACTAATAATGAAAAATGGTTAAAGAGGTACCTGATAAATCCTTCCTCCGTCAGACCAAATATTCCACACCCTAAATATAACTACCTCAGCGATAGCAACTTAGATAGCTTGATTGAATATCTTTTAGAACTTAGTGAAGACCAGAATGAGTGAACTGTTAAAAAAAGTTGCAGCACTACTTGGTGTTCCTGAGAATCTTATACAGAGATCTGCAGAAGCTCGTGGAGAAGCTTCTGGAAAATCTACAGAAGAAGTT
>Ga0115002_10009597_pt1 | contig 10531 bp, 7 predicted proteins | sample ArcticOcean_MG_C_8_FD_89576 | JGI IMG/M metagenome (GOLD analysis project Ga0115002, IMG submission 89576) | Marine microbial communities from western Arctic Ocean - ArcticOcean_MG_CB11_86 | ecosystem: Environmental > Aquatic > Marine > Oceanic | place: Arctic Ocean: Canada Basin | collected... | reverse complement strand
TGGAAGGATTTTGCAGCCAAAACTCTAATCCCTGCGCACCGACATTCCATGTAAGGCGCAACTGAAATATAGACCCTGTGTCATTAATTTGGTGCCATAAACACGCCACATTGGTTGGCTAAAAAGAAGAGGGTGGTTCTTGGTTAAAGTAGGCGCTTTAAAAAAGTTTTGTGTAAATATTGACATGTCGTAGGTAGCATTAGCTGGAAAGATGCTTAGAACATTTCTATTATTTTTTTCCTCTTTGATGATCATCTTAATAATTGTTGGGGTGGGGTGTATGTATGCTATTTACACTTTTGGACGTGGGCTTCCTGACTATACCCAACTTGCTGATTACGAACCACCTGTGATGACCAGAGTGCAGGCTGGTGATGGGAGATTGCTGGTAGAGTACGCTACCCAACAGCGGGTATTTGTTCCAATCTCAGCAATGCCAAAAATGTTAGTAAAAGCCTTTTTATCGGCGGAAGATAAAAACTTTTATTACCATCCTGGTATAGACCCGGTTGGTATCATGCGCGCAGTTTTGGTAAATGTTAAAAATTTTGCTCAAGGTAGGCGTTTGGTTGGCGCGTCCACCGTCACTCAGCAGGTTGCAAAAAACTTTTTATTAACTTCAGATGTTACCCTGAAGCGTAAAATTAAGGAAGCCATTCTCGCTTTCAGGATAGAACGTACGCTATCAAAAAAACGCATTCTTGAATTATATCTAAATGAGATTTACTTGGGCTTTGGTTCGTATGGTGTTGCAACAGCAGCATTAAACTACTTTAACAAGTCACTAGACAATCTCACTATTTCAGAGGCTGCATTCCTAGCTGCTCTTCCTAAAGCTCCTAATAATTATAACCCTTTGAAGAATTCAAGTGGTGCTAGGGCTCGTCGAGATTGGGTGATTGGTCGAATGCTTGAGGACGAGGCGATCACATTTGAGGAAGCGCGGCAAGCAAGGGCAAAACCACTCTATGTGCGCAGTCGGGACAATACTGAATATGTTCAGGCCAAATATTTTGCTGAAGAAGTGAGGCAGGAGCTAGTCAAGCGTTATGGGGAGAAAAAACTTTATAAGGGGGGGCTTTCCGTCAGAACGACACTTAATCCCGACTACCAGCGTATCGCATATAGGGCTCTGCGTGACGGTCTGGAGGCATATGATCGTCGTCACGGCTGGCGTGGACCGCTAGCACAAGTTGAATTGAATCAGGACTGGCTGAGCCAATTGGTATCAATAAACCCCCCCACTGCGATAGGTGACTGGCATATCTCAGTTGTGCGCGAAATACTGAAGGAAAAAACTAAAATTGGTCTAGACGATGGCAGTTTGGGCGTGATCCCGTTTAAAGAACTTAAATGGGCCCGAAAATGGTTGGAAGGTGAGAACTTAGGTCCTTCCGTCAAGAAGCCTGGAGATGTTCTATCTGTAGGCGATATTATTCTTGTTGATAAGGTAACTGGTGCAAAGGAGGATAACGCAACCAAGGAAGTAAATTATAGTTTGCAACAAATCCCTGAGATAGAAGGGGCTTTATTGGCCATAGATCCTCATACCGGTCGCGTATTGGCAATGGTCGGTGGTTATGACTACGAAAAAAGCCAATTTAACCGTTCTCTTCATGCTCGCCGGCAACCGGGTTCGGCATTTAAGCCATTTGTTTACTTGGTTGCCCTTGATAAAGGGTTTACGCCGTCAAGCCTTATCCTGGATGCACCCTTTGTGATTGACCAAGGTCCTGATTTGCCAAAATGGCGTCCAGCAAATTATACAAAGAAATTTTATGGCCCTAGCACTATGCGCTTAGGAATAGAAAAATCTCGAAACCTGATGACTGTACGATTAGCTCAAACGATAGGCATTGAGAGTATCGCCCAATACGCCCAGAAATTTGGGATTGTGGATCAATTGCCGAGACAACTCTCCATGTCATTGGGTGCCGGTGAAACTACCCTTCTTCGTTTAACCGCAGCTTATGCCATGTTGGTTAATGGCGGTAAACGTATTAAGCCAACTCTTATAGACCGTATTCAGGATAGGCATGGCCAAACGGTATTTAAACACGATAATCGCTCTTGCCCAAAATGCCAATCGAGTTTTTGGACTAATCAACCCGTTCCTAAATTTGTAGAAACCAGGGAAATATTGACTAACCCGGGTAGTGCTTTCCAAATGGTGTCCATGCTTGAAGGAGTAATTGAAAGAGGTACGGGTAGGGGTATTAGGGAAATTGGCAAACCACTTGCTGGGAAAACAGGTACAACAAATGGTTCATTGGATACCTGGTTTTTAGGTTTTTCTCCCGACCTTGCTGTTGGTGTATTCGCTGGGTTCGATACCCCGCGATCCTTAGGTAAGCGAGAGCAGGGAGCTAGTGTGGCGGCTCCGATTTTTAGGGCCTTTATGGCTGATGCCCTTTCGGATAAACCCGCAATACCATTCAGAATTCCACCAAATATCCGTCTGGTTCGCGTAAATAGTACAAGCGGTCAACCAGCTCGACCTGGCGATCGGCGAGTTATACTAGAGGCCTTTAAATCGGGTACCGTACCTCAGGGTAAGCAGGAGGTTCTGGATGGGATTAATTTAGCCGAGTCTGTGCCGCTTACCTCTTCTTTTGGCACAGAAGGAATCTATTAATTGGTATTTTATTTGGCTTTGATATTAGTTTAGTCTTAAAGCCAAACTTGCCCCGAGTAGGCAAATCAGGTAGAACCGCGGCCGAAAAACAGATGCTTTACGAGAGTTGAAATGGGAGCAGAAGTTGAACAGCAAGTGGACGATATCAAGCAGGCCTTGGTACTGCTGAGGAGGAGGCTTTGACTATCCTGCAGCGGTCCGTGAACTAGATGAACTTAACGCCCTCGCAGAAAATCCAAGTCTATGGAGTGATCCTGAACATGCTCAAACGGTTATGCGTACACGAACCCGCCTCGAAAGTGGAATAAATACAGTCGACATAATTTCCCGCGAACTTGATGAAAATGTTGAACTCCTGGAACTGGGAGAGGCCGAGGGCGCAGATGACGTGGTTGTCGAGGCTGTTTCTGCGCTGAAGGAATTAGCAATTCGCGTTGAAAAGGCGCGTGTTCACGCGCTCTTATCAGGAGAGGTAGATGGTAATGACTGTTATCTGGAGATCCATGCCGGCGCAGGCGGCACGGAGGCTCAAGATTGGGCTCAAATGCTGCAACGTATGTATAGTCGTTGGTGCGAGAAGCGGCACTACCAACTGCAATTATTAGAAGAGAGCTTCGGAGAGGAAGCAGGAATCAAATCATGCATATTTCTGGTAAAGGGTCTTGACGCTTATGGCTGGCTTAAAACCGAAAGTGGTGTGCATCGTCTTGTCCGTATTTCTCCCTACGATGCAAGTGCTAGACGTCATACGAGTTTTGCTTCTGTTTGGGTGTTTCCCGTAATCGATGATGGTATCGAGATTGAGATAGATGAAAAAGATTTACGGGTGGATACTTATAGGGCATCGGGTGCAGGTGGTCAGCACGTTAACAAGACAGACTCCGCAGTTCGGATTACCCATCTCCCCACGGGGATTTCAGTACAATGCCAGAATGATCGTTCACAGCATCGAAACAAGGCGGCAGCATATGATATGTTGCGTGCTCGACTATATGAGGCAGAACTGCGGAAGCGAGAAGAGGCAGCCAAGGCTGAGCATGATGCTAAGACGGATATTGGCTGGGGCCACCAAATTAGGAGTTACGTTTTGCAACCCTACCAATTGGTTAAGGATTTGCGCACAGATTTGGAAACATCCAATACCCAGGCGGTTCTTGATGGTGACTTAGACGATTTTATGGCTGCCGCACTTGCGTCGCTGATTGATGGGAAGTAAAGCGCTAGTATAAGCTTAAAAGATTAGCGCAACTTAGAGAGAGGCTCGTAGTAGAACCCGGGAAGCCCGGTTAAGGTTCTAGCGGAGGTTGCAAAGGGCGGTTTTAAAAACAATTAAATCGAGATTTAACTAACAGTTGGAATGTTGAGGCGGGCTTAAGTTTGCGACTTTTACAAATATGATGGAACCATCGTACTCCCGTTGCCACATGGAAAATTTCTCCTTCTCCTATAAATTTTAGTATTCTAGCAGCTTTGGTATCGCTGGTGGCTAATAATTTTATAATTGCACCAGGCGTTGTGTCCAAGCCCCTTGCTTCTAATACCAGTGGAACAATTGCTAGTCGGGAAAGAATATTGTCAGATGTTTTTTCTGCAGATTTTCACAAACTGTCATGAGCGGGAAAATCCCCGTAACACGCGTTATTCTGATTTAAGTAATTAGTTAACATACTGAAGTGTTTAGCCTCATCATTGGTGACATTTACCCAATCATCATAAAACGCGAGGGGTAAATCTGAATTTCTAAATCGAGCAATTATATCCCACGCAAGGTCGATTGCATTTAACTCAATATGGGCTATAGCGTGCATGAAGGGGAGCCCTCCTTTAATACTATTAGGGTGGCGGCGCGGTATGTTTCTAGCTGGCATAAGAACCGGTAGTCTAGGTCGTAATGGGCGTTTAGGAGGGTATTTATTTCCGATCCTAGAGAGCTTTCGAGATAGCCAATCTGGCAGCTAAACCCCAAGAGAGTTCGGCTTTCTTCGCGGCATCTGACGTTAAAAGAATTGCACATGCGCCATCAGTTAATGTAACAAAATCCGTTTTGGACTTAGGTTGATGTCTAATCATTAATTATTGTATGGATAGGCTTTTATTAAGCCACCAGCGGTATGCCTTAGAGTTTTAGCAAATAACAAAGGACTGCTGTCATGTTATTAAAAGCGCTTACTCCAGTTTATATAACCAAGGATTGCATGGGTTACTATTTTGAGCAGAGTGATAATAAGTGTGTAGCTGGGTCAAGTGAGATAGATTAATATTATAAATATGTTTTTGTTCTCTTCCTAAATTTAAGAATTCTAACAACGTAGAAATATTGAAGAAAATGGTTCGGAAGAAGTCTCGTGTGAGACAAGGTATTATTGGCCGAATAACTAGGATGGCTGCGCATTTGATCGGCATGCTCTTGGTTGGATCAGTAATTGCGTGTGGAGTTTTAGCTTGGCGATTGGCCTCTGGACCTATTTCATTGGCATTCTTAATGCCTTATTTTGAGACGGCACTGAGCTCCGAAAGCGGAGCTTTTAAGACTGTTTTTAAAGACACAATTTTAACATGGGTAACCACTAAGCGAGCTATTGACATTCAGTTAGTAGAAACTCAGGTTCTGGGCCGTCAAGGCGACCTTCTTGCTGAAATTCCAGAGTTATCTGTCTCTTTGAGTGCACCAGCTCTGATGCGGGGCCGGCTAGCTCCCAAAAGCCTGTCGATTGACGGACTAAGAATTTCGTTGATTAGAAGAATCGACGGTACGATTAGCCTAGATTTCTCCAAAGAAAAAACAACAAGCAAAGTTTTAATAGCAAACCTTCTGCATGAAATTATGCAACCACCAGATAAGGAAAGCTCCCTTGGATCTTTAAAACGTTTGGATATCCTCAATGCATCTTTGACACTGAGTGATCAAAAATCGGATATTTTTTGGGATGCTCCGCTAGCTAATATTATTCTTAACCGAGATAAAACTGGTTTAATAGTGGAAGCTGAAGTTGATCTCAAACTTGGTTCCAGTATTACTAAATTGAGCGTGCTTGGTTTAGTTGACCCAGTCGAAAGGGACATCTCTCTAAAAGTCGGTTTTTCTGCAATTAACGCTAGTTCAGTCCCAAACGTATTGACAGAATTATCTTTTCTTAAACACATAAAAATTCCTGTCAACGGGACGTTAGCTACCAAGATTTCTTCTAACGGCACTGTTGAGCCTGTGCATTTTGATATTCAGTTAGATAAAGGAATTGTCGACGTTACCAAACCACTGGACCTTACTTTCTCGTTGGAAAAGGGGAGATTAATAGGTTCTTTCGATATAGCAAATTCACTTTTCGCTATCGAGACCTGTGAATTAAACCTCGGGTCACAAGGGACAATCCACCTCCCAGACATATTTTATAAAAAATTACCATTGAGGAAAATTTCAATTGTTGGCAATTATTTGGTTAAAAAACAGAAACTGGAGTTGGAGAAAATACTGGCTGATTTGGCAGGCCCAACCTTACGTTTGCGTGGTGTATTCCAAGAGATTGCAGAACAGATTTCTTTCGAGATAGGCGCTGATATAAAAGAGATGGAGATTAGTGCCGTGACACAGTTTTGGCCCAATAATTTTAATCCTTTGTCTCGAACCTGGGTTACCAAAAATCTCTCGGTAGGGTCAATTTCTACTGCCAGGGCAAAATTGAGTGGTCGTTGGTCTGAGGCAGGGGGACCGCAGGTTGACTCCCTGATTGGTGACATGAATTTCAATAATATAACGGTAGATTATTTTTCGCCTACGCTGAAAGCGACACGCGCAAATGGAAGCGCTAAATTTGATAAAAGAATGTTGGAAATTGAGCTTGATGATGCACAACAAGGTGATCTTAAGCTTAGTTATGGACGATTATTATTTACGGGCCTAGATGAAGTAGATCAGCATACAGATATTACATTAAAGATTGACGGACCTCTTAAATCGGCTGTGAAACTTTTAGATGAGAAACCCCTCGGGTTTGCCAAAAAATTCGGGATTAAGGCTGGAAATCTAGAAGGTTTGGTTTCAACGGATATCAATCTTAAATTTATTGTTGAAGATAAACTGACCCCAGATCAAGTAGTATTCTCTGCAAAGGCGACATTAATCCGGGGGAAAGTCCCCGATGTTGCATTTGAGAACACGTTGACCGAAGCAACTCTAATGTTAAATGCCAATAATAGCACCTTAAAGATTGAGGGTGAGGGGTTGTTGGACAGCGTTCCGGTCAAACTCAAATGGCTCGAAAACTTTGATGACAGTGCAGAATTCCGAAGTAAATACGATTTATCAGGTCAGTTAAGCGCCAAAAATCTTCGTAATAGTCTAGATATGGATGCAGGAATTTTTGACGAGCGATATTTTTCGGGAAATATAAAATTTGATTTGACAGCAGTTGTCGATTCCATCGGTAAAGGAAAAATGATAACGGCGGTTGATCTCAAAGAAACTCGCATTTCAGTACCTGAAATTGGCTGGCATAAGTCAAAAATGGTTGAATCTAAATTAGAATTTTCCGCTATTTTTTCAGCATCGGGAATTGAGAAAATCCAATCGTTGAGTGTTATCGGGGGCGGGGTGAATTTAAAAGGAACCGCAGAATTAGAGAATAAGAATTTTTTCAAGTTTAACCTTATTAATTTGAAGTATGGAGATTTGTCTGTCTCTGGGGATATTCTACATAAGATTAGCAGTGATGGAGAATTTAGAACTAAATTTGATGTTTCTGGTCAATTAAACTCGAAGCATCTTCGTGAAACCTTCAATATAGATTTAAGACTTCTTGATGAGCGGTTATTGCTGGGAATTCTTAAATTTGATTTGAAAGGTGTTATCAGTTCCAGAGGAAAGGAGGGCGTAACCACCGTGATTGGCCTGAAGGAAGCTCGGATTTCTTTTCCTGTTGGAGGTGAGTTAATGCTTATCGGAGATGCAGAATTAAAAGATAAGGTATTTCACAAGTTTAAATTTAGTAAATTGAGTTTTGGGGAGACGGTTGTTGCCGGGGAAGTCCTGCGTGACGGCAAAGGGTGGCATATTGAACTGCGTGGACCAAAGTTGGATTTAACAGCATTGTTAGAACAACAGGAAGCAAACGACCGGACATATGTGCGTGGTCCTCCCGTGAAGATTGGGATAAAGGTTGATCGCGTAAAATTATCTCCGGGCCAATATTTGCGAGGTGTAGAGGCCAACCTAAAAAATGATGGTCTCGTTTGGTCAGATATAATCCTAAAGTGCGACGTTGGAAAAAAAGTTACTCCGAAGACAGATCTGTCTCCCACAAACGCAAAGAAGGATTTAGAGGTTGGGCTCATTCCTAAAAACGGAAAAAGGAACCTAAGTGTTACGGCTTACGATGCGGGTGCAGTCCTAAAAACATTCGGGTTTTACAAAGATATCGTAGGTGGAAAGCTAATGCTTGAGGCGACATTTCAAGATATGAGTGTGGACTCAAAGATTATGGGTACAGCGAAGATCCATGATTTTCGTCTGGTTGACGCACCCGTTTTGGCGAGGCTATTAAGCGTCGCATCTATAACTGGTATACTTGATGAGCTTGATGGGGAAGGGCTCAAATTTGCAGAATTGGAGGCACGGTTTTCATTAGAAAGTGGAATAATTTATATAAAGAATGCTAAGGCGGGCCCTAAGGCGGGCGGCCTTAACTTGGCGGGCGGCCTTAGGTTGGGCATAACGGCAAGCGGTGTTCTTGATAGGGATGCGGAAACATTGAATATAAAGGGATCAGTGGCGCCATTGGATATGGTCAACAGCCTTTTGGGGCGGGCATTAAAGGGGGTACCGTTACTTGGAGATTTATTCTCTGGAGGAGAAAAAGGCGGAGGCCTGTTTGCTGCAGAATATTCTATGGTTGGACCCATTGACGACCCGGAAATCAAGACAAATCCCTTAACAGCACTTACGCCAGGCATATTTAGAAAAATTTTCCAGATCCTACCTAGTAAAACTACCAATGGACGTGCAACAGAGTGGCATGACCCTGACGATCCAAACTAGGGAGACAAATTTTTGAGGGATTTAAATTGGCCGGATTAGCATATGCCGTTTTTTACCGGCTGATAATTTGATCACTCCATCGTTATTAATATCCTCGGATTTGACGATTTGAACCTCGTTTTCCACAATTACATCATTTACACGGCATCCACCGCCTTTGATTAGTTTTCGAGCTTCACCTCTGGATTTTGCCATTCCTGTTAAGAACAAAATTTCGATAGCTTTGATACCAGATTCCAAGTCAGACAACGGGAGTTGATATGTTTTGAGATTAAGGCTTGCACCACCCGCTTCGAAAGTGTTCTGGGCCGTTAAGGCCGCCTCATCCGCTGCTAATTGGCCATGGCACATGGCTGTTACACTGGTTGCTAAAACTTTCTTTGCCTCGTTGAGTTCTGCGCCTGCTAAGGTTTCTAGCTTAACAATTTCTTCGAGTGGTAATTCCGTGAACAGCCGCAGGAATCGCCCAACATCACGGTCTTCGGTATTCCGCCAGTATTGCCAGAACTCATAAGCTGAAGTTTGAAAGTCTGAGTGAGATGAAGAATTATCTAGCCAAATTGCTCCATCGGCTGTTTTTCCCATTTTGGCGTCTGACGCGCTAGTAAGTAGGGGTGATGTGAGACCAAAGAGGCTCGTTTGGTCGACACGTCTGCCCAACTCTACTCCATTGATAATATTACCCCATTGGTCCGAGCCCCCCATTTGCATTTGGCAATTATAACGTCGCGCCAATTCAAGAAAGTCATAGGCCTGCAGAATCATATAGTTGAATTCTAAAAATGAAAGGGGTTGTTCACGGTCCAAGCGTAGCTTTACGCTATCAAATTTCAGCATCCGATTGATAGTAAAGTGACGCCCGTAATTGCGCAGAAAATCGATGTAATTAAGGTTGTCCAACCACTCTGCATTATTGACCACGATAGCATCGGTCGGAGCATCTCCGAATGTGAGATATTTTGAGAATATATTCCTAATTCCCAACATATTCTCATTGATATTTTCTAAGCTCAGCAGTTGTCGACTCTTGTCTTTGCCAGACGGGTCTCCCACCTTGGTCGTGCCGCCACCCATTAGGACAATGGGTTGGTGGCCAGTCTTCTGTAGCCACCTCAAAAGCATAATTGGCAGTAGGCTGCCGGCGTGCAGGCTTGGGGCTGTGCAGTCGAAGCCTATATAAGCGGTTAAAATTGTGCGGTTAGCTAGTGCATCGAGAGCATCAATATCGGAGCAATCTTGAACAAACCCACGTTCAAATACGGTTTTAACAAAATCGGATTTATAGCTCGACATTTTAATCTGTTAGAAGTAGCAGTTCAAACCAGCTGTCACTTGCCTATACACCGGACATTTAGCACAATCGTTAAGAGGGTACAACGGTCAGGAAATTAATAAGATAAAATGGCGAAAAAAAAAGTTTTTAGAGCCATTGGCTTAATGAGTGGGACATCGTCAGACGGTATTGATGTTGCGTATCTTGAAAGCAATGGCCTCTCCCTTTCCTTATTGGGTGGGTGGGCGACTTATCCATATTCAAAAAGTTTTAGAAAACAACTAAGGCGTATTAATTCTGATCGTTCTAGTCAAAATGGAATAGAAAGGGAGCTTACCGAACTGCATTATCGCGCTGTGCAAGATTTTTTTAATAGCAAAAAGTTAAATCCTGAAGAAATTGATTTAATAGGATTTCACGGACACACTATTGAACATAATCCGGAAAAATCCTGTTCTGTTCAGATTGGAGATGGGGAACTTTTAGCGCAAAAGCTAAATATTACCGTTTTTAATAATTTTCGCTCAAATGACATTCGTCATGGGGGACAGGGTGCGCCGTTGGCACCGATTTTCCATTCTAAATTAGCTGC
>Ga0115002_10009595_pt1 | contig 10533 bp, 14 predicted proteins | sample ArcticOcean_MG_C_8_FD_89576 | JGI IMG/M metagenome (GOLD analysis project Ga0115002, IMG submission 89576) | Marine microbial communities from western Arctic Ocean - ArcticOcean_MG_CB11_86 | ecosystem: Environmental > Aquatic > Marine > Oceanic | place: Arctic Ocean: Canada Basin | collected... | reverse complement strand
TGTAGGGCGTCGTCTCATGTATGTCCCGCGCAGCGCAAGGAAGGCATCAAGCATTTTGCTTCGCGTCTGGCAATGGACATCGACGGCTTGGGTGACAAGATCGTGGAACAGTTGGTTGATACCGGTCTTATCGAGCACCCCGGCGATCTCTACGGTCTAAGCGCAGAACAAATTGGGTCGCTAGAACGAATGGGACAAAAGTCTGCTGAGAACCTTGTGACCGCTTTGCACGACAGTAAAGAGATCACGTTGCCGAGGTTTATTTATGCATTGGGTATCCGCGAAGTTGGCGAAGCCACCGCGTTGGCGCTGGCGGCTCATTTTGGCGACCTGGATAAGCTGATGTCGGCAAGCGGTGACGTACTGGAGACCGTAGACGATGTAGGGCCGATTGTTGCAGCCCGAATTGGCGGCTTTTTTGCGAATGAGACGAATCGTGATGTGGTGCTCGATTTGTTAGACAAAGGCGTTACATGGCCGATGATCGAGGTCGATGAAACAGTCCGACCACTCCTAGGTCAGACGTGGGTGTTGACCGGTACCCTCGAGAAGATGCCGCGCAATGACGCAAAAGCGCTGCTCGTAGAACTCGGCGCTAAGGTGGCTGGTTCGGTTTCGGCGAAAACCCATCAAGTCGTCGCGGGTCCTGGAGCGGGCAGCAAGCTTACGAAAGCTAGTGAACTGGACATCCCTGTCATGGACGAAGACGAATTCATGAATTTCTTGGACGGTCACGGTGTTACGAATCCATAGACCCCGACGCAATCTCAAGCCTCGAAAGCGGCGCGCTGCAAAGCTGAGTGCTCGGATTCGAGCGCGATTACTTGGCTATTCTCGTATTGTGCTGTCATTAATCGCGATGGCGTTCCCGTTCGTCGTTCTATCGGTGGTCGCAAGCTGTGCGTCGAGTCCGCCCGTGGATCCAAACAACATCTGCGAAATATTCGACGAAAAGAGTTCGTGGAAGCGCGCCGCCAAGAAGGCGGAAAAGCGTTGGGGGTTGCCGCCGCACATCGGGTTGGCATTTGTCCATCGCGAATCTCATTATGTTGCCGACGCCCAGCCGCCACGCAAACGATTGCTGGGGCTCGTCCCATGGAAACGCTTGTCGAGCGCCTATGGCTACGCCCAAGCCACTGACGACGCGTGGCATGACTATCGCCGTGATACTAAGCGACGCTTCGTCGACCGGGATGACTTTGGAGATGCCCTCGACTTCATCGGCTGGTACAACAACCAATCCAATAAGCGGCTACGGATCCCGAAGACTGATGCCTACAATCTTTATCTTGCCTATTACTCTGGCCACGGAGGGTATTCGCGCGGCACTTGGAAAAACTCAAACAAGATCAAAGGGTACGCAAACAAGGTGACTCGGCAGGCGAATCGCTACGAGGGACAACTGAGACAATGTAGGGTTTGAGCGGTGTCGTTCAAATGGTTGGTCATTTCGTTCTAGCCGATGCGAACCCATAAACAGCCGACCATCCCCCATCCTCCCCCACCATATCGAATCGATCTATAGCTAACCCGTTGGCGAAAATGAACTCGGCAATCGCGTCGTTCGCAATCGGCTGCATAGGGACACCAAAAACAAATTGTTCGTTGTACGTCAGCTTGATTGCGAATTTGGCGTATGCCGCCAGCATCCTGTACCTGCCTTCTCCGTTAATGAATTCTCTAGAGAAGTAGTCAAACGCGATCCTACTTCCAGGCGCGAGACCTGCGACGTCTGTGAGCGTTGCGCGGATTGCGTCTTCGCTGACGTACATCGTTACACCCTCCCACAAAATGAAGGTCCTCAAATCTGGGTCGAAACCGTCTGCCTGCAATGCGGCAAGCCAGTTGGTTTGATCAAAGTCGGTGGCCACGTACGTCACGTGGGTGCGATCGATGCCCGCGTTATCCAAGGCGTTGATTTTGGCTTCGAGCGTCGCTGGCAGGTCTACTTCGAAGATTGCGTTTGGCCAACCACGCAATGCTTCGTAAGCCCGAGTATCCCAGCCCGATCCTAGAATGACGACTTGTTGCACGTCGCCCTGCGCATTTTCTAGCGCGTCATCGAAGAATGCGGTTCGTGACCCCATCATCGACATGATGCTTAGAGGTCTTTTGTCTGGACGGCTTAGCAATGTCGGAACATAGCCTGAGATTCGCGCTGCAATCGCGGTGGGTTGAGCCACGAGATTGGTGATCAAGGCAGATGAGGCGGGGAGCGCTTGACTCAAACGATATGCACACTCGTCGGACCGTGTGCCAACACAATGGGCGAGTACCCGCATCCAATGTGGCTCATACGCTGTCCCGGATATGCCTTTTGGTTGATTGTCGAGCTTGAGTTTGACGAGGAATGCGATCATTCCGACTAGGCTCAAGGGCGCAAGTAGCAATTCGACGAACAAAAAGACAAGGAAGCGGCCGACATTCATTTAGTTGGCCGAGTGAGGTTCAGCGGGCTCTTGATCGCGAATCTTGGTAGACATTGTGGCGCCTGTTTGGGGGTGGTACTCAGTATAATAGGCTACGATCATCGATCGAGATAGATCGTGTGCCGTAAGTGATCCTTCCGAGATTTGCTTTGCAAGACAGACGAAGAGAAGACATGAAAGAACATTTCACGGTCACGCCGATTGGCCGCGTGGTTTCTACCAGATCGTACGCAAACGATGATGACTGGGATGCTGAAACGACGTGGATAGAGCTGGATTCAACGGTGGTTGCCCCAACGGCAGCGGTTGGTTTGGATTCCTTTTCCCATATTGAGGTCATCTATCTCTTTGATAGAGTCACCGAAGAGATGATCGAAACGGGGTCGCGCCGTCCACGCGGGAATCCGGACTGGCCCGACGTCGGGATTCTGGCTCAACGTGGGAGGATGCGTCCCAACAGACTCGGTGCGACTATTTGTCAGCTTGAGTCGTTAGATGGGGCTAGGATTAGCGTGCGCGGGCTCGATGGAACACCGGTACTGGACATTAAGCCCGTGATGTCGGGTTTTCTGCCCCGCACGACCGTTACTCAACCTCATTGGGCGGACGAGATCATGCGCGAGTATTGGTAGTAAATTCGCTGCAGCACGGCCGTTCAACGACACGTATCGCGAAATACCTCGCCTTCAATGACGACCGCACAGATTTGGGTGGTGTATTCGAACGGGTCGCCGTTGAACAACGCAACGTCGCCATCCATGCCTCTCTTAAGCGCACCGACGCGATCATCAATGCCGAGTATCTCAGCGGGTGACACGGTAATCGCGCGCAGAGCGCCTTCCAGCCCGAGGCCGTGCGCTGCGGCGATTGCGGCTTCGAACAAAAGCACGCGCGTTTTTGGTACGTAACCTTCGTATCCAGTCTGCAACGCGAATCGAACGCCTGCTTCGGCTAACAAATTGGCACTTTCAATGGTTGCATTTTTACGCTCTCCGGCGGCACGCATCATCGGTGCATGGAGGAGTACCGGAACCTTGGCTTTGCGTAGCTCATCAGTTAAGAGATACGCTTCGGATGCGCCTGCGAGCCAAAGATCGAATCCAAATTCAGATTGCAGCCGCAACGCGGCCGTGATGTCAGTCACGGTATGAGCCGTGACCATCGCTTTTAGGTCGCCGTCGAGCACTCGTACCAACGCTTCTTTTTTTAAGTCTCTATCCGGCGCTTTTTCTTTGTCTTTGCGTTTGTTGGCATACGTTTGCGCTTCGAGGAACGCAGTGCGCAACATCGCGACGCCTTTGGCGCGCGTGCCGGGTGATTCAAAGTTTTGTGCCACAGCATTGCCAAGCGTGATCGCGACCGCGGTGTCGGGCTCTACTACGGCTTCTTCTGCGTTGTCGCCCCGGGTCTTAACGATTAGCGTTCGTCCACTGATTATCGCGCCAGGGCCGTGGCCTGTGTGCATGGTTGTTACACCATAGTTGCGAACCCATTCTATCAGCGGCTCGTGGACGTTGTAGGCCTCGATCGGTCGTAGATCGGGTTGCAGTGGTTCGGAAGTCTCTAGTTGATCCTGATCACGTACCTGTCCTTCGCGGCCTCCGTAAATACCAGATAAACCGACGGTTGAGTGCACATCGATTAACCCTGGTGTTACGACTTTCGCTTCGAGGACGCGGACTCCTTTTGGAATCCTGATCCGCGCAGCGGCTCCCACGCGAGTGATTTTTCCGTGGCGAATCAATACGACACCATCGGCGATGGGTTTGCCTGCCATCGTGTAGATCATTTCTCCGCGGACCGCTAAATCATTGGCGGTGAGGTCGGCGGCAAGCAAGAACAATCCGATTGAGAATAACGTCTTGGGCAATACAGTGTTCATTGGCCACTCCCATGCTCGGTGCCCATCACATAGCCATCGTAAACCTCGAAGCCACCGACCGCGTATTTCCTATGCTCAGGATCGCTGCGATCGAAGACGCGTCACCTTCGACCCAGGTCTGTTTGACTTTGGTATAGACGCTGAATGGTGCGCCCGATAGCACTACAAAGTCCGCATCTTTGCCAGGTTCCAAGGAACCTACCCGGGATTCGAGCCCCAAGGCGCGAGCGCCCGCGAGCGTGAGGGCTTCAAGCGCTTTGGCCTGCGACATGCCGTTACGTACGTTGAGTGCTCCGTAGCGCAGAAAGCGTCGCGAGTCGAGAATGTTGTCGTCGGTATTAAAGCTTACATCGACACCGGCAGTTTCTAAGATTGCGCCGATCTTCATGTTCAATCCGAGCACTTCTTCCTTGCCACCGGGAGAATCTATGTAAGTCACCGATGCATGGATGCCGGCCGCCGCGATCTCATCGGCGACCTTCCAAGCGTCTGTTGCGTGCTGCAAGACGGGTTGAAAACCGAATTCCTCGGCAATTCGTAGCACGGTCATAATGTCATTGTGGCGATGCGTGTGGAATTGCACGCGGCGTTCGCCGCGAAGAATCTGTGCGACGGCCTCCATTCGTAAATTGCGATCCGGCGGGTCTTTATCGTCCGCCGCTGCTTTGGCCTGTTTTTCTATGTAGGCCTGGCCTTTAACGAAAAGATCGCGTACGAGCGCAGCGGATCTTGCTCGTGTACCGGGAAACGGTTTCTGCCGTATGGAGTTCGTCCCGTTTGCCATCTTCATACTGCCGCAAATACCGTTTATTGGGTCATCACAGAATAGCCAGTCTTCGATACGGCGGGGGTCTTTGCGTATCTTTAGATAGGTGGTCTGGCCACTCATCAAATGACCGGATCCCGGCATCACGTTGAGGGTCGTGATGCCTCCTGCGCGGGCGCGCCAGAAACCGTCGCTAAATACATCGATAGCATCGAGCGAACGCACCTCTGGATTCAATGGAGCGCTCGCATCGCCACCTGAAGGGCCGCCGATGTGCGAGTGGGTATCGACCATCCCTGGGGTCAGTACTTTACCGGAAAGATCCGTGACGCTCGCGCCGGGTGGGGCAGACGTGGTTGCGGTTGGCCCGATGGCAACGATCTTGCCGTCATCTACGACCAAAGTGCCGTTTTCAATAGCGGGCCCGGATATGGGGAAGATCGTCGCATTGCGGAAAACCGCGGGATCCGCGATTGCCAATCCTGGCGCCCACAGCAGGGCTGCGAGTGCGCCCATCAAGCATCCTATATACAGACCCCGCCTCATATATGCTCCTGCGCATTTGTTACGCCTTCATCTTAGACGAGCGTGGCGGATCCGGCTAGATTGTGAGCCGGACTGACAATCGCTGGGCTCGCGATCTTGCTCCACGATGTTGCGCAGTTTGACCAAGCTTTCAGTCTGCATATCGCCGAATCGAGCCAACCAGCCTTCTCTGATTTCGTTGATTGCCTCGGGATTGATCGATTAGTTTTGCGTCTTACCAATTTGAATCGCGCTGACGACGCCGCATTCTTTCAAGATCTTAAGATGCCGCAAGATCGCAGGCCGGGAGACGTTGTCGAAGCGGATCGCAATTTCGCCGGCAGGCAGCACGGACCGCTTCGATACGATTCTCGACTCTACCGTCAGCCGGTTGCGTCCGGTCGTCATGGCGGCCTCAACGACGATATTAGGTCTCATTCCGCTCCTTACGGATGTATTCTTTGTAAATATGTCGATCACCATCATGGGGGGTTTAGGCTTCGCCACATTCTTAACTTTGTTGTTCGTGTCCGTGCTCTACTCCTCTATGTTCGGTGCGAAATATGTGGCGCGGACATAAGAGGGTGGGACCCTAAACCCGAAGGATATTCAATGTCTAAAAGTCGACGACAATTCATAGTCACCGCCGCCGTCGGACTAGGTACCGCCAACATGCCAAACATTGCATGGGCAGCCCCTGCCGGGGTGCGTCCGGCGCCAATGATGCCGAAACCGCAATTTATTGCGACGAATGGCATCGACATGGCCGTATACGAGAAGGGCCAGGGCCCGGCTGTGGTCTTCTGCCATGGTTTTCCGGAATTGGCATTTAGTTGGCGCAGTCAAGTCGATGCGGTTAGTGCGGCTGGCTACCGAGCTTTAGCGCCGGATCAGCGTGGCTATGGGTTAACCGGTGGCCCGGAGGATCCTATGCAATTTAGCCTGAAGATTTTCTGTGACGACCTCATCGGCATGATGGATGCAAAGGGAATCGATAAAGCTGTTTTTTGCGGCCACGACTGGGGTGGCGCTGTAGTGTGAGCTATGCCGAGGCTTTACCCGGATCGTTGTCTTTGGGTAATCGGTCTCAACACGGCGGCATCACGCCCACCAGGGTTGCCGGCGATAAAAAACCCCGAACCGTCGTTAATCGTGATGACCCCCAATTATTACGTTGCCACCTTCATGGCGCCTGGCAGGGCCGAAGCAGTGCTTGAGCGTGACGTGCGCAAAACATTTGATTTTGTTCTTAGTCGGGGCGGCCTCTGGGATAAAGAGGCGTTTGCAAAACTGCCGACCGATTCTGCGGAACGGCAGGTCAATCTGTTGGCGATCTTAGAACGCGAAAAAGTTCCGGGGAAACCCTTCTTGTCCGAAGAGGCGATGCGTTACTTTACCGAGACATTTGAAGCCACGGGGTTCACCGGTGGCCTGAATTGGTATCGAGCGATTCCTCGCATAGGTGCAGCCTTTGCTAACGTCCCCGCGCGGATCGAAGTGCCAAGCCTTTATATTGGGGCTGAAAACGATGTGATTCTGCCGCCGTCATCAGCAGATGGTATGGAGGACTTCATCACCGATTTGGAGAAATATACGGTGGCCGATAGCGGGCACTGGACCCAACAGGAACAACCCGAAGAAGTAAACCGGGTGATCATCGATTGGCTTAATCGAAAGATCGCCTAACCCGTATTCACTCGCTGTTCTCGCGTCTGATTTGGGCCATGTCGTAGAAGCTCAGCGTACCGGTTTCGAGTGCTTTCGGCTCGACGGTGAATTGAAGTTCGCTAATATGCACCGCGGCAACCATTTCTTCGATGCGCGCCATGCACTGCCGAGCGCCGCTGGCGTTGTCCTGGAAGTGGTAGTTCTTCTTGGCTTTGTGGTCCATGCCGATCGCGTTCGTCGAGGTCACCGTGAGAGCTTGAACACGAATAGGGTAGTCCTAGATCGGAAAGCCGGATCGCTCCGAAGGATGGCTCGAGTCGAGCAAAGATCCGGTGAAATCGAACGTCACCTTATCCTTCGTGAATTCGAGATCAGAGATTTTGCCCTCAAGCTTTACCGATTGGCTTTTGGCCCAGGCGGCGGTTGCCAGGACGAGCAGGATCAAACACGTGGTCAGATTTCTCATTGCAATGTGCACTCTTGATTGGCTATTCCTGAATAATGACAAAAGCGTCTCAGCCGAATGTAAGGTTTGGCTAAACAAGCCATCACGGTGACCGCGGCGTTGCTCAAAAGTGGCTGCTATTTGAGTCTTCGTATGATTCTATTAGCAGACCAACATTACCCCCCTTGCTTGGGGCTGGAGAGGTGCTCGATGGATGATGACTACACGCTTAACGACCCTTTGCGGCGCGACTTAGTCAAAGGCTCCGTTGCGGGTTTGGCCGCGGGTGTCCTCGCAGGCTTAAGTTCGGCCGCAAGTGCCCAAGAAGCATGGCAGGCCGCGAGTATGAGCATCTCATCTGCCGCGTTCGACGCCGTTCATGAGTTGCAGCCGCTACCATTTGATGCCGCAAAGCTTCGCGGTCTGTCGACTCGTCTGATCGAGTCGCATTGGTCAAACAATTACGGCGGTTCGGTCAGGGCCCTGAACGAAATCAAAAAACGCGTGAGCAGCGCGTTAGCCGATGCAGACTTGCCTGCGTTCATCTACAACGACCTAAAACGCGAGCATTTGATGCGTACTGGGTCCGTCGTGTTGCATGAACTGTATTTCGAGAACCTCGGCGGCGACGGTAAACCGCCCGCTGCAGTACGTACCGGCATCGGTCAAGCCTTCGGCGAATTTGATCGTTGGGAAACGGAGTTTCGGCGCATTGCGGGAGGGTTAGGGGGCGGCTCCGGGTGGGTGGTCCTCGGCTATAACCGGCACTTCAAGACCTTGGAAAATTATGGGATGGCGGATCATACAACTTCGCCAGCAACGACCACCCCATTGCTTGTTTTGGATATGTACGAGCATTCCTACCATATGGATTACGGCACGGCGACCGCACGCTATGTCGATGCGTTTTTTGACAACATCAATTGGGACGAGGTAGGGCAGAGGATGCGGGACGTCGACTAACGACGCAACCAGGGTGGGTCGAGTTTCTTGGCACGAATGAAGTAAAACGCGCTAGGATGGCTTAAGGCGAGAATAGGACAATAGAAGGAGGCACGCATGAGATTGGTTTTCTCAAGCATAGTTCTTGTGGGCAGTTGTTTTGTCCATGCCGCTGAATATCGATCAGCTACATGGGTGAGTGCGGGAGAGGCCTCGCGTCTCGCGGCAGAGAAAACCCGGTTAACCAACGAAATAAATTCGTTAGGACAACAACGTCAATTTGAGGTCCAACAGAGACGCCTCTACAGTGAGCGGCAGCAACGCGAGCTGCAAAGTAGGCGTAGCATTGATCGCGATCGCGCAAGCACGCTGGCCAGTTACCCTCGCAAGTACTATCCGCTGCCAAGTGGCAGCCAACTTGGACAAGATCGATTCGTTCAGTTTTTCAATTTGGTGCGGCGAGCGCTTGAACGAGATGATTTTGAAGCCGTGAAGTTTGCGGCGCAGCAAATGAATATTCTAGGTAAGGACAAGCCGTTCACCCGAGACTACTACGACAGACTGCGTTCGCTGATGCCGGCAGAGGAATAATCGGACGGCTTGACCGGAGCCGCGATCCCTTGCAAGAGCTAGTCGTGCTGATCCGGTTCGAAAAAGCACCATCCAACTTCAGGATGCGCTTGCTTGAGTCGAGACTCCATCGCGTTGATTTGGTCGATCGCCTGGGCAAGCGTCAAGTGCTCTGCCATTCGAATTTTGGCCGCCAGCATCACCTTGGGCCCGAACTGAATCGTGATGGTGTTGAATAAGTGCTCGATGCTGGAGTCAGACTCGATCAGCTCATTGAGTGATGCGCGCAAATCAGGTTCTGCGGATTTGCCGACCAATAATCCCTGAATTCGATTTACGAGAAACAGCGCGACCAAGATTAGGATAATGCCAATCGTCATGCTGCCCCGTGCATCGAATATCGGGTCGTCAAAGAGTGCTGCTAGGGAGAGGAAGCCAATGCGAGCACCGACCCGAGAATTGCAGCAATGTCCTCTGCCAAAACGACGACGATTTCGGCATTGCGGGTTTCTTTGAGCCAGCGCGAGAACGGCTTGGACCCGCGTATCAGATTGATCTCGCGCATGGCACCGTAAAGGCTGAAACACTCGAGTACGATTGAACCGCCGAGCACCAGCAACGCAACCCATAACTGGTTCAATGGCTCTGGATCGTTCCACTTGTGCCAACCCTGATAGATTGAGTAGAGGCCGCCAAGTGAAAACAGCACGATGAAACTCCGAAAGTAGCTCAACTTGTCGTAGCCCAACGGGTGGTTTTCGTCTGCGGGGCGATCTGCAGCTCTTATCCCAATGAAGAGCAAGACCTGGTTGCCGCTGTCGGCGAACGAATGATTCGATTAGGCCAGCATGCTGCCGGAACCGGTGTAGAAAGCGGCGGCGAGCTTCGACAGCGCGATACCGAGGTTTGTCAAGAAGGCGTACAGAATTGCTTTGGCGGCTGACCCTGAACTGCCTGCGGACATAAGTTGTCTCCGCTGCGGTTGTTTGTTTTCTTGTCTAGCCTACCAGGAAGATTGACAAAGGGAGCCGGTCAGCGCGCGATTGACGTCTTGTTACATGGGAGGCATATGGCGGGCACATGAAATACATCCATTTTGGGCTCTCAGTCTTAGGTTTAGCAGTCGCAAGTGGGGCGAAGTCCGCGCCAAGTCAACAGATCGACGAGTATCATGAGGCGATAGCAGCATCTCTGATCGAAATGTACGAAGGTGAACGTAAGCAGAGCTCCATCGTCGCGACGATCTAATTCTTGGATCGCGCCGGCGGCAAGCAACCGATCCGCATCATGCACACTGACAAACTCG
>Ga0115002_10009592_pt1 | contig 10536 bp, 12 predicted proteins | sample ArcticOcean_MG_C_8_FD_89576 | JGI IMG/M metagenome (GOLD analysis project Ga0115002, IMG submission 89576) | Marine microbial communities from western Arctic Ocean - ArcticOcean_MG_CB11_86 | ecosystem: Environmental > Aquatic > Marine > Oceanic | place: Arctic Ocean: Canada Basin | collected... | reverse complement strand
GTACGACGCCGGGATCGACACTGCGAGCGAGGCGCCCGAACGCGAACCACAGTACATTCAGGGTCCCTGGCCGTCCAGGACGGTGCAGATGACGAATGATCTGGAGGGCGTGATCGCCTTGCGCCATCCGGAAATCAATCAGATGAAGGCGGCACTACGAAGCGCAGGAGCCATGGCGTCCGCGATGTCTGGCAGCGGGTCAACAGTCTTTGGCCTGTTTCAGCAGCGAACCGAAGCCCTCGCCGCGCGGGACCGCCTGTCCGTGGCGGGCGGTCGGGTGATCCTGACCGAATCTCTTGGTCGCGGCGAGTACGCGCGGCAGAGCCGACCGGTTGGCCAGCCGACGTCGCACAGCTAGCACGGACTCGCAGTAGACCGTGCTGCAGCGACCAGGCCTGCGACCGGGGGCGACTGAGAGGGCGACTGCTGCGGAGGTTTCTGATGTGTCATACGCCCCGCCCTTTGTGCGCGCGACAGGCCCACCGCTCTCGCGAGGGGGTTGCTCGCAACCAGAAGTCTCGACTACACTTGTCGTTTGCACGACCCAGGCAGACGGGCTCAGGGTGGCCCTTCGGCGGTATCGGAGTCCCCGTCGTGTCTGCGCAGCGGCGTGCCATGGTGGGGCGTGGCCAAGCGGTAAGGCGCGGGTCTTTGGATCCCGTATTCGAAGGTTCGAATCCTTCCGCCCCAACCAGCCTTCGAACAACTGAGCGACGTAAATACCGAGATGAAACGACCCCTCAGTGGCGACGGATTAACCTCAACCGGGTTCGGTGGGCTGAAGCTATTTTCCGGCAGCGCGCATCCGGCGTTGACGAAGGAGATCTCGGAGTTTCTAGGAATTCCGGTCGGCCAGGCGCGATTACGACGGTTCCCCGACAGCGAAGTCTCATTTCAGATCGGCGAGAACATTCGCGGCGCCGACGTGTTTATCGTCCAGCCGACGTGCAATCCGGTGGACCAGCACCTGATGGAGCTACTGGTAATGATCGACGCATTTCGTCGGTCTTCGGCGGCGCGAATCACCGCCGTGGTGCCGTACTACGGCTACGCACGGCAGGACCGTAAGGACAAGCCTCGGGTGCCGATTTCGGCCAAGCTCGTAGCGAACCTGCTCAGTGCAGCGGGTACGAATCGGGTGCTGACCATGGATTTGCACAAGGCGCAGATACAGGGGTTTTTCGACATTCCGGTTGATCATCTGTTCGCGGCGCCGGTGATTATCGAGAGTTTGGTGCGGGTCGATAGCCCGAAGCTGACGATCGTGTCGCCGGATGCCGGTGGAGCCGAGCGGGCCAGGGCGTACGCCAAGCGGCTTGGTGCGGAGCTGGCGGTAGTGGACAAGCGGCGGTCCGAGGACGGCACGGCGGAAGTCATGAACGTGATCGGCGTTGTCGAGGGCCGGACGTGTATTCTGCAGGACGACCTTATCGACACTGCGGGAACGATACAGAAAGCCGCGACGGCGCTGAAAAACGCAGGGGCGCAGAAGGTTCTGGCGTGCGCGGTGCATGGTGTACTGTCGGGGCCGGCGATCGAGCGCATCGAGCAGGCGCCGATCGATCAGCTGTTGGTGACCAACACCATTCCGTTGCGACATGAGGCGCAGCAATGCAAGAAGATCGTCGTGCTCTCAGTAGCTCGGCTGCTGGGACAGGCGATTCGGAGTATTCACGAGGAGACCTCGGTCTCCTCATTGTTCGTCTGAGCGGACGGGAGACGCCGGACGTCTCCGCCAACGAGGAACGGTAACGGTAATGGATGCAACTCTCGAGGTCGTGAAGCGAACCGGCAGAGGCAAGAACGAAGCGAGGCGCCTCCGGGTCGGGGGCCAGATTCCGGCCGTGGTGTACGGCGTACATGAGAAGGGCAAGGCCCCGGAAGGTGTGGCCGTCGCCGCTGCCCCGAAGGACGTACTCCGCATCCTCCACTCTGAGTCTGGAGCCAACACCCTCATCACGTTGAAGCTGGATGGCGGCGAGTCCCGCGTGATGGTGAAGGATTATCAGCTTGACCCCGTGACGCGCCAGCTGCTGCACGCAGACTTCTATCAGCTTGCGATGGACCGTGCCATTACCGTGACGGTGCCGGTTGTCCTCAGCGGCGACGCCCCAGGCGTCAAGATCGACGGTGGCATGATCGATTTTCTGACGCGGGAGATCCATGTTGAGTGCCTGCCGGCCGATATTCCGGAGCGTCTCGCCGTTGACGTGTCCGAACTGAGGCTGAACCAGTCCATCCGGCTGCGCGATCTACCGGAGAATCCGAGCTGGAAGATCCTGAACGAGCCCGAGACAATGCTGGTTCACATCGTCCTGCCAAAGGCTGAGGCGGCAGCGGCGAGTGACGCGGCGGATGCGGACGCCGCCGCGCCAGGATCGGAGCCGGATGCGGCGAAAACGGGCAAGGCGGAGAAGGGTAGCGCCGATGCTCCAAAGAAGGCTGACGCCGCTCCGAAGAAGTAGGGGCCGACAAGTACGTCCGTCCAAACGACGTGAAGCTGATTGTTGGACTGGGCAATCCCGGACGGGAATACCGGGAGACGCGGCACAATGTCGGATTTCTTGTCGTCGACGAGCTGGCAAGGCGGTACCAGCTGGAGCTGACGATGGGGCCATCGCAGGTCCCGGAAACGTTGATGGCGAAGCGATATGGGCCCGCGCCCTTGCTGATCGCCAAGCCGCTCACGTTTATGAACCGTAGCGGCGACGCTGTCGCGGCCTTGATGCGGTATTACGAGGTCGGCGCAGCCGATCTGCTGGTGGTGGTCGATGAGGCGGCGTTGCCGTTTGGACGGTTACGTGCACGGATGCGCGGATCGGCTGGCGGACACAATGGTCTCAAGTCGATGATCGAGCGGCTTGGGACTGCAGAGTTTGCCCGGCTTCGGCTGGGTGTGGGGCGTGGGGATCCGCGGCGCGATCTCGCGGATCACGTGCTCGCGATATTCGGGTCCGGTGAGCGTGCCGAGCTCGAAACGTTTATCGCTCGGGCTGCTGACGCCGCTGATGTGTTCGCCGCGGAGGGTATCGAAACGGTGATGAACGTGTACAACCCGGACACTGCGGGTCCGGACGTCGATTAACTCCTTGCTGCCAGAGAGCGCGGGGCGCTCGCCGGAGATGCTGGCAGCCATAGTCCAGAAGGAGACTTATGAATAGGAAGTACGAACTCGTCTATCTTGTCTCGCCTGATGCGAGCGACGAACAGGTGGCAGACCTGCACACGCAGATTGATGACATCGTCCAGCGGTTGGGCGGCCAGATTGACAAAACGGACAATTGGGGCCGTCGCAGGCTCGCCTACGAAATCGGCCGGCACAAAGAGGCTACCTATGTGCTGGAAAACATCAACGGTTCGGGCGAGGTGCTGAAGGAAATCGACAGACGATTAAAGGTATCTGACCTCGTGATCCGACATCTCGTCGTGCGGGTGGATGAGAATCAGGAGGTGATCGAGCGCACGCAGGCAAAGCGCAGCGACGCGTCACGCCGGCGTCGGACGGCTCGTGGCCTGCCGCCGGATCGGCAGCCGGGAGAAGGCCAGCGCGGTGATCAGGACGACGATCGCGATGATCGTTTTGACATGTCGGAGGATCGTCGATGAACGGGAGAAAAACGTTCGGAGGAGGCGGAGCGAGCGGTGGACGTGGCCGCGCGGGCCAGACGGCGCAGGGGAAAGATGGTCAGCAGCGCCGACCGATGTTCCGACGGCGGAAAATCTGCAAATTCTGCGCGGACAAAATCGACGACATCAACTATAAGGACGCCAGGTTGTTGATGCCCTTCGTACCGGAGCGTGCGAAGATTCTTCCGCGACGCATCTCCGGTACGTGCGCACGCCACCAGCGCAAATTGCGCGTGGCGATCATGCGTGCGCGCGTGCTGGCGCTCATCCCGTACACGGCGGAGTAGGTATGGAAATTATTCTAAGACAACACGTCGAGCACCTGGGTGAGCGGGGCGAGATTGTGGACGTTGCCCCCGGGTATGCCCGCAACTACCTGCTGCCTCGAAAGCTCGCATTGCCGGCAACGGTCGGCAACAAGAGGCACGTTGAGCGGGAGCGCCGCATCGTTGAAGCGAGTGAGGCGGAGGCCAAGGCGCAGGCCGAGGCGCAGGCGGCGCGTATGTCTGCGGTCGACCTGACGATCGCCCGCCGCGTTGGCGATACCCATCAGCTGTACGGTTCGGTCACTGCTGCCGACATCGTCGAGCTGTTGAAGGAGAAGGGCTTCGACGTCGATCGACGGAAGTTGATCCTGCCCGAGCAGATCAAAACGATTGGCGACCACACTGTGCCGCTCAAGCTGCATCGCGCGGTCACGGTCCCCCTCGTGGTGCATGTCGTCAGAGTGGGTGGGGCGCGACTCGAAGCGCCACCAGTTGACGAGACACCGTCGGTGAACGAGTCGTTACCAGCCGACGAAGCTGCTTCGGAATAGCAATACCGAGGCCTCTCGGCGCCGCGGAAGGCGTGGCCGAAGCCGCTAGAGCGTTTTTCGATTCGGTGGAGACCGAAAAACGCGGGAAAGCGCTTTTCGAAAAGGCCTGGCCCCTGCGAGAAGCCCTAGGCCGAAACGAAAAGCGCTCTAGATGGAGCGACTCGGTTATGCCGCCCGCGCTAGCTGCCCGTGGTGAAAGTTGCCGACATCCGACCAGCGCTTCATCGTCTGGGCCAGCGTCGCTCGTCCTTCAGATACCGGCGGTATTCTCCGTCGCTGCGCCGTGTCCGCCAGCGCAGATTCCGCAGGCGTGCCACGACCGTGCAGAATCCGCACGAGGTGCCTCGCTACTCTCTTGTTCGCGAAGAGACGGACCAACGCTTATTGCGTCGATCCCCGGTTGGTCGCGTCGTTGGCAAAGACCGTCCGGCCGTTTCCCAACGTCACCGAGACGACCCTCGCGTAATGGGTCCCGTCCCTGGCGCGTATCCCGTCAACCGTCACGGTGTCTCCCGGCTTGAGCGACGCTCGCATCCAACCCCGCTGCAGCAGGACGCTCGGCGCTCCCAGTTCGAAGCGCCACGTCGTGACAGCGCCGCTGGACGCGGTCTCATCGATGGAAAACATGACGTGCGGATTCTTCCACTCGACCCTGAGGACGACGCCCGTGAGGATCACCGGCGCCTTGGCTTCGAACGCCGCGGTGAACGAGTGGTGGGCAGAGATGTCCCCTGTTGCCGCAATCAGGCCGGTCGCCACGGCCATCAGCGCGGTTGATCTGGCAATGATCACGAACCCGTGTTCTTCGGCGTCTGTGAGCCGGCTGTCTGGTTGTTCCACATGCGCGTCTCGTCTATTCATTCTCGCATCAGACAGGTCGCCAACGTTGGCACGTTCTGGCGCGATGGCGCGGAGACTGAGATCGTCCCCGCGAAGCGGCCGATCTCGATTCGCGACTTGCTGACGCACACCACGGGTATCTCCTGCGGCACGCAGGCGGACGTCGCCGCCCTGTAGGGGGCGAAGGGCCAGGAGGGCGCGGCCGAATTCGGGTGATACGCCGAGGACAAGAACGAACCGATCTGCACAACAATGGAAAGGCTGGCGTCATGGCCGTTTTTAGGCAGCCCGGTGAGGCGCGGGTCTACGGCTACAGACTTGACATTCTCGGGTGCCTAAAGCGTTTTTCACAACGCCTTGGCGCGGAAGCTTCAGCCCCCGCGCTGTGGACGCGCGCGCAGGCTCAACCCTGCGCGCTACAGCTCAATGAAAAGCGCTCTCGTCGAACGCGCGTCAGGCACGCTGCGCGACGCGTTTATCACGCCTCGGCTCACCGAGCCACTGGGTGTGAAGGACACGTATCTCTGGGGGGCCACTGGCAGGGGCTCGAGCGGCGCGTTCGGATGGTCTGGGGCCGATGGCACGCTGTATCGGATCGGTCCCGAGCCGCGATTGGTCATGCTCCCGATGATTCAGTTGGCACCCAACGCCGCTGTCATCCGGACGGACTTGTCGACGCTGGTGTCTCAGGAGTTTGTCGAGGTGCCAGCGTCGGTCGACGCGGACGCGACGCGGTAGCGGGAGAGCCACACGCGGAATCGTTTCTGTTACACTCCTGATCTTCCATTCGCCAGTTTCATCCGTTCATGGCCGACACCGCCATTGCTGCTGCGGAGCGCACGCTTCCGCATAATCTTGAGGCCGAGCGCTCAGTGCTCGGCGCCATTCTTGTACACAACGACGCGTTCAACGACGCGGTGCAGGTCATCGACTCGCAGGACTTCTACCGCGACGCGCATCGTCGAATCTTCGACAAGATGGTGGCGCTGAACGAGCGTCACCAGGCGATCGACTTCGTCACGCTCAAGGAGGAATTGTCGCGAGGCGGCGACCTCGACGAGGTCGGCGGACCGGCGTACGTCGCATCGTTGGCCGACGGTGTGCCGCGGGCGACAAACGTCGAGTACTACGCGAGGATCGTCAAGGAAAAAGCGACGCTCCGCAATTTGATCTACGCGGCCAACAAGATCCTGACAAACGCGTACGAAGCGGACCAGGAATCCGACCTGATTCTGGACGAAGCGGAGAGCGCGATTTTCTCTGTGGCCGACGATCGGCTCAAGGCCGGCTTCGTGCCCATGCGCGACCTGGTGAAGGAGAGCTTCCCGAAGATCGAGCTGCTGTTTGAGCAAAAGCAGCTGATCACCGGGGTGCCCACCGGGTTCGTTGACCTCGATGCAATGACGCGCGGATTCCAGCCGGGCGACCTGATTATCATCGCGGCCAGGCCCTCGATGGGCAAGACGAGTCTGGCGCTGAACATCGCGCAGTACGTGGCGCTGCAGCCGGACCACACGGTGGGCGTGTTCAGTCTGGAAATGTCGAAGGAGTCGCTCTTCCTGCGCCTGCTTACGTCAGAGGCACAGATCGACAGCCACCGCCTCATGAGCGGGGCGATCGGGCAGAAGGACTATTCTCGAATCTCGCATGCGCTCGAGACGCTGAGCGCAATGCGGCTGCACATCGATGATAGCGCCAGCCTTGGGGTGCTCGAAATGCGAGCCAAAGCTCGGCGCCTGCAATCAGAGCAGAAGGGACTGAGTCTGCTGGTCATCGACTACATCCAGTTGATGAGTGGGCGTGGGCGATTCGAAAACCGCACTCTGGAGCTGGCCTCAATCTCGCGGTCGATGAAGGGGCTCGCCAAGGAGCTCAACGTGCCGGTCGTCATCCTGTCGCAGCTGAGCCGCGCGCCCGAAGCACGTGCCGACCATCGGCCGCAACTCTCGGACCTTCGCGAATCTGGCGCGCTCGAGCAGGATGCGGATGTCGTGCTGTTGTTGTACCGGGAGGATGCGTACAACCGGGACCCGAATCATCCTGATGCCGGTACTGCGGAAGTGATCGTCGGCAAGCAACGGAACGGCCCGACTGGCGTTGTGCGGCTCGCCTTTCTTCGCGAGCAGACGCGATTCGCCAACCTCGCTCAGGGATCGTGACCCGCAGCACGGTCGCAGTTGTGGATCTGGCCGCGCTCCAGTCCAACTTTCGTGCGATCCGCGCGTTCGTCGCCGAGTCAACGCCGTCGCGGCGGGACGTCGGGAGCCAGCCGGCACCAACGAACGTGGTGTTGCCCCCCGCCTCTGCCACAGCCCAGCCTGCCGTCATCGCGGTCGTGAAGGCCAACGCCTACGGCCATGGAGACGGACGCGTGGCCGTGGCGCTGGAGCAGGCAGGGGCCACAATGCTCGCGTGTGCCGATATCGAGGAAGGCATCGTCTTGCGGCGCGCCGGTGTGACGGTGCCGATTCTCGTCTTTGGCGCCCTGAGCATCAGCGATCTCGACGGCCTTTTCGAGTTCTCCCTGACGCCCACGATCTCCACGCCGTCAGCTGCACGTGCGGTGCAGGCTGCGGCCGCGGCGCGCAAAACGAGCGTGGGTTTCCACCTCAAGGTCGACACCGGCATGCACAGGCTCGGATTTCGTCACGACAACCTGCGTTGGATGCTCCCCGACGTAATCAGCAGCCCGAACTTGCGCCTTGACGCGATCTATACCCACTTCGCCACGGCGGACGATCCCGAGCACGCGCTGTTCGGGGAGCAGCGGGGACGATTCGAGGAGGCAGTCCGCACGGTTCAGGCCCTCGGCGTCCCGAGGACGCTGTTGCGACACGCGGCCAACAGCGCCGCACTGCTCCGAGATTCTCGCGTGTGGTACGACTTCGTACGCCCAGGTCTGCTGCTCTTTGGCATCGTGCCGCCGCCCCTGGCGTCGACGCTGGACCTGCAACCGGTCATGTCGCTGACGAGTCGAGTCGTGGCCGTCAAGGGACTGCGGCCAGGCGAATCGGTGGGATACGGAGGACGGTTCCGGGCGGATGCACCGAGGACCATCGCCGTCGTACCGGCCGGGTATGCGGACGGTCTTGACCTCCGCCTTGCCGGACGGGGGCAGGTGCTCATCCGCGGTCGTAGGGTGCCGATCGTGGGTGCGGTGTCGATGGACATGATCACGGTCGACGTCACCGGCGTGGACGCCGTGCAGCCCGGCGACGAAGTTGTGCTGGTAGGTCGCCAGGGGACTGAGACCTGGCAGCAGATCGACATGCGGGAAATGGCGGCTGCGATCGGCACGATTCCCTATGAGATTGCGTGCCGTATTGGCACGAGGATAGAGAGACACTACAGCGCGTCGCCTGCCTGAGTCTCGTGAGAGCTGCTAGTCCTCTTTTCGTTTGAGCAAGTCTTCTACGGCTTCCAGAGCTGCGCTGGGCGGGATGCCCTCCATGCAGATGTTCTGGGTGCAGGACTTCATAAGCGGCGTGCCGTAGCACGGGGCACAGGGCACGGACACGCGTACAATCCGGATGGGCGAGGACGTGGACACTGGCCGCGTCTGCTCATAGATAGCCGGGCCCCACAGGACGGCCAGCGGAGTGCCCAAGGCGGCCGCGATGTGCGCGGCGCCTGTGTCCACCGACACAAAGGCATCCACGCTGCCGATGACCGCGGCCAGTTCTCGAACGCTGGTGTGTCCAGCGATGGAACGGATTCGATCATGCGGCAGGCCTTGCATGAGCCGCTCCGTCTCGGACCGGTCTTCTACCGATCCGGTCAGAATGACCTGGACCTGCCGCCGGAGCAGGTCGTCGACGAGTTGAAGAAAGTGATCGGGATTCCACCCTCGCAGCCGCTGACTCTGGTTCTTCTTCCCTCGACGGGGGCCATAACCTACATGTATGCCGACTCTGGGGCGAGGTAGATCGTGCAGAAGACGTCGCGCAGCTGCCTTCTCGACCTCGGCGAGATGCAGCTCCATCTCCAGATCGCCAGCCTTGAGGCCATGCACTCCAGCGACGCCTAGGTAGTTGACGATGCAGTGCTGTAGCGGATCAAACGGGGACTCTGCGAAGCTGTTGATCTCTGGAACGTTCGCGCGGGTCAGCAGGTCACGGTAGCGGGGGGCGCTCTCGAGCAGAATCGCCACGCCGTAGCGTCTGGAGCGAAGCGTCCTCACCAGCTGCTGCTTCTCGAGAGAAAAGGCGTACGGGACATTTCGCTGGCGAAGCCGAACAATGCGCGAGACGTGAGGGTTGCCTTCCAGGAGCGCTCCCGCTAGCTCGGAGCAGAGGACATCGATCTCTGCCAGCGGATGACGCTGTCGAAGTGCGCGCAGTGTCGGGGTCACCATCATGGTGTCACCCAGAGCGCCGATACGAACGACAAGAATTCGCTTCAAGGGATTGGGTTTCCAGCGTGCGGGTCAGCGTCTGACGGTGGCACTAATCTCGGTCAGATCATACGAGGACAAAGCAACCGCCATGACCCATCCGTCGTCGTCCTTCGCGTGTCAGGTGCGCGGAGCACTTGTATCATGGTGGACCGATGGACCGCACCACGCTGCTTGCCCGATTCCTCGACGACGAGGCGCTCCTGTGTGAGATGGTGACGCGGCTTCTAGCACGACTACCGCCAGAGCTCGACGCGATGCGCGCTGCCGCGGCCGTTCGCGACGCCGCGGCGATGCATGAGTTGGCTCACTCGTTGAAGGGTTCGCTCGGTCTATTTGGCCCAAGCACCGCGTATGACGTGGCGTCCCGTTTCGAATCGCTCTCGAGAAACGGCGACGTTGAGAATGTGGCACGTGAGATGGGGGCTCTCGAAGCCTCGCTCGGGCCGGACGATGGCGCGACCCGCGACAAGATCACGGATATTCTCGAATGGACTGAACAAGTGCGAGACCTGCTGCGCCGGCTGCAGACTCTCAGGGAGTATCGGTCGACTCCCTATGTGAGCGACTCGCACATTCTCGATATCCGTATCAACTGAGTGAGATCAGCGATATCACCGCCGGTGGCGAGGCTGACCTCGAAGCGGATCGTCCGCGGTCGGCACCCTGTGATGCGGAGCGCCGGTGATCCGTGCCGGTACCGGCGCTAGGATAGAGGGACAGGCAGCGGTACACGCTTCGCCACGGCTGCCTGAGAATCGGACCCCGGCGCCCATGACGTTCGACACAGCACGCGGTGTCACGAGTTGCTGAAATGAAAATATCCAAAGCCGTCTTCGTCTGCCAGGAGTGCGGCGTG
>Ga0115002_10009589_pt1 | contig 10538 bp, 9 predicted proteins | sample ArcticOcean_MG_C_8_FD_89576 | JGI IMG/M metagenome (GOLD analysis project Ga0115002, IMG submission 89576) | Marine microbial communities from western Arctic Ocean - ArcticOcean_MG_CB11_86 | ecosystem: Environmental > Aquatic > Marine > Oceanic | place: Arctic Ocean: Canada Basin | collected... | reverse complement strand
GTCGAGCGGATTGGTGGCCCACAGGAAGAAGCCCGACACCTCGAGATTGTCGGAGCCGCGGAACGTGGAGGTTTCCAGGTGTACGTCGAAACCTGCGGTGTGCAAGTCTTCCGGCGCCTGTGGGCCCCTCGTGTGACGCCGACTGAGGAACGTACCCACGTACGACTGTGTCGAGATCCGTCGTTTCAGTCGAAACACGGTGAAATCTTCGCCCAGCAGGTCATTCTCGCCGGCTGTTCGAACCTGCAGGAGCCCCACGTCCTGTCCACCCACCCGCCCGGTCAGCTTGACGCCGAGGTCGATCCGTTGCGGAGCCCCGTCGTCGCCAAGCCCGATCCGACGACTGAAGAACGGCTGCACCAGGCCCGACATCTGCTCGGGTCGGAAAAACGTCGAGCCGTCCAGGAAGAAGTCGCGCTTTTCAGGAAAGAACAGCGGAAAGCGCGTGAGGTTGACGAGGCGCTGGTCGACCTCGGTCTGCGCAAAATCGGTGTTCACCGTCAGGTTGGCGCGCAGGTCCGGCGTCAGGTTGTAGACCAGATCGAATCCGACGTCGGCGCTCGTGTCGAGCGAGGTCGCAGGATTGCCGCCCGGCGCGTCGAACGTCGTCGAGGCGACGTACGGCTTGATGTCGAGTCCGTGACCCTGCGTCACGTCGCCAATGCCGACCAGCAGCCCGGCGTTGGCCATGCGTCGGAGACCCTGGTTGCGTTCGTGACCGGTCCAGAGGTTTTCCTCGTTCTTCCGCCGAATCGTACGCTGAAAGTTAATGCCCCAGGCCAGCGCGTCGGGGTCAAAGTTCAGCGTGCGAAACGGAATCTCGATCTCGATCGTCCAGCCGATGTCGCTCTTTCGGACCCGCGCGTTCCAGATGCCGTCCCAGGCCCGGTCGGTGGAGCCGGCTCCCATCAGAGAATCCGCCATGAGCCCGGAGGGGTTCATCTCGAAGAAGTATCCGGTCTGCTGGTCAAGGAACGTGTCCAGCGTCCACATGAAGCGGTCGTCGGCCGAGAGGAAGGCATCCCGCTTCATCGTGTTCCCGAGCAGGAGACCGGGCTCCGAGTCGAAGCACGTCACGCCCATGTACAAGCGCTCGCCGTCGAACAGGATCCGCACCTCTGTGCGCTCCGTCGGCGTGCCGCCCAGGATTGGATCCTGCTGCGTGAAGTCACTCGCTGGTACAGCTCGCTGCCACGCCCCTTCGTTCAGCACGCCATCGAGCGCGATCTGCTCATCGGCGTTGAGGCGCAGCGCCGTCATCGTCCGCCGGTCGGGCGGCAAGACATTGCCCCCTGCGGCCTGTTGCGCGACCGCCGGGGCCGTGGTGAGCAACGTGGCCAGACCCACGACGAGGCCTACGAGTCTGGCGTCGACCAGGTTCGACCGGCGGAGGCGCCGACGATCGGGGAACATCTCAGTCCGGCAGCGTCGTGTTCTGTGGCGCCCCCATGCCCGTGAACCGCCATCTGTAGTACCGGTGGCCCTCATTCACTTCACCGATGAACAGATTGCCTTGCGAATCGGAGCCGAAGCTGTGCAGGTGAAAGAATTCGCGGGCGTTGTGGCCCTTCCGTCCGCCGACGCGCGAGACGACGTCCAGGGTGGCCCTGTCGAGAATGTGCACCCAGGCGTTGGCGCCATCCGCAACGTACAGAAAGGTCTGATCGGGATCGGGTGATGCCGCGAGCCCGTGGACGGAGCCGGTGCTGTCGAGCGTGCCCGGCCTGATGAACTTCTCCTGAACGAACGTACCGTCGAGATTGAAGACTTGAATGCGGAGATGGCTGCGGTCCGCCACATAGACGAGGCCGTCGTTGGTGACGTACACGCCATGCACCGGATTGCCGAACTGCTGCGGCGCCGCTTCGCCCGCTGCGAGTTGCTCCACGTATTGCTCGCGGATCGGCAACGAAAGGGTGTCGTCCGGCCGGTTGCCATAGGCTCCCCAGTGGCGTTTGTACGCGCCGGTGTCGGCGTCGAAGACGATGACCCGCTTGTTGCCGTACCCATCGGCCACGAACAGCTCGTTTGTCGGCTCATACACGAAGAGGTCCGCGGGGCGACCGACGTTCTCTGTGTCGTTGCTGCCGGTGTTCATGCCCGCGCGCCCGATCTGCATGAGAAACTCGCCTGAGCTTGAGAACTTGAGGATCTGGTCGTCAGACTCTCCGTTGCCGCCCAACCACACGTTGTCCTGGTCGTCGACCGAGATAGCGTGTTCGTTGGTGAACCACTCGTAACCCTCGCCCGGGCCACCCCAGGCCTGCACGAACTGGCCCTCGGCGTCGTACTGGAGGACCGACGGCGCGGGGATACAGCAGTCGGCTGTTGGCGGGTCGAGCGCCGCCCCCTGTTCGCCGAGCGGGACGGTCAAGGGCCGATGAAAGACCCAGACGTTGTCGTGCGAGTCGACGGTGAGTCCGCCCACCTGTCCGTTCACCAACAGGTCCGGCAGCAGCGCAAAGTGCAGAGGGTCGGGTTCGAAGTGCGGAACCTGACCGTCGGCGAGCTGAAATGCAGGTTGAACCTCGGCTGTCTCTGCGCTGACCGCCGCAGGTGCGTCGCCACCCCCGGCACATGCGACGCTCGTGACCACCATCAGGGCCGTGATCACTCCGGCCCACCACCGTGTCTTATTCATAGTCGACCCCTATTCATTCGCGACGAGTTACCCAGAGCTGAGACGCGGCCCTGATCCTACGGCAAAGCTGCCGCTGTCGGATAGATCTGGCCGACCGGCGACCGGGTGTTCGGCGCCGGTCGGAGGGTTGGCGAACCGCGCGCGGGTCATGTACCCTGACAGCCTTCGAGCGGGCTCCGCTGACGGATCGAGGGCATCCTTGAGACGGGCCGGGGCGCTACGAACCTAGGAACACTGGTGGAGGTATTGAGGATGCGCGGATCACGAGTTCTCCTGTCGACGCTGGCCATGACGGCAATGATCATGCTGCCATTGGCTGCCCAAAGTCAGACGACCAGCACGCTCGACGTTTATTTGATCGATGTGGAGGGCGGCAACGCCACACTGTTTGTGTCGCCGTCCGGCGAGTCATTGCTCATCGACACCGGCTACCGGAGCGATGGACGTGACGCGGGTCGGATCATCGCCGCCGCTCAGGATGCGGGCCTGACTCGGATCGATCACTTGATCACCACCCACTACCACGGCGATCACATGGGTGGTCTTGCCGAACTGACCGAGCAATTTCCGGTCGTGCACTTCATCGATCATGGGCCCAACCAGGATCCAGAAGGCTCTGGTGCCAGATTCGAAGAAGAGTACAAAGGCATCTACGCACGGGCCACACACACGGCCGTAGAGGCTGGCGACACGATTCCGATGGCAGGCCTCGACGTGCGCGTGGTGACGTCGGCCGGCGAGACGATCGCGACTCCTCTGGCTGGCGCCGGCGGTCCGAATCCATATTGTGCGAACTTCGAGCCCGGGACAAACAATATGGAGGATCCGCTGTCGGTGGGAATCCACGTCACGTTCGGCGAGTTTCGCGCCGTCCATCTGGGCGACCTGACCAAGAACAAGGAGTTCGAGCTGATGTGCCCGAACAACCAGCTCGGCACGATCGACGTCCTGCTGGGCATTCATCATGGGCAGCAGACCTCCAGTTCGGAAGTGCTTGTGCATGCGACTCGCCCTCGCGTGGGGATCATGAACAACGGGACTCGGAAAGGGGGCGACCCCGAGGTGATGACGACGCTGTATACGTCGCCCGGCTTCGAGGACCTCTGGCTGGCGCATTTCTCGGTCATAAGCGGCCAGGAATACACGGTGCCCGGACTGTTCATCGCCAACATGGCCGATGAGCAGGGCCCCACGATGCCAATTGCCCCGGAAGGGCCGGTGCAGCCGGGGACTCCGCAGCCCCCGCACAATGGGGAGGCTCACTGGATCAAGCTCTCGGCGCAACAGGACGGCACATTCACGGTCACCAACGCGCGCAATGGTTTCAGCAAGACCTATGGGTCTGACCGGTGACTGTCGCCGAACCTTTCAGTAAGACAGTTGGAGGTAGGAGATGAACCTGAAGTCAACACACAGTGTCTGGGCGATAACGGCGGTCCTGCTGGGGATCGTGCTGGTCATCGGCGTGGACTATCGCGCGGTGTCCGCTCAACAGGGCGCCGAGCCCCTGATGGAGGACGCCTGGGAAAACATCACGGCGCTCAATGGTGAGCCCGCGCATCTGATGCTGCCGACGATGTTCTACTTCGAGGCGGCGCTCGGCGTCGGCTGTCCGTATTGCCATGACCCCGACAACACCAAACGCGACCAGGACACGAATGAGCTCAAGGACGTTGCGCGACAGATGATCGCCATGGTCAACACGCTCAACGAGAACAACTTTGACGGGGAGGAGCAGGTCACCTGCTTTACGTGCCATCAGGGGCAAGCAATTCCTGGCAGCATGCCGGTGGTCATCAACGCTGAGGTGCCGCCGAAGCTTGAGTACACGGTGCCGGTGCCCGCCCCGCCGGCCATCCCTTCGGTGACGGTGGCCCAGATCTTTGACAAGTACATCGCTGCGGTTGGCGGCGCCAGCGCAGTACAGAACGTAACCAGCCTGACGGCCGCGGGCACGGTCACGCAGCGGCGACCCGGACGCAACCTCGCGGCGCAGCGGTTCGAGATCTCGGTGCAGGCCCCGTCGATGAAGCTGACGGCTACTCAGGCAGGTCAGAACCAGAATCTCGTCGCCTACAGCGGGGATGATGGTTGGGCACGCGGCGGCAACGGGAATGTTCGCGATCTTCGCCCGGAAGAGCTGGATTCAACCCGGCTCGAAGACGCGTTCAACCTGCCGGCGCAGCTCACGCAGCTCATCAGCGATACGGAGGTTGACCATCCTGAGGTGGTCGGCAATCGCGAACTCTATGTCGTCACCGGGCGCACTGAGAATCTGCCGCAGGTAAAGCTCTACTTCGAGAAGGATTCCGGGATGCTCGCGCGTCTCGTCTACTTCATCGACACGCCGTTTGGTCCGTATCCGACGCAGGTCGACTATGCCGACTTCCGGGACGTCGACGGCAGGACGGTCCCGTACTCGTGGGTCGTCTCTCAGAGCCGGGGTCGCGAGTACACCTACGTGATGCAGAACGTGCGGGCGGCTGATGTTGACGGCGCACAATTTGTGCGGCCTGCCGCAAGCGCGCAATAGGGCAGACGCGACACGGCAGGACGCTGCGAGCGACACAGGGGGCGCGGCACATTGATGTGCCGTGCCCCCGTCTCGACCCGCAGGCGGGAGCGTAGGGAACTGTCAGAATCAGCGCGGCGGTGGCGGGCGGATCACAGGATTGACGCTTCCACGGATGGCTATGTCGGCGGCTTCACGATCGCCGGGCCCCGTGCAGCTCGCGTTCAACGAGCCGCGTCGCTGCGGCGAGTGCGGTGCTGTCGTTGCCGGCGAGAATGGCAACGGGGACGCGGCGTCGGAGGACGTCCTCCGCGGTCGCCGCCATCTCGTCGCGCGCGGCATGCACCACCTCGGCCATCACCAATGGGCACGCGGGTGAAATCCGCATAGCCAGAGCGGGCTCGGCGGCCAGCAGCGTGTGCACCCGGTCCACGTTCCGCCCATGCCGAAGTGCAATCGAGCGTGCCGCGTCGGGGTCAAGCCCCAACTGCTCGCCTCGGCCGACGGCACCCTCCAGCCAGTCTGCGAAGATGCCGTCCGGCGCCCACGGGAACGGGTGCGAGTCCGTCGTCGAAGAAGCCAGGCCGCCCCCGAGTCGACGCGCCACGATATCGACCGCCCGCGCGGCGTCCACCCGTGCCGAGGTGAGTTTTCCTCCCAGCGAGAGCATCAGGCCTCGCGCCGGTTCGCCGAGCTTCCACTCACGCGGCACCGCGGCGGGATTGGTTGCGCGTGACGAGACCATGGCGCGAACGCCGACGAAACTCCCGACGATGTCCGACTCGTTCCAGGGTTGATCGACCAGCGCCCGGCGAGATTCGGTTAACAGATAGTCAACGTCGCGGTCCTCAACCCGCTCGCTGCCGGCCGGGCCCTCAAACGGCGTGTCCGTGGTGCCCACGAGCGTCCGACCGAGCCACGGGATGAGAAAGACGGGGCGCCCATCCGATCGCGCAGTGAGCAGCACAGCACGATCCGTCGGAAGCGCCGGAAGCAGCAGGTGCACGCCCTTGGCCCGGCGGATGCGCGCGGGCTCGGCCTCGTTCCGGAACGGCGGCCCGGCGAGCCACGGACCCGCCGCAGCAAGAGTCAGTCGCGCGCGAATGTCGAATCGCCGCCCGGTCAGGCGGTCTTCCGCCAGTACGCCTTCGACGCCACCGGCGGATCGAAGCAGTTCCACCGCTTCCACGTGATTGGCGGCCACTGCACCCGCGCACAGACTCCCATCCACGATCTCGAGGACAAACCGCGCATCGTCGGTGACGGCATCGCCGTATTCGAATGCGCCGTTCAGATCCTGTGTCGACAGGAAACCGCACCGCGTCGCCAGTTCGTGCGGATCGAGCCGGCGGTGCGACGCCCAGGCCGATCGCCGCGGTGCGAGCCAGTCGTACATCGTCAGCCCGATACGAAGCTGGAGCGCGCCTCGGCGTCCTCGACGATCGACCGGAAGCACGACGCGCAGCGGGCGGATCCGGTGAGGTCCCAGCTGCACGAGCAGGTCGCGCTCTACCAGCGTCTTCCGAACCAGGCGGAACCATCCGTGCTCGAGATAGCGCAACCCACCGTGAATCAGCTTGGAGGACGCGGACGACGTGCCTGCGCCCCAGTCGGTTCGCTCGATGAGTGCGACAGAGAGTCCGCGGCGCGCCGCGTCGTGCGCCGCCCACGCTCCGTAAATCCCTCCGCCGACCACCAGCAGGTCGAAGGAGCCGGACGAGAGCGCGGAGACGTCTCGATGCATCACTGGGATGTCCGGCCTTCGTGCACGAGCCGCGCGAGCTGTCCCGGGTCGTTCGCCATGATGGCGTCGGCGCCGGCTGCCATGGCGCGTCGTACCGTGCCGCGATCGTTGCAGGTATAGGTCAGTACGGGTTTACCCATCTGATGGGCCAGATCGACGAATTTGGCGTGCAGCGCGCGAACGTTGATCGAGGCGGCGAAGAGCGGGGTCAGCAGGTCGCGCATGCGGGATTCTCCTGTCGGCAGTCGGTCCAGGTTTCTCACCGTCCGGATCTTCGGGTCGTACCGGCGGGCCGCAGCCAGGACGTTCTGGTCGAAGCAGAGCAGCAACACACTCGATTCGAGCTTGCGCCGCCGAACTTCATCGATGGTCCGCTCGGTCAGGCGCCGATGCCAGGCGGGATCGCGATCCCCTGGTCGCGCTTTGATCTCCAGAAGCAGCCACGTTCGACCGCCCCAGCCGTCGAGAAGATCGGCCAGCGACAGCAGGCGTTCACCGCGAAACCGCTCGGACCTCCTTCCGCCCGCGTCCAATGCGCGCAACTCGCGCCACGGCAGCGCGGAGACCCGGAACCTCCCTCCGCCCAGCTTCACCACCGTGGCGTCGTGGTGGATCACCGGAACCCCGTCCGCGCTCATCTGCAGATCCGTTTCGATGCCATCGATGGGCGCCTGGAGCGCAGCGTCGAATGCGGAGGCTGTGTTTTCCGGGGCCGCCGCCGAGTGCCCGCGGTGGGCGATGATCCACGGCAGCGGCTCACTCTGTCGAATTGCCGAGCGTATCGGGCTCCGCGTCATTCTGGACAATATAAAGCGCCTAGCCATCGTCTGGCGAATTTTGGCCATCGTGCGGCGTCTCGCAGGATTCATGCTGTCGGAAAGACACCACGCACCGTGGCGCTGGCTCGTGCATGCTAGGCTCACGCCAGTTCAGATGGCGCTTGCTCCTCGACGTCTTATCGCGTGGCTGGTTCCGGCTCTGGCGTTGGTTGGTGGCTGCTCGGGCGGTACACCGACCACGCCGCCATCGGCCGGGGCTCAAGCAGAGTTTGCGGGCTCAGCTTCCTGTCAGTCCTGCCACCAGGATATTTACGCCCGGTGGAAAGACACACTCATGGCGAAGGTGATTCAGGACCCGAAGGAACGTCCCGAGGTGATTCTCGGTGACTTCTCCATCCCGAACCCGCTCGTCACGTTCCGCAAAGATGAGGTTGCGTTCACCTACGGCACGAAGTGGAAGCAGCGGTACTTCACCAAAATCGGTGACGATTACTTCGTGTTTCCGGCCCAGTGGGACGTCCAGGCCAAGACGTGGCGTCGGTACTACGTGCAGCCCGGCACCGACTGGTGGGTTGAGCACTACCCGGCCGATCAGATGCAACGACCGACCGGCCCTCTGTGCGATGGGTGCCATTCCGTCGATTACAACATCGCGACCAAGGCCGTCACGGAGTGGAACGTCGGATGCGAGAAGTGCCACGGCGCGGGAAGCCTGCACGTGGCCTCTCCGGTGGCGGCCACGATCGTCAATCCTGCCAAATTGGACGACGTCAGGGCCAATGACGTGTGCATCCAGTGCCACTCACAGGGTCAACCTCGCACCAGCCCGATCAACGGGACGTACTACGACTGGCCGGTGGGATACCAGCCTGGAGCGCACCTCATCGACGTGTGGAAGCTCGAGGAACATCACCTGGGCGAAGAGACGTTCACGCACTGGCCAGAAGGGTCGGCCCACAAGAACCGGATGCAGGGCAACGACTACGTGCAGAGTGCGATGTACGCCAAAGGCGTTCGCTGTGCCACGTGTCACGATGCGCACGGCACGACGAACGACGCCGACCTGCGGCTGCCCGGCGATGCGCTGTGTCTCGATTGCCACGGCCCTCAACGTCAGGCTGGCCCGGTGGGAACCATTCAGCAACATACGCAGCACGCGCCGGAGAGTGCAGGGAGCCGCTGTGTCGCCTGTCACATGCCCGCCATCGCACGCACGGTGGGGGAGGTGAACGTGCGCAGTCACACGTTCAAATTCCTGTCGCCGGTAGCCACGGCGCGCTACGGCGTACCGAACCCGTGCACGTCGTGTCACGCGGACCGCACAACGGAGTGGGCTCTCGACGCGTTGAGGCAGTGGCCGAGTGCGTCCCCCTGGCGCGTCGCGGAGTAGTGCGGCACGTCGCGTCGCGCCGCAGGAGCCGTAGGCCATGACGTATCTCAGACGGAGCGCGGGGGTCGTAGTCAGCGCCGTTGCCCTGTGGCTGGTCCCGACGCAGGTGGCAGCGCAGCAGGCTCCGCGATGCGCGTTCGTCTGCGCACCCGAGTTGAAGATCGAACCGGCGGTCACGGTCGAGAATCTCTTTGGCCGGCCTCGGGTCGAGACGGATGGACGTGTCGAGCGCACCCCGCGCGAACACGTGTTCGAGCTGGTCTTCGCTCTCGAGATCCCGACCGAAATCCCGCGCGTGGGGTTCACGCTTGAGGCTATCTTCGTGCCATTCGGCGGCACGTCCGTGAATCCGTTCACGGGCGTGGCTGCCGCGCAGATTGGACGGTCAGACATCCGTGACAAGGGGTCGAAATCGAAGCGGAACTCAACCTGGAGCTCTTCAGTGAGGATCAGACGGGAGGGTGGGTCTCCTCCCATGTCGACATCGTGGACAAATTCAGCCCAGCCGGGACGCCACGCTCGACGAGCGTGTACACGCACAAGTTGAACTTTGAGCTGGATACAGCGTTTCACATATTCAGTTGGCTACCCGATGGTCGCTGGCTGCGCAACGTGGAGGCCGAGCTGTCGCTTGACTACGTGGCAACCGGGCTGCCGAAGGCGGGAGATGTGCTGCACGGCGAACGATACCTCGATGACGCAAGCCCGTGGTCGCTGTCGTTGGTGGGCGTGCTGCCGCTGGTACCGGCCAGGCCATGAACAGCCACGACTCGACATCCTCGGCGACCATGCGTGAGATGCGATGTCTCTGATTCCTGACTGGGCACCGAACCTGCACCCGCTGGTGATCCATTTTCCGATCGTGTTGATCATCACGGCATTCGTCTGTGATCTAGCCGCTGCGGGGCTCTCACGCCCTGTCTGGCTTGGCGACGCCGCCCTGGGTCTGTACGGTGCGGCCGCGGCGACCGCCGGCGTTGCGTGCCTGAGCGGGCTGGATGCCGGGGCAGATGTGCTGATACGCGGAACAGCCCACATCGTCGTGCAGGAGCACCAGCGGTGGGCGCTGGGCACCACGGCGTACTTCGGTCTCTTCACCGCCGCTCGCTTCGCTGCGAGGCCTCGCCTCAGACGAGCTGGCGTGGTCGGGGTGCTGCTGTGTCTGGCGGGCGGTGCGCTCGGAATCTTTCTCGTGCAGCAGACCGCCGAGCGTGGGGCGCGCCTCGTGTACGAGCATGGTGTTGGCGTGATCGCCGCGCCGTGGTCGCGCTGAGAGAAGACACGCTGTCGGCGGTTCCTCGGGAGCTACGCGCTCATGGTATCCGCGCTAGTTGCGCCCGAGAGAACTGACGCACGAACCGCTGGTTCCCATATAATCCCGCCAGAATGCATCGATCAATCAGACCGAGGAGGCAGCACGTGCTCCGACCCCACCTGTTCGCGTTGTCGTGTGTCGCGGTTTTGAACGTCGC
>Ga0115002_10009588_pt1 | contig 10538 bp, 7 predicted proteins | sample ArcticOcean_MG_C_8_FD_89576 | JGI IMG/M metagenome (GOLD analysis project Ga0115002, IMG submission 89576) | Marine microbial communities from western Arctic Ocean - ArcticOcean_MG_CB11_86 | ecosystem: Environmental > Aquatic > Marine > Oceanic | place: Arctic Ocean: Canada Basin | collected... | reverse complement strand
CGTCCGGTCGTAATGATTATTCCGATTTGCGCATTGGCGTTTCGTAGCGCAGAGTTTGTTGTCACCAACATCAAACTCAGAGGAGGAACCAATGACACCTTTACGTCAGCGCATGACCGATGAAATGAGACGCCGGAATTATAGGCCTCCCACGATTCGATCCTATGTTTATCAGGTGGCGAGGCTTGCGAAATACTTTGGCCAGTCACCCGATCAACTTACGACCGAACAGCTCGGTGAATACCAACTACATCTTGTCGATCAAAAGGTTGCATGGAGCACCTTCAACTGCGCGGTTGCGGGAATCCGCTTCTTTTTTGAGAAGATCCTTGACCGAAAAGACGTTCTTGAACGCATTCCCTATGCCAAATAGGTGAAAAAGCTTCCAGTGGTTTTGAGCCATCGCGAGGTGGAAGGCATGTGGTTGGCTGCTGCAAAACGGACTAGCTGGTATGAGATGGCGATCAAGACAATGTATGCCTGTGGACTACGTGTTTCCGAGATTGCCAGCTTAGAACCGATCAATATTGATGCGGATCGGTTATTGCTTCATATTCGTAACGCCAAGGGAGCCAAGGATCGATATGCTCCGATTCCCAAACGGCTAATCGCCGAGTTGCGGGACTTTTGGGCCACACACCGAAATCCTAAGTGGCTTTTTCCTAGTCGAAAGAATGTTAACAATCACGTTTCTACTGACCGGATTCGCGACGTCGTTAAAGACCTTGCCAAGGAAGTGGGCATCCGAAAGACCGTCAGTTGCCATACTCTGCGTCATAGCGCTGCGAGTCATTGGTTGGAAGCTGGTGTCGACATACGGACCATACAACTGATCCTGGGCCACGCCAGTCTCAAAACCACTGCGATCTATCTTCACGTCAAAACCGATGTCAGTCTCGCAGTGCGTGGGAAATTGTATTTGCTCAGCGCCAATGATGGACCGAGTCGATCTCAGGAGGATGAGCACCGCATCCTCAAATTCCTGCTGTCCCTTTCCCCCGAAGACCGACAAAAACTCTTCGGAGAAGAGCGTAAATACAACGACGACGAGCCAGAAAGCAAGGACAAATGAACCGTCCAACACCCTGCTACGCATGCAGCAACTGGTCTGGTTCTGCTGGGCAGCATCACTGCTGCCCAATCGCGAACTGGCGACGCGAATGGACGGTCCAGCGGTATTAGAGGATGACAGCGAGACACTAGGAGAAATCGCACGACGTTTCGGCGCGGAGTTCCAACAATCGAGACAGCTTCGATCAGAAGAAACTTGCACGCTATACAGTTTGGCAGCGTGTCGAACTGCTCTGTGTGGTTGGCACCGATATCGCTGCGACCAATGCGATCACGAAGCCGTTCACTATAACTCATGTGGCAACAGGAATTGTCCTCAATGCCAAAATGCGAAACGGGGAAAATGGCTGGCCGATCGCCAACGAGAGATACTGCCGGTTCCCTACTACCATGTCATCATCCCGCTCCCAGCGGAGTTGTCTCGATTGTCACTCTACAATCGCAAACTCGTTTTCGACATGTTCTTTCGTTGCGTCGAAGCAACGCTCAAAGAAGTCGCACAACGAAGATGTGGCTTGGCGAAAATCGGTTACCTTGCGGTGCTTCACACGTGGGGACAACAGCTCCAAAATCACGTCCATCTTCACCTCATCGTTGCAGGCGGAGGAATTACAGATACGGGTGAGTGGAAAACTTTACCAGAGAATTTCCTACTCCCAGGAATCATCCTACGCAGGGTGTTTAGGGCCAAAATGCTTGAGGAATTGCTGGAGGCATTCTTCAACGACGAGCTTCGGTTCGGTCCCGAGTATTTGGAAAACGGAGCAACATTCATTCAGCAATACGGTCAACTCTTGTTCAAAGAGTGGGTCGTACACATCAAACCACCGCTTCACGGAAAGCCAGAGATTGTCCTGAAGTACTTGGCTCGATACGTGCATCGTGTAGGTATCTCAAATAGTCGCATCCTAAAGATTGACGGGGATCGAGTCACATTTAGCTACAAGGACTACAACGAAGACGGGAATCCGACAAAAGAAAAGACAACCACGGCTTTTCAATTCCTCGATCTGTTCCTCCAGCACGTCACGCCGACCGGGTTCAAACGTATTCGGTACTCGGGTTTTTGGAGCGGACCACGAGCCGCAAAAAACATTTCGGAGATTCGCGAACGGCTAACCGGACGTTGAAACGGATCAGGCCGCGGATAGCGAAACGGTATCCTGCCTATTCAGCGACGACGGACTTAACGAACTTGGAGACACCTATACCAAGAAAGAAATCGCGCTGATCACTCAGATCCTGCAACGTCATGCGAGCAAACAACCGACACGCCGAGCATGCCCGCAATGCGAAACCGGAACTCTGCTCGAAGTCGAATCTCGGGGACGTTACAAATTCCAATGGCTCTGGAGTCAAATGTGGCACCTATTCCCGCCATGGCCGCGAAGGGACTCGAAATGAAATCAGCCCAATCCGTACCTACCAGAATCTTGAGTAGCAGGATCAGCATTGCGCTAACTCGAAATACAACGGTCGATTGTTCCGATGATTCCATGTGTCGGACCGACGGCCCTTCTCAAAAGAACCTGGCAACCAAGCGTTCGAGCGAAAATGAGTCGACCGAGCGAAGCTCTTCATCCCCCGATCGGTGCCAGCACGTCGAAGAAAAGCACTAGCGCCTAACCTCAGCGGACAACGGCTCCGCGAATGCTCAATGGGTTTTATCCTATGGCTGGAACCGCGCCCGAAGCTGCCTACAAATCTCGGTATGCACCCCTCCAACCGCCCCTACATCGGCTTGGGCCATGAGGATAAAACCTATGCATTATAGCGTTTTGGTTTCAGTTGTTGCGATCTATCGCTTGGCGCTTGGAGCCAAAATGACGGTGACAGCATGAAGCTGTTGAGAGCAGATGAAATTCTCGACTGCCAATTGCGATTCAAGTCGATGGACGTTTTTGTAGCAGAGTTTTGCGTGCTGCGATCTAAAGGGGTTTCGCCAGTTGTTGAACTAGACTGGCTTCGATGGTCTGCAGGTGATAGAGCGGTATAGCTGAATAACGTTCTCCGGAGATTCACTCGCTGGCGCGTCGTGCTAGTATAGGAACCCCAAATCTCTATTTGTTTCGTACTTGTGTTAACTTGCCGGTAGCATGACGGTTGACACTGAGGAGGGTTGCGCATCGAAAGGTATTTCATGGCCATTGAACATCCAAAACTTGTCAAGCTGCCGCGGATGGCGTATTCCGCCGAGAAGGCTGCGGCGTTGGCTTATGTTGGCCACGCTGGTTCCGTTCGGGACACGATCGAGAAAGTTGCTATCAAGCAAATCGAAGATGATGAGTGGGAGCATCGTGCAACAGTCTTGTCCATCATGCAGCAATACGACATCCCCGTTTCCCGCTACAACGAAGTTAAGTATTACATCATCGGAAAGTTTATCGGGTTCTGTTGCTACGTCATCGGCTGGTTCATGCCGTATTTCTTCGCCGGCCGACTAGAGAGCGGCAACGTCTGCGAGTACTTCTTAATGATGCATTACTTTAACGAACTCGAAATCACCGAACACGACGATGTGCTGTATGAAATGGGCATCAAAGAAAAGGAACACGAAGTTTATTTTCAAAAGAGCCTGGAAGGAAATCGTTGGCTGCCGATGTTCGAAAGAATATTCGGGTGGGGGAAAAATAGCAGCTATAACGATGTCGATTTGGAGAACAAGTTTTCCGTCAAGGAATCGACCGCGTATTGCCAGGATCGAAAGAAGGCTTGAAATTTCCGGGGATCGTAGAAGATTCACTCGCTGGCGCGTCGTGCTGGTATGAGAACGCCAAATCTTTGTGTTAGGGCTTGATCATCCAGTTGACGCCGTCAATTAGCAGTCGCTGGAATCCTTCGGAGCGAAGATCTGCGTCGCCGTGACCAATCGTCAGACCCATGACCTGTCCTTTGCCTTGCGGCGAAACCCACATGATCACCGACTTCGTTTCGATGTTCTTATTGCTCCCGTCCGCTTGCCGTTGCTTGTGTGTTTGAATTCCGAGTAACAGCGGCACGGTATCGGGCGTCACGAAGGCGTTGTTGTACAACTCGGTCGGCGGGGTCGTGTAACCTCTGGCAACTCCTGCAGTGGCGGGATGGTCGATTAGACGAAGTGTCTTGATTGGATAGTTGTTGCCGTGTCCAGTCGAAGCGACTCCGGTAAACTTGCCCCAATTGGGGAAGGCGCGATTGGGATACTTCTTCTGCCACTGGGCAGTAAGCGTTTTCTGTTTATCTTTGAAGCGGAACGTCGACCAAAACGAGTGCATCGAGCAGTGGATGAGGAAGGCTGGAACTCCCGACTCGCGAGTCTGCTCAATGATGTTGGCAGTCGCTTCCAAATCGGTGACATGGGCCAGGCAAATGTTGTAAACGATGGCGTCGTAGCCTTTGCCAAAATCTTTTTCCTTCAGTCGTTCGATCAACGGCTTCTGCCCAGCAATTTCCGCCATCACTCTTTTGTAACGCGCGCGAGATGTCGCATCGTCGCCAATCACAACAGGTTTGTCCGGTTTGGTCGTCGGTTGTCCTAACTTCGTCAGGCTACGATAGCTGCCCGTCATCACAGTCACGTCCCAACCCGCTCGCTCGGCCGTTTCGAGAAAGATCTCCCGCTGAGTCACATAGTCGTGATGTGTTCCGGGCAAGCTGGTTACGTAGAGCACTTTCGGCTGATTTTTCTCTTCGTCGGCAAAGGCAGTTGCAGATACCGACAAAAGAACGAAGACGAGGCAGGTGAGCGTTCTCATGATGCGATGACGTTTCGTTTCTTAGTGCGATGAAATTGTGAAGTCGTGTTCAATGTTTGGACAGATGACGAGGTTCGCGCAGTTGTCGAGGTTTTTATTTACGATTCTTTTCTGCCGCTTTGAAAGCGCTGTGGCCTGTCGAGTTGCCTGGGAGTAGCGCGTGTTCCTTTTGTGGAAGTTGTGCACGGTGTTGTTTCAGAACCTTATCCAACTCGGCGCTGTTTGGCTTTCCAGCTTTTATCAAGTTATTCCATTCGTTGGGATCGTTGGAATGGTCGTACAATTCTTCCGATCCGTCGTTGTAGTGGATGTAGCGAAACCGTTCCGTGCGGACAGCGTGGTTCCCTGGTCCAAAGCTGGTGAGGGCAGCGTGGTGCCAAGCGGCGGACTTTGGATCGTCCAGCAGCGGCGCGAGGCTTTGACCTTCTTGGGATGGATCCGCCTTCAATCCGTTGAGTGCGAGTAGCGTTGGGAAGATGTCGATCAGCTCGGCAGGTTTGGTGGAAACTTGGCCGCCTTTGCGAGCCGGGTCGACTACGATCAAAGGCACGCGCGTTCCGTCTTCCCATAGAGTCCGCTTCGCCCAACGCTCTTTTTCACCCAAGTGAAAACCGTGGTCGGCGAAGAGCACGATGACCGTGTTGTCGCGATGCTCGCTTGCGTTCAGCGCCGAGAGCACTCGACCGAGCTGATGGTCGACGAAAGATGTCGAGGCGAGGTAAGACTGGACGGCGTGATCCCATTGTCCGGCTTCTTTCACCCAGTCGTGTTTAGGCGAGACGTGATTGACGTTGGTCAGATCCCAAGCGTACTGGGAGATGTCGTCGTTGTCATTCTTCTGAACTAGCGGCAGCTTCACTTTATCTCGAGGGTGTAGGTCGAACCACTTCTTGGGAGCAAACATTGGCACGTGTGGTCGCCAGAAACCGACGGCCAGAAAAAATGGTTTGTCGTGCTTTTGCTCCAGTCGCTCGATGGCCCAGTTGGCGACGCTGTAGTCTGGCATCTTCTCGTCGCTATCGGGAAACGCGCCCCAGTCCCACAGCGGATGCCCGTGCGGTTGACTGATCTTCGTCTTTGGTCGAGGGCCAAAGCCGCCCATGGAACCGCCGTAGTCGCCGACTTTGCCAAAGACTTGATTGCCCTTATTGTGAAAAATCTTGCCAACGCCCATCACTTTATAACCGTCGTCGGCAAATCGTTCGGGCAACGTTTTGACGCCCGTTAACACCGGCGCCGCTTGATACCCAGGAGAGAGGAAGTAGATTCCAGTCGAGTGTGGATAGCGACCCGTTAGCAGGCTCGCGCGAGAAGGATTGCACACGGGCGATTGGCAGTGTGCGTTGGCAAACAGCGTGCCTCGGTCGGAGAGAGCATCGATGTTCGGCGTTTTCGCTTGTGGATGTCCACCGAGGCAGCCGACCCAGTCGTTCAAATCGTCGACGGAAATCAGCAAGACGTTACGTTTCGCCGCAGGCTCTTTCGCTTCCAGAAATGGAACGTAAGCAGAAAGGCTCAGCAGAATAACGGCGCAGACTGAAGCTGGTTTAAGCATGGGAATTCCGAGCGGTGAAAAAGCGGTAAACATTGGAGACGATTTCGCTCTAACCATATTACCTGTCGCATCGAGAAATTTCGACGTCTTGGTGGTAAACAATTCCTAATTGTCGTTTTGTTTCCGCAAGGCAACTCGCAGTGGAAACAACACGAACAGTCGTCCTTCGAACGGTTTCCTAAGTCCACCTTAGTGCCACGAACTGGGCGATGACATCGAGTACGTCCTCTAGGCCATCACCTTCCTCGTCTTCAGCGTCATTCAATTTAGCGTCGTTCAGTTCAGCGTCGTTCAGTTCGAGGGGATCGCGTCTTCGCGTAGTATTCGTCGTTTCTCGTAGTCGGATGTTCGGCTCCGTTTGCTCGACTTCGTCAAAGGGAGATTCGGTGGGCAGCATTTCGACAGTGCCCTGCAAAGGCATCGACCTGCCGACTAGCGCTGGTGGCGGTAGAGTGACGGAAAAGCCAAAATGCGTCGAGAAGTGTGAGAAGTCGAAGACGCTCACGCCTTCGTCGCCATTCATGTCTGCGTAATACGGAGCGCGAGGCGTCGAAGTGCCGAACCAATAACTAAAAGTAGAAAAGTCAAACACCGACGTCCCACCATCGCCGTTGAAGTCCGACTTCATCCGGTAGAAACCATTGCTGGTATTTCCACTGATGACGTATTCGTCCCCTCCCGTTCCATCGCCGTCTCCGTCAAACTGGTGGCCGAATGCATCGGATACCGTCGAGGCAATGCGTAATTCGTATGCGCCGTTGGAAATCTCATCGTAGTCGAAGGTGAGTGTGACCACGTTTCCTGTTAAGTCAAATTGGTTGGCGATGAGAGGTATAACGAGGTCGGGATCGACCGACGGATTGCGGCCCAGGTTTGTGAGAACGATATCGTCAACGTCTAAGTCTAGGTCTTCGCTGAGTTCGATTTGGATGTTAAAGATCTCGCTGCGCTGCACGGCCCAAGTCGTGGGCTGTTCTCCGCTAGGAAGGTCGTCGGGATCCGCGAATTCAGCGTTAAGCTCAAAGCGAGTCACCGTCGGAGCGACCGTATCGACCGTGTATATCTCGAAGGCTGTAGGTGTGGTGTTGATGAATGTTCCCACCGTGTTTGTGATATTATTTTCCGGGATAATCCGCAGGCCCACAGTGCCCTCGCCAGCAACCGCGAAGATGGTAACGGTGTAAGTAGAGTCATCATTGTCGCCAGCATCATTAACGGTCCGAGTATTCGAGGTCGTGACGCCGTCGAGAATCACCCCAAAGTCGGCGGCGGCGACATTGATCACGTCTCGATTGAAGTCGACATTGAAATCAAGTTGACTTGAACTGGTCGGATTAGCGTCGCGTCGAGTCACGATGAATGTTGGTGGAAGAGTATCCACGGAATAGCTCAAGTTGCTTGTGGGCGTGGTGTTGAGCGGAACACCTAGCGTATTGGTGATGTCGCTGCCGCCAACAATTTGCAAGCCCAGTGTTCCGACTCCCGAGATCCCGTTGACCGTAACGGTGTATGTGGAATCGTCGTTATCACCGGCGTTTCCAACTACGACGGTTGCGTTCGCCGTTACACTCGACAGGTTCAGGGCAAAGTCCGCAGCGTCGACGTTTTGTACGGCTCGGATGAAGTCGACACTAAAAACAACGCTGCTGGCAGCAGTGGGATTTGCATCGGCCGGAGTTATAGCAAACGTCGGAGGCACGGTGTCCACCGAGTACAACTCGTCGGTCGTCGGCGAGGCGATGGCAGGAACGCCAAGCGTATTGGTGATGTCATTCCCGCCAGCCAGCAACAAGCCCAATGTACCGAAGCCGTCGATTGAGTTGACAGTCACGGTATATGTCGCGTTGTCGTTGTCGCCAGCATTTCCGACAATGACGGAGGCGTTTGCCGCGACGCCAGCCAGGTTGAGGCCAAAGTCCGCCGCGTTGACGTTCTGCACTTCTTGACTGAAGTCAACGCTGAAGACCACCGTGTCGGCAGCCGTCGGACTCGCATCGTCGCGTGTAATTGCGAACGTCGGCGGCACCGCATTCACTTCAATATCTTTGTTGAAACTCAATGAATTCGGAGTGCCGGGAACGGCTAAGATCAGCGAGGCGTTCAGCAGTGCTGCGTTCTTGATCGAGCCTCCGTTGAGTATCAGAGGGTTGGTGACTGAGTAAGCGAGGTCGCTGGAAATATCACCAGATTGTACTTCGTAGCTGAGAGTCAAAACGTTTGTTCCACTGCCACTTTGGTAGTCGGCAAACCGAACTGGGCCGCCAAGCTCCAGCGACAACTGCGGATTTCCGTCCACGATGATGTCTTCGCTGAAAGCTATCGTAAACTCGAGCAAGCCTCCAATGGTATAACCCCCGTCCGCTGTCGGTGAAGTTACATTCGTCACGGCCGGAGCGGGAACGGTCCCCGGACTGGGAGCAAATCCTTGCCAGCTCGTAGCGTAATCGCCGATCGCGGCGTAGTCGATTCGGTTGAGCGAATGCCCTAAGCCGTCAGCTGTCGTTGGCCAAGGAGCGACGTCGTCGTAGGTGGTGCGGTCTTCCAATAATCTGGGTGTAAAGTCCGGCTCATCCAACGGCGAATCGTCGGGACGCTGCAGATGCAGCTCCTCGCCACCGTTTCCGAGTTGCCCGCTGAATGGACCAACCAGCGTTACCGTTCCGTCGATCCCATAGGTCGTCCGGAAATCGGTAAGTAATTGCGCGTCGGCAACGTCGTTCGGATCGAAGGGGACGATTACCAGGAATGACTCGTCGGAGAACATAAAGTTGTCGGCGAAATCAAAATCGACTCCCCCGCGCAAACGCCAATTCGTCATATTGATGGGACTTGTGTCGGTATTATACAGTTCGATGAATTCCAGGTTTGCGGGCAGGATACCGTTGCCGGGATCGATAGGATGATATTCGATCTCGTTCAGCACTACTGGCCCGATCCGAGGCGGGCCGTTTGGACCGTCGAGTGATTCATTAATCGCCGGATACAAGATACCGCTCCCGTTGGGAGTTCGCGCCCACGACTCGCCATTAGCTTGCGCACCAAATTCGACGTGGTCTACAAACCTAATCGGATCGCCGTTGATATTGGTTTCGACGAGCACGACTTCATCCCCATGGGCTCCGTTTAACGCGAAGTCTCGAGGGTCGACGCCGATGGAAACATTGAAATCGTCTTCATCGAATACCAGATAACCGTTTCCAAGAACGAACGTATTGGAAGGGATTGCGTACTTGACCAGATTCGACAGATTATCGCTGAGCAGCCAACCACCGATATCGATATCGTCTCCAGTTGTATTATAGAGTTCTACCGAATCGACTTGACCGGGATCGGTGTGGGACAACGTCTCATTGATCACGATGTCGCCAGAGGATGTTGGGGGTTGGCCAGGTGACCCAGAGTAATCGCTACTTGCTCGCCAATTAGCTGGATCGTTGTAGTCTCCTTCGACATCGATGACTTCCAGAGAACTACCGAAACCATCGGCGCGAGTTGGCCAGGGAGATTCGTCGTCATAGACAAAATTATGAATAGGCGTTCCGATCGAGTCCGTTAACCTGACGTGTTCGCCACCGTTGCTAAACCCTCCACCGTCGGCATTGGCATCCCAGACGCCAGCAATCAAATGCCCGCTTCCGTAGCGAGCCTGAAAAGCCGCCGTGTCGCGAACGACAACCGCATATTGCCCAGAGTTTAGGAGGAAATCTCCAAACGTAAAATGCACTCCCTCGTCGAAGTAAACTCCATCGAGGTTGATTGCTTCGCCGCTGACATTTCTTATTTCGATATATTCAAACGAATCGTTATCGCTATGGCCCGCTTGCAATTCAGTAGCGGTCGGATCCAAGGGGTTGTAGTTGATTTCTGTAATTCGAATCGAGTCGCTCAAAGGCGTTGGCAAGGGAGCGCCGGAGACAAACTCGACCGGCTCGGACCAGTGGCTCCAGCGACCCGAATCATCTTGCATTCGCACTCGAGCGCGATACGTCTTCCCGATTTCCACAACAGTTCCCGGAATCGTGACGTCTTGGTCAAATGTATCTATGGAGGCACTTTCCCACGTCGATTGAACTTCGTACTTCCAAGCATCGGCACCGTCACCGCTCGCGTTTTGCGGAGTACTGATTTCGGCGATTCGCCACTTCATAGCGGCGAAAGTGTTATTTCCTTGTGGGTCT
>Ga0115002_10009585_pt1 | contig 10543 bp, 8 predicted proteins | sample ArcticOcean_MG_C_8_FD_89576 | JGI IMG/M metagenome (GOLD analysis project Ga0115002, IMG submission 89576) | Marine microbial communities from western Arctic Ocean - ArcticOcean_MG_CB11_86 | ecosystem: Environmental > Aquatic > Marine > Oceanic | place: Arctic Ocean: Canada Basin | collected... | reverse complement strand
GGTAGATATGTCGAAACAGGCGGCGACAACAGCTGGGGTCGAGGCGCACTGCCATTTTGAGATGGCGGACGTCTTCAAGTGGTGTGCGCCACATCACTACGACATCAGCCTCGGAATCGGTTTCTTTGATTATATTGCCGATCCCGCTCGTATGCTGGGGCGCATGCGTGAAGTGACAGAAGGCCGCGGGGTCTTCAGTTTCCCCATCCGCTGGGATTTTCGCACGCCAACACGCTGGATGCGACTGCGGTTGCGGGGATGCCCCGTATTTTTTTACGACCGGTCTCAGATTGAGAGATTGCTGGCTGACGCCGGTTGGGAGGATGTACAGATCACGCAGTTGAGTAGGGACTACCTGGTACAAGCCAGGTCCGGTACCCCCCAGGCAAAAGACGAATCATAGATGCTGGAACAAGAATGAAGGTATTGATCACGGGAGGGGCTGGCTTTATTGGCTCGCACCTGACGACACGTCACCTGGGAATGGGTGACAAGGTTGCAATCATCGACAATCTGTCGACGAGCACCATCGATAACATTCAACATCTGGCAGAGCATCCCGACTGCACATACCGCGTCGATGACATCCTACGAACGGATGTCATGAGGGAGCTGGTTTCAGACTGTGACCTGATCTACCATCTGGCTGCCGCCGTGGGGGTTGAGTACGTACTGGAGAATCCCCTAAAGACGCTGACGACGAACATCCGCGGCACTGAAATCGTGCTGGAGCTTGCTCAGGAACTGAAGAAACGCGTTGTCCTGGCGTCGACGTCGGAGATCTATGGCAAGAAGAACGGCAACGTGCCGTTTCGAGAGGACAGCGATCGTATTCTCGGACCGACAACGGTGATTCGTTGGAGTTACTCTACCACTAAGGCAGTAGACGAGTTGCTCGCCATGGCCTACTGGCGTGAGAAGCGACTTCCCACAGTCATTGTGCGCCCCTTCAACGTGATCGGCCCCCGGCAGACGGGGCGCTATGGCATGGTGGTGCCGCGCTTTATCAAGCAGGCCATGTTGGGCGATCCCATCACAGTTTACGATGACGGCGAACAACGGCGCTGCTTTACCTATATCGACGATGCCATTGACGGCCTGGTGGCACTCGCCGCCAGTGAAGATGCGGCAGGAGAGGTGTTTAACCTCGGCTCGAATTTCGAAAGCAGCATCAAGGATCTGGCGCACAAGATCAAGGAGATGACGAACTCCAATTCGGAGATCGTTTTTATCCCCTTTAGCCAGACCCAGGGACGTAACGGGTTGTACGAAGACCTCGTATACCGGGCACCCGACCTGCAAAAGATCCGCGAGGCGGTTGGTTACGACCCCAAAGTCAATCTGGACGATGCGCTGAGTCGGATCATCGAGGACTTCAAGGAGTAGCCTTCTTCAGAAGCTTCGGTGTGATGTGCCAGCGCAGAATCGAGGCAGCATGTGTTGTATCCGCCCAACGATCCGCATCACTCTCCAGACAAGCGACAGCACCGGGTGGCATATGGATGGCGGCGCCACAGAGACGCGAAGCCCATTCTTCGACACCCGGATTGTGCGCGACCACAACGACGGTCTTAACCCCATCCCCCGCGGCTGACAATACCGCTGCCAATGTCTCCGGTGGAGCCAGGTACAACTGCTCTTCAAGGATCAGTTCCGGTGGGACAGAAAGTGCCTCTACGAGCAGATCTGCTGTTTCTCGAGCGCGTCTGGCGGCCGAAGCCAATACCAGTTCGGGTGGGGCGGATCCGGCAAGGAACCTGGCTACGAGCGGGACGTCTCTCTGGCCACGGTCGTTGAGGGGACGATCATAGTCCTCGACACCCGTCGCCCAGTCCGATTTGGCGTGACGCATGATAAGGAGGCGCCGGGGTTGAGCTGCTGGCATCTGTGGTGGCTCCTTTGTTTGGTTTGCGCCTCATTCAGTGGCAAGGTTATATTTAGCTATAACCGTGTTGTCCACTATCACTTACAGGTTTTCCGCAGACTCCATGGCAGAGCCACTCGAGCTTAATCTCGACATCGTGCCAACGTCGCGCTTCCAAATTATCGACGTTGCGCCCCGCGTTCGCGCTCAGGTGGGTGATGCTCTGTCTGATTATCGGCGGGTCCTGTACTGCTCACATCATACGACAGCTGGCTATCTGGAACAGGGCGCTTCGGCACGATTGGGCCACAGCCGCAAGCAACTCGATCCGTTCTTCCGGTTTTTCCAACGACTCTTTCCGCAGAATGCAGGATATCAGCACGACCTGATGCACCTGCGCGACGAGTTAAGTGAACAGCAGAAGGAAGTTGAGCCGGTTAATGCCGATTCTCATCTGACCTTTATGGGCGCCGGACTGAAGAACTGTGTCACCTATCTGAATCGACCCGATCAACCTGTCTACTTCATCGAACTCGATGGGGTATTCAAGGACATTCATCGGCAGCGTCGAACCACCGTTCTGGGTTATCAGTCGGAAGAGATCGTGCATCGAGAACGTCTGCAAGTTCCGATTCCCTCTGAGCACAGCATCGACTCCCACAATCTAAAGGACCCGCGGTACGGCCTCTTCGAGCAGTTCGAAGGCTGGCTGGATCGCTTCGGCATCGACAAGGGTCGTATCGAGATGCGTCTGGCGCCGGAAGAGCAGGACGCAGGTCTGACCGTAAACGAATATGAAACGTTGCTGATTCGCGACGACCTTCCCGAGGCGTTGCGCGATCCGCTGGCCTACATGGTCGCCCGTACGCGCAACCTTGCCCGCCATCCCGAGACCATTCCGGGCAAGACACGAGATTATGCCACGTACGATCTGATTCATCTCTACAACGAATTTCTCGAGCATCTGCCATTCGGGCGCTCCATTGTGGACCGGATCATGTCTGTGCTGTCGACTCCGGCCTATCGAATACTGAATCTCAAGCGCTCTGTAAGCTTGCTGGTTTCGTCCAGCCAGGAATCCGGCCCGAACCGCATTGTTTCAGGTATGTATCAGACCCCGATTCTTGTGCAGCATCATCCGTCGGAAGATGGCGTGCGTAACATCGACGTTACGTTACGTTCTTTTCAGTAATACGCGTTTCTGAATCCTTGCATTTGGGCGGCCTGGATCTCTGCACGAGCCGGGCTCCGGGCTGTTGCCGTGAATGTCCCAAAAACCATGCGGAATCGTAATGCACGTAGACCCGACGATTTTTAAAGCCTACGACATTCGTGGCATCTATCCCGACCAACTCAATGAGGAGACAGGTCGGGCTGTGGGCCGGGCTTTCGCCAGTTTCCTGCAACCGGAGCAAGTGGTCGTCGGTCGAGACATGCGCCTGTCGAGCCCGTCGGTCTGCCAGGCGCTCATCGAAGGGCTGCAGCAACAGAAGGCAGACGTCGTTGATCTGGGAATGGTAAGCACGGACCAGTACTACTACGCCTGCGCCACGTTGAATCGTCCGGGCATCATGGTGACAGCCTCGCACAACCCCGCACAATACTGCGGATTCAAGATGGTTCGCGATATGCCCTACCTGCTCACCGGCGACGAGGGCATTCAGGATCTGCGCAGACTGATCGAGGCGGATGACTTCCGTCTGGCTCGTGGGACCGGTCAGCTTGTAACAAAAGACGTGAGCGCCGGTTTCGTCGATAAGGTCCTGAGCATGGTGGACGCAGGCCGACTTCGCCGTCTCAAGGTTGTCGCTGACACCGGCAACGGCATGGTCGGTCCTGTTCTGCAGCGGGTCTATGAGCGACTCCCGGTTGATCTGGTGGGAATGTATCTCGACCCCGACGGGTCTCTGCCCAATCATGGTCTTGACCCGATGAAGGAAGAGAATCGCGCGGAACTACAGAGGCGTGTCGTCTCCGAGGGTGCCGATGCAGGCTTCGCTTTCGATGGGGATGGAGATCGATTCTTTACCATCGATGATCGCGGCCAGTTTGTGCCAGGAGACTTCCTGACGGCGCTGATGGCTCAATACCTCATTGAGCGCGAACCCAAGGCGACCATCGTCTATGACGTCCGCTGTTCCTGGGCTGTGCGTGATCTGGTGGAAGCGGCAGGTGGAACAGCGCTGCAGGAACGCGTGGGGCATTCATTTCTCAAGCCGCGGCTGTTTCGCGAGAAGGGCATCTTCGCAGGCGAGTTGTCCGGTCACTACTACTTTCGTGAATTCTACGGTGCCGACTCTGGAATTGTGCCATCGCTGATCCTCATGCAAATGATGTCCGAGCGCGGCCAAACGATGTCTGAGCTTCTGTCGCTACTGGAGTCCCGCTATTTCCTGTCCGGTGAGATCAACTCTCAAGTCGACGATCCCACCGTCAAGATCGAGGAGATCGCGCGCCGCTACGGGGACGGAAAGATTGAGCGCCTGGACGGCATTTCGGTCAGCTTCGCAGACTGGCATTTCAACGTGCGCGCCTCCAATACCGAGCCGCTGCTGCGACTCAATCTGGAAGCCATGTCGGAACAACAGATGAAACATCGGCGGGACGAAGTGCTCGCCGTGATTCGGGCGATTTAGTGCCCGGTCACAGAAGAATCCTTGTATTCGCTCGCCGAGCCATCACGGCTCAACGCGTTGTGCTTTCTCCATGGGTCCAACTGACCCACCTCGGTCGCGCGCCTTGTGAGCCGCGTGTCTCGACAACCGAATTTTGCAAGTCTACTTCTGTGACAGGGCACTAGCCTGCGCGGCTTCTCCGTTAACGCCGGTGCTGCGGGACTAACTGTTGGCCTGGCTTTCGCCAATTCCACGTGGCTGGCGCGGTCCCTTGGTCCTGAAGGCATGGGCCAGTTGGGATTGTTGGTCAACACGGTGACGATTGCCGGCATGATCTTCGGTGAGTGGCTCGCCCGGGGAAACAGCTTTTACAGCGGTCACGACCCGGAGATGGTAGGTTCGGTGTGGCGCAACACCCTGGGTTACAGCCTCATACTGTTGTCGGCCCTGGTTGCGGGCGCATATTTTTTGCCTGCCTTGTTGGGCGAGACGCTGCCGACGCCGCACCTGCTGTTGATGGCAGTTATGGTCGCCGCTGTTGTGGCGCAAAGGGGTTTCTCGGGAATATTGCAGGGGCGGGATCGTCTGACGGCATTTGCCGTGATTCCGCTGGTTTTTATCGGCACCTACTTCAGCCTCAACACTCTCGGTCTGCTCGAGGAGGGGGTGGCCGGTGTCCTTGTTGCCTGGCTTGTTGGGGCAGCCGTAGCGACTCTGGTGGCGGCGGGGCTGAGTTACACTGCCGGAGGCGTCAGTCGAACCCTGTTGCAGGCGACGGCCACTTTGGGCAGCCGAGGCGCTCTGTCCGCGACGTTGATTTTCCTGTTGTTTCGAAGTGATGTCTTTCTTGTTGAACATTTCCTGGGTACGGAGATTCTGGGTGTATATGTTGTCGCTGTTGTCATTGCTGAGATGATGCAAAGAGGACCAAACATCGCAGGTGCTGTGCTTTTGCCCAAAGTGCTGCGAGGCATCGACGATGGCCATGTCATGAGCCTGGAAGTAAGTCGTTGGGTGCTGGCCTTCAGTCTGTTCTCCGCCCTGGGGGTCATTGCCGTAGGTGCGCCGCTTATCGCCTGGATTTACGGTGCACAGTTCGCGGGTGCCCATTCCCCCCTGGTCTGGATGCTGCCCGGGCTCATAGCCTCCGGCTTTGGCTCCGTACTCAACACCAAGCTGGCAGGACAGGGATATCCTCCCGTGACGATGTGGGGCCCAGGCGCGGCGTTGATGACGAACATTGGGCTTAATCTGGTGCTAATCCCGCGCTACGGGCTTACCGGAGCCGCGCTTTCAACGTCTGTCGCTTATTGCTTGTGGGCAGTTATCGTCGTTGTCGCTTACCAGCGAATGACGGGACTCGCCTGGCGTCAGTTTGTACGCGCATGACAAACCTCGTCTCTATGGTCTCACGGCAACTCCCAAACCTCGACAAGCGGCTGTTCGGCCTCTTTGTCGTTTTTCAGATTATCGTGACGGCAGCGGCCTTCGTTCTGCCCTCCAAGCTCTTCATGATTGCCGCTATAGGCCTCGCGGGCGGTATCTACCTGGTGGGGGTGTTGATCTGGCCATGGATCATCATACCTGCCGTGGTGGTTACGACAGCGCTTGATATCACAGGGCAGTTGATTAAGAAGACGGGAATCGGCATTCCCATTACCGGCTTTCATCTGTCTCTCATGATGATGTCGATCGGGATCTTTACCAATACCTGCCTGCGACGGCGCTTCAGTTTTCCTGCCTTCGAACTAAGCGGGCCCTTGTTCATGCTCTGGGGTACGATGGCCTTCTCCCTGACCTACACGCCGGCCTTGGCGGAAGCCGCGGTGGGGGTCATGCGGACGTTGGCACTGATCGCCTTTCTCTACGGCACGCAGGTCTTGATCGAGTCGCGGCAGGCAGTCAACCTCGTCGTCATCTCCATGGGGGCATCGATGATCGGCGGCGCAGTTCTGGCTGTAGCACAGATCATGTCAGAGAAGTTCTACCTGCCCGCCAGCTTCGTCATCGCCGTAGGGGCCAACGCACCGCGGGCAACGGGCACATTTCACAATCCAAATACCTTCGGCACCTTCCTTATGTGCGGTGTCGTCTTTCTCTTCGCCCTGCTGGTAAATCATCGGTTCGCCAAATGGAAGGCGATCTACCTGATCGCCTCGCTGGCAGCAGCCGGTGCCGGATTGGTGACAACCTTCAGTCGCTCCAACTGGGTTGCCGCCGCCGTCGGCATCGTCGCGGCTCTGATCTATGCGCGCAAGTTGCGCTACCTCGTATGGGTAGGATTATGCGGCGTCGGTATCATTCTTGCCGTCAAAGAATTCGTTCCCTTTGCGGACCACATCTTTCAGCGCTTCGTATCCATTTTTACGCTCCTCTCCGACTTTGGTGATGCTGGCAGGGAATCCGGGTCCGCACGGCTGTATTTTATTATTGCCGGTGTCGAGATGTGGCTCGATCACCCCATTTTGGGGGTTGGATGGCGCGGCTTTCCCTTGCTCTTTGACGCGTACAAACCCATTGATTTTCCTATGTGGGTACCCACCAAGGAATCGCATACCCTGGCGGCGAATATGCTGTCCGAGCTCGGACTGGTCGGCTTCATCGCTTCCGCCTGGATTGTTTGGCGGGTATTCGGACGCGGCATGGAGGCAGTGCGACAGGCAACAGATCCGTATCTGAGGGCAGTTCTTGTGGCACTGTTGTGTGTGTTCCTCTCATTTCAGATAAGTCTTTCGGCGACGGCGGATTTTAGCAACAACTTTCTTTGGTTCTTCACGGGCATGATCTTCGCCGTGATTCATATCCTCGAGCGAGAAAGGCCGAGCGCCTCTCCCTGAGGCGGCACGTGTATCCGATGGACGTTCTCGTCGCCTCCCATCTCTATCCGAGTGCCCTGTCAGAGATCTCTGGCAACTTTGTTCACAATCAGACACGTTTCCTCACGGAGCTATGTGAGCCACATGTAGTGGCTCCCATTCCCTGGTTTCCATTTCCCGGGTTCGGACGTTGGAGCCAGCACCGGCTCTTGCCCGAACTACAGACCATGGACGGGATCCAGGTCCGTCGTCCCACGTACGTAACCTTGCCACGGCGTATCTGGCTTGGTATCGCCTGGCCTTCCTATCTGCGCGCCCTGGAGTCGGCCAAGGACTCAGCCATGGCCTCAGGGGCAGCCGCTGTTCCGGATGTCATTCATGCGCATGTGGCCTATCCGGATGGACGGGCATGTATCGAGTACGGAAAGCGGATCGGCCGCCCTGTGGTGATTACCGTGCATGGGCATGATCTGAAGGATCTGGCCGTGCACAGGGAATCGTGGCGTACGTGGGTAAGGGAAGCGTTGCTCGGTGCCGATGCTGTAATTGCCGTCAGCGGCGAACTGGCCAACCGGGCTCGTGACCTCGGCGTAGCAGAGGATCGCCTGTCACAGATCCCGAACGGTGTCGATTGCGAACTTTTTCGCCCTGGAACAAGAAAGCCCGGAGAGGGAGGTTGGAGATTCATCTATTCCGGTCGCTACGACCCGGCCAAGGGGCTTAACGAACTGTTGCAGGCCATGGCGGGCCTACGGGCGCAGGGTCGGGACGTGCATCTAGATCTTGTGGGCGGCGGAGCAACGGATCTGAGCAATGAGTTTCCTGCGCAAGCTGCCAAACTTGGAATCGCTGACAGAGTACGGTTTGTGAGTGAAGTCGCATGGCGTGAAATGCCGGCACGGTTCGCAGCAGCCGATGTATTCGTCTTGCCCTCCTATTCAGAAGGGTTGCCTCTGTCGCTGTTGGAGGCATTCGCCTGCGGTTTACCTGTTGTCACAACGCGCTGCGGTGGTCCCGAGGAAGTGGTAGATGCCTCCGTTGGAATGCTGGTGGAATCGCGAGACGCAGCAGGTCTGCAGACGGCTCTGGCAGCAACCATTGATCAGTACGACAACTATGACCGCCAGCACATTCGCCAGTATGCCGAGAACCACTTCGACTATCGCGCCGTGGCACGAGAGATTTACGCCGTCTACCAGAGGGTTCATGAGGGGACGAGTTGATACCAGTGGGCTCATTTTCTTGACGTCGTCTGGGGCCCTCGCGTTATTGAGAATTGCTGTAATTCTGTCAAATACAACCACTTCCCGCGATTTTCAATCACCGATATGAGCACGAATAAGCCGGTCCTTCTGGGCATCTACGATGGCCACAATGCGTCGGCAGGCGTCTATGTTGAGGACCGACTCGTGTCACTGGTTCAGGAAGAACGGTTGGTCCGAGTAAAGAATCACTATGGGCCACCCAAAGAGGCTGCAGCCGAGGCGATGCGCCTGGCAGGTGTCACTGTCAAAGACGTGGATCGTGTGTGTTGTGGTGGACACTTTGTGTCTACTCCACGAGGGCCGCGGTGGGCAACGGAGAGTTTCGACGCCCGATTTCGGGGGGGCACAAAGCAGGCCGCCCGGCGATGGATAACAAATTCCGAGGCATATCGCTCACGACGAGCGGCCAAGCGCATGGCGGAGCGTACCGCCGAGATTGCTGGCTGGGGTTTCGCGCCGGAGAAAATCACATTCCGAGACCACCACGAAGCGCATGCGGCGACGGCTTATCATGGCCTGCGAAGGGACGACGAACCCTATCTCGTTCTGACGCTTGATGGCGGTGGAGATGGTCTGTCTGGATCGGTCTGGATTGGTCGCGGCAGCAATATGGAACGAATCGAGACGATCGGGAGTCAGGATAGTCTAGGCGAACTTTATGCAGTAACCACTCACCTGCTCGGTTTTACTCCTTTGGAGCATGAGTACAAGCTTATGGGAATGGCGCCGTACGCCGACCCTCGGTACGCTGAGCCGGCGGCGCAGATCTATGCCGGGTATATCGGCTTCGATGTGGACCATCCCATGCGCTTTCAGCGGCGGACGAGGGAGCCCATATTCGAGGTCGGCCCGAGACTTGAGCGTGACCTGGCACGAATTCGTTTCGATTCCGTCTGTGCCGGTTTGCAACTGTTCACGGAACGGATCCTGTGCGACTGGGTAAAACGCTGTATCGATCATACCGGGATTGGGAGAGTGTTGGCCGCCGGTGGCGTGTTCATGAATGTGAAAGCCAACAAAGTTGTGTCAGAAATGCAGGAGGTTGGCTATTTCGAAGCCTTTCCGTCCTGCGGGGATGAGTCTCTGTCCATCGGTGCCTGTTACCTGGAAGCGCACGATCTCGGGGTGACAACGGTGCCGATTCAACACTGCTATCTCGGCAACGATCTGTCTGCTGAGGAATGCCGCCAAGCCGTAGCCGATGCCGGCGACAGTGTTACAGCGGAGGAGCCAGAGGATCTGCCGGACAGAGTCGCGCAGATCCTGGCCGATGGGGAGATCGTCGCTCGAGCGGCAGGTCCCATGGAGTTTGGCGCCCGAGCTCTGGGCAATCGGTCCATTCTTGCCGATCCGCGAAACCAGGATGTGGTTCGAGTGATCAACCGTATGATCAAGAAGCGTGATTTCTGGATGCCCTTTGCCCCTGTCGTGTTGAGACGTCGGGCGGCAGCGTATTTCCCGAATCCCAAGGACCTGCCTTCTCCGTATATGATGAATACTTTTGACTCGACCGATGAACGCGAGCAGTTCATGGCGGCCGTTCACAACGCCGACCTGACGGCTAGACCGCAGTTGGTTGAAGACGGGCAGAATCCGGGATATGAGGCAATTCTTGAGCGTTTCGGCGAACGTACGGGACGTCACGTTCTGCTCAACACTTCCTTTAACCTGCACGGTTCGCCCATCGTCTGCTCTGCGGCGGATGCCATGGGGGTGCTCCTCGATTCGGGTCTGCAGCGGCTAATTCTCGGGCCATTGCTGGTGACCAAGCGCGCCGCAACGTGATGGCAGTCGAATTCTTCTGGATTGCTGTTGGCCTGATTCTCTACAGCTACTTGGGTTACCCTCTGTTGCTGTGGTTGTTTACTGCTTCTCGCCGAAAGACAACCTATCCGTCGATGGCAGATCCACCTGCCGTGACACTCCTTGTGACAGCCTTCAATGAGCAGACCGTCCTGCGCGATAAGTTGGAGAACAGCTTTG
>Ga0115002_10009581_pt1 | contig 10546 bp, 8 predicted proteins | sample ArcticOcean_MG_C_8_FD_89576 | JGI IMG/M metagenome (GOLD analysis project Ga0115002, IMG submission 89576) | Marine microbial communities from western Arctic Ocean - ArcticOcean_MG_CB11_86 | ecosystem: Environmental > Aquatic > Marine > Oceanic | place: Arctic Ocean: Canada Basin | collected... | reverse complement strand
TTCATTGATTGATTTCTCACTGGTATCACATAGAGCGACAACTTCTGCATCTTCGATAATCTCAATATTAAGTATGTGCTCTTGACCCATACAGCCTGCACCAATAATTGCGTATTTTATTTTGCTCGTCATAGTGTGTAAGTTGGAATATTCATTTTATTACCAAAATGAATAAGCTTATCAGATACATCTCCATAAGTAAAAGCGACATGATGCTCAAGGCCACCTTTAAACATTTGCTGAGCTTTAAGTGCACTATCATCACCCAAGCTAATTACACCTGATGTTCCTGAAAAAGAGTTTGGTCTATCTATAACAGACGCCTTTAAAACAAAAAATTGAAGTTTATTTTGAGCTTTTGAAACTCTAAAAATAGTTATCTCACCTTTTTTAAGACTAAAGTCATGAAGGAGTGGTTTTTTTCTATTAGAGTGAATGCCAGACTTAGCTGTGCCTTCTTTTGCCATACTGATTGGTGCTAAGCCGCAATGCCAAAACACTAAAGAATTATCTGCTTTATCAACATCAACAATATCTACGAGAAGGGAGGGGCTATCATTCATTTGATTTAGTATGTTACAGCTGATACCTCCAAGAACATCTGCTTCACAGGCGCAGCTTACTTTTTTCTCATTCATCATTGCCATTGGCCCACATGAAGCACAGCCATATTCTGTAAAAGTCTCTGGCCAGCATCGGATAGCAAAGGCATCAAGATTATGCTTGTCTTTTAAACCCTCTAGGCCATGAAAGATTGAAATACTTTTGTCAAACTCATCCTGAACAAGCTCTTCAGTGCCTTGAAGGTAGCCAGAAATAGTATTTTTTGTAGACGCAATTGTGTCTTTACCAACATTTTTTGCTTCATCAAATAAGTCATCCAGCTCAAGGTTTATTAAAGAAACATTGAGCTTATTGGTGACCTCATCTTGATCATAATCACAGGTATCAAAGCCTTCTGGCCTTGTTCCAATAATTCCAATAGTTTGTTTGTCAATTATGTAGTTAAAATCCATTTGATCATTACTAATAACTGCTTTATTCCATGAAACTTGAGTGTTATTATTTTCTGAATTAATAAATTCTATAAATGATTTTTCATTAGCTTTATCATCATCTTCCATAATGATGAAATCAGGAAAAATATTATTTTTAATTAAAGAGTGAGTTCCAAGGTTAAGGCCACAGATCGAGTTCAGCCTAAGTCTTCCCCCCGTTCTTGGCTCAGGAAAAGAGACAATACAAATTGGCTTTTTGATTACCTTAGAAAAATTTAAGAGAAACTTTGCATCAGTAAAAGTTGTTTGAAAAAGGAAAACTTTTTCGCATTCGTTGCCTTTAAAAAAATCTAGTGCTTCATTTGCAATTTCATCATTTGTAATTAACTGGTCAAAGCCAATTATTTCTGATGTTATAGACTCTAAAAGATCTTTAGCTTGTTTAAATTTAGATTGAGCAAACTCAACATCAAAGGTTTCTCTTGCAAGGGATAAGTAACCAATCATTTAAAACCTCCAAAATTCTTAGTAAAGTTTTCAGGTTCTTGAATTTTAAAGCCTTTCTTAAAGTAATCTTTAAGGGAATAGGCTTTTCGTGCGGTCAAGTCGTTTAGCTTGTTAATATAACTCACTGACTCAGTTTTTAATCCTTTATCCACATTTTCGATGTTTGGGTAGTTCTTAAAGGCATCTAACCAGATTGTTCTTCCAGCTAAGTAACCTGAAGCGCCATTTTGATAGGCTAGCTCAAGGCATTTATAAAATGATGTTTTTCCCATTCCAGATGAAAGAACAACCCATGGCTTATTGTTTGTAGCTTTGGCTAGGTTTTTAAATGCATCCTCTGTTTCTTTTGAAATATCACCCTCTAGATCATTGCTATCAACTGGAGACTCTAATTTAAATATATCAACCTTATATTTTTCTTTTGCAAACTCTTTAACGCTATCAATAACGTGTTGTGTGCTTTTTTGTTTTTGTTCTTTATAGTCCTTAGTGTGATGGACATCGTCTTGAAAAGGGTATACAAGAAGTTCTAGTAAGAAGGGAATACTGTATTTTTCACACTCTTCACCAATCCTTTGAACGTAGTTTTGTTGATATTCAAGAGATTTTTTTTCAGCATCAGGGCGGTACCAAGCAAGAACTTTGACGGCATCTCCACCAGCCTTTTTAATTTTTTCAACACTCCAGTTATCTATGTCACTTGAATACCTGCCATGAAGAGTTTCTTTAAAATCATGCTCTTCAAGGGTTATTACAAGGCCTTTAGAGTTGTTATGTTGCAAGAGGTTTGGAATCGAATAGTGAGGATCCATTAGTATTGCTGTCGTTAAATGAGACAGGTTTGATGTAATCAATTTTTTACATTCTACTACTTCCTCATAGCTGTGCTTTCTTCCCTTAGCTGATGAGATGATATTAAATATAGGTGGTCTTTGGTCCACAGCGAGCATTTGAAAGTGGCTATTGTCCGTACAAAGTTTTTTTAAATGTATTAGCTTTCCAAGGTTTTGATTCATTATTTTTATTATTATTAATTTCAAAAAAAAGTTTTAAAATACATTAAGTTTCACATAGTGAGACCTAGGTTCAATTTACTTTAGTTTATTTTACTGATATATATCAATTCATGTATACTCGAATTTCATTAAATTTATTGTTCGTTTAAATTTGATAGAAAAAGATAATTTTTTAAAATAACTATTGGAGAGAGATATGAAAAAAAGTATTTTATTGGCATCGTTTCTAGCCATCTCATCGTTTAGTGTCAACGCTGCAGAAATTAAGTTTGTCTGCTACCAAGATGCTAATGAGTGTGATGTTTTGCAACAGATGTCTTCAATCTGGGAGAGCTCAACTGGAAACACAGTAAATTTTGAAATTGTTGGTTATGATGTTGTGAGAGATCAACTTGAAAACCAACTAGAGGCAGGTTCTGCTCCAGACGTTGCGCGTGTTACAAACTTAGGTGGACTTAATCAATATTATCTTGATTTGACTCCTTATGTAGATGCTGCAAAATGGGAAGAAAACTATGGTGCTACCTTGCCATGGTATAGAAAACCATCTGGCGATAACGGTATTTATGGCTGGCAAGCTCAGCTAACGGTTACTGGTCCATATGTAAACGTTACTATGTTTGAAGATGCTGGTGTTGATATGCCTGAGGAAGGAGCTTCATGGGATGATTGGGCTGATGCCTTAAGAGTAGTTAAATCAGAGCTTGGCTTGACTGCTGGACTTGCAATGGATAGAACAGCTCATAGATGGGCTGGACCTGCATTCTCATATGGAGCCAAATTCCATGAAAATGGCGTTCCTATTTTAGTTGATGATGGCTTTAGAGCTTTTGCTGAAACATTTGTTGGATGGCATAAAGAAGGCTTAATGCCTGCTGAAGGGTGGCCTGCTGGTGGAGGAACTGCTTATAAAAATGCAGCACCTCTTTTCCTTGACGGAACTGTAGCTATGCACATGTCAGGCTCTTGGATGCTTGGCAACTATGATGCAAACATCACTGATTTTGAGTGGAAAGTTGTTCCAATTCCATGTGGCTCTGGAGGCTGTGGAGCAATGCCAGGAGGTTCTGGAGTTGTTGCATTTAAATCAACTAAGCAACCTGAAGTTTCAGCTTCTTTCATTGACTTCTTGTCGCAAGCTGGAAGAGCGGGTTACTTTGCAGCAAACACTGGAAACATTACTGCTCACCAAGATCTTCAAAAGACTGGAATTGACTACTCAGGCGTAAGCCAGAGAGTTTCAGCTGGACTGGCTACTTTTGCAGCAAATGCGGGTAAAGCGGCAGATTCTACGCCACAAGCCTATTGGTTCCAAGGTTACAATAAAAACTTTGCCATTTATGGCATCGTTCCTGACTACATAACTAAAGCAATTACAGGTGAAATGAGCCTTGATGAAGCTTTGGCAGCGATTGATGCTGACGTAGCAGCAAAGATAGCTGAATAATAACTATTCAGTTATACTGAAGTTATAAACTTTAAGGCCGTCTCTTGAGGCGGCCTTAATTATATTTAAAATTCAACCCATAAAATGTTTGAGTCTCTTCTAAATCTTAATAGCTGGTTCTTGTTCTTTGCCCTTTATCTTTTGATAGGTTTTGTATTGTCTAAAGATGTCTACGGCATATTGCCAAAATTAATGTCAAGCATTGGATGGCCAATCGAGTTTACTCAAAAATTATTTGGTACTAAATCACTACCTTATTTATTTTTGTTTCCAAATATCCTTATTTTTGGCCTGTTTACTTTTCTTCCATTATTTATGAACTTCGGCTTCTCTGTTACCGATGGAACAAGTATTAACTTTGAAAATAGAGCCTTTTCAGGGCTTGATAACCTGGCAAGAATTACTCAGGAAGTTCAAATTGATACTGGCGGTATCAATGTTGAAAATGCTAAATTCAAGTCAGCCCTATACGACACATTTGTTTTTGTTATTCTTCAAGTCCCTATTATGATTCTCATTGCACTTTTTACTGCAATAGTTCTTAATAGAGAGGTCATAGGAAGAGGTTTTTGGAGAGCCGTATTTTTCTATCCAGTCATGCTGAGTCCCGTGGTTGTAGCATTTCTATGGACTCTAATATTAAAGAGGCAAGGCATGTTGTCTCAAACGCTAATGGACTGGAACTGGATCAGTGAACCGATACAGTGGTTAATGGATCCAAGCTGGACTATGTTCTGGTCAATCTTTGTCTATACATGGGCTCATATGGGTTTTTATATGCTCATCTTGCTGGCTGGACTTCAGTCAATTCCAAGGGATCTTTATGAAGCTGCACAAATGGATGGGACTTCTGAAAGGCGAGTTTTTTGGCGTATTACATTACCCTTATTGATGCCAATCTTGCTAGTTGTAACCGTACTATCATTAATTAAAGCCGTCCAAGCATTCGAAGAGCTATACGCACTCCAAGTTGGCTGGATCTCTCTTGTTTCTTATATCGTTGAAAATGCTGGAATTAGGGGTCAAAAAACATTTTTTGGTCTTGGAATAGCGGCGATGGCATCGTTAATTGTTGCGCTGATACTAATTGTTCTTTCTTTACTGCAATTCTATTTAACTAGGAGGCAAGTGAAGCTATGACAGACGTCATTAAATTTTTTACTCGCAGGCAAGGAAAAAAGAAAGCTAGTCTGACTGATTGGATTTCTTATGGTTTTTTGTTTCTTGGGTTTTTAATTATCTTTTTGCCAGTTTTATGGCTAGTTATGAACTCAGTTAAATCACAGTTCTTACTTCAAAAATACGATACTAATTTTCTACCAATGGACTATGAGCGAATTGCCAGAGCAACAACCTATGGTCCAGATGGTAAAAATATATTGATTATGAAAGACCTTGAGCCTTGGGTCATGTTCTGGAAAAACTTAAATGACGAAGAAAGAGCTGAAAAAGATGTTGCCAGTTATATTAATAATTTTAGTGGAAATGAATATTACGCTCTAAGATCTCACTTTGGTTTGGTTTCAGTTATGGCAAAAGACTTAATTGCCAATCAAAATTTACCTGATTGGCTTATTAAGTATCCAAGTATGTTCCCTAGTGCTAAGAAAGACTATGATCCTCAATCTATAGTAGATAATCTAGATCAAGAAGATGCTAGATTATTATCAGAATATTTAGGACTTAAGCCTTATAAACCTAATGGCTTTACTGCTCAAATTCTAATCTCCATGGCTGATCCTCAAACGGGTGAGTTAGTTGAGTATTCGGTAAGTCGAATTAACCCAACTAAAGACACTGTTAATGCAAGGCTTGTATCTAACCCTGAGGGAGGAATAGCTAAACTTCCTCAGAACGAAATTATTATCAATAAAAACTTAAAGCCTTCCTGGATAAACTATACAGACCCTTTGACTAAAAAGGCTTTAGGGAGCTTTGATGCTGTTAGATGTCTAAATAACTCTGTATTTGTTACTATTGTGGCAACCTTGATAACTTTATTGATTAATTCAATGGCAGCTTTTGCTTTGTCTAAGTATCGATTTAATGGGCAAGTAGTCTTTTTTGTAATAATACTTGCAACTCTAATGGTGCCTGCATCTGTATTAATTGTTGGTATTTTCAAAATGGTAACAATGACTGGCTTATCAGGCTCTCTTTGGGGGGTGATTATTCCAGGGGCTGCAACGCCTACTGGAGTCTTTATGCTTAGGCAGTATATGCTTACTATTCCAGATGAGCTTCTGGAAGCTGCCAGAATGGATGCTGCGAGTGAGTGGACAATTTACTGGCGAATTATATTTCCATTGGCTCTCCCGGCGATAGCCGTTCTAGGTATTCTTTCAATTATATGGCGCTGGAATGATTTAATTCTGCCAATGATAGCTGTGTCAACTACAAAGGCTGCTTATACCATTCAGCTATGTTTACTTGACTTTAATGGTGAGTACCTTGCAAGAGAACACTACGCTTTAGCAATGACCGTAGTTAGCTTGGTGCCAACAACACTGGTTTTTGTTTTTCTTCAAAAATATATTACAACAGGCATTGCCTCAACAGGCATGAAATAAATTATGGCAAATCTTAAATTAAATGACATTAAAAAATCATATGGCAAAACTGAGGTTGTTCATGGGCTCGATCTAGAGGTCTTAGATGGCGAGTTTTGTGTTTTAGTTGGCCCATCTGGCTGTGGTAAATCAACACTTTTAAGAATGATTGCTGGCTTGGAGGCGATTACAGAAGGGACGATTTCAATAAATGATGAGAAGGTTAATGATGTCTCTGCAGCAAAAAGAGGCCTTGCAATGGTGTTCCAGTCTTATGCCTTATATCCACATATGACGGTTCGTCAAAATCTTGCATTTGGACTTGAAAACCTAAAACTTGATAAGGATGATATTGAGCAAAGGATAACAAAGGCTGCAAATCAGCTGAGGATGCAGGACTATCTAAAAAGAAGGCCAGGGCAGCTATCTGGAGGTCAAAGACAGCGTGTTGCGATTGGAAGGGCGATTGTTAGAGAGCCGTCAATCTATCTTTTTGATGAGCCATTATCAAACCTTGATGCAGAGCTTCGCGTAGCAACAAGGGTTGAGCTAAAAGCGCTCCATGCAAGACTTGGCAATACAATGATTTATGTCACACATGACCAGGTTGAAGCAATGACTATGGCTGATAAAATTGTTGTGATGCATGACGGCATTATTGAGCAAACTGGCTCCCCTTTGGATGTATACAATAAGCCAGCTAATTTATTTGTTGCCGGATTTATTGGCTCACCAAAAATGAATTTTTTAGACTGTGCCTCACTTCCTGATGACATTAAAAAGCTTTGTCCAAAGGGTGCAACTACTTTTGGTATAAGACCAGAACACCTTAAAATAGAAGATAAATATTCTCTGTCATTGAGAGTTCAGACAGTTGAGCAGCTAGGCTCTGATAGCTATCTTTATGGTGAAACAATAGACAATCAAGAAATCTCTATAAAATTAAATACTCAAACCACTATCAAGAGCGGCGAGTCTGTTAAAGTTGGTTTTAGTAAAAAAGACACACACTGGTTCAATGAAAAAGGTGTTTCCCTTAATTTTTGACTGTGTATCATCAATTAATTAAGGTTAAGCAAATGCTGTTATGGTCGATATAAATGAGCCCGTTATTTGGATTAAAAACCCAGCAGCTGTCTTCGCACAGAATTGTGAGGGTGGTGTTGTTATTCAGGGCCAAAAAATTATTGAAATTGTTAAGTTAGGGCAGAGCCCTAAAACTCAAATTGATGATACTTACGATGCGAGTGAAAGTGTCTTGCTTCCTGGTTTAATAAATACGCATCACCACTTTTATCAAACACTAACAAGAGCCTATCCAGAAGCCCTAAATAAAGAACTCTTTCCATGGCTTAAGAGCCTATACAAGGTTTGGGCTAATATTCAGCCTGAGATGCTGGCTGTTTCTACAGAGCTTGCGTTGTCTGAACTTCTCCTTTCTGGCTGCACTACTGCGAGTGATCATCACTATTTGTTTCCAAGCCAACTGGAAAATGCTATCGATATACAGGTGGAAGAGGCTCAAAAGCTTGGTATGCGCGTTGTTTTAACGAGAGGCTCGATGAGTCTTGGAGAAAAAGATGGTGGCCTTCCACCGCAATCTGTTGTTCAGACCAAAGAGCAAATACTAGGCGATAGTGAGCGACTCATTAAAACATACCACGACAATCAGGAAGGCGCAATGATTCAAATAGCTTTAGCTCCTTGCTCTCCTTTTTCTGTTACCACTGATTTAATGATAGAGACTGCAGCGCTTGCTGAGCAGTATGATGTTAGATTGCATACGCACTTGGCGGAGACGATAGATGAGGAAAAATTTTGTTTAGAGAAATTTGGCTTAAGGACGGTAGATTACCTTGAAAGTGTAGGGTGGTTGTCAGATCGTACCTGGCTAGCTCATGGCATACACTTTAATAAGCAAGAGATAGAAAAACTAGGCCAGAACGGCGTTGGTATTTGTCACTGTCCAACTTCAAATATGATGTTGGCGTCTGGCATTTGTCACAGCCTTGAACTTGAAGAGGCCGGATCCATTATCGGTCTTGGCGTTGACGGCTCTGCCTCTAATGATGGCTCCAATATGATTGCTGAGCTTAGACAAGCAATGTACTTGCAGCGTTTGCGCTATGGCGCTTCCAAGATTACCCATCAAAAGGCCTATAGCTGGGCTACTAAAGGCTCAGCTGCGCTTTTGGGTAGAAGTGATATTGGAGAAATTGCGATTGGTAAGCAGGCGGATCTGGCATTGTTTAAGCTAGATGAGCTTAGATTCTCGGGTAGTCATGACTCTTTAGCTGCTCTACTTCTATGCGGCGCTCAAAAAGCAGATAGAGTTATGATTGCTGGGCAGTGGAAAGTTACAGATGGAAAGATTATTGGAAAAGACGAGCCTGAATTAATCAATCGCCACAGCAACGCAGCAAAAAAATTACGCCAATTAGCTAACGCATAATTTTTTCTTAATACTATCATTGACTTGCACTATTAGTTAATTTATAATTCAAACTTGAATATTGTTACATAAATCAAGTTAGTTATGAATACACCCAGTCATGGAGGCGCTCGAAAGGGCGCTGGTCGTAAAAAAAATTCAGGCAGCTTTAAAGAAAAAACCAAAGTTATTAGGGTTCCTATAAGCCTTGTGGATTCTCTTATTCCTACGATTGAAGTTTATAAGTCTCAAGTTAAATCTAAGGTAGAAGTCTTTTTAACTAAAGACAATCCAACAGAGCTTTCGATTCCAATTTTTACTTCTCGAGTGCAGGCGGGATTCCCTTCCCCAGCAGACGATCATTTGGAGGACGCGCTTGATTTGAATACACATCTTATTCATCACAAGGAGGCTACTTTTTTTGTGAAAGCACAGGGAGATTCAATGTTAGGTGCTGGAATCCAGCAGGGCGACATACTAATCGTTGACAAGTCTTTGAGCGCTAAAAGCGGAAAGATAGTCATCGCAGTTGTTGATGGCGAGTTCACTGTTAAGCGCCTACACAAATACAAAGGAAATATAACTCTTAAAGCTGAAAATCCTGATTTTGAAGATATTAAAATTGGAGGCACTGATGAACTTATTATATGGGGCGTTGTAACCTCAGTGATACATCAGTATGAATAAACCAGTTAAGTTCGCGTTGGTTGACTGTAATAATTTTTATGCCTCCTGTGAGAGAGTTTTTGAGCCAAAGCTAGAAGGTAGGCCAATTGTTGTTCTTTCTAATAATGATGGATGCATTATCGCACGCTCTAACGAAGCCAAGGCATTGGGCATTAAGATGGGCTCTCCTTACTTTAAAGTAAGGAATTTAATTGCTAGGAATAGCGTTGCAGTAAAGTCTTCAAACTACCCTTTGTATGGAGACATGTCGTCAAGAGTAATGAAGGTTATTGGTCAGTATTCACCTATCCAAGAGGTGTATTCTATTGACGAGAGTTTTATAGATTTGGCGGGGCTTCCTTTTAATTTGATGGCTCATATGCAATCTCTAAGAGTTCGAGTTAAAAGCTGGACCGGGGTTCCGGTTTGTATTGGCATGGGTCGCACTAAGGTTCTGGCAAAGCTTGCCAATCGCATTGCTAAAAAATATTCAAAATTTAATGGCGTTTTCGATATAGACGAGCTGCCCTATGAAAGGTATTGTAAGTTGTTACAATCCGTTGAAGTAGGAGACTTATGGGGAATAGGCAGGCAGAGCGCTAAAAAGCTTAATCGCATTGGGATTCAAACTAGCTGTGATTTTTATCAGGCAGACGTTGGCGTTATTGAAACCCTTTTGGGCGTTAATGGCAAAAAAATTTATCAAGAGCTTCGTGGCAACCCGTGTATTCCTATTGAGTTGATCCCTCCAACAAGGCAGCAGATTGTCTCCTCTCGCTCTTTTGGGGTTGATTTAAGCGACTTTGATGAATTAAACCAAGCTTTAACTGCCCTTACTAGAAAGGCTGTCAATAAGCTTAATAATCACAAGCTTGCAATGACAACTATGACTGTCTTTATTTATACCAACCCCCATAAAAAAGATAAGCCCC
>Ga0115002_10009580_pt1 | contig 10548 bp, 7 predicted proteins | sample ArcticOcean_MG_C_8_FD_89576 | JGI IMG/M metagenome (GOLD analysis project Ga0115002, IMG submission 89576) | Marine microbial communities from western Arctic Ocean - ArcticOcean_MG_CB11_86 | ecosystem: Environmental > Aquatic > Marine > Oceanic | place: Arctic Ocean: Canada Basin | collected... | reverse complement strand
CGCATCACAACGTTGCACAACCCACGATAGAAAATCAGCGTGCCCAGCGTGGTGATGATGGGCGGCACATCCAGCCGGGCAATCACCAGCCCGTTGAAGAACCCCAACGCCAGCCCCAACAGCAAACCGACCGGCACGGCCGTGTACCAGAACGACACGCCCCCCTCGAATGTCGACATCACGCAGGCCACCAACGCAACCATCGACCCGACGGAGAGATCGATGCCCGCCGTCATCAGCACGATTGTCATCCCCAACGCGAGCACCAACAGCGGCGCGGCTTGGGCGAGCAGGTCGGTCGCGTACCAGCCGAACGTGAGTTGAAACTCGGCGAGCGAATCGAATCGAACCCCGCTTTGCGGCGCGAAGACTGCCACCTCGACGAGCAGCAATAAGGGGAGGAGCGCGCGTCTCATCGCAGTTCCTCCAACAGCTTGGCTTTGCGATGCATCAGGCAGTCGAATCCGATGACGCCGATGATCAGCGCCCCATGCACGGCATGCCGCGAGTATTCACTGAGTCCCGCGTAAAGCATCGCCTGACCGACCAGATACAGAAACGCGCCGCCGAGAATGGTGCCGAGATAGCTACCCTCGCCACCAAAGATGTTCGTACCGCCCATCACCACGGCTGCGACGACTTGTAACTCGAATCCTCGCGCCAGCCGGTTCGGTTCGATTGTTAATCCGCGAGTTGTTTCCGTCAGCGCGGCCAATCCGAGAAACAACCCGCTGACGAAGAAGGCACCGGTGAGTAGTCGAGCCGGGTCAAGTCCTTGTAGCCGACAGGCCGCTTGCGAACTGCCATGCGCCAGCCAAAGTCGCGGTGTCTTTCCGAAGGATTCCCAAACGATGGCGATGACGATCGCGAACAGCAGGATGCTACCCGCCCATTCGTTTCCGGGACGATGATAGGCGTCTCCCTGAATGGAAATCTGTCCGCTAAATTTCTCCAACGAGACGTTCGCCAACGCGAGTGCCAGCCCGCGGTAAAACGTAAGACCGGCCAGCGTGACGATGATGGCGGGTATCTTCAACCAGCGAATCAAGCACGCATTCCACATCGACAAACACAAGGCGGTCGCGTAACAAGCGGCGAAACAGACCGCCGGGGCGAACTCGTATTCATACAGAATCCCGAACACCGTGCCCGCCACCACAATGATGGCCCCGACCGACAGATCGATCGCGCCGGTGTAGACAATGCCCGTGAGCCCGAGAGCCGCCAAAATGAGCGGGGCCACGTTGGGGCCGAACCGCGACAGTTCATCGAGAAACGAGGCTTTCTCGTTCGAGAGCGTGTGCGCGTAAATGAACGCCAGCAGGATCAGGTTTCCAGCCAGCAGAAACCGCAACCGGTTACGCAGCGCGGGCGAGAGATGAGAAAGGAAGGGCAACGTCACGAGATGGCCGCCTCGAAAAGTCCGGAGGCGGCTAGAATGACGTTCTGTTCGGTTAGCTCGTCGTTGGAGAGTTCCGTTTCGATGCGGCCTCGGTTCATCACGTACACACGATCGCTCATGCCGACCAGTTCGGGCAGGTCGCTGGAAACAAACAGAACCGCCCTGCCCTGGTCAGCCAGCCGATCGATCAGCGCATGAATCTCGGCCTTCGCACCGACATCAACGCCGCGCGTTGGTTCGTCGAGCAGAATCAAATCGGGAGCACGTTCCAGCCAACGAGCCAGTAACGCTTTCTGTTGATTGCCGCCACTGAGCGTGCCGATCGGCTGCGAGACATGGGCAGCGCGCACGTCATACCGCGCGATCGCCTCGTCGACCCGCGACCGTTCCGCCTTGCGAGAGATCAATCCATAGCGAGCCAGCAGGTCAGTGAAGCCGACTGAAATGTTGGTATCCAAACCATGTTCGAGGACCAGTCCCTGTCGTTTTCGTTCTTCGGGCAGGTAGACGACGCCTCGTTGAATCGCGTCGCGTGGATGTTGCGGATGCCAGTCGTGGCCAAACAGCGTCATGCGGCCGTTTGTGATCGGATACAGTCCGTAAATCGCACGGACAACTTCCGACCGCCCCGCTCCGACAAGTCCTGCCAACCCGACGATTTCACCCGGTTTCACAACCAGACTGATATCGGTGAACATCGCATCGCAGGATAACTCCTGCACGGCCAACGCCGGGTCGTCGCTTTTCGGGCCGCTCCGTGTCTTGGGATAAACCTGTTCGACCGGCCGCCCGACCATATCGTGGATCAGTTGTTCGACTTCCACCTCTTGCGTTTCATGATCGGCCACGAGTTCCCCGTCACGCAGAACGATGACGCGGTCGGTAAGCGAAAAGAGCTCGTCGAGGCGATGCGTCACGTACAGGATCGTCACGCCCTCAGCCTGCGTGCGCTGCAGGTGACCAAACAACCGTTCGACTTCCGGTTCGGACAGCGCGGCCGTCGGCTCGTCGAGAATCAATAAGCGAGCATCCCGCGCGAGCGCACCGGCGATGGCGACTTCCTGTTTTTCCGCCGGCGTGAGTGAGTCGAACGGAACATCAACGGGCAGATCGAGACCAAAGTCGCGCAAGATGTTCGATGCCGTTTCGCGCAGAGCAGGCCAATCGACACCGCCGAATCGCGAACGGGGCCACGGCTCCCTCAGCAGCATGTTCTCCGCAACCGAGAGGTGCCCGCAGTACTCCAGTTCCTGATGAATCGTGGCGATCCCCGTATCCAATGCGTCGCGGGGTGACGTGAAAGCCACTTGGTTCCCGTCCCAAACGATTCGCCCCCCGCTGGGTTGATACACACCCGAGAGCAGTTTGATCAGCGTCGACTTGCCCGCCCCGTTTTCCCCGACCAGACCGAGTAGTTGACCGCGACCGATTGTCAGATCCAACGGTGCCAACGCCCGCACACCGGCGAATGTTTTTTCAACCGCATGGAGTGTTAGAAGTGGAGCGGGCATTGGATGGTTGTGAGATCCGGGAGAAAATTGAGTGGCGACTTACTTTTCTTCGACTGCAAACGCAGGGGCTGGGATTGTATCCGTCTGAAACTTACGGTTCGGATCGTTCAACGGCAAGCCGCAGGCGACTGCTTTTTCCGGTCGACACCGACGCCTACGGCTTGCCGTTAAACGAGTGGAAATAATCCATCCCCGCAAAATGTGAGCGGGATCTTGCACCAGACTTGCCCCGTCTTGCTAGGGTGAGGATGATTGTAAGGGAAGACTCAACCAACCATCCTCGCCACGGTCACCGAGATTTCGCCATGACGATACGCCATTATCTGTTGCTCACCGTTGCTTTGACTGCCGCCGTTCCTACGCTGTCGAATGCGGCAGAGAAAAACGCGGCTCCGGATTACACTAAGCAGATTGCGCCGATTTTTCGCACGTACTGCAGCGGCTGCCATAACCGCAAGGACGCCGAGGGCGAGTTGACGCTCGATACGTTCGCCGGGTTGAAGAAGGGGGGCGAGAACGGGGCGATTGTGGTGGCAGGCAAGCCGGAGAAAAGTCGGCTGTTGCTGTCGGTCGAGCGGAAAGTCGAACCGTTCATGCCGCCGGAGGGAGAGAAGGCTCCGTCGAAAGCGGAGATCGCATTGTTGCGCGCCTGGATCAAAGCGGGAGCACGAGGGCCGGTGGGTGGAGACGATCCGCTGACATTGGTCACGCCGAAGATCGCTCCGCTCGGCAAGGTGCGGCGAGCCGTGCATGCGGTGTCCTATTCGCCCAACGGAAAGCTGCTGGCGATTGGTCGTTACGGCAGCGTGGACGTCATCGATGCAGTGAAGCGAACGCCGGTGGCGACCTTGAAGAACATCAGTGGGCATGTGACGGACGTTGGTTTCACGCGCGATGGGAAGACACTGTTCGCTGCGGCGGGTGAGCCGGGGTTGTTCGGGCAGGCCGTGTTGTGGCGAACGTCGGATTGGAAACCGGCACGCACAATCCGCGGCCACAATGACAGCCTGTACGCCGCAGCCGTCAGTCCGAACAGTAAGCTGTTGGCGACTGGCAGTTATGATCGCTCGATTCGCCTGTGGGATGTTGCGACCGGTAAGGAAGTTCGCGAGTTGGCCGGGCATAACGGGGCAATCACCGACTTGGCGTTTCATCCCGCCGGTGCCATTCTGGCCAGCGCCAGTAGCGATCGCACAATCAAGTTATGGAACGTCGCCACCGGAGAACGACTCGATACGCTGGGTCAGCCGGAGAAAGACCAGTACACCGTTGCCTTCAGTCCGAACGGTCGGTTCGTTGTTGCAGGGGGTGTCGATCACCGCATCCGCGTGTGGGAAATCCTGTCTGGCGGGAAAGAGGGAACCAACCCGTTGCGTTACGCCCGCTTCGCGCATGAGGCACCGATTCTGAAAATCGCCTTCTCGCCCGACGGAACGCGTTTGATTTCCTCGGCCGAAGATCGCAGTGTCAAGTTATGGAAAACGGCCGACTTCACGCAAGCGGGTGCGATCGAACGGCAACCGGATTGGGCTCCGGCGTTGGCAGTTTCTCCGAACGGTAAGGTGCTGACGATCGGTCGGGCCGACGGCAGTCTGGCGGGGTATGGTTTATCGAAAGTGGGCGGGTCTCCTCGGGCAGCGCGCCCGACGTTCTCTCCCAAGCCGAAACTGCCCACGCCCAAAGTCGCCGTGCTGAAAGCTCCCGGTGCGGTCGACGGCTTGTTGGTTCAGCCGGGGAAGGCGGACTTGTACTTGTTCAGCAGCCGGGCGGATCGCACGTGGATCATCGAAACAGAAGCGTCACAGAAGAAGTCTCCGGTCGATACGAAGATCGAAATTTTGCATCCCGATGGTCGGCCCGTTTTGCGTTCGCTGTTGCAGGCGGTGCGTGATTCGTGGATCACGTTCCGCCCGATCAACTCGACCTCGGCCGACGTGCGGGCGAAGAACTGGGAAGAGATGGGGCTGAACCAGTACCTCTACATGGCGGGCGAAGTCTGCAAAATCCATCGCATGCCGCAAGGCCCGGATTCGGGTTTGCGGTTTTACGCCATTGGTGGGAAGCGACAACTGTATCTCGATTCCAGTGCAACCATCCACGCGGTCAACGATCCGGTGTATATCGTCGAGGCCCATTCGCCGACGGCGTCACTGGCCGACAACGGCTTGCCCGTCTTTCCGCTATACTACGCCAACGACGACGACGGCCAACGCAAACTGGGGGCTGATTCGCAACTTACCTTCACCGCGCCGGCCGACGGGGAATACCTTGTGCGGGTTTCCGACGTGCGAGGATTCGGCGGGAAAGACTTCAAATACCGATTGTCCGTCCGCGACCCCAAACCCGATTTCAGCGTGGCCTTCGACGGAAAGAAACCGAGCATCGCGGCGGGCAGTGGGAAGCGAATCAAGTTCACGTTGACTCGCGCCGACGGATTCGATGACGACGTGGCGATTTCCATCGCCGGTTTACCGCCAGGCTTTTCCGCTGCGTCTCCGGTGGTTGTCCAGGCGGGACATCTCGAAGCGCAGGGCGTCATCAACGCGGCCGCTGACGCGAAAACGCCGACAAAGGAGCAATGGGAGCAAATCAAGATCACCGCACAGGCCACAGTCGCCGGCAAGAACGTCGTCAAACCGCTGGGCAACTTCGGCGAGATCAAAGTCACCGCCAAGCCGAAGGTGATCGTGCATTTGGTGCCTGACCCCGAGGCGAAAATTCCCGCCCAGATCAATAAAACCGGCGAGATTGTGATCGTTCCAGGCACTATGACAACGGCCATCGTGCGCATCGAACGCAACGGGGCGAAGGGCGACTTGCGATTCGATGTCGACAACCTGCCGCATGGCGTGATCGTAGCGGACTTGGGGCTGAGTGGTATTACCGTACTCGCCGGCCGGAACGAACGCCGTATCTTCCTGCAAGCGGACAGTTGGGTTCCCGAAACCAATCGCTTGATCCATGCCGTTTCGCGAACCGAGGGCAACCAATCGTCTCGGCCGATCGGGTTTCATGTGCGACGCGTACAGAAGGTCGGTACGGAATCGCGTGGTGGGCGATGAATTCGGTTCGGCGTCGTTACTTCTTCACCGGCCGCGTGCAAGGCGTGGGGTTCCGCTTCACAACCGCCCGCATCGCGCGACGGCATCCGGTCGTCGGCTACGTGAAGAACCTGGCCGATGGTCGTGTTGAATTGGGTATCGAAGCGGAAGAAGACGTCGTTGGTCACTTCCTCATCGACATCGAACGCGCACTGCCTAGGCATGTCGAGTCGCGCACTTGTGAGGACGTTGAAGAGGCCGAGGCGTGGGAAGAGTTTGAGGTACGGTATTAACCGTTTGGACGAATCGTCACTGCTACCGACTTGAATTGGCTGTATGATCCCGACGGGAAGAGGACGCAGGCTTAGTTTCCTGAAACGAGGACAAAGCGATGAATCGTGTTTTCTGTTTGACGTTGGTGTCTTCCGTTTCAATTCTCTCTGCGTCGTGCGGTCGGCCGACCGATGGCCAGGTGGCGACGCAAGCGAATATGGCGGCATCAAGTGGTGACACGCCGGCGGTGGCGCTGGCCGAGCGAGAACCGCGTGAGCGAGAGACAGCCAAACCGATTACGGCTGACGCCAGCTCCTTGGAGATTTTCGAGAAGCGGATTCTACCCATCTTTCAGGCGAAGAACCCGTCGAGCTGTGCGGAATGTCATTTAAGTGGTGTCGATTTGAAAGACTACATCGGCCCCAATCAGGAAGCGACATTCGCCTCGCTGGTGGCCAATGGTTTGGTCGATGTGAAGAACCCCGATGCGTCGAAGCTGTTGAAGTTCATCAGTCGTCGCCCTGAAAAACGCAGCCTGATCACAGACAAAGTGCGCCAACAGGAGTTGACCGCCTTTCGCGCCTGGATTCGCGCGGCGGTGAAAGATCCAAAACTGCTCGCGGCGAAGGCGGGCAAAGAGCCGCTTGGTCCGTCGGTGTCGAACGAAGTCATTCGACATGCACGGACCGATCGGGTGTTGGCCTCGTTTCTGGACAACATCTGGAGCGAAGTCGGCCGTTGTGCGGCGTGTCATTCGCCCGATCGCAATCAGAAGCAAGTGAAGCAGCATGGTGCGCAGGTTTCCTGGATTACGCTTCGCGATCCGCAAGCAACGCTGAACCACCTGATCGATTCGGGCCTTATCGATCTCGACGCCCCCGAGGAAAGCCTGCTACTGACGAAACCCACGTTGCAAGTCGAACACAAAGGCGGATTGAAGATGTTAGTGGGTGATCGCAGTTACAAGCAGTTTCGGCGCTTCATCGACGACTACGCGGCCGTCGCCAACGGGACTTACAAAACGGCCGATCAGCTTCCGAAAGCGGAGGACGAAGTTTCATTCGCCAGTGAGAACTGGCTGAAAGTGACCGGCGTGCCGGCCGAGTTTCACAAGAAACTGTTGCAGGCTGATGTGTATCGACGTGTTGAAGCCGGCTGGTCGATAACACGCTGGGCGACCGGCGATCGCGCGGTGTTCGGCCCCAAGAAACTCTGGCAGCAATCGCTCAGCCTGACCGCAGCCCGCGACTCGAATCGTGGAAAGGAAATTCGTTCGCGCAAACTTCGCCGTTTGCCACCTGGTCGGTATTTGGTGAAACTGTATGTCGACCGGGCGGGCAAGCTGCAAAAAAACTTTCGGGCGACACTCGGCGACGAAGAGTTCGTCGGGGAAGTCGAAGTCGACACCCGCTGGCCGGCTGGTTACGGGCGCATGACGGTCGTCCGTTACCCCACGCGGTAACGCGAGTTTCTGCTGAATGTTTGATTGTGTATTTGATCGTGTGTTGGGCCACTTCCTTTCCGTTCACCTGCCCGGTAGGCTGCCTGTCGGAAACGTTGGTGCATCAACCGCTGCCAACATGACAATTGGCCATTCCGGACACTCCGCCCCAACCCATGATCTGGCTTCGCGAACACGCCTTACAACTGTCGTTTCTGGTGGGCTACTTGGCGTTGCTGGCGTATCATGGTTGGCGTGGGAAGCGGGCCTCGAAGTCGTTGGCTGATTTTCTCATTGGCGGACGCGGGATGGGCGGTGTGATTATCTCGCTGTCGTTCTTCGCCACGTTTGTCAGTTCGGTCACCTTCGTGGGCCTGGCCGGTCGCAGCTACGGGCGGGGGCCGGCATGGTGGATTATTTGTGTCGTGGTCTTCACGACAATGGTGCTGCTGGCCTGGTTTGTCGTGGCACCGCCTTTTGTTCGACAATCGCGAAAAAATGGCGCACTGACGGTCCCGGAATTTCTCGGGATACGATACGACTCGCTACTGCTGCGCAGGTTGGCCGGGTTGGTTGTGGTGGCCGCGTCGCTGGCGTATCTGGTGGCGGTCTACGTGGGGGCGGCTCGTCTGCTGGAGAGCCTGTTGAACCTGGATGGAGCGATCGTTTTGATCGGTCTGTTCCTGGTCGTGACGACTTACACACTGGCTGGCGGGTTCTATTCGGTCGTGTCCACCGATGCCGTTCAGGGAGTGATTCTGTTCGCCGGCGCGCTGTTGTTGCCCGTCGCCATGATCGCTCGGAAGGGCGGACTGGGTCCGTTACTTGATTCCGTCCGTGAGGCAGAACCGACGGCTCTGGATTGGACTGGCGAGATGCCGCTGGTGACGATGTTTGGGTTGGCTTTGGGCGTGGGAATCAAGATTATTGTCGAGCCACGCCAACTCTCGCGGTTTTATGGGTTGGCCTCGGATGAGCAACTGCGACGCGGACGTTGGATTGCCCCGGCACTCTTGCTGGTCACCTACCTGTGCGTCTTGCCGGTTGGGTTTCTTGCGCACGCGTTTGTTCCCTCGGGAGAACTCCTGATCGAGGGAGCCGTCGACACCGACCTCGTCGTTCCCCAACTTCTCGGGGGGGCCAGCGATTTATTGGGGCCAATCGGCGGTGCGTTTTTTCTAACGGCGCTGGTCGCAGCCGCCATGTCGTCGCTCGATTCGGTCCTGCTGGTGGCGGCCTCCAGTGTGGATCGTGATCTCATTGCACCGGGTCGCGACGAGCAGCAAGCCATGCGGCTGACCCGTCGCTGGGTGGTCGTGTTGTCGGCGGTCGCGACAGGAATTGCGTTTGCACCGGGACAGGGAATCGTCGAAATGAGTTCGTTTTCCGGTTCGATGTACGCCGCCTGTTTTCTCCCCACCCTCATCATCGGCCTGTTCTGGAAACGGGGCAGCCGGGCCGGTGCGCTGGCCGCGTTGGTGCTCGGGTTCGGCGTGACCCTGTTCTGGTTCCTGTCAAAAAACACACTTGCCGCCGGTGCCTACGCCGGAGTCCATGAGGTGTACGTCGGCATGACCGTCTCGATTCCACTGTACGTGGTGATTTCCTTGTTGAGGCCGTCTGTTGGTTCTGAGATCGAAGCCGAGGTATTGAATCAAGTAATCGAAGAAAAGGACCGTCCATGAATTTCACTTACGCCGACATTGCCGGGATGATCGATCATTCGTTGTTGCAGCCTACGCTGACGGATGACGAACTCGAAGCGGGCTGCGCCGTCGCACGCGAGTACCAGGTGGCGAGTGTGTGCATCAAACCGTATTACCTGGCGCGATGTGCCGAGTTGCTTGAGGGCAGCGGTGTGTTGCCGAGCACGACGATCGGCTTTCCTCACGGCGGGCATACGACGGGCGTCAAAGTGGCCGAGGCGGAGCGGGCGATTGCTGACGGTGGTGTGGAACTCGATATGGTGGTCAACATCGGCAAGGTGCTCTCCGGCGATTGGGGCTTAGTCCGCGACGACATCGGGGCGGTTTCCGAGATCACGCATTCCCACGGCAAGGTGTTGAAGGTCATCTTCGAGAACTGCTACCTCGACGACGACCAGAAGATTCGCCTATGCGAACTGTGTGGGGAACTCAGTGTTGATTTCGTGAAGACATCGTCGGGTTACGGCGACGGCGGGGCGACGATCGACGACTTGAAGTTGATGCGAGCGCACTCTCCATCAGAGGTTCAAGTGAAAGCGGCCGGGGGCGTGCGGACGCTTGATGCGCTGCTGGAAGTCCGCGAGTTGGGTATCTCGCGGGTCGGTGCCAGCCGGACTGTTGAAATGCTTGAAGAATGCAAACGGCGGCTGAGTTAGGCCGATTGCTCTAAAGCGACTGGCCAAGCCGGTAGATGGCTTCGGTGTCGAGCGATTGATCGTTTGCTTCAAACAGGCGGCGGATGGCGGCTTTGTGGATTTTCATTTTCGTGCCGCCCACCCCGATCGCCCCATAACAAATCTGCCCCTCTTTCTCGACGGCCTTGTCAAAGACGTCGATGCCTTCCAGTCCGAGGGGAGGGACCGCGTTGAGATCGATCGCGACTTTCAGTCCCTCGATTGACGTCCGCTGTTCGGCGGAGAGAAATTGCACGCCGGCGGCTCCGGCAGCGATGATGAGTTGCGCCCCCGCAGTAGCTTCGGCGTCGTCCGAGGCACACGGGGTGAGTTTCACAGTGGGGACGCTCGACGTGATTTGTTCGCAGGCGGCAGCGGCGCGATCGCGCGCGCGAGACGCGAGTCGCACGTTGGCTCCTTCCATCGCTAGCAGTTGAGCCGCCCGTAGCCCGACCGGTCCGGTGCCACCCAGCACGAGGGCTTCGGTCTCGGCCAATGTG
>Ga0115002_10009577_pt1 | contig 10549 bp, 7 predicted proteins | sample ArcticOcean_MG_C_8_FD_89576 | JGI IMG/M metagenome (GOLD analysis project Ga0115002, IMG submission 89576) | Marine microbial communities from western Arctic Ocean - ArcticOcean_MG_CB11_86 | ecosystem: Environmental > Aquatic > Marine > Oceanic | place: Arctic Ocean: Canada Basin | collected... | reverse complement strand
TCATTGCTTCGGTTTCTTCGTCCGCCGGGAAAAAGTTTTCGATGGTGAGTTTCTGCAAGGTCACGTCTTGAGGAGTGCCAAGGGATGTGACCGTGGTGAGCCAAGAGCTTCGCATCCAAGATTTCTCGAACGTCACTGTCATGACCGGCAAAAGATCGGCGAGGTCAGGGACATTCCAGTCAGTGGGAACATCAGGATAGGTTACGACTTCGTCCAACAGTTTCGGGCGGATAGAGTGAGTGTGTCCCGCTGAGATTAGGTCCCGCGTCGGAGCAGTGTTTGCCGTTTAATTCGGGCCACGCTCCAACTAAACGGCCCGGCCGTTAGCGGTGGTGAAGCGGACGGCTTCTTCTGCCGCTCGCAGCAGGGCTTTTGCCTTGTTGCCGCTTTCTTGGTACTCGGCTTCCGGGTCGCTGTCGGCGACCACGCCGCCGCCGGCCTGGACGTACATGACGCCGTCTTTGATCATGGCGGTGCGCAGGGCGATGCAGGTATCCATGCCGCCGTTGGCGGAAAAATATCCGACGGCCCCAGCATAGAAACCCCGGCGTTCTTTTTCCAACTCGTCGATGATTTCCATGGCCCGGACCTTCGGTGCGCCGCTGACTGTGCCCGCCGGGAACCCAGCCAACAAGGCATCCATAGCATCGAACTTGGGATCCAGTTTGCCCTCGACGTTCGACACCAAATGCATCACGTGAGAATAGCGTTCGACAATCATCTGGTCGGTGACGTGAACGGTGCCGATCTTGGCAACCCGGCCCACATCGTTGCGACCCAAGTCCAACAGCATCAAATGCTCAGCACGCTCTTTGGGGTCCGCTAACATTTCATTCGCCAAAGCCTCGTCTTCGCCGTGGGTGCCCCCCCGGGGCCGCGTGCCAGCGATGGGCCGGATCGTCACGGTGTTGTCGCGCAACCGCACCAACAATTCCGGCGACGAGCCAACAATGGCGAAGCCGCCTGCGTTCAAAATGAACAAGAAAGGCGAGGGGTTCATGCGCCGCAGCGATCGGTACAGCGCGAACGGCGGCAGGGTGAAGGGCACGGTAAAGCGCTGGGACGGGACCACTTGGAAGATGTCACCGGCGGCGATGTACTCTTTCGCCTTTTCCACCATCTGGTGGTATTCTGCCCGGGAGGTGTTCGATACGGGCTCGGGCAAATCACCGTCGGTGCCGGTGGAAGGTGCCTCTGGAGCCGTCGTGCGGCTGAGTTGTTCCACTGCCAGGGCCAAGCGATCCTTGGCTAGCCCAAAGGCTTCGTCCGCTGTGACGTCGGCTTCGGGCCAGACGGGGGTAACGACGGTGACGATATCTTTGACCGAATCAAAAACCGCCATCAAGGTCGGGCGCATGAACAGGCCGTCGGGAATGCCCAGGGTGTCTTCGTTGTCGTCGGGGATCGCTTCCACCAATCGGACCATGTCGTACCCGGCATAGCCGATCAACGCAGATGCCATGGGCGGCAATCCTTCGGGCAAGTCGATGCGCGAGGCGTCCACCAATTCCCGCAAAGTCTTCAACGCGCCGCCGTTCAATGGTTCGAAGTCGGTTTCGCCGGCCAAGATTCCCCGGTTTATTTCGGCCTTGTCGCCCCGGCACCGCCACACCAGATCGGGGCGGGTGCCGATAATGGAAAAGCGCCCGCGCACCGCGCCGCCCTCAACTGACTCCAACAAGAACGAAAAGGGCTCGCCGTCGGTCAGCTTCAACGCTGCCGACACCGGCGTCTCCAGATCGGCGACCAGATCGGTCCAGACTACTTGGGGCTTGCCATGGTCGTAAGTCTGATTGAAATCCGCCAATCCCGGCTGCACGGCTAAAAGCCACCAATCGGATTGCGGGTGGGAGCGAGGGGGACGGCACCGGTTGTCGCCTTGAAGGTCGCTTGTTCAAAAGCCGCAGTATCAACCCGGACGCCGAATTTAGCCTCCAAAGCACCCTGGAATTGGGTCAACAAGTCTTCGGACATATCCAACGAAAACTCTGTGATCAATTGAGCCAAAGCTTCTGGGTTTGCCGAGGGGTCGGCCGGAATGATTTCCACCAATCGCCCGATAGTTGTACCGCCACCAACGGATGGGGCTTGGGCAACCGCTCCGAATTCGATGGAAAATAACGCGCCGATCAATTGGGCCGACATTAGGCTTGATGCACCACCGGATCGGGTCACTGGTGAGGTAATCGAAAAATCAATGCCAACTTCAGCCCCTAGGGCGGCTATATCTGTGCCTGACTTGGCGCGCTCAAAAAGGTCAGTCGCGAGTTCATCAGTTAGTCGGGTTTGTTCAGCCAAGCCCCAATCTCTGGCGACTTCGCCGCGGACCTCGTCGAACGGAATGGGCCCCGGAGCTTCCACACCGTCTATGCGAAGAACGAAATACCCGCCCTCCACGGCTTCGTTCAGAAGCGACTCCCCACCACTGAGTGTTTGGAACGCTGTGGAGACGAAAGTGACGAAAGCCGGAATGTCACCAACCGGGTTGCCGTCGTGGTCCAGGCCCTGGTTGTCAAATGTTGCGGTTAGAGGAATTAGACCAAGCCGGTTGGCGGCTTCACCCAAACTGTCACCACCGGCCAGGGCATCGTCCAAATCAATGGAAAGGTCGTACAGAATTTCCAACGCCGCGTTCCGCATCAACGTGTCGGTGACGGTTTCCCGGGCTTCTTCCAGCGTAAGAACGTTGCCCAGCTCTACCGAGTCGATGCGGAAAATGTGCCAGCCATCAGAACTTTGCAGTGGCTGGCTGATGGTACCCTGCGGCATGGCGAACACTGCGTCGGCAACTTCGGTGGGTAGTTGGTCATGGGTGAGTTCACCGCGATCAAGGACACCGACAGGTCCCGTATCAACCGGCTCCGGTTCTGCATCGGGATCGGGTTCGGCTGGCCGCAGGAATGGGTCGCCACGCAAGGCCCGGGGATCTGCGGTTTCGAATTGGGCGCCGCCCTCCATCCTGACCTGGGCAGCTAGGGCCGTCGCTTCCAACGAAAATCTCAGTTCGGAAATACCACGATTGGCTATGGTGGTGAATTCGCCAAGGCGAATTTCGTATTCTTCGACAATGTCCGGTTCCGCAATCACAATCGTATCGAAAACGTCCTCGGGCTGAAGTGCGATGAACGCCACTGTGCGGTATTCCGGGGCGGTGTAGGCCATGATGTTGGCGCTGTAGTGGTCCCTCAACGCGTCGCCCTCTGGCTGACCGACCTCGGAGATAAATTGCGCTGGGATCGTCAGCGCCTGAGCAACCCGCTGTTCTTGTCGATATCTGAAAATGGTTTCCGCCAGAACGCGCGGGGCGGGGGGGGCCAGTGTAACTGTGTCGACAATCAGGGCCCGGGCGATGTCTTCGCGCAACAGAGTTTCAAATTCGGCAACGGTGAATCCTTGCTGGTTCACAGTCAATTCGTACAGGTTGCTTGTTAACTCAGGGAATTGGCGGCGAATTTCTTCGACCAGTAAAGCGTTGGACACTGCGACCCCTAAATCTTTGACGGCGTTATCGATCAGCGCGCCGCCAATCAATTGCCCCAGAATGTTTTCCGGCAAGCCGATGGATCGTGCTTGATCCGGGGTAATGCCACGGAACTGGCGGAGCTGGCGCAGATATTGGTCGGCAAAATCTTGTTGGCTGATTTCGACCCCACCGACTTCCGCCACTGGCTTGTTGGCAAGGTCGCTGAACATACTTGTGCCGCCACCAAAAAACAGGGCGAACGTTGCTGCCAACAGGATTAGAAATCCTTTTACCCACCACGACTTTGTGGCTCTTCGAATTGCGCCAAGCATGATCTGCCGTCCCGATAGAATGAGTGAAATCGCCGGTATTCCCGGCCGCTGTTGGGGCGGGATCGTATCAGAAGTCAGTGTTGCAGTGCTATCCAACCGGAAAGGCACTTATCAAGGCCGTGGCGGCTAGCCATCGGCGGCCGATTCCCATAGGCTGCGGGCCATTTTTAATGCTTAGCCAAGGGTGACAGAAAATGACCGGAACGCCGATCCCGTTGATTGCCGGGAACTGGAAGATGAACATGGTCCACTCTGATGCAATGGGCTTGGCCAATGAGATTGCCGAAGGCCTTGATCCGCTCGGCGGAACGATTCCCGTGGACGTGGCGATTTGCCCACCGCTGACTTTGGCCGCTGAACTCGGCGCGTTCTTGGCTGCCACCCGGGTGGTAGTTGGGGCCCAGGACTGCAGCCCGCTGGAAGAAGGTGCCCACACAGGCGATGTGAACGCCAATATGCTGAAAAACTCGGGCCTCGGGTGCTGCATCGTCGGCCATTCCGAGCGCCGGGCGGATCACGGCGAAGACGACATTTTGGTCAACGCCAAGGCGCGTGCCGTCCTTGCAACCGGCATGACCGCTATCATTTGCATCGGCGAAACCGAAGCCCAGCGCGAAGCTGGTGAGACGATCGATGTGGTCACCAAGCAATTGGCGGCTTCGGTGCCCGATGAGGCTATCAATTTAAACACGGTCATCGCGTATGAACCCGTGTGGGCGATCGGCACCGGAAAAACCCCGACATTGGAAGAAATCGGGGAAGTGCACGCGAAAATCCGTGAGCTTTTGTACGATCGCTTTGATTACGACGGTGCCGCAATGCGTATCCTGTACGGCGGATCCGTTAATGCCGAGAACGCCCACGATATCCTGCGGGTCAAAAACGTAAACGGTGCCCTTGTGGGCGGAGCAAGCTTGGACGCTGATGCGTTTTTGAAAATCATTCGTGACTGCCCGGCACCGACGGTCCCGGGGACTTGAGCCCAGTCGGGCCGAATTTTGGCTGGATCGCGGGGACCCCCGTCAGAATTTATACGGCGATTGACCGCCTCGTGGACCGATCGTAGCGGCGAATTTTCCCCCCTGAAGGCGACCGTGTTTGCCGGGGTTCTAGCCCCGGGTGCCTATTTCACCGTGCGCTATTTTCAGGGGGCCTTGGACGCCTCCCTGTGGCAGATTTTAGTGCGCGAAAGCGGCCTGTGGGCGATCCGCTTCTTAATGCTGACGCTCGCCATTACCCCCTTGAAGGCGATTTTGGCTTGGCCGCAACTGACAAGCTTGCGGCGGATGTTGGGGGTGGCGGCATTGGGCTACACCACAGTGCATCTGCTGGCATATTCGGCAGACCTTACCTTTGATCTGGCGACAATCGCCGCCGAATTGGCGTTCCGGCTTTATCTGGCCGTTGGCACTATGGCCTTTCTAATCATGATTCCGCTGGGTTTGACCTCCACCGACGGCATGGTGAAGCGCCTGGGCGGGCCAATATGGAAACGCCTGCACCAACTAGCCTATGTGATCGGGTTTTTGTCGGTCTTGCATTTCTTCTTGCTGCTGCTGAAATTGATCACTCCAGAGGCCACCATATGGGCCGGATTGTTCGTATGGATGATGGCATTTCGCGTTGTTACGGCCAGGGTTGGCCGACCTGGAAAATGGTGGGGCCTGGGGCTTGTGGCCGGAGCGGCCATCGCTACCATGTTGATGGAAGCAGGGTTTTTCCTGTTTCTGTCCACCCTAGGTGCCGACCGAGTTTTCCTGATTTTGTCGGCAAATTGGACCGGTCAAGCCGGGTTGCGCCCAGGTTGGATCGTGGCCATGTTGGTACTGGGCCTGTGGGTCATCGGCATTGGCAGAGGCGAATACAAGGCCATGGTGCGGGGGCGCGCCTAGCGCACACTCCGATTTGCGCGCCTAGCGCACACCCGGATTGGTGTGATATGACGGGCCAAATCGTGGCGGACTAAATTTTCGTGGCGCCACGTTGGCTGAACTGCAATAGCTGGAATTCGATGCAGACTCTGATTTTAGTCATCCACGTGATGATTGGCTTGGCGCTTGTGGCCGTAGTGTTGTTGCAACGCAGCGAAGGCGGTGCCTTGGGCATCGGTGGCAGCTCCGGCGGTGGCGGCGGACTGATGAGCGGTCGGGGTGCAGCCAGCTTGCTGACCCGGACCACAGCCATTCTTGGGGCCGCCTTCATGTCAACCAGCATTACTTTGGCGATCCTTAGCGGCGGCGGCGAGGGCGGATCGGTTTTGGATGACGCACCATTGGTTGGCGTTGATGCGCCGGCAATTGATGTGCCTGCCGTGCCGGTGGGGCCAGCGGTTCCGGTGGGCGACTAGACGTGGCCCGCTCGCAAAATTTGCGAGCCTTGGCGGCAAATAGAAAAAAGTTTCCTTTAAGGGGTATTTTCCTCACATCACCACTTTCGAATTGTGGCGGTGCGAAGTATGGTGCCTGTCCATGACGCGGTACATTTTTGTCACCGGCGGCGTGGTCTCCTCTCTTGGCAAAGGCCTTACGTCCGCGGCGCTCGGGGCGCTGCTGCAAGCACGCGGATATGCCGTCCGCATTCGCAAGTTGGACCCCTACCTGAACGTCGATCCCGGAACCATGAGCCCCTACCAGCATGGGGAAGTCTTTGTCACCGATGACGGGGCCGAAACCGATCTGGACCTCGGGCACTACGAGCGGTTCACCGGCGTCGCCGCCCGGCAATCGGACAACATTACGACCGGGCGCATTTACAGGAACATCATTGCCGCCGAACGCCGCGGCGATTATTTGGGGGCGACGGTTCAAGTCATTCCCCACGTTACCGACGCCATCAAAACGTTCATTGCCGACAAGCCCGAAGACAAAGATTTCATCATTTGCGAAATCGGCGGCACTGTCGGCGATATTGAAGGGCTGCCGTTTTTGGAGGCCATTCGCCAGTTCAGCAATGAGGCGGATCGCGGGACGTGCCTGTTCATCCATCTTACCTTGGTGCCCTACATCCCGTCGGCAGGGGAACTAAAGACCAAGCCGACTCAGCATTCGGTGAAAGAGTTGCGCAGCATCGGCATTCAACCGGACATTCTGGTGTGCCGCTGCGACCGGGAAATCCCGGAATCAGAGCGCCGAAAGATCGCGCTTTTTTGCAATGTTCGCGGCGATCAAGTCATCCCCGGCCTGGATGCTGACTCTATTTACGAAGTGCCTCTGCGGTATTTTGAGGAGGGATTGGATCGGGTGGTCCTGGAAGGCTTCGGGATCACCGATGGTCCGGCACCGGATTTGTCGGTGTGGAAAAACATTGTGGAGCGCATCAAAAGTCCCGAGGGCGATGTGTCCATCGCCGTGGTGGGCAAATACACCGGGCTCCAGGATGCCTACAAATCCTTGAACGAAGCCCTGGTTCATGGGGGGATCGCCAACCAGGTGAGGCCGACGTTGCTGTGGATGGACTCGGAAGTTTTCGAAGCGGAAGATTCTTTGCAACGGTTGGAAGGGGTCCACGGGATATTGGTGCCCGGTGGCTTCGGCGAGCGCGGCACCGAGGGCAAAGTCGCTGCCGCAAGAATGGCCCGGGAGCGCAACATTCCGTATTTCGGTATTTGTCTGGGCATGCAGATGGCGGTGATCGAAGCGGCGCGCAATTTGGCGGGGATCTTCGGCGCTGGATCCAGCGAATTTCCCGATTGCGAGGTTCCCGTAGTCGGCTTGATGACCGAATGGGCCAAAGATGGCCAAACTGAACGCCGGGACTCCCTGACCAATTTGGGCGGTACAATGCGCTTAGGCGAATACCCCGCCGAGCTGCTGGAAGGCTCGTTTGTGCAGGCCATCTATGGCGCGTCGACGATCAACGAACGTCACCGCCATCGCTACGAAATTAATATCAATCACCGCCTAGCTCTGGAAAAAGCCGGGCTGTTGTTTTCCGGCATGTCCCCGGACAAGTTATTGCCGGAGGTGGTTGAAATTCCTGGTCACCCCTGGTTCGTGGGTGTGCAATTCCATCCCGAATTGAAATCCAAGCCCTTTGATCCCCACCCGTTGTTTGCTTCGTTTATCGAAGCCGCTGTGAAACAATCCAGGTTGGTCTAGGGCACGGATTGGAATGATTGCACCGCGCCATGTCGCCGTTGGCGGCGTAACATTCGGCAACGATCTGCCCCTTGTTTTGATTGCCGGGCCTTGTGCCCTGGAAAGCCGTGATCATGCCCTAGAGGTTGCTCAAGCCTTGAAGGAAATGACCGGGGCAATGGGGCTCGGCTTCATTTTCAAAACTTCGTTCGACAAAGCCAATCGCACCAGCGGATCGAGTCCCCGGGGGGTGGGCCTCGAGGCCGCGCTGCCAGTGTTCGCGGAAATCCGCGACACCGTCGGATGCCCCGTGCTTACTGATGTCCATACCCCTGAGCATTGCGCCGCCGCCGTCGAGGTGGTCGATGTGTTGCAAATCCCGGCTTTTCTGTGTCGCCAAACCGACCTGCTTGTGGCGGCCGCAAAAACCGGCCGGGTGGTGAACATAAAGAAGGGGCAATTCTTGGCGCCCTGGGATATGGCCAATGTGGCGGCAAAAGTCGCCGAAGCCGGCAACACCGATATTTTGCTCACCGAACGCGGATCCAGTTTTGGGTACAACACCCTTGTGACCGACATGCGGTCTCTGCCGACCATGGCCGACACCGGCTATCCCGTGGTATTCGACGCTACCCATTCAGTGCAGCAGCCCGGCGGCCATGGCGCAACATCCGGCGGCCAACGTGAATTTATTCCAACCATGGCCCGGGCAGCGGTTGCTGTGGGGGTCGCTGGGTTGTTTGTGGAAACCCACCCGAACCCGGATGCTGCTCCGTCAGATGGGCCAAATATGGTACCACTTGGGCAGTTACGGGACCTTCTTCGCACGGTGATGGAATTTGACCGGGTCGCGAAAAATCCGGATAATCGCAGTCCGGTTATTTGACGTGGCCACGGGATCGGTGTTTTTTCGCCGACAATTTTAACCATGGCACCAGGGCGGTGAGCGGTATATGTTGTGCGCGACAATCCCGAACCCACTACTGATTGCGTGACAGGGGAGTGTAAGTGACAAAAGAAATTCGTTTCGGGGAATTCATCCGCGAAATCAGCGCCAACCAGCGTGCCGTCAGTTACAGCGAACTGACCCCCAACCCTGCGTTCGATGCCGACGGCAACGAAATTCCGTACCGTGCGCCGCGCCTTCGCCTGCGCGGGATTGATATCCAAAGGCTTTTGACGCCGTATGTGGGCACCCGGCTCCTTGACCAAGTGCGCACTGTCGTGCCACTGGCGCTCTATTTGATGTTGTTCCAAATTTTGATCCTCCGCCAAGAGGTGTCGGATCTTTGGATTATTGTCGGCGGGTTTGGTGCGGTCATTGTCGGTCTGATGCTGTTCATGGAAGGCCTGAGCCTGGGGCTCATGCCCTTCGCCGAAGTCATCGGCAACAATCTGCCAAAGAAATCACCGCTGCCATTGGTTCTGTTGATTGCCTTCATTTTGGGCGTGGGCGTGACCTACGCGGAACCCGCGATCGGCGCGCTGCAACAGGCGGGCGCCAGCCTGGATGTGACCAAGGCGCCCTATCTTTATTACATCCTGAATGAGCGCACCCAGGCATTGGTTTTGACGGTGGGCATCGGCGTCGGCTTTGCTGCCGTATTGGGCAGTTTGCGATTTATCCGTGGTTGGAGCCTCAAGCCCATGATTTATCTGACCTTCGTGCCCATTTTGCTTTTGGTGGGCTTCCTGATGGTCGACCCGGAACTGTCCAAGGTCTTGGGTCTGGCGTGGGACACTGGGGCGGTGACCACGGGGCCGGTGACTGTGCCTTTAGTCTTGGCGCTGGGTATCGGCATCGCCGCCGCCGCTGGCAAGGGATCGTCGTCCCTGTCCGGGTTCGGCATCGTCACCATGGCGTCGCTTTTTCCGGTCATCGGGGTGATGTTGCTGACTGTCGTGGTGTCGTTTTCCATATCGGCCGAGGAAATTATCCAGTTGGCCCAAACCGCAGCGGCGGTCGAGGCCGAACCGGGCTTCATGGACAACAAGGTGGTGTCCATCATTCTGGCGGGGGTTCGGCCCATTGTCCCCTTGGTGGCGTTCCTTCTCCTGGTGCTGAAGCTGGTTTTACGGGAAAAACTCAACGGCGCAGGGATCGTTGTCTACGGGTTGTTCCTGGCCGTGCTTGGCATGATCATTTTTAACGTTGGCCTGGAAACCGGCTTGGCAAAGCTGGGCGATCAGTCCGGCGGCTTAGTGGCCGGGGCGTTTGCTGCGGTCCAAGAAATTGCCGGCTCGCCGCTGTATTCCGTGGCCGTGGGGATCGCCATCGCGTTGGCCTTCGCTTGGGCTTTGGGATTTGGTGCGACGTTGGCGGAGCCGGCGCTTAACGCCTTGGGCCAGACCGTGGAAAATTTGACCAATGGCGCCTTTAAAAAACGCACGTTGATGATGGCGGTGGCTTTAGGGGTCGCCTTTGGCATTTCGCTCGGCATTGTTAAGATTATCTTTGCCGTTCCCATCGCCTATTTGGTGATCCCTGGTTATGTCCTGGCGATTTTCCTGACGTTCTTGTCATCAGAGGAGTTTGTGAACGTGGCCTGGGACAGCGCCGGCGTCACAACGGGGCCGGTCACCGTGCCGTTGGTGTTGGCCATGGGTCTGGGGTTTGGCAACTCAGTCAACGCGATCGAAGGCTTTGGAATTTTGTCGATGGCGTCGATCGGCCCCAT
>Ga0115002_10009573_pt1 | contig 10551 bp, 8 predicted proteins | sample ArcticOcean_MG_C_8_FD_89576 | JGI IMG/M metagenome (GOLD analysis project Ga0115002, IMG submission 89576) | Marine microbial communities from western Arctic Ocean - ArcticOcean_MG_CB11_86 | ecosystem: Environmental > Aquatic > Marine > Oceanic | place: Arctic Ocean: Canada Basin | collected... | reverse complement strand
GGGCCGGATCGGGATATGTTGGTAACCGCACCGGAGCTGGCATCAATGGATGACGTGGACCCTAACAGGAGGTTAAAAATGTCAAACGCGACCTATTTTGTCCAAGAATGTCCAACCTGCGGCAGGAAATTGCAGGTTCGTGTTGAGTACCTCGGTAAAAAGGTCGTCTGCCGCCATTGCGCTGCTAAATTCGAGGCTTATGATTCCAGCTCAGGCAGCTATCCGCCTATCGATTCCAGCGTGGCTCTGCTCGTGCGTGCCGAAGAATTGATCGATAGGGCATCTCAAGCGGAATCGGATTGAGGCAGACAAGTAGCGAATGCTGAACGCTCTGCGTGAATGCTGAAGGCTAAGAACTGCTCGTCAAACAAATGATGGTTTTAGCGGAACGGCGCAAGCCGTCCGGTGCCATCAACCGGAGGGCTTGCGCCCTACCGCTACACACGAAAATCGAACACTTATTTCGCGAGCGGGGCTAAACCGGCGGTGGCGGCGATCTGAGGGCCTCGAGGTCTGCAAAGAAATCTGGATAGGTCTTCGCTGTACAGTCAGGATCACGGATTACGATGCCGGCCCGCACCAATCCTGCGACGGCAAAGCTCATCGCCATTCGGTGGTCGTTGTAGGTGTCGATCGCAACGCATTGAGTCGCGGTGGCTGAAAAATTGCCCGGGACAATTTCTAGTCCTGATTTGCGTTCGCTAACCGTGGCTCCAAGTTTGCGTAGCTCTTTGGCAAGTGCGGCGAGACGGTCAGTTTCCTTATGCCGAATATGAGGCACGTTGCGAATGATCGTCGGCCCTTCTGCAAATAGCGCTACCACGGCCAAAGTTTGCACGGTATCGCTAATTGCATTCATATCGACATCAATGCCCCGCAATGAATGGCCGACCACGGTGATACTGTCGTCATCGTAGTGAGCTTCGCACCCCATTTTGGCAAGACATTCCACAAACGCCACATCGCCTTGGAGACTCGCTCGGCTTAATCCCGTGACGCTTATTTCGCCACCCGTGACGGCAGCCGCCGCCCAGAAATAGCTTGCCGCTGAAGCATCGGGTTCAATCGCGTAGGCACACGCCTTGTAATGCGCAGCGCCAGGGACCACTATTTCGGCGAAATTTGCATCTGCTCGGGCTGTAATTCCAAACGCATCCATAACGGCCAGCGTCATCGCTACATAGGGAACAGAAACCAGGGTGCCGTCGACGCGCAGCATGACTTCCTGCTCCGCACACGGGGCCGCCATCAGGAGAGCGCTAAGATATTGGCTGGAAATATTGCCCCGAATCGTTGCTGCACCACCCGGTAGTCCACCCGCCACCACTTCGACGGGAGGGCAATTATTGCTACCGGCACATTTCAGCTCGGCCCCCAAAAGTCGTAGCGCGTCGACTAGGTCTCCGATGGGGCGCTCCCGCATACGCCCAATACCGTCCAGCCGGTAGTTGCCGTGTCCGAGAGTGGCAAGGGCTGTCAAAAAGCGGATCGTGGTGCCGCTATTGCCCACAAAGATGTTGGCCTGTTTGGCCGGCGGTTTACCGGCACAGCCCTCAACTACCAGTGTTTGGCCGCCGTCTTTTTCTTCCACGCGGACTCCGAAAGCGCGTAGTCCCGCGATCATCACTTCGGTGTCTTCGCTAACCAGCGCGCCATGAAGCGTCGAGATTCCCTCGGCAAGTGCAGCACAAACCAGCGCACGGTTGGTGATACTTTTAGAGCCCGGAGGTTGCACCGTTCGAAAAACGGGCTGACTGGTTGGCTGGATCTGAAGGGTGTCAGACATCGAGCTCTGTAAGCTGGCAGAAAGACGCGACAAGTTCTATGATATGTTAACCTATCGCACACTGGTCCGAATCGCCAGAGTGCGAAACATGAAATCCTTATCCTGACTTTCTGGCCCTCACCCCCAAACCCGACCCTCGGGCTTCGGGGGAAGCCCAGCGCTGTGTTTCTGGGGTCGAGCCAGACTTTTCGGGTGGCGATTGATGCGTTGTCTGTGCTTCGTGCTCTGTGTGCTCGCGCGCTACCGAAAAGATCTGTTCGACCCTCGGGCTTCGGAGGAAGCCCAGCGCTGTGGGCCTTTTTTGCAAAGAACGTCAGTTTTGTAGGGAACGTCCTCTGTGGCGTTCCCAGCACGCTTACCTTATTTATCTTCGGCTCATTTTCCGCTAGGATAGGGGCCGACCCCTGGGAATTCTGAGAACGGATTAACGATTAAAGGACAATGAAATCATGAGTGATGCAAAAGTACGTGGCGTCGTCCACCTCATCGAAGACACTAAAACTTACGGTCAAAAAGGCTTTCGCAAGCGACTCCTGGTTCTGGAGCAGGATAATGGCCGGTTTACCAATTATGTGCCCGTTGAATTCGTCCAAGACGCCTGTGACAGCGCCGACGACCTGAATGTCGGCGACGAGCTTGAAATTGCCTACCGTCTCAACGGCCGCAAATGGCAACGCGATGCTAACAGCGAGGTCAAGTTCTTTCTCAACGCCGAGGCGCTCAGCTTTGATGTCGTGGGCAAGAACAGCACGGCAGGGACCGCAGCATCAGCCTCTGCCTCGTCAGCAAACGACGCGTTTCAAGAAGCAACGGACGACGACGAAGTACCGTTTTAATCCTTTGTAGCACGACTCTCCGAGTCGTTGATTCGCGATTCCCCAGAATCGTGCCACAATAAAGGAATCTACCCGGCCGTATCCAAGTACGGATCTTGTCCCATTTGCCGCTGCACTTTCTGCCGTTCTTTTTCGTGATACAACATCACTTTGCGATCGCGGAAGTGGCGCCGCTCGACGCGGCGCTGGGCCTTGCGGAAGAGTTGCTCCATGCCACGGATGGGACCTTGGGATCGCCAGCCTTGTTGCTCCAGACGATCTGCTTTTTTCGGCCCCAAACCGAGTAGTAGGATCTCGTCGTCGAGCGCAAGAAACTGCCGGTACGTGCCGGGATCGCCTTGGCGACCACAACGACCGATGAGCTGGCGATCGATGCGCTGGGCTTCGTGTAGTTCGGTGCATATCACGTGCAGACCGCCGAGTTCCTGCACACCCTCGCCGAGCTTGATGTCGGTACCGCGGCCCGCCATGTTGGTGGCGACGGTGACTTTGCCGCGCTGGCCCGCGCGCTCGACGATCTCGGCTTCCTGGGCGACGTGGCGGGCGTTTAGGATGACGGGCTCCATGCCGCGGGCTGTGAGCAGCTCAGCTAAGTGTTCGCTCTTGTCAATCGAACGCGTGCCGATGAGTACAGGGCGATTTTTTTCGTGTTGCTTCACGGCGTCTTCCACCACCGCGGCCCACTTTTGATCGCTCGTGCCAAACACTAACGTCGACAACTGCTGGCGGATCGGAGGCCGATTGGTGGGAATCGGTATCACGTGAACTTCATAAATTTTTGATAATTCGCCACGACTGCTCGACGCGGTACCGGTCATTCCTGAGAGTCGTTCGTAGCGCAGAAACAGGTCTTGGATGGTGATCCGGGCGGCCTGGTTCGTTGCAAAAGTGATTTCGACGCCCTCCTGAGCCTCGACGGCCTGATGGATACCGGCACGCCACTTGCGGCCTTCGGCCAATCGACCCGTGAATTCGTCGACGATGACAATCTCTCCATCGCGCACCACATACTGCCGGTCAAGAAACATCTCACGCGCAACCTTAATAGAGCGCTGTACATATTCGTAAATCGTCGACAGGGGCAAGCGATCCATCGCACTTGGCTTGGCAAGAGCACGCACCTTTTGGCGGCCTGCTAGCGTGAGTTCCACCGAACGATCGTCGTGGTCGTATTCGAATTCTTCGTAGTCCTCGAAATCGTCCCGCATTTTCGCGGCCCAGTTGTAGGCTTCGGCGGCGATTTCTTCGTCTTCTCCTGGCAACGCACTGATGATCAGCGGCGTGCGGGCTTCGTCGATGAGAATACTGTCGGCTTCGTCGACCAGCATAAAATGCAACCCACGCTGCACGGGTTCGTCGTTACCTCCGTTACCCGAGACGCCGAGCATTTGGCCGAAGAGATCTTTGTTCCCTTCGCTCAGCGTACGGTTGAGCAGCCTGTCTCGCAAAAAATCAAAGCCCATCTCGTTGGCCGTGCCGTAGGTGATGTCTGCCTGGTAAGCTTTGCGGCGATCTGGCTGCCGCTGTTGACCTTGAATGATCCCTATTTTCATACCAAGGGCCCCATAAAGAGGTTTCATCCACTCGGCATCGCGCCTGGCGAGGTAGTCGTTTACGGTGGCCAGGTGCGCGCCTTTGCCCTCGAGCGCCGCTAGATAGAGGGGCAGGGTAGCGGCCAGCGTTTTTCCTTCGCCTGTTTGCATCTCGACGATCGATCGGTGGTGCATCGCGGCGCCACCCAAGAGCTGCACGTCGAAATGCCGCATACTGAGTGTGCGACGTCCCGCTTCACGCACCAGGGCAAAGGCCTGGACAAGCAACTTGTCTAAAGTTTCGCCGCTGCGGGCCCGGTAACGCAATCCGAGACTCGTTTTGCGCAGATCGTAGTCCGACAGCTTCAGCAAGTCGGTTTCGAGCGCGGCGATTTTGGGTAAATAACTTGCGCAACGGGCGATCGTGTTGCCCATGACCGCTCGTACATTTTTCCCAAGCCCACTCGGAATTCTGGACACGCTTTTTCCCTATCCACCTAAAGGCACCAGGCGGTATTGTAGCACGATTCTCCGAATCGTGAATTCACGGTTCGGAGAACCGTGCCACAATCATCATAACTGTTGCCGTTGGACTACCGACACCGTGTAGATCGGAGCATAGGCTTGGCTGCCGGGGCCACGCGTGTGAATCCTGCCACGCAGTAGTACGTGTTCACCCGGGTGGACGCCACCCAGTACCTGCGGGTTCGCTATCAACACACTGCCGCCGAATTGGTCAGGGCTTTGCTGGATAGGAATGTAACGCAGCTTCCATTGGTTAGTCGCTTCGGAATGCTCCAATTGTCCACGGACCCATTGGTAGTCCGGATCAAAACCAAACCGATTGGCAGCTTCTTGGGTCGGGCCAAAACTACTGCTAGAGTTATTGGAAGAAGTTGGTCGCGCCGCAGATCGATTGAGGCTACTACCTTGGGGACGGAAACCGTCACGAATTACCGGCTGCACGACACCGCTGGAACTAGCCGATTCACCTGGCGGCAAAGCACGCAAACGCACAGCGCGCGGATCCTCAACCGGCTCTTGATAGCTGGCCAGCTGCCCCGGGTAAGGCTGATTCGGATAAGACGGATCTTGATAGTACGGGGTGGGAGTGACGTTTGGAGCAATCCCTCCGCGGGGAGTCCAGGGCTGGACAGCCAATGAGGGGGTGAAATTTTGCGATGCGTTTTGTTGCCCAAGAGCAGTCGGTGCCGGAACCGGCGTGACCGGAGCAATCGGCTGCTGCACCGCGGCAAAATTTCGCGGAGGGGATGGAGCAAAAAGCAAGTTTTGTTCGTCCCTTTGTATTTGTACCAGCTCTTCGCCAACGTTAACGATTCTCCCTAAGGGAATTCCAGCACTTACCGAGAGTACGCGACTCGCCGGGTCGTTGTAGAGTGGAGCCACACCACGATCGGCTTGCGGAACAGTATTCCAACCCCCTGGCGGCACGACGGGCGAGCCCTGCGGGACATGGGTTGGAAAAGCCCCGGGCGGCACCACGGCTGGCGAATTCGGTATGGGGTCACCCGAATAATACGACTGCGCCGTACCTGGCACCAAAGTGCGAGTCGGCGGCGGCGGCACTCGATCGGGTGACAAGAATGGGTTGCTTAGCGAAGCGGTTTGCGCACGACAACCGCTAAAAGATGCGACAAGACAAAGAGCCAGAGTCGGGCAGATGCACCGCATCGGAAGCTTCCTTTCCGCCCCCGGAAAAACGTATCAGATCCGATAAGCAGCGGATAATAGCGAACTGGCTGAGTCTGTCCAGACCGAATGGTAGCAGCATCACAAAAACAGGCCACGAAGTTGCTGGCAACTTCGTGGCCTGGGAAAATTTGCGATACCGTTTGCGTTCGCTAGCAGCTTTATCGAGCGACTGTCGAAGCCAAGACGATTGGGCCGCTCACGTGCGGGTTGTGCACCAGGAGGGGCTGCGGGCTTTTTGTCTGGGTTACTTTGTCGGTTTTTTCCTGGGCGTCGGTGGTCGGGACTGGCGAGACGTAGGGATTCGAAATCGAGAGCGCCCGGGGCCCTTCGACAACGTCAGGGGTTGCGTAGCCGGGCAGATAAGCGAACGGGCTGTAGCCGTAAGTTCGTGGCACCGGTGCACTGTAATAAACGGGGGGGAATGCGGCATAGTACGGTACGTTTTGGGCTAGTACTCCGTAGAGTCGGCCCACATCGTAAGCGCCAAAGCCGCCACCGTAACCGCAACCACCTCGCAAGCCATGTTGGGCTTGCGCCGAGCTTGTGTCGATTGTCGCACAAGTCAAAGCTGCCAGTAATACCAAACCGTATCGAGCATTCATCGCAGGGTACCTCTTAACCAATTTGTCTGCGCAGAGCGCATGAGGAAATAGAACCACACTCTCCAGACTAATTACGACCGAGGCAGGTCACAAGAAATCTTCTGAAAATCCTTCAGAACTAGTATGATTTTTGCAAAAGGTGCTATTCGCCTCAAACCCTGTCCAGGCGGCAATTGACGGTTTATAGACGGGTTTATAGCCGTACGGATTCGGGCCGAAATGGTTGGGGGCCTGGCTCCTACAGAGTGGCACTTCCAGTTGGGTGCCCCTCGCCTTACCAAATTCGAATCCGGTCGGATGGCGCGCGATAAAGTTTGTCACCCGATTTCAGGTCAAAGGCTTCGTAAAACGGGTCGAAGTTGGTGCAGGGACCGAAGGCTCGATACTCCGAGGGGGAGTGTGGGTCGGTGAGTAGTCGGTTTACCATTTCAGAATCCCGATACTTGCGTCGCCAACTTTGCGCCCAACCCAGGAAAAAGCGTTGGGGGCCCGTCCAATCATCGAGCACCGGGGGCTCATTTTCGCCCAATGAAAGCAGGTAGGCTTTGTAAGCGATCGACATGCCTGACAGGTCCGCGATGTTTTCGCCCAAAGTCAATTGGCCATTGACGTTTTTACCCTCGAGTGGCGAGTATCCCTCGAATTGCTCGACGAGCCGCCCGGTGAGTTTGGCGAACTCCGCACGGTCTTCGTCGGTCCACCATTTATTAAGATTGCCGTCGCCGTCGTACTTACTGCCTTGGTCGTCGAAAGCATGACTGATCTCGTGACCAATCACCGCGCCAATGCTACCGTAGTTGACTGCGTCATCAGCCGCTACGTTAAAGAAAGGTGGCTGCAAAATGGCAGCCGGAAAAACGATTTCGTTCATGCTGGAGTTGTAGTAGGCGTTGATGGTGTGGGGTGTCATGTGCCATTCGTCACGATCCACCGACCCGCCTAACTTGTCGATTGTTCGTTCGTATTCAACGCGCGCCGATCGCATTAAATTTCCAACCAAGTCATCACTCTTGATTTCAAGCTTCGAATAGTCTCGCCACTTTTTCGTGTGGCCGATCTTGGCCGTGATCTTGGCAAGCTTCTCCATTGCCTTTTCTTTGGTGGCGGGGCCCATCCAAGTCAAGTCGTTGATGCTTTCTTCGTAGGACGACATCAAATTGTCGACAAGCTGCGCCATCCTCACTCGAGCTTCAGGAGGATAATGTTTCTTCACGTACAGCCGACCCACCGCGTCGCCGAGCACGCCAAACCCGCGACCTCCGGCCAGCGCGCGGACGGCACGCTTCCAGCGAAACTTGAGCTCAGGTGTGCCAGACAATTCCTTGCCGTAAAGCTCAAACTGAGCGTCCACGAATGCCTTCGGTAAGCCCGTGGCATAGGCGCTGAGGAGATGGAACTTGAGGTATTGCTGCCAAACTTCGACGGGTGTTTCTTGAACGATGCCCTCGAGGGCTTCGAAAAAACTCGGTGTCGACAGGTTCACGTCTTCAATCTGATCAATCTCAGCCGCACCAAAAAACGATCTCCAGCCGATGCCTGGGATTCGCTCGGCCAGCTTGTCGACCGCCAACTTGTTGTATCGTTTATCTGCGTCGCGTAACTCGGTACGCGTCCACTGGGCCTCAGCCAGTCGGCTTTCGAGGGCGAGGATTGCGTCTGCCGCACCCGCGCCATCCGGCAAATCGCTCAGCTCAAAGAGCTTGGTAACATACCCTTTGAACTTCTCACGAGCCGACACGTATTTCGCGTCGTCTTTCAAATAGTAGTCCCGATCAGGCAGGGACGTGCCACTTTGAATGACTGCGGCCAGATACTGCGTGGAGTTCTTGTCATCTTGATCCACGTAAAAACCGATCGGCGTCGTCACGTCTAGCGATTGCAGTGCTCCGAAGTGCCGGATGATCTGCTCTCTTGAGGTGAGTTGGTCTATTTTGGCAAGCTCGGTTCGCAATGGGTCCACGCCGCGCCGGTCGATGGTCGCTTCGTCCATATAGCTCAGGAAGAAGTCGCCGATCTTTTGGGCATCACTACCCGAAGGGTTATCACTCTGAGCCGCCACGGCGATGATTTCGCGAATGTTGGCCTCGGCCTCATCCTCCAAAATGCTAAACGAACCGTAATTCGATTTGTCGGCTGGGATGGGAGTGTGTTTGAGCCACTCACCATTGGCAAAAAGGAACAGGTTGTCTTGGGCGCGAACCGAGGCATCGATTCCCTTGGAGTCGATGCCTGATTGCAGCGACTCCCCCTGGGCGAGAGAACTACAAACAAGACAACTGGCTAGGGTCAATGTCCATGTTTTCATAAAGGGTCCTGATTCGGTTGAGAGTCGAGAGTTGAGGGAGCAACCGAGCACTTATGCCCCAAGGCAAAAGAGCGCAGGCTAGTAGTCAAATATGAGAGTTGAGAGCTGGGGGTCTGGGATTGAGTTGGCAGTTGTGGGCGGCAACGTTTCGTTGGCAGGTTCTGCTTCAAGTAGCGCCTGGCTGCCAGCGCCTGACGCCTCGTTTCAGCCTGATAGTTTGGCAAAGTTGGCCGATTGTGGAAACAGGGAATTTACCGCGGCGATCGCGTAGAAGGGGTACCGCCCAGATTATAGCAACTGGTCGCCCTCAGGAATTAGCGGCTTTCGCGTCGATTCCATGGGCCCTGAAAACGCCCCTTTCCCTGCAGCTTCAAACCCGACGCCAAATGGATGGTTAGCCAAGCCCATGCTTTCGTCGAGCAGGCGCGCGAAGCTAATCTGCGGATCGACTATCTCGTTCGTGATCGTGATGGCATGTACATCTCTGATTTCGATCAGGTTTTCAAAGACATCGGTTGCCGAGTTAAGCCCACGGCACCACGAGCGCCCAACCAAAACGCGTTCATCGAAAGATGGGTAAAAAGTATCAAAACAGAATGTTTGCGTTTCTTCATTGTCTTCGGAAAAAGACACCTCGATCATCTCGTTGCTTCGTATGTCAACTTTTACAACGAGTGTCGTCCTCACCAAGCCTTGGACAACCGACCGCTCACAGGAAAGTGGCCTGATGAAGATGAGCCACTCGCCGAAGGTGAGAAGATCGTCTGCCATGAATCGCTGGGTGGTATCTTGCGGCACTACGAGCGTGTTGCGGCGTGAGCTGCCTTTGTGATCGAGGTACTTGAACAAACCAAGCGTTGGCCGAAGTTCCCCGCTGCTCGGATCACACAATGCTGAACGAGTTGGCTGACTAAAAGCAACCATCAGGATTCTCGGATGACAATTTCGAGCCGCTTCATTACAATGCAAGTCCCTTCAGGAAACACTTATCTTACGCACAAACTATTTACACGGGGCTGTCCAAGTCCTGGCTGCCACGAAAACCGAGCTTATCTTTCCAGTCCGGATCGCGGCCATACCAATTGATGCGCCCGCTGGAGAATATTTTACGCTCGTCCCCTTTTTTCCAGACCGTTTCTCCATCGCGATCTTGGATCACTTCCGCTGTCAGAGACAGGGGAAACACGGGACTTCCGTCCGCGTGTGTGCCGGGAACCACAAGGAGATCTCGCACGCCTCCTTCGATAATCTGAGCCTCGATCGACGCCCTCCAAATGCCGTTGTAACCGCCGTCTGGACCGCTGCAATGGACCAACACTCCGGAGTCTTGGGCACGATCTTTCTGTGTGTCCCACGTCCGCGGGCCCCACTTGAATTCGCAGACAAGGTGGTAGTCCCGGTACGTCTTTTTGGTGCAAATCCCTCCCCAGCCATCACCTGAAATATGCAACATGCCATCCTTAACGGTGAATACCTGACGCGTGTCTTCGTACTTGGTGTCCTGCAGCCAGGTGTAGAGGCCGTCGAGATCTGTGCCATTGAACAGTTGGATCACGCCTGTCGTGGGGCTGATCGATGGTCTAGGGGTGGCATCTTCGGCTGTGACGGACTTTGCGTATGCGGCGAATAACACAAGGATCACCGACCAATAAAAGTGAAATCCGAAACGCGGCATGGAATTAGGTCTTTCGGGGACGCGTATGGTTCAGCGTGAACTACAATCCTCGCCCATCGTAGTGTCACCTGACCTTTTTCATCCATTGCCTGAGTCTGGCAG
>Ga0115002_10009571_pt1 | contig 10552 bp, 9 predicted proteins | sample ArcticOcean_MG_C_8_FD_89576 | JGI IMG/M metagenome (GOLD analysis project Ga0115002, IMG submission 89576) | Marine microbial communities from western Arctic Ocean - ArcticOcean_MG_CB11_86 | ecosystem: Environmental > Aquatic > Marine > Oceanic | place: Arctic Ocean: Canada Basin | collected... | reverse complement strand
TCTTCGTAACAGACATCCTCGGACTCCAGTAGCAGATCCAAGGGTGGCATTTCGTAGTCAAAATCACTGTCGGCCGGCCTCGAGTCGGCCGCTTGGAGCTGCTCAATGATCGCTTCGCGTTCGGTTTTCGTCTCTGATTTTGCTTGGGGCTTCTTGATGCTCAGCATCGAAGCGGGCTTATTCTTTAAACGAGGTGGCTCGGCCGTGACCTCTAGTTTGGCCGCGGGAGTGCGCACCTTGAGCGGCGGAGTCTCCTCCTCCTCCTCCTCCTCCTCTTCTTCTTCTTCTTCTTCTTCTTCGAGTTCGTCCCCTTCGTCTTCTTCGTATTCGAATTCCTCTTCGTTTTCGTCTTCTTCCTCAAACTCGTCTTCGAGGTCAGTCTCTGGTCGTGCTGCCGGTCGCTTGTTTGAGGCTTGGCCCATGTGTCCGAGCATCATCAGGCCACGTCCGGAGACAACCGTCGAAAAAACGGCCAGTTTAAGGAGCAGATAATCCGTGCACAGCAGGATACCGGCCAAGAGTACTGTGAGTGTTAGGATGTAAGCCCCCGCAGTTGCAAAATTTGATTCAAGGAGTGCTTGCCCCATGGCGCCCAAATAGCCTCCCGCGCCGATGACGGGACCGGGTGTCGTACCCGGCAAGGCCATCATCGCCAGCGTGCAGATGGCAACCAGCGATGCCGCCCAGCCGACGGCACGTAGGACCGGTTGATCAATGCCCTTGCGCCACAACAGCGTCAGCGCTAAGACGCCCAGCGAAATGACTAGGTAGTAGGCACCGAAGCCAATGCTTTCGAGCAAGAAGTGAGTGATATAGGCCCCTAGGGGCCCACAAGCATTGTGGTACTCCGTCGGCGTTGGATGAACCAGTGTGCTCGGCGGGTCCGCCGGGTTGTACGTCCCCAGGGCAACGGCTAAAAGAACCGTCGCCGCCAACAGCAGAAGGGTGAAAAGATCGAATCTCAGATTTCGATTTTCAAACATAGAGGCCTGTACGATCTTCTTAGTTGCCGTAGACCGATCGCAGGGCTCATCCGTGCCCAATGTTGTTTTCCCCGAATTGTCCATCCGAGTGCTTTGTCCTTTTTGAAAATTAAGGTGTCAAAGCACTAGGGCGTTGGTGTCGTCCTGGCGCACAAAGAGCGAACTGACATCACCGATGGTAGACTTCGTCCGATCACGGGCACAAAATTCAATTCCCCTCACCCGCGTGCTAGCTCTTACGTGGACCGGACTACAGGTAAAAACGTCACATAAGTGCTATGCGCAGTTTGCCGCCACCTCGACTACCACTCAGGACGATACACCGGGCGGGTTATAGCGATTATGCTGGCGAGGTGAAATTGCATGTCGGCCCCAGCATGCCCGATTGACGCTCGCTCAAGAGAGCGATCAGCTTGCCTTCGAGATTCGTGGCGACAAGAATTCCAGCGAGAGCACCTTGGTGCGGGTCGATCGAAATAGGCCTGCCATGGCGGATTTCGTTTTCTTGTTTTTCGCTGAGCGTGACCTGCGGCAAGTGGGCAACCGTGGTCAGCGGCGAAAGCAAATGTCCCTCGAGCGATTCTTTCTGAAGCTGCTCAAGATCGAGGGCGTCTCTGAGGGAGTAGCTTCCGATGGCAGTGCGCGAAAGCGCCGACATCACCGCGCCGGTGCCTAGCGACCCCGCAAGGTCACGTCCCAAACTTCGCACGTAGGTGCCACTGCCACAGCGGATGGTCAGCTGCAGCTCGGGATAGGCGTATTTCGTGACATGGAGGTCAAAGATCTGAATGGGGCGTGGCTTTAGGTCGACCGGCTGTCCTTGCCGAGCCAAATCATATGCCCGCCGGCCCTTGACCTTCAGCGCCGAATAGGCGGGGGGGCGCTGAATGATTTCGCCTAGAAACCCTGGCAGCTGTGCCTCAATATCTGCCAATGTGGGTTCTGGTGCGGCGGGGACTCGGGTGATTTCGGTTTCGGTATCTTCGCTGGGGCTGGTTCGGCCTAAGAGAAAGGTGGCCTGGTATTGTTTGGGTAATTGCTGGACATAAGAAATTAATCGCGTCGCCGGCCCCACGCAGATGACCAAAACGCCAGTGGCAAGTGGGTCAAGCGTCCCTGCGTGCCCCGACTTCGCCGGTCGCACGAATCGTTGCACGCGGTTGACCACGTCACGCGAGGTCCATCCGCCAGGCTTATTGATATTTAGTACGCCAAACATACAATCGCACCCACTTTATGTTGTCGCCACAATGACACGGTGATTTTCGTGCGACCAGCTCCACTCTATGCACGGTCGGCGGCTTCCAGGATACTATGCTTGGCTCCTGACGTCACCCTAACGAAAGTCCCATAGAATTGACTACTGATCGAAGTACCTTGGCAGAAACGCTTGTCGCTTACGACATCGATTTACCACCGGAGCAGATCGCGATGCTTGACCGCTACCGCATCTTGCTATGGCAATGGAACGAGCAGCTCAACCTGACGCGGCACACCACGCTCGAAAAATTTGTCACTCGCGATGTAATCGATAGCCTAGAGCTGGCGAAATTGCTCGGCGAGGGCCAAAGGATTCTCGACATTGGCACGGGCGGCGGCGTCCCGGGGCTGATTCTTAGTATTTGCCGACCGGACCTTAGTGTGAGCGTCTGCGAATCGACTCAGAAAAAAGCCAAAGTCGTACTAGTGATCGTTGAGGAGCTGCAGTTGCCGGTGCAAGTCTTGGCTGCTCGGGCAGAAAAAGTCCTCGAGGTGCAGACATTCCACACCCTGGTCGCTCGAGCCGTGGCGCCTGTTGCCAAGGTTCTCGTTTGGGTCGAGCCCCACTGGCCTGCATTTAAGCGTTTGCTGCTGATCAAAGGCCAGCGCTGGGTCGAAGAACGGGGAGAAGCCCGGCACCGTGGTTTACTGAAACCACTTGAGTTGCGCAAGGTGGCAAGTTATTTGACGCCTGGAAACGACTCAGAGAGCGTAATCCTGAGTATTCAGCGTGCGGATGTTGATCCATAGAACATCGGCTGCCAGAGGGTATAGCGTTGCAGGGAGCCGTGATTTAAGATGGATACCTTGATCTTTCAGCCCTCACTAGATGCGCTGGATATTTTCCCCTTTTTCAGCGCATAAAAAATATGGAGAAGTAACGTGGCCGACGAAAAGAAAAAAGAGTCCTCTGAGCAGCCGTCTTCGACAGGAGGTGCACCGCAGAGTCAACCGGCTGGCCAAGCCGAGCAAGCCGGGCGCGTGCAAGTAGACGACTCAGACGCCAGTTGTTCTTACGCCAATTTTTGCCGCGTCACCGGCACCCCTGAAGAACTGATCATCGACTTCGGGCTCAATTCGCAGCCGTTTGGCGTTCCTACAGAACCGGTGAAAATCACGCAGCGAATCGTCACCAACTATTTTACCGCCAAACGCATGCTGCACGCTTTGCACCTATCCGTCCAACGGCATGAGCAAGCTTTCGGCGTGCTCGAGACCGACGTGCAGAAGCGCGTCGTAGCGAAGCCGCAAGCGTAGGAAACAGGCGATAGTTGTTTTGAACTAGCGCCCAGCGATTCTTTTACATTCCTTGGCTTAATTGCCTGCTGCGCTCCATCGCATCTTCAGCTAACTGGATGTACTCCATGTTGTTGGTGCCGGCATAGGCGCGCTGATAGGTGACGCTCATTGCGGTAAAGCTAAAGGGGTCGCGAGGCTCTATTTCGCAGACTTGCTGCGCGTGCTTGACCGCCTCCTCGTGTTTGCCAAGCCGCTGCTGGATGACCGCGAGTGCCGAATGAGCCAGGGCGTACTTTGCATTAACGGCAAGCGATTCGTGCAACTTGGCAACAGCCTCTTCTAGCTTGCCTTCGTCCTTGAGCTTGTCAGCGGCATCATAGAGCTCGACGACTTCAGGGCTGGGGTCAGACATATTAAAAGAACTCCTAAAGCGGGCTCAATGGCTGTAATGGATCGAGTTTTGAGCAGTTCCCTAGTCTATCGCAAGCTAGCATCTTACGCACGGGGGGAAACTGAGTACTGAGTACCCAGTACTGAGTACGCGTTGGAGATGGATGAAGCTCTTCGTGTAGGTGAGATGCTATCAGGCAACGTGCCAGCATCGATCTGGTAATTCTGGTGGAATAGAGCAGTTCTTCTCCAATAGTTTAAGCCGTCATAAGCGGAATTACCGATAACACCGCTAGCGGCAGATGCACCGCTGACGCAAAGATGCCGGGCGCCGAATTTCCGGTGCGCAAGGGCATTGCCGAACACGCTTTCACTCGCCCCTCATTGTGAGGACCCACCCTAATGATTCACCCTTCTTCGATTATAAGTCCCCTGGCCGAAATCGACTCGACCGTAGACATTGGCCCGTTTTGTGTTGTCGAAGCAGGAACTCGCATCGAATCAGGTTGTCGACTTGTCGCCCACGTATGTGTACGGTCAGGGACTTCATTAGGTCGTGACTCGACCGTCTATGAAGGCGCTGTGTTAGGTGGCTTGCCACAGATTTCGAATAGTAACACCGCTCCCGGCGGCGTGGTCATTGGCGAGCGGAATGTCTTGCGCGAACATATTACCGTGCATCGTGCGATGCATGCAGCGAGTAGCACAACCCTAGGCGATGACTGCATGCTCATGGTGGGTTCCCACGTAGCCCATGATTGTCAAGTCGGCAATCACGTAATTCTCGCCAATGGAGCCATGCTAGGAGGACATGTCGAAGTAGGTGACCGCGTCTGCTTGGGCGGCAATACGGCGGTCCATCAGTTTTGCCGTATTGGTCAGCTAGTGATGGTTGGGGCGTCCACAAAAGTCTCTCAGGATATTCCACCCTTTGTGCTTGTCGATGGAGCGACAGCACTGATCGTTGGACTCAATCGAGTCGGCCTCCGTCGCGCTGGATTTAGCGGTCAAGAAATACTTGACCTGAAATCGGCCTATCGGCTGATTTACCGGCACGGCCTATCGTTTCAAGAAACCCTCGACGCGCTTGTTGAGCGATTTCCCACGGGAGTGACCGCGGAGTTCGCGGAGTTCTTCCGAAGCGGTAAGCGAGGGTTCGTCCAAGAACGCCGCAGCCCGCCCCGCGTCGCTTTGCGCGTTCATCCTGCCGTGGACGGGTGGAACGAAGAAGATTCTTCGCCAGTAATTCGTCGTATGGCTGGCTAGCCCGGATATTTCATCCGTTAAGTGATCCGTTGAGCGACGCTTGCGCGGCTGCCAAGCGGGCAATCGGCACACGGTACGGGCTGCACGAAACATAGTCGAGTCCCACTTGATGGAAGAATTCGATTGAATCGGGGTCGCCGCCGTGTTCTCCACAAATGCCGCACTTGAGTTTGCTCTTGGTGGTGCGGCCCTTCTGGACGCCCATTTCGACCAATTGACCAACGCCCGTCGTATCGAGCGTTTCGAACGGATCACGAACGAGGATTTCTTCATTCAGATAGTCGGGCAGGAACGTATTGATGTCGTCGCGGCTATAGCCGAAGGTCATCTGCGTAAGGTCATTCGTACCGAAGCTGAAGAAGTCTGCTGACTTGGCTACCTCGTCGGCGGTGAGCGCGGCCCGGGGAATCTCGATCATCGTCCCCACCAATATCCCGAGATTTCCGTTAAACTTCTTGGCCTCCTCGACTTCGGCCATCACACAACGGACGCGGCCACTGAGTAACTCCAGCTCTCGGGCCGTGCCAACCAAGGGAATCATGATCTCTGCCTGAGCATCGATCTTCTTTTGCTTGCAGGCGATCACCGCTTCGGTAATCGCTGTGACCTGCATATCGAGAATCTCGGGGTAGGTAACCGCCAAGCGGCAACCTCGGTGGCCGAGCATCGGGTTCATTTCGTGCAAAGACTGTACGCGGTTCTTGACGACCGAGCGTTTGACGCCCAAGCGGCTGGCCATCTCAGCCTGACTCTTGTCGTCGTGTGGTAAGAATTCGTGCAGCGGCGGATCGAGCAAACGAATCGTCACTGGCAAGCCCTTCATCGCTGTAAAGATGCCGATAAAGTCTTTACGTTGGACGGGCAGCAACTTCTGGAGCGCGACTTTTCGGTCCTCTTCGTTCTCGGCGAGGATCATTTCTCGCATCACCATAATGCGATCCCCTTCGAAGAACATGTGCTCTGTGCGGCAGAGACCGATGCCTTCGGCGCCAAAATCGCGCGCTCGCTTGGCGTCGGCGGGCGTGTCGGCATTGGTTCGCACTCGCATTGTGCGGTACTTGTCCGACCAGTTCATCACCGTGGCGAAATCGTCAGAGAGCTTGGGGGTTTGGGTAGCCACTTCACCCACCATGACCTCACCGGTGGAACCATCGATCGAAAGCACGTCATTGTGCGAGTACGTTTTTCCGCCAACGGTCAGTTTGCGACCCTTCTCATTGATTTGAATTTCGCCGGCACCTGCGACGCAGCAACGTCCCCATCCCCGGGCGACGACCGCGGCGTGGCTCGTCATGCCGCCAGTGCTCGTCAAAATCCCAGCAGCCGAGTGCATGCCGTCGATGTCCTCAGGATTCGTTTCCTTACGAACGAGTAAGACTTTCTCACCACTCATAGTGCGCTGAACTGCTTCGGCAGCAGTGAAGGCGGGCTTGCCGAAGGCAGCACCTGGCGAGGCGGGTAGGCCAATGGTAAGAATTTTGGCCGACTTCTTCGCGGCCGGGCTGAAACTGGGCAGCAATAGTTGCGTCAGATCGCCTGCGGGAATTCTTAACACGCCCTCTTTTTCGGTTATCAACTTTTCTTTGACCATATCGCAGGCAATCTTCACAGCGGCGGCGCCGGTTCGCTTGCCGCTGCGCGTCTGCAGCATGAAGAGCTTGCCCTTTTCGATCGTGAATTCGATGTCCTGGACATCGCGGTAGTGCTTTTCGAGTTTGGTTTTAATCTTTAGCAGCTGCTCATAGACCTTCTTATTCCACTCGGTCATCTTGGCGACCGGCTGTGGAGTGCGAATACCGGCCACAACATCTTCGCCCTGCGCATTGATCAGAAATTCGCCGTAGAATTCATTGATGCCAGTCGACGGGTCGCGAGTGAACGCCACACCTGTACCGGAGTCGTCTCCCATGTTGCCGAATACCATCGACTGCACGTTGACGGCCGTGCCGAGCAAACCCGTGATGTTCTCTACTTGTCGGTAGCGAATTGCCCGTGACTGCATCCAGCTCCGGAAAACGGCTTCGACGGCCAATTCGAGTTGCTTAAGGGGTTCTTGGGGGAACGGTTTGCCAAAATGCTTGCGGAAAACTTTTTTGTAGGCTTCGCACAATTCGATCATGCCTTCGACTGGGACGTCATTGTCTTCGGTCGCGCTATACTTCCTTTTGACTTTGTCAAAAGCATGCTCAAAGTACTCGTGATGGACGCCGCAAACGACGTCGCCGTACATATTGATCAACCGGCGATACGCGTCGTAGGCGAAACGCTCGTTCTTGGTAGCGTTGGCCAGACCGACGACCGACTGGTCGTTGAGACCCAGATTGAGAATGGTATTCATCATGCCTGGCATAGAGACCGCGGCACCTGAGCGGACCGATACCAACAGCGGAGACTTGATATCGCCAAACTTTTTGCCTAGCTCTTTCTCCAGCATCTTGATGCTTTTTTCGACACTTGCCATCAATTCAGCCGGCAGCTTCTTTTTGTTTTTGTAGTAGAGATCGCAGACCTCGGTGGTAATTGTAAAACCGGGAGGCACCGGCAGGCCGATGCTGGTCATTTCGGCCAGATTGGCGCCTTTGCCACCTAGGAGCTTTTTTTTAGTATTGTCGCCTTCGGTCTTGGTTTTGCCGAAGTAGTAGGTCATCTTTGGAGCACTTGATGCTTTTGTTGCCATGTTGGGGTAGATCCTGTTTTTGTCGCAAAAGGACGATTCGTGTAGTCTGATGTCAAAGAAAAAGGCTTTAAAGCAACGATCTTCGCTGGACGAACGTCCCCCCAGCAGGCCTCTGGCAAGATAAATCGAACCAATCAAGCTAGTGGTCCAATCGAGAAACGTCAAGGTACTCACCCCACTGCCGAGGATGCGTCCCATGCTGAAACTTGAGCCTCCCCAGCAGCCAAAGGGGCGTACTTTTGCTGTCGCGATCCTATTTGAGTCGGCCCTGGGCTTTGTGGGATTGGCCTTCGCATGGTGGCAAGGGATCCGAGTCTATTTGCGGCTAGAGTTCACTTTCGAATCCACTAGCCGTGGCATACTGGCCTGTTTGCCGATGCTGGTGCTACTAGGAATCGCCACCACCGTGAGCTGGGCTCCGCTGTTACGACTTAGGCAGCAAGTCGAATCCCTGGTGCGCGAAATGTTTGCCGACAGTCATTGGCTTGAACTAGCGCTTGTTAGCCTGGCGGCAGGAGTCGGCGAAGAAGTGCTGTTTCGTGGGGCACTGCAGCCTTGGATCGCGAACCTAGTGAATCCAATGTTTGCCCTTTGCGCCGTGAGTCTCCTCTTCGGTTTGGCACATGCACTCTCGGCCGCCTATCTGGTGGCAGCCACGCTCATCGGATTCTACCTAGGCTGGCTGGCCATGGAGTACGATGACCTAGTCGCGCCAATCGTCGCGCACGCACTCTACGACTTTGTCGCACTTGTTGTCATCCAGCGCAAAGTACGGCTTGACTAGCGCGCGGCGGAGTAAGATTTACCAATGCTACCGAATCGTTCTTCAAACCTGAGTCTGGCGTCGCTGCGATCGCCGTTGTGCCAGCGAATCGTGATGCCTCGGGCGTGCTTGTGAAACACCGGGGCGATCTTAACGTACAGGTCATCAACAATGTCCCACTGGGTCGAGGCTGGCATGGGAATTCCAAGATTCCCTTGCAAGACATCCATTCGATTGAATGGCATCCCCGTCCCATACTTCAACGTGCCAATCATGGCCGCTGCAGTCGCATCGTACTTCTTGGGTCCTATCCCTTCGGGTAACTTGGCCGTGAAGATCTTGCCGCGCAGATTGCATCGAAACTTCTGGAGCGTGTAAACGATGCCTCCAAGGGGAGCCTGCCCAATAATCGGTACAAAAGTGCCAGTTTCGGCCATGTCGTAAAGTTTGCTGCCATCTTTGCATTCAGGACATGGATCGCCCGCTTTGAGCGATTCGTGAGGCACCTCGGTATGCTCGGCGCCAGAATAGGCATCGGTCCCGTTGCGGCCGTGTCCCTTGTCTGGCTTCTTAGGTGGTGAAGAGGGTTTGTCGGTAGAATTGGTCGTGCCATCTGGATCCGACTTGTCGTCCGGATCGTCGCTCGACTCGGTTTTGTCTGATGAGTCGGTGGATTTATCTTGCGAAGGACTTGATCGATCGAGCGTACCTGCAACCACCGAAGAGGTCTTCTCGGTGCTCGAGCCGAAAATAATTTTCTTCAGACGACTTACCGAAACCTTGCCTTTTTGCAGCAACGTGAGTACGTGGACATACGCCTTGATGATCGTGATGACGATCTTGTAGTCCTGATCGCTGAAATTTCGCGATTCGGCCCGCTGCAGAATCTCTTCCAATTCCGCAGCGTCCAGATTTGACAATTTTTGGCTTTTGCCGTTTCATGATCAAGCCCACTGCCCCGCATGGCCTCCGTGCAACATGGCCACCTGCGGTAAGATGTAACCCAAGTCTTGCGTCTGACTCAAGAGAAGTTTTTCTTTTGGCAGCAGGGCGTTGGTCCGACGGGGCGCCAATCTGGCGCTGCGGACGTCTTGCTAGGATTTCCAGCAGAGAAGAGAACCTGCAACTGATGTGCGGCCAGAGATTGAGTCAATTGATTGTCGGTCGAGCTGGGCCACCAACGAAACCTTCCTTCGGACATCCGTTTCTGGCAAAGCCAGAAACCTTGACCGTCATAGACGAGTAATTTAATTGTCGTGCTACGGCGATTTCGAAATACAAACACCGTACCTTCAAACGGGTCGCGTTGGAGCGACTCTTTGCAGACTCGGGCCAGTCCATCTATCCCTTTTCTGAAGTCGGCTGGCTCCAATGCGACCAGGATCTTCATCTGCGGCGTGATCTGGATCATCTGCTAGTGCTCCAGAAATCCCGGCCCAGTGCTAACACGTCTGGGACTTCGCCACCCTTCAAGTGCATTCGCATGATTGCGCCGTCACTATCTTTCCATTCAATCATGCACTCGCTGGCAAGCGAAAACGTGTTGGCCGGCAGTTCGACAAACGGGGCTGTGGATGGCGATTCCGTACTCGATTGTTCGACATGCTTTCGGAGGCCCTCGTAATTTAATTGCAATGTAACGGCAGTCTTGTTCAAGCCATACTCGGTTGCTAGCTTGGCTGCTGACTTCCAGATAGATTTTGGGATTCGTTGTCCCGAGTGCGGGTTTTTCGCCAGGCTGTTAGTCGTTTCTCGAGTCGCGAAAAACGGGCTGGCACTTCTCGACGTTTCTTTCTGCGCATCTGCTTTCCTCCAGTGGATGGAACGAAAACAGTCATGCTAGCAGGGGACGGAGAGGCGGTCACACAGGCTTACCGGAAGGACACGATAAGTCGGGCCGCCGGTAACATTCTTTGACCAAGCTCTCTTTCCTCACGAAGGAAAGCAGAACCTTATCTAACCCAATCGGCGACT
>Ga0115002_10009569_pt1 | contig 10553 bp, 5 predicted proteins | sample ArcticOcean_MG_C_8_FD_89576 | JGI IMG/M metagenome (GOLD analysis project Ga0115002, IMG submission 89576) | Marine microbial communities from western Arctic Ocean - ArcticOcean_MG_CB11_86 | ecosystem: Environmental > Aquatic > Marine > Oceanic | place: Arctic Ocean: Canada Basin | collected... | reverse complement strand
TGATCGAGAACGAGCGCATCGCAGCCGTAGGGCCGCGAAGCGAAGTGGCCGTTCCGGACGACGCGCGCATAGTCAGTACCGAGGGCATGACCGTAATGCCTGGCCTGATCGACATGCACGTTCATATGATGCTGCTGGGACACGGCGACTACCGCCGGTGGGATGATCTTTACGCGGACCAACAGGTCGATCTGATCATGCCGATCGCCGCCGAACAGCTTCTCTGGAGCGGCGTCACGTCAGCCCGCGACCTGGGCGCAGATCCGGACGACATCTTGGCCCTCCGACGGCGCATCGATTCAGGCTCGGTTCCAGGTCCGCGCCTGTTCGTCTCCGGCCCGTTCTTGCAAGTAGCGGCGTACGAGGACTACGAAGAGCCTTTTCGCTGGGGTATCACCAGCGAACTGCAGGCACGTCAGACCGTCGAGCAACTGGCGCGCCGCGGTGTCGACACGATCAAACTGATCGACCAGGATCAGATGGAAGATGCAGTCGTCGCTGCCATCGTGCGGACGGCGCACGCGGAGGGGCTTCCCGTCGTGGCGCACGGCCATCGGATGGAAGAGATCCGCGTCGGTTTGCGTCACGGCGTCGACAACTTCGAGCATACGGGCCTCGGCACCGCGCCGGGCTACCCGGAGGACGTGCTGGAGGGGCTCCGGGAACGGAACTCCTCTCTGTACTGGACCCCCACCATCTCGCCGCTGCTGACGATGCGCTACACGGGAGAGATCTTCCCGGAGCGTCTCGACGACCCGCGCTGGCGGCAGGGGATGCCAGCCGACCTGGCGAACGAGATCCGGGGCTCGTTGGGCAAGATCACGCAACTGCCGTACTACGCGCTATTTCCGTCGCGTATTCCCAAGCTGCGAACCAAGTTCGATCAGCTAAGGGAGACCGGCGTCACTCTCATGATCGGTACTGACTCCGGGATCCCGACGATGTTTCACAACGACTCGACCTGGCGCGAGATGGCGCTGTGGGTTGAGTTCGGAGTGCCGCCCATGCAGGTGATTCAGGCTGCGACCCTGTGGCCTTCTCGGTTCCTCGGAGCCGAAGCGGATATTGGTGTGCTCGCGGTCGGACGCTACGCCGATCTCATCGCCGTCCGTGGCGATCCGCTGCACGACATGCGTGTGCTCGAGGATATCGACATGGTCTTCAAGGGCGGCGAACGCGTGCGCTAGGCGGCTCCGTCAACGCCGCCGGCGACCAGCTATACTGCGCATGAAATGAGTGATCAAAAACTCGGATTTCTCGACACGCTCCAGCACCACGCGGCCACGCGCGGGGAGCTGCCGGCATTCCGCCTTGCCGGCGATGAGTCGGACACCGTACTCGACTACGTCACGCTCGCACAGCGCGTTGCTGAGCTCGGCACGGGAATCCGGGCCGCGGGGTTCGGCGAAGGAACCCGCATCGCCATCTGTATGGAGAATCGGCCGGCGTGGCCGGTGGCCTACCTGTCGATCTGGTACGCCGGAGCGACCGTGGTGCCCATTGATCCGGCCCTCGAGCCTGATGCGATAGGTCGAATCTTGGGGCATTCCGGTGCGCCTCTGGTACTCAGCTCCCATCAACTCGGCGCCAAGCTTCTTGCCGCCCGCGAAGGCCTCAAAACCCCGCCGCGCATCCTCGACGTCGACGAGGACACCTACTACTGGGATGGCGACGTTCCAGAAGAGTTTCCCGCGCCGGCAGGCGAATCATGCGGTGAGGGTTGGACCGCGGTCGCCGCCGACCCCGGCGTGAGTTGGGAACCCGGTGCTCGCGCCGACCTGCCCGCCACGATCATGTACACCTCCGGAACCACCGGCAATCCGAAGGGAGTGGTTCTCAACCACGGGGCCATTCACGCGAATGTGACCGCTGGCCTGAAGCGAGTGGATCTTGGAGAGCGCGACCACGTCCTCGGTGTTCTTCCGCTTTTCCATGCCCTGCCGCTGATGACTAACTTCCTCGCGCCGCTCGTCGTCGGTGCCCAGGTGACGTTTCTGACCGAGCTCAATCCCGAGAGAATCATCGCAGCGTTTCCACGCTTCGGGATCACCTTCTTCGCCTGCGTACCGCTGTTCTTCTATCGCTTCCACGACAAGGTGATGCGGCGCATCTCGGGACTGTCCGGAATCCGTCGCCGGGTCGCGCTCGGCCTACTGGGTCTCAATCGGAGCCTGCGCTCAACGTTGGGCGTGAATCTCGGGCGGCGCTTCTTCGCCGGCGCACACGCGCCCTTTGGACCTGAGCTGGGAATGTTCCTGAGCGGTGGCGCGAAGTTCGATGCCAAAGTGAGTCAGGACTTTTTCGACCTCGGCTTCACCCTGGTTCAGGGCTACGGCCTGACGGAGGGATGCGCCGGACTTACTGCCCATCCGGCGACCGAACTGCGAGCCGACACCGTCGGACGAGCGCTCGATGGTGTCGACGTACGTATCGACAAGCCCGACGCCACTGGGGTGGGGGAGGTCGTGGCGCGCGGGCCCAACTTGATGACGGGCTACTTCGACGACGACGCGGCTACCGCCGAGGTAATTCGCGATGGCTGGCTCCACACGGGCGATCTGGGCAAGCTGCTGGCGGACGGCCATCTGCAGATCACCGGCCGAGCCAAGGACATGATCGTGCTGGCGTCGGGGAAGAACATCTACCCCGAGGAACTCGAGGCCTACTACGGCCGTTCTGAACTCATCGACGAGATCTGCATCCTGGGTATCGCCGACCCCCGACGTCGCGGCGCTGAGCGGCTACACGCCGTCGTCGTACCCGACTTCGAGAAGGCGCGAGCACGCGGCCAGGTCAACATCCGCGAGGAAATCGCCTGGGCAATCGAAGGCCTCGGACTCAAGCTGCCGGGGCCCCAGCGCCTGACCAGTCTGGAGATCCGCAAGGACCCCTTGCCCCGAACGACCACACGCAAGTTGAAGCGCTTCGAGATGCGGAACGCCATTCTCGAGCGCGGCAACCGTGGAGAGGACCTCACCGGGGCCACACCCGAGGCGGCGCCGGAACCAGATGACACGTCCCACGAGCCGGCCTGGGCCCTTACTGCGCGCGATATCCTCGCCCGGCATGCGCGTGTTGACCACGTCGCCCGCCACCAGCATCTCGATATCGACCTGGGCATGGAGTCACTGGAGCGGGTCGAGCTTCATGCGGACCTCGAGGAGTCTCTTGGCATCAGACTGTCACAGGCGGCAGCAGCCGAGATCCAGACCGTCGGCGATCTACTCGACCTGCTCGGCAAGAACGGCGCCGCCGATGGGGGAGGTGACACCAACCGGAAGGGATCGTGGGAACGCCTTCTCGCCGAGACACCACCGGACGTCGAGCCGTATCTGAAACCGCGCCCCTTCGGCTCCGCCTTCATGTTCTGTGTGGGTCGGATCTTACGGACTCTCCAGACGTTCAAGGGGTTGAAGGTTGCCGGGGTGGAGAATATTCCGGCCGAGTATCCGTTCATGCTGGCCCCGAACCATCTGAGCTATACCGATCCATTCATCCTGGGGATCACCCTGCCGTGGCGGGTATTCCGGCGTACCTTCTTCGTGGGCTACAGCGCTTACTTCAGGGGGCCCATCATGGGCAGGGTAGGTCAGCTGCTACGAACGGTTCCGATCGATCAGAGCCGGAGTCTGGAGGGTGCGATGCAGGCTGCCGCCGCAGGGATCCGACGCGACATGGTCCTCGCAATTTTCCCGGAGGGCGCGCGATCTGGCGACGGTACCGTCAAGGACTTCAGACGCGGCACCGGCATCCTGGCTCGGGAACTCGGCACACCGGTCGTCCCCGTGGGTATCTGGGGGACCTACGAGATGTGGCCGCGCGAGGGCAAGTATCGCCCCTATCCCGCAGCGATCGTATTCGGCGAGCCCATGCGTTATCCCGCGGGCGAAGTCACACCGGCCGAGTTCATCGCCACGGTTCGTGACCGCGTTATCGAATTGACCGCCGAAGCCGAGCGGCTAGGGCGCAACTAGGTTCAACGCGATTCTCGCGGAACCTGAAAAAAGAGGGGACGTGCCGCCGACGGTCCCATCTCCCCGGTCGTAACAATAGCGGCACGCCCCTCGATCAAACCTGTGTCTAGCAAAAGGGAGACCCATTCCGTGTGCACAGACTCAGTATGCAAAGAAGAGCAAGCGTTGGATATAGGATGCTGGATACGTTTTAACGGGTTTTGTCGCGCTATGCAATTTCTGTCTATGTAATAGTGACTTTTGATGGCCAAGAGGAGACAGATACTGCGTCGGCGATCCCTCGGCGTCCGGAGGTCCGGGGTACAGATCGAACGGCTCTCGGCAGCCCTATTGCCTAGACGCGCTGGCCGGGGCCCACGCCGATGAGGCTTCGCACCTGGTCCATGACCGGCGCGGCAATATCCGTTGCCCTGCGAGCGCCATCCGCGAGAATCTCCCGCACATCGTCATCGCTGAGCTCAGCCCGTCTTTGCTGAATAGGTTCGAGCATCGCCACCACCGCGTCTGCGACCGCAACCTTGAGGTGACCGTACAGTAGCCCACCCGCTTGGGCGACATCGCGGAACTCATCCGCTTGCGCGGTGTCGCCCGTTAGTCGCAGGAGGCCGAGTAGGTTTTCGACCCCCGGACTCAACTCGTCCCGGGCCTCGCCCCCAACGTCGGTCACAGCCGACTTGATCTTCTTGGCGATTCGTTTCGGAGACTCCATCAGGCCAACGTAGTGCTTCTCGCCCTGGCTCTTGCTCATCTTCTTGTCCGGGTCGGCCAACGACATGATGCGCTTGCCCTCGGTCAAGAGAATCTGAACATCGGGAAAGTAGTCCTGGCCGACAACCTGGTTGAAGCGGCGCGCGATGCCACGAGTCAGTTCGAGGTGCTGGGCCTGGTCTTCACCGACAGGCACGGCATCTGCCTGGTACAGGAGGATGTCTGCTGCCTGCAGCACCGGGTAGGTGAAGAGACCCGCGCTCACGTGCTTCGTGCGACCCGACTTGTCTTTGAACTGGGTCATCCGGGTGAGGTCACCGTACGCCGCAAAAGCATTGAAGACCCAGGCGAGTTCGGTGTGCTGCGGCACGTGCGACTGCGCAAAGAGGATCGAGCGCTGAGGATCGATGCCGCAGGCGATCAGATCTCCGGCCAGTTGCAGCGTCCGACGCGGCAGCTCTTCGGGTTCAATAGTCCCCGTGATGGCGTGGTAGTCGACCACGCAGTAGAGCGTCTCAGCGTCGCCGGCCTGGAGCTCGACCCAGTTGCGGACGGCACCAAAATAGTTACCGAGATGCAGGTCACCGGTGGGCTGGATACCCGAGAAGATCCGCTTGATCGCCATCGAATCTCAGACCTGAGAGGTCGCGGGGGATACCGTCCGCTCGATTACCCGGCCGAGGCGGGCCAGCCCGTCCTGGAGACACGCCGTGGGGGGGCCGATACCGAGACGCAGGTGACGGGGCAGGCCAAACTGACTTCCCGGCTGAATGAGGCAACTTTCTTGAACCCGCAGCATTTCGGCCAGCGCCTCGGTGTCGACATCGTGACGAAACTCGATGAGGGCGATCGCGCCAGCCTGCGGAGACTGCCATCGGAACATGTCCGAGCGCCCCTCCAACCAGTGCTCCATAACCGGCCAGTTCGCACGGAGGATGCCACGCGTACGAGCCAGGAGCGCCGCACGCGGCTCGGGTGCTAGAGCCGCGGTGGCCAGGGCTTCGCTGATCGCGCTAGGCGAAATCGTCGTGTAGTCCTTTCTGGCCCACAGACGATCGGCTTGCTCCGATCCCGAAAGCACCCAGCCGATTCTCAGCCCCGGCAGGCCGTAGGCCTTGGATAGGCCGCTCACCACCATGGCGCGCTCGGACGAACCCCAGAAAGATGGCGTCTCTGGCCCGTTAAACTCAGCGCCGCGGTACACCTCGTCGGCAAGTACCCACGCGCCGACACGGTCGGCGATGGCGGTAACCCCGGCGATGAACTCCTCGCCAAAGCAACGACCCGTCGGGTTGTTGGGATTGCACACGAAGATCGCCCGGGTGTCGTCCGTGACCAGTTCGTCGAGGGCGTCGAGGTCTGCCTGCCAATCCGGCTGATCCAACCACCAGCTCTTGACGGGAACTCCCAGATTCTCTGCGACTCCGCGGATCTGGAAATAGTTGGGCTCCATAAAGACGAACTCGCCGCCTTGGCTAGCCAGGTCCCATGCGGCAACGAAGTTCGCCTCAGCGCTCCCGTTGGTAACCACGACGTTCTCGGCCGCGGCCCCGGGGTAGATCGCGGCGATGCGCTCCCGCAATGCGGGTCCGCCATTCGACTGCACATACTCGAGCAGCAGATCGTCGAGAGCCTCCCGTTCGAAGCCGACCAGGTTGGTTAGCTCACGGAGACGCAGAGGGTGCACGCCACTCTCGGAGATATTCAGGTCGACGGCGTGCTCGTGAATCGACTGCCATCGTTCCATCGCGAACGGGACGAACGTCATCAAATACTCCGGGCAAAAAACAAAGGAAGCCGGGCTCGGCGACCCGGCTTCCTCAAATATCGGGCCGGACCGCGGCGTGAACCGCGGCCCGGCTCGGATAGCGGGATTCCGGTGGGGTGGGCTGTGGGTGGTACCCGGAATCCCTCAAAGGACGGGGGTCGGGGGTGGGGGGGCTGACCATCCCGTCCTTGTCGGCTAGGGTGAGCGGTAATGATAGAGACAGAGCTACCCGGTGGCAAGAGGGCATTGGGGCTTTTGTCAGCCCGGTGCGAGCGTGCTACCGTCCCCGAATGATGGTCCTAAGCCATTGATATTACACCGGTTCCGTATTTTCACGCTCGACCAGGCGAATACCCTTCTGCCCACTGTCCAACGCCTCACATCACGCACAAAGGGCGAATTGGACACCCTACAGAGGGCGGCCCACGCCTCTGACGGACCGGATCCATCAGAGGCGGACCACGAGGCGCGCGAGCTGCTGGGCCGTTGGGCTCACTCGATTCTTGCCCTCGGGGCGCAACCCAAAGGCGTTTTCACCGTAGATTTCCGCACGCTGGACCCGAACGTGCTCTGGTGCTGGGCTCCCGAGGAACATGAGATCTGCCATCGGCATTTCACCTGGGAGTCGTTCAAGGACCGCTGTCGTCTGACCGGGGCGCTCGATACCTGGCCAGGCCGTAACTAGGCAACGCGCTGCTCATGGAAAACAACCGCCCGATACGCGCACTGGCCCTCGCCGGCCTCGCTGCGACCTGGGTCGCCCTCACTGTCGGCTACTGGTTGCCAGGGGTCGGCCTGCCGCGCATCGATGTTGCGCTCTGGAACGGCAACCTCTTGGCGCCGGACACGACCGACGTTGGGTTCGCCTGGATCCTGGGCGCGTTGCAGACACTCGGGCTAGGCACGCTACTTGGCATCGTCTACGGCCGCGTGATGCGGCATCGTTTGCCGGGCGGCGCGGCTATCCGGGGCGCTATCTGGGGCTCGGTAGTCGGGATCGCTGCCGGCATGGTCATCATGCCGTTGCTCTACGGCGCAGGACTTTTCGGCGTTTATTGGGATCCACTCATGCCCTTTTCATTGGTTGTCTGGCACTTGACCTGGGGCGTAACGGTAGGGATCACGGAGCGACTCTAGTCGCCCCGTGACCACCCCCGTTGGCGTCTAACGTCGGCGAGCGCTCCCGCGGCTGACTGCACCGCGCGAGCCGCCGCGCGAGCCTGAACCCGATCGGCCCACGCCGGAGCCACCCCGTGGCGTCGAAGGACGTGAGCCCGCGGATGGCCGACCAACGGACGAACGACTCGGCCCGGCGCCGCGTGGCGCGATCTGGGGCCGCCTGGTCCCCACCGAGCGGCTGCTGCTGGAGGACTCCCCCCTTCGCGTGGAGATCGACGGCCGACTATAGGTCGTGCCGCGGCTTGTGACTGAGGGGTGGCCGAGAGCTGATGACGGGGTTGTCATCGACCGGCCGCTTCCACTTCGTTGCGCCACGCCAGACCTCGCCCCGCCGATAGGTTGCCGAGCTCCGCCAACCGGTCTTGATAACGAGGTCCGGTCCCCAGCACTGCGGCTCAGACCACTGCTCAGCCCTCCCGGTCGCGACCTGACCGTCGCCCCTCCAGAACGCGGACTGCCGGCATCACGACCGCCAGCAACGCTCGTTCCCGGAGGTCGACCGCCGGCACCGTCAACGGAACGTGTGCCCAGAGATTCGCCCGCCGCGTCCGACGATCGGGGCAAAATGGCCCGTCCGTTTAGCGTTCCACCCGTCGGGCGACTCCCGGCGACGCCGGACAAGGACCCGGTCCGTGCCGGTTGGCCGAGGCTTCCCCGCGACCCCGTGGAGGATCGGTTGATCGCGCTCCGCGTAGCCGTACCTGAGGCTGCCAGAGCACTGACGCTGCGGTGCCGCAGAGTTCCCGTCATGCTCCCCCCATTCTGAGCAGCGCCCGCCGGAATCGCACTCCGACTCACCGCGCGCCGCGCTGAATCGCCGCGACCGAAGTCCGCCGCGTCGATCAAAGTCCAGCCCCCTGCGCGACCGGTATCGCCGCGCGCATATCCTTGGCCGGCAACTGCACGCCCGCCATTGCCATAGTGACTTGGGTACTGGTAGCCGTACCCGCCGTGATATCCATTGCCGTAGCCCCAGCCACCGCCGAACCACAGATTGATCGAGAGGAACGGCCGGTTGTAGTAGCCCAACGGGCTCCAGCCCACGTGGCCATAGCCCACGTACCAGCTCACCCATGCCGGCCGATAAACGGCGCCTGGAAACCAGACCCACCCTTGTGCGGGCAGGTGATGCCAGCGGCCGTAGTGGGACGTAGCCCAGCCCCACGACGAACGTGACGCCCAGGCCCAGCCGCCAGTTCCCCAGATCCAACGCCCGTCATTGTACGGAGACCAATCGATCGAAACGGTGGGCCGCCATGCATAGCTGCCAAAATCGTCGTAGTAAAACCAGGAACCGGTTGACTCCAATTCCGAAGCGTAGGGTCGGACTTCGTCGGGAATGTATTCGCGCTGCGCCACATGCCGGGTGGTGTCGGCGGAGTCACTCCAACGCCGCTGCTGCCATTGGCCGAACTCGTCGATGTCCGCCGTGCTGAAGATCGCCGCCAGGGCGGGCGAGCTACCGGCCTCGGTGTAGGTCTGCTGACCGGCCCCGATCTGCTCGATCATTCCACCCGCGGCCAACGAAGCGTTGCCTTGGTAGACCGACACCCAGAGGCGGCGCGCATCGTCAACGTCCAGACGCACCAGGCCGCCCGCCGGGATCACAACAATGTTGTCCCCGTTGTCGACACGAAGCTCAGCGAGTTGTGCGCCGGCCGGCCGCCAGAGCAGCGCGGCGCCGCCCCAGAGACGCAAGATGCCGGCGTTCCCTTGCTGATCCTGGAGCGCGACGATATCGAAGGTCGTGCTCGTGTCCAGCCAGAGCGTCGAGCCATCGGAGAGCATCAGTTCGGCCCGGCCATCGGCGTCCGTCCAAACACGGTCACCGGCGTCGAGCGGCAGATTCGGGATCGCGGCCGACGTCTCACCCGCGCTCGCGCGCTGCACCGTAACCGTGCCTTCGAAGTGCCGCATGCGAGCCGGCACCGGCCCTGCGTCCTGCGCGTACTGCTGGTCCTGCGCGGTCGCGGGCAGAGCTGTGCTCACAACGAAACATAGCGCGAGAAGTCCGCTTGATCTCATGCCGTCGATCCGTTGCATCTTGATAACTCCTGCGAGAGGGGACCCGGCCCGGATTTCCGGGACAAAGGAGTTGTATCAACGAAGACTAGCCAGCGGCTGTAACCAGGATAGCCACTCGGACCCGCAGCGGTCAAATGCGGGCCGTCGTGGGGGAGCACAACGGGACCCGACTTGCCGATTGCCGTCCATCTCACTACCGTCATCACGGCCTTGTTCCAATACGCACCGAAGGCACCATGCACGCCGCCGAATCAAGAAAGCCCTGGGCGGTGCCCCCCGCATGCTCGCGCGGGCGCCGCATTGAGGAACCCGAGCACCCTTATCGCGACTGCTTCGAGCGCGATCGTGACCGCGTCGTTCACGCCCGCGCTTTCCGACGTCTCGAATACAAGACGCAGGTGTTCCCCAATCATCACGGCGACCACTTCCGCACCCGCCTCACGCACACGATCGAGGTCTCACAGTTGGCGCGGACGGCAGCGCGGGCGCTTGGACTCAACACCGCCCTCGCCGAGGCGATCGCGCTCGCGCACGATCTGGGGCATCCACCATTCGGTCACGTTGGCGAGGCGACGCTCGACGCAGTCATGGCGGGTGCCGGAGGCTTCGAGCACAACCGACACTCGCTTCGAACGGTCGATGAGATCGAGGAAAAATACGCAGGGTTCCGCGGTCTCAACCTGACCTACGAGGTGCGTGAGGGCATCGCCAAGCACGCCACTCGCTACGATCGGTTCGATGGCAGCGAGATCGCGGAGTTCAATCCTGAGGAGCGCTCGCCGTTGGAGGCCCAGCTCATCGATCTCGTCGATCACATCACCTACAACGTGCATGACGTGGACGATGGGGTGGAGGCGGATATCCTCGATGTGGCCCGTCTCTCGAAGGTGCCCCTGTTC
>Ga0115002_10009566_pt1 | contig 10555 bp, 12 predicted proteins | sample ArcticOcean_MG_C_8_FD_89576 | JGI IMG/M metagenome (GOLD analysis project Ga0115002, IMG submission 89576) | Marine microbial communities from western Arctic Ocean - ArcticOcean_MG_CB11_86 | ecosystem: Environmental > Aquatic > Marine > Oceanic | place: Arctic Ocean: Canada Basin | collected... | reverse complement strand
TTTCTAATTTCTGAATATATTGAAAAAAATCTAATATAGTATTACTTAATTGAGTTGATATTTTATTTAAAAATTTTTAAATAAAACGATTTTAAATTGGGGAGAAATATGCATACTGAATACGACATTGGTGAAATTATCGAAGATGATGGTGCTATATATACGCCCTTTTATGAAGTAATTAATGTGTTAGCGAATCGTCAAGGTGCCGTACAGAGTGATGAAACTGCACGTAAAGTTGGATTCCAAGGTGGTGTAGTTCGTGGAACTACACATGTGCAACAATTTTCAAGAGTTTTACTAGCAGGGTTTGGACAACGATGGTTTGAAGTTGGAGGTTTTTCCGCTATGTTCATCAAACCCACGATGCATGGTGATATCGTTCGGATTGGACTGCAAGCACCTGAATTAAGTGGTGATGATGAGCAAGTACAAATATGGGTGGAACGCGAAGATGGCCTACATTTAGTTAATGGAACTGCCCAACTTGGAGATCCACCGAGTTCTTCTTTGGCTCATCAAATGGTTTTGAATACACATGGGGCAAATGAAGTTCGTATTCTAGCTGATCATAAAATTTGGACAGTAACTGATGCTATTCCGGTGCGACTGGAGGAGTCAGAAGCATATATGCCCACTGCACCCAACGACTGGTATACGAATACTTCACCATGGGGAATGCCAGTTGCTAACCCAGCGAGTGTGCCGAATATAGCTGGAGAATCTTCAGGTGGATTAGGTCTAAGAACTGAAGGCGTAATTAGCATGTTAGGTGCTCAGGAATTGAAGTATGTCGAAGGTCCAATATTTCTAAATCAAGATTATCTTTCAGAAAGTGAATTAATTGCTATTGGTTCTTCAAATAAATCAGAATATTCGTGGCATGAATCAAGACTTATTACACCTGACGGTACTTTAGTTGCAAAAACGTTGACTCAGATGCGCCATCTCAAGAAATCTTCGCCTCTCTGGGCCGACGAATTTCCTGAAGAAAAATAATTTGCGTATTAATCTTTTTTGGAAGTTTGTGCAGCAACAACTGCAGCAGCAGCTGCTGCAGCAGCTGCTCCCCCTAAGTAATAATGATTTTGTGTAATCATGTTTTCATCGAATTCATATATAAGTGGCATTCCAGTCGGAATATTAACTTCACTTATCTCAGAATCGGTAATTTGATCAAAATGTTTTACTAGTGCTCGAATACTATTGCCATGTGCAGCAATGATAATTCGTTCTCCACTTTTTATGTGAGGTACGATTTCATCATTCCAAAATGGTATGACTCTCGCCATTGTATCTTTTAGCGATTCTGATGATGGGATAGCAGCTGATAGTTCAATGGAGGAATATCTTTTTTCAAATTTTGGATGGCTAGGATCATTTTCTTCTAAGGGTGGAGGTCTTGCATCGAAGCTTCTTCTCCAAATAAAAACCTGCTTTTCTCCGTGTCGTTCTGCTGTTTCAATTTTATTTAATCCAGCGAGTGCTCCATAGTGTCGTTCATTGAGTCTCCATGATTTTTTAGAGGGGATCCATAGTTGATCTAGTTCATCCAAAACGATCCATAAAGTTCTAATTGCCCGTTTTAAGACTGAAGTAAATGCAATATCAAATTCAAATCCCGATTCTTTTAATTGTTTTGCCGCAGAAAGAGCTTCTGCTTTACCTGTATCGGACAAGTCGATATCTACCCATCCTGCGAATCTATTTTCTTGGTTCCAAGTACTTTCTCCATGTCTTAAGAGTACGACTTGATAGGTCATTTATTTTTCTCCATAAAACATCAGCGAATATTAAAATTAATTAGTAACACTTGCATTGCCAATCAAGACTACGGTTCCATTATCTTTTTCGATCCAAGTAAAAATACCTCTTCTATGGCTGTTATTTCTTAGGATACCAGTATCTATTCCTTTTATAAATAATTTATCATTTGGCCAAACAGGGTTAGTAAATTTTATATCTAATTCGCCGCTATTCCACCAATCTTCACCGAAGTGTTGCTCTACTAAATGACCCACATAAGACATTGTCATTCTTCCACCAACTACAACATTACTAAAACCAAGTTTTTGAGAAGATTTTAGGTCAGTATGGTAGCTCTTATTTCCATGGAAAAATTCTCCACACATTTCGAGAGTTATATTGGATTCCAGTTGTGAAATAGGAGTTCCGTCCGGAATTAAGAATTTTCTTGCGCCTTCTTTTTTTGTTGGATCTCTAAACTGTACAGTTTTTATAGGTGCATCTAAAAGAAAAGATTGGTGGTGATTAGATTTAATAACGATTTTTTTTTCATAATCCCTAAGAATCATTTCTGTATTGACGACTGTTCGGTCTCTTTTTTTATAGATATCGATAATTTCACCATTAGCTATATAGGTTTGGTTAAGATTAATCGGTTGAAATAATTGCCACTCTTGTCTCATCCATAAATGACCTCGATCTTGGCTAAATGTTGTCGATTTATGAAAGTTATCAGCTGCTCCAGCTACCATAGAAGGTATGGGTAGATTTTTTTGATATTGAAGGTTGAGTCCTCCACTGTAATCATTTAAAATTTCTTGAGTGACCATGAATTCAATTCGAGGCAGAATTTTACCTATATATGGTTCAGTATCATTTTGTAAGTTGGATTGCATAAAGCCACCTATGAATATTAAAAATTTTGCAGTTAGTATTTTTCGAATTGCGCAACATTTAGTGCACAGGTTTATTTTTTCTCAATCTACTCCTGTTGCTTATAAAATATCAATTATATTTTCAGTGGTCTTTTTTTTCACAATCTGTATAGCGTGTAGTAGTGAAGATAGCATTTCCAAAAAAAATTCTTTAGGGGCTGATCGTTTGCATGGTATTAGAATTGATGAACCTTTAGAACGCCCCAATTTTATTTTGCAAGATACTGATGGAAATAATTTTGATTTTAAACAAGAAACTTCTGGAAAAGTGACTTTGTTATATTTTGGATATACGAATTGCCCGGATATTTGTCCAGTGCATTTTTCAAATATTGCTGCTGTATTGAATCAGAGCCCTTATGAAGTTAGAAATGGTGTTAAAGTTGTTTTCGTTTCAATTGATCCTAAACGTGATTCTTCTAATAAAATAAGAGAATGGTTAGACTTTTTTGATACAGATTTCATAGGTCTGACAGGTACAGAACACGATCTTGAAGTGGCCCAAATTTCGGCAGGAGTACCTACTGCATTCGTTTCAGAAGTCTATGAAAATGGATATTCGATGGCTCATGCCGCATGGATCTTTTTATATGCGCAGGATGATTTTTTGCACCTGAAATATCCTACAGGAACTAGGCAATCAGAATGGGCACACGATTTAGAAATTCTAGTCATAGATAACTGATCTCTCAGTAGCAAAGGAAATAAAAATAATGGAAGTTAGCTGGTGGTGTTCAGCAAGGCCAATATCTTGGACTTGGGATCCACAATTTTTCCCTGGTATTTGGATTGTGATGCTATTCATAATAGGGAGTTATTTTTTTGTGTATGTAAATAGTACAAAAAAACTTTCATCTAGAAATGAAAAAGTAACAACTAATAAGGAAAAAATATCTTTTATTACAGGATGGATACTTCTTTGGGTTATGACAGATTGGCCGATCGGCGTGTTGGGATCAGGATATTTGTTATCTGCACATATGTTTCAATATGTGATGTATTCTTTAGTTGTGGCACCTTTATTGGTAAACGGAATTTCAAAATCGATGGTTGCTAACTATAAAAATCAATGGTTTTTTATACCTGTTAGATCTTTGATAGCATATCCTTTTGTATGCTTTATAATGTTTAATGTTGTATTGGCAACAACACACATACCATATTTTACAGATACTTTGAAACCATTGCAGTTGGGACAAATGCTGATAGATATATTGTGGATTTCTATTGCAATATTGTTTTGGGCAGCAATTGGTTCTTTTGATGATCAAAGTGATGTGAGTTTGGCACGAGCTAAAAAATTACTCTACATAATTGGGATTACGCTACTGCCAACTATTCCTGGAGCCTTTTTTGTATTTTCTGATTTTCCGTTATACACAACGTATGAATTTGCTACGCGAGTATTTTATGAAGTTTCAGCACGTGAAGATCAAATGTATGCAGGTTTAATTATGTGGATGGGGATGACCCCAATATTATTACTTCGCCTTGCAATGGCATTCTTTGCATGGTCACAATCAGAATCTAAGCGGGCAGGAATTATAGACTAATGTTTACTTTAAACTCGTAGTCAATAATAATTATTGTAGAAATTAATAACTTGCACCCATTGTGATTGAGAATGGGTGCAAGTTATTAATGAATTATTCAACCTGATCCTTTAGGGCTTTAGCAGCTTTAAAAGCGGCTACTCGTCTTGCAGGTATGCTGATTTCAGCTCCAGTTTGAGGATTGCGTCCTGTACGAGCATTTCTAGTGCGAGTCTCAAATTTTCCAAATCCAGCGATTGAAACTTCTCCTCCAGCACTTAGCTCTGATGCTATTGTGCCGAAGAGTGCGTCAATTGCACGACTGGCATCAGCTTTGGTCAAATCTATTTGGTCTGCAATTTTTTCTGCCATTTCATTTTTATTCATATACCACCCCTCAAATGCTTGGGATAACCCCATATAACCACATATATGTGGTTCTTATAAGATTAAATTTATCTGATTACACGCTCCAAGTCGAGAGAAAATGAGAAAAAGCTCAGCTTTTTATCATTTATTTTTTAGATCAATATGACTTGCTTAGAATGTCTAAAGTAGTGATAGACTGCAATTCTATGGAAAATAATCAATTTGCTGCAATGATTTCTGATCTTACGAAGAAAATAAATATTTCCAAAATCTTATATGCCCCTGAAGATCTTCTAGTTTATGAATACGATACTTCAATTGATCGTGCAGTTCCTGACGTTGTAATCCTTCCCACTAAAGTTGATGAAGTATCTCATGCTGTAAAAATAGCTGAACAATACGATATTCCTGTAACGCCTCGAGGGTCTGGAACAGGATTTGCAGGAGGAGCCCTTCCAGTTAAGGGTGGTATTTTAATAGTTCTTACGGCTATGAATAAAATCAGAGAAATTGATGATGAAAACCGTATAGCTATTGTTGAACCTGGAGTGATTAATCTTCACCTTCATGAGGCCCTTGAACCTTATAACCTCATCTATGCTCCTGATCCTTCATCACAACGTATATGCACTATTGGTGGCAACGTAGGTACTAATTCTGGAGGTCCGCACACGTTAGCCTATGGATCTACAGTTAATCATATTTTAGGAATCGAAGTGGTTTTGCCTGGAGGAAGAATCACTTGGTTAGGTGGTAAACAACTTGATATTCCTGGCATTGATTTTAGAGGTGTGTTTGTAGGATCTGAAGGGACTTTGGGAATTGCTACAGCAATATGTGTGAATTTAATTCCGACTAATGAAACTATTAGAACAATGCTTGCTATTTTCGACAGCATTGATGCAGCTTCTGAGGCTGTGTCAGCAATTATTCGAAGTGGTGTTATTCCTATGGCTATGGAAATGATGGACCAAGAAACAATTAAGGTAGTGGAACCGCGAGTTAAGGCTGGTTATCCAATTGATGCTGGTGCTGTTTTGTTGATTGAAGTTGAAGGTTTATCAGAGTCTGTTGAACATGATTCTGCAGTTGTTGTAAGGGCTTGTAACGATCTTGGTGCCCGTGAGGTTAAAATAGCAAAAAGTGCTTCAGAAAGAGAATCTCTTTGGGAAGGTCGTAAATCTGCAATTGGTGCTTTGGGCCAAACAGCACCGGCAATATATTTACTTGATGGCGTAGTCCCGCGAACAAAATTGCCAGAGATATTAAATAAAGTTTTATCAGCTAGTAGTAATGCTGGATTTAAATGTGCGAATATGTTCCATGCTGGCGATGGTAATCTTCATCCAACAATTCTTTTCGATCCTCTAGAGCCTGGTGCTACTGATCGTGTATTAGAACTTGGAGGCGAGATTATGAGACTTTGCGTTGATGCTGGTGGTTCGATTACAGGCGAACATGGCATCGGCTTAGAAAAACGATCATATATGAAGTGGATATTCACAGATGCAGATCTTGCAGCTATGGAGAAAGTGCGTTTTTCATTCGATCCAGTAGGGAATTTTAATCCCTGTAAAATTCTTCCTACTGGACATGGTTGTGCACAAGGGCACATGCAAATTACAGATCAGCATTTTTCTGCACCAGGTGTTTATGTCTGATACTCAACAACTTCCTCAATCTATGGAAGGTTTTATAAAAACTCTACCCTTTGAAATCTTTAGTAAGCCAGAATTATATGTGATTGATGGTAAAACTCCTCTTTCAGCATTTCGCCCGTTACATCTTGATCAAATGTCCAAAATTATTCAATTTGCCAATCAATACAACTTTGCTGTTAGTCCTCAAGGAAGTCGTACGGCATTGACTTTTGGTAAAAAATTAGAGAGGTATGACATTGCGTTAGACACATCTGGGATATCAAAATTAATTGAATATACTCCTGAAGATCTTACGGTCACAATTGAAGCAGGAGCTACACTGCATGATCTTCAATCTATTCTTGCAGAGTATGGGCAATAGTCACCGGTTGATCCTAGTCCAAGTGATGTTGTAACGATCGGTGGTCTGCTTGCGACAGCACGTTCGGGTGCTTGGCGTGGGAATGTACCATCCGCCAGAGATCTTATTTTAGGAATGACAGTTGTTATGGCAGATGGGTCTATTGCATCAAGTGGTGGTAGAGTTGTAAAAAATGTGAGTGGATTTGATATGCATCGTCTACATACAGGCGCCTTGGGCACACTTGGTGTTATATCGAGTGCCTCGTTTAAAGTTCTTCCTATTCCTGAAAGCAATGTTTCGTTGATTCTACACTGTTCAAATATTAAGGAAGCAGGTGAATTGGCATTTATTCTCCGTAATAGTCCTTTTCCTATTCGCGGATTGACTATTTTAGGTTCCAAAGTATCTTTAGAATTGGGGTTTTCTCAAACTCCTATGGTATTGGTAGAATTTGCTGGGATTGAAGTATCAATTAATCGTTCTATCAAAGATACTGAGCAAATAATGAGTAGATTTGGAGAGATTGATCAACTAAAGAACTCCGAAATTTGGCACCAAATACGATCTTTGGCTAATGAACAAAAAGAACAAATTGTTGTTCGATGTGGGGTGCAAGCAAAAAATGTTGTGGAAGTAATTGAACTTGCAGAGTTAACTTCAGCAAAATATACTTGGGGGAATTTAACCTCCGGATCTATTTGGGTGGTTTTCGAAGATACTAGTGTTGTTGCATTATCTAAATTCCGTGCACAAATTCTAAGTTTAGGTGGGTTTATGCAAATCGAAGCAGCACCAATGAATATTCGTGATGTTTTTGATCCCTTTGGTGATATTGAAACAGATCTTGTACGTGCATTAAAATATCGATTTGATCCCTCTGGAATTTTGAATCCAGGTCGATGGATGGTTGGTATATAGATGTCTTTTATGCCAATTAAATTTGCCGGTAGTGATATCCCATCAGCAGAAGATCTTCGCAACTGTATCCATTGTGGATTTTGTCTACCTTCATGTCCTACATATATAGCGACTGGTCATGAATTAGAATCTCCCCGAGGTAGATTACATCTTATTGATTCGGTTCGTTCAGGACGTGTCGATATAAATGATCGATTGCTAGGCCACCTGGATCTTTGTCTTCAATGTCGTGCATGTGAAACTGCTTGTCCTTCGGGCGTACCTTATGGACGAATTATGGAAGATGCACGTGCATCGATTATGGCTAATCCACAATCATTACAACCTCGACAATGGCGATTGCGTACTTTCTTACTTCGTAATGTGATTACTAAGCCAATGATTTTACGATTTGTAATATTTCCATTACGTATTTATTCAAGAACAAAATTGCAAAATTTATTTAGGAATCATATTTTTAAATGGTTTCCAAAACGTATCGTTAATTTAGAGGCATTAATCCCTGAAATCAGTTCAAAAAGTTTTCGTCGAAGAGGTATGTTGGTCTCTCCTGAGAATGCTTCTGCACGTGTTGCGTTGATTATGGGATGTGTGCAAGGTGAAATATTCCCTCAAACACATGAGGCAACAATCGGTGTGCTAGAAAAATTGGGTTGTGAGGTAATAGCACCACCTTCTCAAGTATGTTGTGGAGCACTTCATCTGCATGCAGGTGATATGCAAAAAAGTCGTGAATTAGCGAAGAAAAATATCGAAGTATTTGAAGAACATCAAGTTGATGCAATTATAGTAAATGCTGCAGGTTGTGGTTCTACCTTGAAAGAATATGGTCACTTACTTCGTGAAGATAATCGATGGGCTAAACGTGCAACTGCATTCTCAAACCAAGTTGAAGATATTTTAGAATTTGTAGCAACACGCATACAGAATGAAAATTTACAAAAAAATCTTTCAACACTCGATATCAATGTTACTTTGCAAGATTCATGTCATCTTGCTCATGCGCAAGGAATTCGAGAAGCTCCGAGGGAAATTCTCAATCAAATTCCTGGTCTGAATCTTCATGAAATGCGTAACCCTGACCGGTGTTGTGGTTCTGCAGGGATCTATTCTCTAGTGCAATCGGAAATGTCTAATAGCATTCTTGCTACTAAGATGGAAGATATTCTAACTACTGAAAGTTCAATTATTTGCACTGCCAATTCAGGGTGTACATTGCAATTGCAATCTGGTGTGAGGCAAAAGGGACTTGATGCTGAAGTTTTACATGTAATAGATCTACTGTACAGATCCTTATCACAAAAATAATGCCTTCTTATTATCACCCTAGTAGGATTTTACATCCTTGTAAGTAGGCATCTTTAGCTCTTTCACGTAGTTCTTTCTCATTTCGACTTCCAATAGGATGATCTATGAGTGCAAACTTAAAATCAGGTAACCCTAGAGCTTTTACAGTGGCTTCTCCAGTTGGTTGAAAAGGGCGTGTGCATAAAGTTAAAGCTGGGATATTTAATTTTTCTAAAGTAATACCATCGTGCACACTGCACGTAGAGCATGATCCTCAGTCACCGACAGCCGTAATCATAAAGTCAACATTGGCTCGTACTATTGTGTCAATAATATCTTGAGGACAAGGACGTGAAGCACTGTGTTTATTCAGATCTAAAACAATCTGACTTTGGTGGTTTTCTTCGAAAAATTCTGCAGTGTACCTAAGAAGAACATCTGCATTAAATTTTCCATTTGAGAGAAGGGCAATTCTCGTGTTGCTGAGATCTTTTAATCTTGGCGCAAGATTGAAAGATCGATCATTAGTTTGATCATTTATTTTTGGATTATATAGTTCTAATGTCATGATTATCCTTATTTTGGTTATTAAATTACTTCAATTTGCATTAAAGAATTTCTTGCTCTACTCCATGAAGGTAAGAACGAAGAATGAGCTCCTGCATCACCACCGCCAACAAGTAGCAAAATATCTTCAGGAGCTATTCCTCGATGATATTGCTTGGGATCCGTTTTGCGGATAATTTGTTGATCTATTTCGAATTGTGTTTCTCCAGGAGAATAGTTTTCTGGTTGTTCTGAAGATTGGATTGTTTGATCCATGGGAGGACGTCCTATTCGTTCTAAATCCTCTACACTACGCCATGCATTATTAAATAGATATTCCTGCATTTTTTCTCGAGTCCAACTTTTATCAGAAGCTATAATTTCAGCAGTTTCAGGGGAGAGTACAACTACTGATTGTCCATGTGTAAGGGAGTCTAGACAGCTCATTGAATCAGCAACAGTTAATAAAGCTTCTTCCGGCGTGGCAGCAAAGTGATTTTCAATATTATGAAAACCTCCAGCTGCAAAAACTACAACTATTGAGTCATCTGAATATCCAAAATGTTCATTTAAACTGGGCCAAGGACTTTTTTCAGCTCTCTCAGCTATGCATAACGAATATTTTCCCGGGTTCCCTTGCGTTGATCGATCTGTGATATTGGGTTCCATATGGAATACATTCATATGGATTAATCTTATTGTGCGCCCAATTGATGCATTGGCTCTGTTCCCAGAACCAAACAAATTCCCACTTGAATTCATTTCTAATTGATCAACAATTGGGCCACTGACGATGATCATATGAGCTGATCCTCCAGTGCTAGCAGTGGAACCATGATAATTAAAATCTGGTTTAGACATGGCTCTTAATGCTGCTATTACAACAGGAAAATGTGCAGGTAGACACCCTGCCATTACTGCATTGGTAGCAGCTGCATGTGCACTGCATTTTCTTTGTGTTGTAATGTGTTCTGCAATTGTCTCAAAGGGATCGAGCTTTACTTCATCTAACATTGCATCTACTAGTTCAATTGTAGGAGGAATAACTGGTAATCCATCAGTCCAGCCGGATTTATAACATAATTCGATCGCGTTATTTAAGGTGTCGACTTTAATTGGTGAATTTCTCGAATCTGATGTCGATGTCATATCAATCCTTCAATAAATTAATTAGAAAAAGTTTCAATTAGCGATGCGTATTGATCTAATACTGGTAGT
>Ga0115002_10009564_pt1 | contig 10557 bp, 9 predicted proteins | sample ArcticOcean_MG_C_8_FD_89576 | JGI IMG/M metagenome (GOLD analysis project Ga0115002, IMG submission 89576) | Marine microbial communities from western Arctic Ocean - ArcticOcean_MG_CB11_86 | ecosystem: Environmental > Aquatic > Marine > Oceanic | place: Arctic Ocean: Canada Basin | collected... | reverse complement strand
TCTTGCCATGGCCTCGTCTAACGAAGTTCCTAAACCCTCCCCGGAGCTGAGACTCCGACCCTCCCATAAAATGGGAGGGTGACTCGCGTTGCGAGTTGATTTGGAGAAGAGTGCGACGGCAAAAGATGTGGGTAATGGTCAGCCAGGATGGCGATGCCACGGTCTCGGCGGCTATTAACGCCGTAACTTTCGTTGATCGAGTCGTTCGCCTGCTGGTCGTCGGATTGGAATATTGAGGCCACCGGACTTGTCGAGTTCATCGAACATTCGTTTCTTCAAGACTTCGATGTGCTCTTGATACGCTGGTACCTTAATCAAGTTGTGTCGTTCGATTGGATCCGTTTGTAGATCGTAGAATCCGTCGTGGTCCCAAGCGCCGTGGTAATAGACGTATTTATAGCGGTCGGTGCGAATGGCGAGTGTCGTCGGAGTCGCCGGGAAATTCCATTCCCAATGATATTCATACAAGATGAATTCGCGCCACGACAGATCTTCACGGTTCTCCTCAGTAGCTTTGAGCAACGGCGCCATGGAGCGTCCGTCAATGACGTGTGCGGCAGGCGCTTTGACGTTACATAATTCGAGGATGGTAGGAGCGATATCGATGTTCTGCACCATCTTTTGAATCTTCTGTCCGCCCTTAAACATCGCGGGTGCGTACACTAACATTGGCACTCGAATGGACGTTTCAAAGGCATCCCGTTTGTCATAGAAGCCGTGTTCGCCTAGGTGAAATCCATTGTCTCCCATGTAGATGACGATTGTGTTCTTATCCAGTCCGGAAGATTCGAGATAATCGAGCACTCGACCAATGTTCTCGTCCAGGCCGTGGACTGCTTCGCAATAGTTGTGAAACAATTCGTCGAAATCGGGAACGGGGTCTTTGTCGAAAGCGCCTGTTTCCATATGGTCGATACCGTGAATGCTGTAACGTCTTTCGCGGACCCAGTGTGGTTGCGTTTGATAGTTGCGCTCCGTATTGGCCATCGTTTCTGGATAGTCGATTTTCTTGTCGCCGTATCTTTCGCCATGTCGTTTCGCAGGCTGAAATGGATAGTGCACTGCCTTGAATCCGAGGTACATGAAGAACGGCTTTTCCTTGTCGCGACCTTCGCCGATCCAGCTGACTGCTTGATTAGCGAGAACGTCGGTTGTGTAACCGTCAAATGTTTTTTGCGTGCCGTTGATGTTCAACGTGGGATCGAAGTAAGTTCCTTGACCGCGGAAACTAACCCAGTGGTTAAAGCCGGGTCGAGCTTCGTCGTTGTTGTGGCCCATGTGCCACTTGCCGACGTAAGCGGTATCGTAGCCCGCCTGCTGAAGATATTGAGGAAAGAACTTTGTCCCTGCGGGTACGGCCCGTTGGTTATCAACGACCTTATGGCGATGCATAAACTGACCAGTGAGGATCGATGCGCGACTTGGCGAACAGAGCGATGTTGAGACAAATGCGTTTTCGATATGAATGCCGCCGCGGGCCATGCGGTCGAGGTTGGGAGTCTCGAGAAACTCGGGCGCTCGCTCCATGAATCCCATGAAGTCATAGCGATGGTCGTCGCTAAGGATAAAAATGACGTTTGGTTTTTGATTTTGTTCTTCCGCGTTCGCGACACTAGCTAGGAGGATTAGCATGCTGCTTGCGGTGAGCAAGGTGACTATAAGTGTAGATATGAGTCGAGTGTTTTTTGGGCGGGTCATGGGGGCCTCGCATGCGTGCTTGAATAACTAGAGTTTTTGCGACGTTCGGTTGCTAAAGAGCAGCTAAACCGGTTGCAGGATTATACTGGATGAAGTGAAGAGAATTTTGAGAATTCGCTTCTCAGCCAGAATCGAACAATCGTGCGGACTTTCGCAGGCCGTTTACGAAAAAAGGCCGTTGGAATTCCAACGGCCTTTTTAAAAGAAAAAGGGTGGCTAAGGGGATTTGAACCCCCGACCCCCGGAACCACAATCCGGTGCTCTAACCAACTGAGCTATAACCACCATATCTCAAGCCCCATAGTTTAGTCGCCGACTATAAATTGGTCAACGGCTACGACCGATTGTAGGGCCCGGATTGGTGGATTTTCCTTGTGGCTGTTAGACTAAGAATATGGCAAGGCAGCTTTTATTCTCGGCGGTTTTAGGATTTCTATGATTCACAAACCACATAGTTGGACTCTCTTTCCGAACCGAAATGATCGACAAGGCGATCGTAGTTTGCCTCGTTGGATTGTCTCGATGCGATTCGTATTTGCTATCTTCACCCTTGTGTTCTTCACGCGAATCGCAGTTTGCCAGCCAGCGGGCAATAGCGACGACTATCTTGCGAAGCGGGCGGCATTGAATCAGCAGTTGTCAGCCGAACTTGAAAAGATCGCCTTGGTGTGCGAGCAGAACAAGCTGACGGAGCAAGCTGCGGTCACTCGCCAGTGGACGGTTCGCGATCCGAATCGACAATACGTCTTTTCGCCATCTAACGAAGGGCCGAAAGGTGACGACAATCCGCTTGTCGGCTACTGGCTCCGCAAATTCATCTCAATTCGCGCGGCGCACGCGGAACGCTTACATACACTTGCGAGCGAACAATTCGAAAAAGGCAGATTGGATCGCGCCTATCAGGTGCTCCATGAGATCTTGCATGAGAATCCCAATCACCAGTTCGCTCGACAAACGCTGGGTTTTCAAAAGACGGCAACAGGTTGGGAGAAGAAGGAGAGTGCAGTTACTGTGCGAAAAGGCACGGAGACAATTCCAGAATTGAAGTTTTCAGCGGGACGTTACTTGGAGGTGTATACACCTCACTTTGTTATCCGTACAAACCAATCGTCGAAGGTTGCTCGCGCCGTGGGAGTCGAGCTCGAGGAACTCCATTTGGTGTGGGAACAACTCTTCTTTGATTATTGGGCCGATCGCAATTGGTTTGCTCGTTGTTGGCAGGGCAAGTGGTCGAAGCCTCCGCAGAAGAAGCGACACAAGATTTACTTGTTTGCGAATCGAGAACAATACTTGGCAACTTTACAGCCGATACAACCGCGGATTGGCCTGACAACGGGGCTCTATTTCGATTCGGCTTCGAGCGCATATATATATGCCAACGATCCCACCGTAAAAAACTCTTGGTTTCACGAAGTGACTCATCAGCTGTTTCAGGAGAGTATCAAGACTGCGGAGAGTACGGGCGAGCACGCGAACTTTTGGATCGTCGAAGGGATCGCTTTGTATATGGAGTCGCTTGCGAAACACGACGGCTATTTCACTGTCGGAGGCGCCGATGCAAAACGGTTGCAGTTTGCTCGCTACAATTTACTTAATGGTGGCTACTACATTCCCAGTCGTCAGATGACGAGTATGAGTCGAAAGGATACGCAAGAGAGTCCAAAGATAAGGCAGTTCTATAGTCAGTTTTCAGGTATTAGTCATTTCTTGATGGATGGCCAAGGTGGCAAACATCGAGCTTCCTTGTTGCGGTATATCAAATCGGTTTATGCCGACGAGGCGGGAGCTAATTCGCTGTCCAAAGCAACAGGACTCGCTTTCGAAGAAATCGATCAGGCATATCGTGGGTTTCTAAACGTCACTGACCAAGATCTACTTTTGAGTCCAACTTTGGGCCGGCAGCGGCATCTTTCCCTTGGGCGAACTGGTGTGACTTTGGCTGGGCTCGAGCGGATCAAAGAGCACAGTGAACTCGAATGGCTCAATGTAGGATACACTCCGGCCGACGACGATTTTATTTCAGCGTTGGCTACTTCGCGAAATATCGCGGAACTCAATGTTGAGTACACGAAGATTACGGACCGATCGTTAGAGCAGATTGGTCGCTTCAAAGATCTTGTCGAACTGGATCTTTCGGGCGTGATGATCACAGACGATGGACTCAAACATTTGGCGGGGCTTAAGAATTTAGAAACGTTGTGGCTCACCAAATGCAAAATTACCGATGTTGGACTTCGGCATTTACGAACGCTGAAGAAGCTTGAGAGCCTGGACGTCGACGGAACAAATGTGACTCAAGAAGGGCTTTTGCAGTTAAAAAAGTCGCTTCCAAAATTGAACTAATTCCATAAACTTCACCGAGTAAAGCATGATGCGACCTTGGATTCTGGCCGAAACGAACTATTCGTACACAAAAGACCATCCTTATGAAGTGGCCGTTCTGCCGCTGGGCGCGACGGAACCTCACAATTTACATTTGCCCTATGGCACGGATACTTTTGAAGCGCGAGCGATTGGCGAACATATTTGCGAAGCTGCTCATCGCGACGGCGGTAAGGTCGTCTTGCTCCCCGCCATTCCCTATGGTACCGAAACAAATATGCGCGAGTTGCCGCTGGCAATGAACGTCGATCCGTCGACACTTTATTGCTTCGTCACGGATCTTATACACTCGTTGATTCAAAGCGGTATACACAAAATCGTGTTACTCAACAGTCACGGCGGAAACGAATTCAAACCGCTATTGCGCGAGCTGTCGGGAAAGGTCGACGCTCATCTGTTCTTGTGCAATTGGTATCAAGCGATCCAGAAAGAATACGACGAGATCTTTGAGCAGCCGGAAGATCACGCGGGCGAAATGGAAACGTCACTTGCTTTGGCGTACTTTCCGCATTTGGTGAAGACCAACGACGACGGAAGTTTAGTCGCCGACGATGGCGCGACTAAAAGAACTCGCTTTGATGCTCTCAATGACGGTTGGGTTTCTATTACTCGACCGTGGCATCTGCTGACAACCAATAGTGGTTCTGGGAACCCACATGCGGCCAGTAAGGAGAAAGGCGAGAAGGTGATGGAGCGGTTAGTCTTTCATTTATCGAAGTTTTTGGTCGAATTGTCGGCGGCGGAAATGGACGACCAGTTTCCTTTTTAGTTTCTATTTAGAAACAGCGCGTCTGAGTAAGCGCGTCTGAGCAAGTATGACGGATGAGCAGCAAAACTCGGAATCGAACAGCTCCGCAAGAGGGTTTCGTTTTCGGCTCGTCGATCTCGGCGTCGTCGTGACGGTTCTGTGCGTTCTCTTTGCTATTGGTGCAATTGTCATTCAAGGGGCGCGGAACAAACATCATCAACGTGTCGGCTCGCCCTACTTCACTTTAACGTCGTTTACCTAGGGTGGCGTTCTTCCTCGCTTACGCGTCGAGTTATCCTTTTCAACGGCCTGCTAAAGGCGAAGAAAGCTGGCACCTCATGGTGCACTGTCTCCCGTTGCCCCAAGTCAAAAGACTCAAGCGCCAATTCCTGAGGAATTACTATTGAGACGAACCTACTTTGTGCGTGAGTTGTCTTGTCGCGGTCGGTAGAATACATCCACTTTCAAACTGAAAATGCTACTGCTGTGACAAGGATTGGCGATGACGCTGAGAACTATCTTCGAAAAGCTACTTGTTTTTTCCGCCGTCGTTTGTGTGCTGAGCGGCAGCTTGTCTTATGCCGTGTCAAAAACCAAACCAACAAAGAAGCAGCCAAATATTCTCTGGATTGTTGGCGAGAATTTTAAGTTAGACTTTGGCTGTTACGGCGCCAAGAATGTGAAGACTCCGAACCTCGACGGCTTGGCCGCTGGCGGAGTGCGGTACACGAAAGTGTTTTCGACTTCTCCCGTTTGTGCTCCCAGCCGTTCGGCGTTCATGACGGGAATGTATCAAACGACGACGGACATGCATCACATGCGATCACATCGCGATGACGGCTATCGTTTGCCGCCAGGTGTTCGTCCCGTGACTCATCGCCTCCAAGACGCAGGCTACTTCACGGCGAATATTACCAACATCGGTGACCGCATTGTGGGTACTGGAAAATTGGATTTGAATTTCGTCAACGAAGGTCCCGTCTACCAGGCCACCGACTGGTCGAAGCTCAAAGACAACCAACCATTTTTCGCTCAAATTAATACTCCCGAAGCGGAATACGATATTTACGATCGCAAATCGGTAGAAAAGCCTCGCGTCAAATGGGTGGGCGAAGATGTACACGAACAAATTGCTACTGCCGAAAACGTTTCCCCGCCACCGTACTACCCAGATCACCCTATTACTCGAGAAGAATGGGCTCGATACTTGAATTCGGTTTCCGGCATGGATAAGCGAGTCGGCTGGGTAATTGAACAACTGAAGAAAGATGGAGTCTACGACGACACGATCATCATCTTCTTTGCGGATAACGGACGACTCGAAGCTCGTGGAATTCACTGGTGCTGGGACACGGGCTTGCACGTTCCGATGATTATCAAGTGGCCGCGAAACTTCCCCGCTCCTAAGCAATACCATGCGGGCGCCGTCGACGACCAAGTCGTTAGTTTGCTCGACCTGACGGCAACGACTTTAAACCTCGCTGGCATTAAGAAGCCGCTTGGTATGCAAAGCCGAGTTTTCATGGGCCAAGGAGTCGAGTTGCCGAGACGTTACGCCTTTAGTGCTCGCGATCGAATCGATGAAACGGAGAATCGAATTCGCTCCGTACGTGGTCATCGATATCACTACCTTCGCAACTACGTGAAGAAACAACCGTTCGCATCACTCAATCGCTACAAGGAAAAATGTTTTCTAGTAAAACCGTTGATGCGACAAATGTTGGCCGCAGGAACATTGAAGGGCCCACCCAAAGACCTGATGCGCGAAACCGCGCCCTTTGAAGAACTTTACGACACCGATGCCGACCCGCACGAAATCAAGAACCTCGTTGGCTCAAAAGATCCCCGCCATCGCAAAGCCCTCGTCGAAATGCGAGCCGCATTAGATACTTGGGTCGTCGATACCAGCGACCGCGGAGAATTCCGCGAGTCGAGAGAAATCGTGGCACCCTTTACTAAGGAAATGCACGATTGGTTTGGCACCCCAGATTGGGCTGTGAAGCGGTAGTCAACAAGCACAAAAAAAGCCCAGCGTTGATTGCGCTGGGCTTTTCGGTTTTGGATTGGCAATGAGTTTATTAGTCTTCGTCGAACGCAGCATCGAATGCTATGTTGCTTGGAGCAAAATCGATTTTGCGAACGAAGTCAGCAGCTTCTGCTGCACCAAACTCTCGTTCCATACCACAGTCTTCCCACTCGACCGAAAGCGGACCTTGGTAATTGATATCGTTCAATGCTCGAATGATCTCTTCGAAGTTCACTCCACCGCGACCGGGACTGCGGAAGTCCCAACCTCTTTTGGCATCGCCGAAGTTGAGGTGGCTGGCGAGGATACCAGAGCGTCCGTCGAGTGTTGTGATCGCGTCCTTGATGTGAACGTGATAGATGCGGTCGGGGAAGGCTCGAATAAATTCGACGGGACAGACTCCTTGCCAATGCAAGTGACTGGGGTCGAAGTTGAAGCCAAACTCTTCGCGGTGATCCACTGCTTCCAGGGCGCGAGCTGCGGTGTGAATGTCGAAGGCAATTTCGGTGGGGTGAACTTCAAGAGCGAACTTCACTCCACATTCGCCAAAGACATCCAGGATTGGATTGAATCGTTCTGCGAACAAATCGAAGCCTGCCTGAATCATCGTTTCGGGAACAGGTGGGAACGAGTAATTCAAATGCCAGATGCTGGAGCCCGTGAAACCGTTGACTACGTTCACTCCAAACTTCTGAGCGGCCCGAGCGGTGTTCTTCATCTCTTCGATCGCTCGTTCGTTCACGCCAGCAGGATCGCCGTCGCCCCAAACGTGCTCGGCCGAAAACAGAATCGACTTGTGTCGTTCGTCGATCGGATCGAGAACACACTGACCAACGAGGTGGGCACTAATGGCGTGGCACTGAAGGTCGTGACTGTCTAGGAATTCGCGTTTCTGAGCACAATAATTGTCATCGCTAATGGCTTTGTCCACATTAAAGTGGTCGCCCCAACATGCCAATTCGATACCGTCATAGCCAAACTCTTTGGTTTTTCGAGCCATCTCTTCGATTGGAAGATCAGCCCATTGGCCGGTAAACAGCGTAACCGGTCGACCCATTTTGCGCTCCTTGAATTCGTGAAAATTGATGCGTTTGTGTTGATAACCTTCTTGGCAAGCTTGCAAGTCTTGGCAAGATTGGGCGGTCTATTTTGCAAATCGCTCGAGGAGAATTGAACGATCTATTTACGGCTCACCATTTTTGCGCGCTTCTGGCCAAGATGCAACTCCCGGGCAATGCTATAATTCGGATATCACAGGGCCTAATAATGCGAAGGAATAAGCCGTGTCCCACTCTCGTCTGCGAAATCTTTTTGGGCTATTAAGTCTGTTTGTCCTGTTTGCGCAGGTTGGTGAGCTTGCTGCCGAAGTACCCATATCACTGGAACTAGTTACAGAGGCAGGGTTTCCTATCGGTGGCCAACGTCGATGGATTGCTGTGATGGAGAAATTGGAAGTAAAAGGTATCCGCATTCGCTCCGCACGTTTTGGCGACGAACCTTCCGCAACTAACATAGGCACTAAAGATTCCCCAAATTATCGAGTAGTCGGAGTTTTACGTACGAACGATAAATTGGTACTTCCAGGATCCAAAGCATTTTCTCGTTCCGACGTCGCTGGAATCAAAAATTGGATGGCTCAGCTATTGGATCAAGGTGCCGAAGACATCACCAAGGGGAAGGGCGCTTTTGGACTGACCGCGGAAAAGCTCATCGCCGTTCACGGACAATTAGAAGTCCCACTGAAGTTTACGACCGCTGGAAAGTCGTCTGTCGAAACCCTCCACGATATCGTCGACGGTCTATCGATCACCGTCGAACTCGACGGCGCGTCGAAAGCGATGTTGGCAAGTGACGACAAAGTCCGCGATGAACTCGAAGGCCTTAGCAGCGGAACGGCAATGGCCGCGATCCTCCGACCAATGGGTTTGGTCTGTCTGCCAGTTCGCAATGGCAGCAAAGTAAAACTCCTTGTTACCGATTCCCGGAAAGTCACGGAGTCATGGCCAATCGGGTGGCCGCCGCAACAAGCTCCCAACAAAACGCTGCCAGGCATGTTTAAATTCTTGACCGTCGAAATTGAAAAGGGAACTTTGCTGGTCGATGCGATGGAAGCCATCGCCGGTCGACTAGAGACGCCCGTGCTCTACGACTACAACTCGCTCGCTCGACACCAGATCGATCTGACCACCGCAACCGTTTCTGCGCCAGCTGGCCGAACGTTTTACAAAGGCTTGATCGATCGACTTTTGATTCAAGCGACACTCAAGGCCGAATTGCGAACGGACGAAAACGGCCGCGCATTTTTCTGGGTATCCAGCATCAAGCGATAGCCAACGGCATTGAACTCTTAAGTTCAGTCAGTTGTAGTTTCGAAACAGAACGATTGAAAACAGAGTCTTCAAGAATAGAGTGTGGAAAAAATTAGAGTGTTGGGAAATACGTGATGAAACTTCACTTGCTGGGGACCACGGGATACCACCCAAACGACAAACGGCATACCGCGTGCATGATGATCCCAGAACTGGGAATCGTGCTCGACGCTGGCACTGCTATGTATCGAGTCCGGGATCTCATCGAAACATCGACGCTCGATATTTTCCTCACTCACGCCCATCTCGACCACGTCATTGGCGTCACGTTTCTTTTCGACGTCCTGTGGGAAATGGAAATGGAACACGTTCGAGTTCACGCTGAACCCGATAAGGTTGCTGCGTTGAAAGCTCATTTGTTTTCCAAATTAATTTTCCCCGTCCAACCCCCATTTGATTGGGCTCAACTTATTCAACTTAGCAACGAGACCCAATCGCAAACGATGTCGATTGGAGGCGGAGGCACACTCACCTATTTCAGGTTGAAGCACCCCGGTGGTGCACTCGGCTACCGCTTGGACTGGCCCGGTCGCTCGTTAGCCTACGTCACAGATACAACTGCTGTTGAAGACGCTGATTACATCGAGCAAATTCGAGGCGTAGATGTCTTGCTACACGAATGCTACTTTCCAGATGGTTGGGAAGACCGCGCCGAACTGACGGGCCATAGCTGTATCTCGCCCGTGGCAAAAGTTGCAGCGGCTGCCGATGTCGGACGACTGATCCTCGTACATATCAATCCTCTGGCAATGGAAGACGACCCCTTCGGTCTCGATCGAGCGCGAGAGATTTTCGCGAATATAGAAATTGGGACAGACGGCCAAGTTGTCGACTTCTAAACACGTAAATTCTAGAGTTCGAGATTCCAGAAACGCGGGCAACAGTTTTGCAGTTGGGAAGAGTGTCAGCGTTTATTCGCGGTTCCTTCCCTTCCGGCTCTACGAATATAACATCCAAATGACGAATGTGATAAATCCAATTACGATTGCAATAAGTAGTATCACTACCAAGATCGTGTAGAGAACGACCAATAGAGTCAGCATCTTCTTGGTCTTAGCCGAAAACGCATTACTACGATTCAGTATCGGCAAGCCAGCTGCGCCGAGCGCTAGAAAGACGATGGCGAGGACGATGTAAGGGTTGTCAAACGCTTTGGGTCCGCCGTCTTTTTTTGATTCGTTTGAGTTCGCCAGTTCGTCTTGATCGACAGATTCGCCCTCGTTAGTTGGCTGGGTCGAATCGGACTGGTTTGAATCGGATTGGGGGTTTGTGTTCAAAGTTGTTTATTCCGAGTGTTTACAACGGTAGTCCATTCCAGTCGGTGGTCGCCGCGT